>ERZ1034365.28-NODE-28-length-69416-cov-4.899840_pt1 | contig 69416 bp, 65 predicted proteins | sample MGYA00520615_ERZ1034365 | MGnify/ENA primary metagenome ERZ1034365 (study PRJEB33736, sample SAMEA104284505) | Azolla filiculoides | biome: Urban; feature: Water surface; material: Ditch water | place: Netherlands | collected 2015-10-28 | depth 0-0.1 m ...
GGCCGCGCCGTCTACAGCTTTTGCATGTGCCCCGGCGGCACCGTGGTGGCCGCCACCAGCGAGCCCGGCCGCGTGGTCACCAACGGCATGAGCCAGTACTCGCGCAACGAGCGTAACGCCAACGCGGGCATGGTGGTGGGCATCGAGCCCGCCGACTTTGATCAGGATGAAGCTGCCTTTGTGCAGGCGTTTGGCGCTGTTGCCGGCCAACGTTATGCCGAAGAATCAGCGCAACTGAAAGCAACCCAGCCCGGCGCCACACACCCGCTGGCCGGCATCAACCTGCAGCGCCGGCTTGAATCAGGCGCCTATGTGCTGGGCGGCAGCAACTACGAGGCACCGGGGCAACTGGTGGCCGACTTCATCGAAGGCAAGGCATCGACCAGCTTCGGCACGGTGTTGCCCTCCTACAAGCCGGGTGTCAAACTGGGCGACCTGCACCCCGCCCTGCCTGACTATGCGATTGCCGCGTTGCGTGAGGCCCTGCCCGCCTTTGGCAAGAAGATCAAGGGTTTTGACATGCCGGATGCGGTGCTGACCGGCGTCGAGACCCGCACCTCATCGCCATTACGCATGCCGCGTGGTGATGATTTTCAAAGTGTCAATACGCGAGGGCTGTACCCGGCAGGGGAAGGTGCGGGTTATGCCGGCGGTATCCTGTCCGCCGGGGTCGATGGCATCAAGGTGGCCGAGGCGCTGGCGCTGAGCCTGTCGCCGCAGCAGGGGGCCGAATAACCGTGCTGCGCTTGCTGCCACGCCATTTGGATCACAATCAAGACGCACTGCGCTTCCCAACCACCATGCAACCCCACTGCCAATTTCTACGCACCGTTGCGCTTGCCGCGCTGGTCGGCCTCACGCTGCCGGTTTACGCCGCGCTGGGTGGCGATCAGGCATCGGTCATCCAAGACCAGGGCACTTTCGGCGCAACCATGACACAAGAGAAACTGCCCGGCTATTCCCTCTACGCCCTGACCACGGGCGACGGCGTGCACATCCGCCAGTATGTGGCGGCGGGCCAGGTGTTTGCGGTGGCGTGGGACGGCCCGGTCCTGCCCGACATGGAGACGCTTCTGGGCGCCCACTTTGAAGCGTATGCGCTCGCCCAACGGCAAAAAGGCAGAGGCTTGCGGGTGCAGCAACCCCATCTGGTGATCGAATCGGGCGGCATGATGCGGGCGTTCCGGGGGCGCGCCTTCCTGCCGGAGCGCTTGCCCAGCACCCTTGGGGCACGGGACATCCAATGAAGCGACTGATCGGCTTGGTTCTGAGCACCTTGCTCGTCGCCTGTGGCGGTGGCGGCGGTGGAACTAATGCTGGACTAGTAGGTACAGGTGGCACTGGCGGTATCAATGCTGGTGGAAACGGTTCAACCAACGGTACAACATGGGCTTCAACTGCACAGGTTGGCGGTAACGGTGGAGCTAACACTGGCGGCGGTGGAGGTGGAACTTCACACCAGACAACACGTTCAGGTAACGGTGGTTCAGGTATCGTTATTGTTAAATATGCTGGCGTGCCACGTGCGGTAGGTGGAACAATCACACAAGCTAACGGCTTTACATATCACACATTCTATAACACAGGAACAAGCACATTCACATTCCTAGGACAGAATGCCCGCCTAGTAGGTTCACCTACATACAACGCTACAACAAAGCAGATGCAGTTCAATGGTTCAAGCCAGTATGTAGAACTACCATCAGGCTTCTATACTAACTATAACAACGGTATGACAATCTCTGGAGCATTCAACTTCGGTAATGCTGGTTCATGGGAGCGTATCGTAAGCCTAGGTACAACAACACCAGGAAACTACGAAATTGCTATAGCACGTGTAGGTACAACCCAGAACCTAGAAGTATTTATTAAGAACGCTTCAGGTGCATTATTAGTAGACCAAGTATTAACAAATGCTATTACTAACAATGCTATGAACTACTTCGCATGGACATATGACGGTGCAGTATCTAAGGTTACCATCAACGGTACAACATGGACACAATCAGTTGCAGCTGTTATTCCAAACGTTGTACGTGACACTAACTACATTAACAAGAGCGTCTACTCTGGAGATGCTCTAAACGATGGCCCAGTAGGTCGTGTAGCAATCTATAACCGTGTGCTAACAGACTCTGAACTACGTGCTAACTATGACGCTATGAACAGTACATATAAGTTCGGCAGTACAACACTTGGAAGCTCAACAACATTTACTGGAAGCTCAAACGCAGGATACCTAAACTTTGACGCTTCAGCTAACGCTACAATCCCAGTTCAAGTCCCTGACTTGGGTTCAGTAGCTACAGTAGAAATGTGGTGTAAGCTAAACAGCTCAAGCATCAACGGAATGCTTTTCGGTTGGAACTCATATGATGTTTACGAAACAAGTGGAATGCTTGGATACAACACTGGAAACAGCGACGTATACGGCATTAATGCTACACAGGTAAGCAACCTTGGCCTAGTAGGAAACTGGAAGCACTACGTATTCGAAATGCGTTCAGATGTTAGCTACACAAACAATAAGATTTACGTCAACGGTGTATCACAGGTTCTAGGTAAGGTAGGAAGCGGTTCTGAGAAAGAAACTAGCCGTAACTTCAACAGCGGATACGGAACTATCAGCGGTTGGAAGCAAGGGGGATACCAGCAGAACATGAACTGTTCAGAGGTTAACTTCTACAACCGTGCACTAACACCAGGCGAAGTAGTACAAAACTACAACGCTGAACGTGGACAGTATGGCATGGGAACAGTAGCTCTATCTAATACAATCCAGGCAACTGGTGGTGTAGTTACACAGGTAAACGATGGTAAGTACATCTACAATGTTCACACATTCAATGGTAGCGGTAACTTAAACGTAACCAACGCTGGCGACGGAACAATGACAGCTGAAGTTCTAGCAATCGGTGGCGGTGGAGCAGGTGGAGCTGGTACTGGTGGTGGCGGCGGAGCTGGCGGTCTAGTATGGATTAAGGGCTACGAGCTAGGTAATGCAAACTATGCAGTAAGCATTGGTGCTGGTGGAACTAACGATGATATTCTAAACGGTACGAGCGGTGGAAATACTACATTGTCTGGAGGTGGACGCACAATCACAGCACTAGGTGGTGGATATGGTGGCTCATCCGAAGGTGACGGTTCAACCGCTATGGCAGTTGGTGGCGGTTCAGGTGGAGGACTCCAGTATTACAACGGTAGCAACTATTACTACTCTGGACAGAGCTTACAATCACCAAACACATACGATGGATATAAGACATACAGTGACACAGGATTTGGAAACACTGGTGGCGGAGTATTAACTTACACTAACGCTTCTGGTGGTGGCGGTGGCGCTGGCGGTGCAGGTGTCGCTAGTGGTAATGGTGGTCAAGGAATGCAACTTAACATCACTGGAACAGCTAAATATTATGCTGCAGGTGGCGGTGGCGGACACGCTGGTACCACATCAATTAACGGAATCGGTGGGTATCACTCCTCACCAAGTGGTACAGCTGGAGCAGCTAACACTGGTTCTGGCGGTGGCGGTGGCTGGGCTCACACTGGTGGTTATGGTGGCTCAGGCGGCTCTGGGGTGGTAGTAATCCGTTACATTGTAGGACTAGCAAGCTAACACATATAAAAGCTGTCTAGCATATCGAAAACCTTTTCCACATGGGGTGAGTAGATATGCTAGACTTTTTTATAAAATATGGTATACTAGTAAGTACTTATGAACACATACAATATCGCATTCTTCGCAGACTCACACCTAGGCTACCGAGCAAAAGTACGCTCAAACGAACAAGGCATTAACATTCGTGTACAAGACGGATACGACGCTTTTCGTGAGACTATTGAACAAATAATTACTAGCAAAGAAAAAGTTGATGCGGTAGTGCATGGGGGAGACTTATTTCACTATTCTAAGCCAACAATCCGTGATATTGCTACCGCACAGTTCTACTTGCGTGAACTGGCAAAAAGGGATATCCCTTTCTACGGTCTAGCGGGAAATCATGACGCTACAGACATTCGTTCAGAGCTTGCCGCTGTAGCTGCAGTTAACGACCCTGACAAGAAAATCTTTGCCTTATACGAGCCTTACATGAAATATGAACTTACTGACGGCATTGTGCTTCACTCTGTAAGCCACCATGGTTTAGGAGCAGAAGAAGCTCCTAAAGTTAAACCAGTCAATGGTGTTCTAAACCTGTTTACAACACACGGTGCAGCTCTTGACCCTAAAAACAAAAACCTTATGCGATGTGCAGATTCACCTCGTGAGCAGATGGTTCCCATTGAGCTTATTATTGATGATGCTTTCGTTGCTAAAATGCTTGGACATTACCACAGCCGTTACCCTGTAGGCGGAGACGTACTAAAAACCTATTATTCAGGCTCTTCCATTCGTCGTGGCTTCAGTGATGACTCTGGAGACCGTGGATGGTTGATGTTTAAAATTCATCCTGACGGTCGTGTAGATGTAGAACCGCATAACATTAGTCAGCGTAGCCAGTTTGACCTTGACACTATTGATGCGGTAGATTTAACGCCAAGCGATGTTATGAATCTTCTAGAGATAAACACTAAGCGTACTTTAGAGACAGGCGATGAACCTATCGTTCGTCAACGCATAATTAATGCTCCACGTAGTATTCGTGAAGCATTAGACCGTGAAAAAATTAATGATTTAACATCTCATATGCTTATGTGGCAGTTAGAGTTTATTAAACCTGAAATTGATAAGACTTCAAACAAAAGTGAGGGACTTTCCATATCAAACCGTCATTCAATTAACATCGTTGACCAATATAAAACATGGAGTGAAGAGCGAAGCTTGACAGTTCCTGAAGAGTATCGTGAATCAGTTATGGCAGATGCAGAAAAATACCTCGCAGAAGCACGCAACCTTGACCTACTGGAAGGACACAGCCACTAATGATTACTTTACAGTCCATCCGTGTTCGTAATTTCCGTGCAATTAAGGAAGCTACTTTTAAGCCTCTCGAAGAAGGCATTACGGGAATCTTTGGCAGTAATGGTGCGGGTAAAACAACCTTCCTTACAGCTACACTATTTGCGCTATATGGTGTTAAACCTCCAGGAGCTTCACAGAATAGTTTACGCCGCATAGGAAGTAAGAACGAAGAAAGTTCAGTTTCTGTGGTTTTCACTCACATGGGACAACAGGTCGAGATAATTCGTGAGCTTAAAGCACCCAACAACCGTATTATTGTAAACATATATGTTGACGGTGTTCCGCAAACAGTTACAAGTGTAGGTGCAGCTGACGCTTGGGTTAAAGCCCGTTTAGGTATTGACGCTAACGGTTTTATGACTGCTTTTGTCGTACGCCAGAAAGAGCTAGACCAATTAGTAAACGCTAAACCTGCGGAGCGTAAAGCCATCATTGAAAGGCTAGCAGGGATTGACACTATTAACATTGCATTGAAAGCTGCTCGTGAGAATGAGAACCAGGCTAAAAAGACTTTAGCTACAATGCAGGGGAGTGAAGCAGACGTTGATGCTGCTAGTGAAGCTCTAGACCTTACAACTCGTCGTTTAGATAAAATAAGTGGAGAGAAAGAAGAACTAAGCTTAAAGATTAATATTTTAGATACTAAACTTTCTGGTTTAAAAAAGAAAGCAGAAGCAATCAAAAATGATGAGCTTGAGATTCAGAAGCTTAATACTCAGATTGAAATGATTGAGCCACAGCTTGTTTCTACAAAAGCTGAAATCGCTTCTTTGCCAGAAACAGTTGAAGAAGAATTAACTATTGAAGAACTTCGTGAGCTTCTACGTTCAACTAAAACAGAGATTGCAGAGCTTACTGAAAAGTACAACCAGAAGAATGCAGAATACATGTCTGCAAACACTACGTTTAGTAGTGCCACAAAAGAAGTAGCTGGTTTAGAATCAAAACTTTCTGCTTTTGCACCTAAGCCTGACATTAAAAAAGACTATAAGGTTTTAGCTGAGGAGAAGACAAAACTTATTGAAGTTACTCGTGATGAGATTGCGACTTTTAAGAGCAAACTTGCTGATTTGAATGAATCTTTGAAATCTTTAGACCATGCAGAAAACTGTCCTACATGTCAACAGTCTTTGGCTAACCCTAAAGCTATTATTGATGGCATTAAAGAGCTTGTTAAGTCAAATGAAACAGGTTTAGACAAATCAGAGAAAGCTCTTGAAAAGGCTCGTTTTGACCTTGCAGAATATACTTCATTAGATAAGACTCAGGGTGAGTATAAAGCTGTTCAGAAGGCTCTGGAAGCCTCTCAGAAGGCTTTAGAAGCCTTACCGAGTATGGACGGGCTAACTGTTGAAATTGAAGCTTTAAAAACTGATTTAGATGCTAAAAACGCTCTTCATGATGAAGTTATTGAACGTGGTACTAGATTAAAAGAGAGTTTGTCGGTCGAGGAGACTAGGTCGTCTTTGGTTAACAAATTGTCTGCCCTGCAGAAAAATTTTGCGGATTCTGAACAAGCACTTAACTCACTGACTGCTAAGATTGGTGGGACGCAAATTCTGGCAGAGCTTAGTGGTATCAATAAGCTGGAATCTGAAGTAGCCGTATACCGTGGTGAACTAGCTGACCTAGTGTCAACACTTGGAGCTATAGAACAACGTATAGGTGGAGAGCGTATCGCTTATAAGGTAGCTAAAGAGACTTGGGAGCGTAAATCAGAGCTTCTGAAGAAACAACAGCAGGTTGCTTTAACTACTGATGTTATTGAATCTTTCCGTAGTGAAACTATTGCCGCTCTTGCTCCTGAACTTAGTGAAACTGCTACAAGCCTTATTAGTGAAATGACTAATGGTGATTTCACTGAAATTCGTCTTGATGATGAGTTCAATCCTAGCGTTATTGATTCTAGCGGAATTGAACGTCCAGTTAGCTGGCTTTCTGGAGGCGAGGAAAGTGCTGTAGCACTATCATTACGTTTAGCTATTGCTTTCTTGATTACTGGGGGAGACCCACAGTTGTTATGGCTTGACGAAGTATTGACCGCTCAGGATGCCGATAGACGTAATACGATGTTATCAATGATTCGTCGACTTCCGATTAATCAGATTATTATGATTAATCATACTCAGGAAGCAGGCGATATTGTTGATAAGGCCATCGAAATAATACCTAACCTGCAAGAAGGGTCAAGTATTAAAGAAGATTCGTTAGATATTGATGAGATAAATACTGAATCTGCCGATAGTATTTAACAAGGATGGAAACAACTATGAACATTATTAAAAAACTAAATGCAAAGCTAAGCTCTTTTGTTGCTGACGTGCGTGAGCATGCAGATGACGAGCGTGGAGACATCGTTCAGACACTAATCATCATCGGTATCGCTGTTGTACTAGGTGGCATTGTGCTTGCAGGTTTAACCCCAGTTATCCAGGGCTGTCTTGACGCTCTAGCTGGTGGCGGAACTGCTTGCTTCGGTATTGCTGGCTAATAACATTTAATGCTTTATAGCACAAGGTGTGCTAAGTGTCTTTGTTGTTGCCTACATATTCGGGGTAAGATTTAATAAAGAGGGAGACTAGAAATAGTCTCCCTCTTTTAGTATATTAAGATTTATTTAAAAAGGTAAAGGAATACCCGTTAAAGTATGTGGAAGCATATAGAACCCCATAAGCATGAATGTTACTGATAATGCTGGAATGAAAGGCATAGCTCTTTTCTGCTTACCGCTTTTTAAGGTAACCATATGACCCCAGTTATATTTCTTAGCTGGAATGAAACTCAATGCCTGGATAACATTTGCAATAAAGAATGCTGTAAACATTGCCATTATCCCTACCCACCAGCTTAAGCCTACTGCAAAGAGTACAAATAATCTAATGTCTGCCATGCCTAGCCCTCCTCCTGAAACAAGAAGCATAACAATAGGAATAATCATCCACACTCCAAATGCAACTAATTGTTGCATAGAAAGGTCAGGAGAAACAGGGAAATAAGGCAACCTTAATATAAAGTTTTGCGAACTAGCAATAACATAGAGACCATTATCTATTAAAGCTACAACAGCGATAGGAATAAGTGTTACTATGCTCCAGCGTGCTATCTCTTTGGGCGCTTTATGCTCAATAATATCTGTGTATGAGCTAAAAGATAAAGAATACCCCAAGATGGCAAAAATTAAGACAGCATAAATATTCCACTGGCTTAAGAACCCAGCTAAAATAGCTGATGATTCACCTACTAAGAAGGCGGTAATGAAAGCTTTATGCCAGTGTGTAGACATTTTAGTGAACCCACGCTCTTCATGCTCCCACTGGTCAGTATATCTTCGAAAGAACGCTCCAAATGCTAACAGCAGCAAAGCTGGAAGGAAGATAACTATTGATGTAACTACTAATGGTGGTAGCGTTGCTAATAAACTATTCATTTTCTTTTAATATTCTTTCTGCTATTTTGAGGGCACGTTTTTTATTACGAACTATTTGGTCTAAACTTAAATACTGGGACAATTTTTTATTTATTTTTCCGCCACCCCAAGTACCATAATATATCGCCAGAAGAGCACTCGCACTATTCTTAGTTTCAGTTGCAGCTTGTGTAATAGCCGCCGAAAGAATAGTACTGTTAACCATATCTTCTAATTCTTGTTCAATATTTTGCTCAGATGCTATCTGGATATCACCTTCTTCTTGGTGAATAGTGGCAGCGTTTCTTAAGTTTGAAACAGTAGCGATAGCGAGCTTGTCTTTGCTCATTGCGGTTCCGCTTATATTAAGAACTTCCATAAGTTCTTCTGGAGTGGCTTCACGACCATTTTCATTTCTAAATTCTGTAGCAGTCCTCGCATGCTTAAGTTCAATATCTGCGATGCTTCTACCGTAGCTTTCACGAGCAAGGTTAAAAACCCACTTTTTTAAACTACTTGCAAGGTATGCAGCAAAAGGGATTGAAGTTTCAGCGTCGTATCTTTGGACTGCTTCTATAACCCATAAATAAACTTGTTGTTGGATATCATCATACTCTTTAATATGTTTAGTTATGCTTGACATATAAGGTCTCAATAATACTTTAGCAAATTTTCCATAGTATTCACATAATCCACTAATATATTGGTCTGGCAGGTTGTTTAGCTGTCTACGTCGTAAATTCTTTTCTAAACGGACGCTGTATATTCCTAGGCTGACATTGTTGGCTTTAAGCTCTAAAAGCTTTTCTTTTATAGGGTATTCTACGGGAACAAAAATTCTGATTAATTGTGTAGCGTGGTCTATCACCACATGAGGCATATCGTCTTGTATTAAGATTTTTATCTCATTGCTGGTTAGCATTTCTTCCATTCGGAAGTGAACCATATCGCATTCTTCTAAAGGAGCTAACAGCCATCCGTCATCTTCAAGCATTCCACCAAAATATCTAGGTTGTTTATTTTTACTTTTAATAATTTCACTGTTGCTTTGCAAACGCCAGTCTTCAAGAATAGGGTTTAGCATACGGAAGCTTTCATTAGCACCCGACACAATCATGCTTTCATCAACTAAACTATTTAAAGACTGAGTTATTTTGTTTTTAAAATCTTTGCTATTTTTTACTCTAGCTCCAACTTCTTTACGGATTTTATAAGTAGGATGCCACTGTCCATCGCTTAATTCATCTAATATTTCTTTTTCTAAACCTTCATAATGCATTAAAGTGGCTCCGTATATTTTGGGTAGTTATTGAAAAAGTTTTCAAATATAGCTTTAATATATTCTACAGCGTCATTACTTTGTGCAATGCTTGGCACCATTGTTACAGAAAAGTATATAATGTTTTTGTCTTTATCGTGCAAGCTAGGAGTTATTCCTTCTAGGTTAAACAAATCAGAAACATTATGGGTTTCACTTAACATGATAAGTTCTGTAATAACATTATCTGTTTCTAAACCATTTTTTGCGTACAATTGCAGATATATTGGAGCTACAATTTCTTGTGAAGTTTTCATATTTTTTAATTATAACAGTAAAGTTTATTTTATCAGCATTTTTTAATGTTTTCCTGTCAGCCGATATAGAAAATAACTACATTAAAGGTTGAAAAATGGATGAAATACTAAACAGTCGCAGTCTTAACAGTGTACGTTTTCGTATGGCTAAACCTCAAGGCTACTATACAGAAGACGTTGAAGACTTCATTGACAATGTTGTGCGTAATAGTATAGCTACATATGAAGTTAAAATATCTGACCAAGAAAGAGACATAACTACTTTAAATAATAAGATTGATGAGCTAAACAGCAAAAACTCTGAGCTTGAAATCAAAGCTAACTTCAGTGATGCTTCAGGTAGTGCTGCTCAAGATGAAGCCCTAGTGATAGCTTTAGAAACAAATGATACTTTAGAAAAACAGATTGCTTCTTTAAAGGCAGACTTAGCAGAGAAAGAGGAATTTGTTAAACAGCTTAATGCATATATAGATGAGATTCAGCCTTATGTTGAAGCTGGCGTAAGCGCCGCTGCTTTAGCTAATGATGTTGCTGAAATTCCAGCAGAAGAAGCACCAGAAGCTCCCGAAGACATTGCAGAAGTTGAAGAAGAAACAGTAGAAGAAATTACTATTGTTGAAGAAGTAGTTGCAGAATCACCAGAGCCTGTTATGGATGAAGATGATGATGATGATGAGCCTGAGGTTGACGCTGATGAGCTACGTGCCGCTTTAGAGGCTGAAGACTCTGATGATGACGTTTCTAACATTACAGAAGATAAAGAAATGGATGACGACTTAGAAGTAGACCCAGAAGCTTTACGTCAAGCTATGGAAGAAGATGCTCCAAAAAAATCATACATAGCACAACCTGAATCTGAAGTCGAAACTATTCAAGAACCAGTAGCAGAAGCAGAAATAAAAACTGTTGATGCTTTTTTTGAAATGGATGACGACTTAGAAGTAGATGAAGAAGAACTTCGTAAAGCTTTAGAAGAAGCAGGCGGCGAAGATGATATTACTACAGGCTACCGCTAAATTTTATTAAGGAAGTATTAACTAATGGCTGCAAAAATAGGTAAGTATTCAAATAATGAATTTGTAGACTCTACATTGATTCAACCTAAACGTCATATTAGTGGTGTGCCTTTTGTCTCTGTAGAAGAAAGCCTTAACGCCGTAGCTCGTGCAAACAAGATTCGCTTAGCCGTTACAGGAAGCTTAGGAGGAATACTTGCTGTTCTATTCTTCGGATATGTAATTGTATCTGGAAGTATAGGTTTTATGTCCTCCAATGCAGGCACATTAGCTTGGGTCAGTCGACCAGCATTTGCTGGAGAAGCTCTAAAAGGCGGATTCATAACAAATGAAGGGCAAAAAGTTTACGCATCGTTGAACCATGCAGCAGGCACAAGCTTCTTTGAACAAGTATCTACAGGCTTCATAGGAGCTCCTGAAGCATTTATTGGAAAAGCAATTCTACCTAACGAGAGCGCTAAGATATTTATCGATAATGATGGTAAAATAACTTATGAAAAAGATGGCAGCTCAGTACAACTTGAAGGCACATATAATGGAAACCTAAAAGGTAAAGAAAAACAACTTGTAGACCAGTATATTCTGGAATGTGTTTCAGGTTCTTGCTCCAACGGCGAGCTAGTTATTGTTGATAGAGCAAATATTTATGGAGCAGTCAGCTAACATGGCTTCAATATATTGGCTAACTAGAGAGCAAATAAGTGAAACAGTTAACAGTTTGACTTCTTATTTAGAGAAAGAACCTAACCCTTTAGTTAACAATGTTTTAAAAGAGTTAGGAGTAGCTCAAGCGAGGGCAGAATCAAGTCGTATTTTAGGATTCCGATTTAAAAAGAGTATAGGTAAAACAAATAATCATATTCCAGTAAAGCTTAAAGCTGACGAAATAAAAGCACTACAATATACAGGGATTGATGAGAATGTTAAAGGATTTTTTAATGACGTACATTAGTATCAAAAATCAAGAAAAAATGACTGGTCTTACACGTGATAACATTATTGACGTAATGCTTACTGGTATAAATTTTCTCGATGCTAGTATATTGACTTATGTTTCAAAAATAGATGGATTTGAGCAAGAAATAATGTTTGACAATGAATCTTTAGTATTTTTATCAGAAAAAGTTTCCCATAATGACTTTAATATAACAATTGTAGGAAGTGTCATTAAGATAGAAAATGAAATCATGCCTCCAAGCTTATTTTTCCTATTGAAGGACTGGAAACAAATGTTAGAATCTAAGGTTGTTTATAATCCTGATTTTAATGTACTGATACCACATCGAAATCATGGGCCAATGTTTATAGGAGAAGAAACTGTAATAGAAAGACTCTCTGAAAACTTTGACGGAAACTATGATATAATAGTTTTAAGAGATGTAGAGAAGAGTTAAAGTTGGCTAGCCGTAAACCTGTTCCATGGGATTACACAGATAATGGTATTTTCAAAATTTGGAAATGGGTAACTGAGCACTTTATAGCTGAAATTATTGCTGAAGGTGAAATTGGCGCTGGAGCTTCATACAGCTGGTCTATCACTGAAAAGAAAGATGGTAAAAAATATCTTTTTGAACAGTCAATGGCAACTTCTTTTCGTGAAGCTGAGCTAGAGATAGTTGAAATGATATCTAAAAGCTGGGACCGTAAACTTGGCTATAGCGAATATGCTGGCGATTTAGCTACCACCTTTGAAATATATGGCGGCAGAAAAATTAACTTAGAGCCATTTTTGGGCGAGCATGTAAGAATTACTTTTAATGAAGATAATGGGCTACAAATAAAAATAGGCCTCCTAGGCTTAAAAAACTATTCAATACTTTTAAAGTTAGATAACAATCAAATACTTGTTATACCACCAGCGAAAGTAAAAGACATAGCCTTACACCGTTAATCGCTTGACATCTCCAGATTTATAGTATACAATATAAATTGCACTCTACTGCATTTTAAGGAAAATATGTCAAACGAAGACCAAGCACCAGAGCTATCCATAGCTAGCAAAAACTATGGACGTTTATATCGAATGCCTGAAACAGAAATCGATGTAATGGATAGCATGAATGACGATATTGTCAAGGAACACATCATTGATGGTAAACTTATGCCTTCAATCACTAATGTAATCTCCGTCAAAAACTCTCCTTTTCTTATTAACTGGGCTACCCGACTGGTCGCTCAAGAAGCAGTAAACGTTGCACAAAAATGGCCTAACAAGCTCACTGATGTGCCATCTAAAGCAGTAGCATACCTTAAAGAGACAGCAAACCGTGAGCGTGACTTCTGGGGAAACCAAGGGTCACGAATCCACTACGCTTGTGAGATGATTGCCCGTGGAGAAAACATAGACATGAGTGACTATACTGACTATGAAAAAGCTTCAGTAGCTGAATGGCGAAATTGGGTTAAAGAGTTCGCTCCAAAATTTATCGCAATGGAGCGAACAGGTTTTGGCACAACACCTGATGGTCTAAACTATGCGGGAACTTCAGACTTTATTGCTGAGATTAATGGTAAGAATATTATTGGCGACTATAAATGTGTAACTGATGATACTTTAGTTACATTGAGTAATGGTTCAAAAACGCAAGCTAAATATCTTGTATCTGGAGATGAAGTTGTGGCATGGGACGAAGAAAAAGGTCTTCATGTAAGCATAGTAGATTATGTTGGAGACAACGGTGTTCACCCAATAGTTAAGCTAACTACCGAATTAGGTCAGGAGCTTGAATGTACCACTAATCACCCTATCTTGGTTGCCCGTAAGAACACACCTAAGGGATGGGTAAACGCTGAAGATATTCAAGCTGGAGATGTTGTTTATGCAGCTGTAGGATGGGGACTCAGCCACGAGCGTGAATCTGAAGAATGGCCACTGCCTAATGGTTTAAGTCCTTACGTATACGGCGTATTATGGTGTCTATACAATATGCGTGGAGGCTTAGATGTAGACTCAGTTATAAGGTTGCCAAAAGTTTCATCTCAGGGGTTGAGGGATGAATTAAAAGATTTAGGTTTTCGTTCTAATAAAAAAGGACATATTATTGCACGCCATGGGCTAGATAAAATTTCTCGAAAAGCTAAATGGACTCCACAGCAGGTTATCGACGCTCTAAGCGTAGAAATTCCTAACTTTGTATATTCATCAAATCGCACTGCACAAGAGGCATTCCTATTTGGAGTTAATGAAGTTTTTAACAACTACGAAATGTGTGAAGATGGAGTTGTTATAGTTCATAAACAAAAAGAATCACTTAATGCTCTTGTTGAACTGTACTTAAGCTTAGGGTTAATTGCTTACCATGGTCAAGACCAACGCACAGGATTATTGTATGCCAAAGTTCCACGCATGACATGGGAGACTATTTATGCCCATGGTCCTCACCCTGTTAAAATTAAAAAAGTAGAATACCTTGCCCCAAAGTCAACTACAGCTGTAGAGGTTCGTGATTCTCATACTCATATTACTTCAGGACTAATTACACACAATACTAACCGTAGCGGTTTGCATGCAGAGATTGCTATGCAATTAGCGGCAAATGTTAACGCTGATTTTATTAGCATGGACAACATGACTGTAGAATCAATGCCACGCATCGATATGGCGGTAGGAGTACACATTTCACCAAAAGGTGTAATTGTTAAAGAAGTAGATGTGTCTTCTGAAATCTATAAATATTTCTGTAGTTTAAGACATGCCTGGAACTATGCTCTTTTCGATGGTAAGCTTTATAGCAAAGAAGGCGTATTTTTACGTGAAGTACAATCTCCAGAAGAACTTTAAATATAGTTTACATTTTAGCAAACTATGATATAATAAATATTACAAGACAACGTTTAAACAAGGATAATTATAATGAAAACATTCGTATCGCATGATGGTGTAGATGGTAACGGAGTTCGTGCTGAAGTTTATGTTCAGACTGGCGAAGGTGTCGTTAAAGAAATCAAAGAGAACGCTAATGGAACAGCTGACGTTCACTTCACCGTAGAGAATCTAAAGTTCCCAGTTCATGGCTGGATTGGTCAGGACAACCCTGTATATGAGGTAGTTAAGAAGGCACAGCAGACTGGTGACAAAGTAGAATTCCGTATTGAAGCTCAGCGTAAAGCTAATATTGAGCGTGACACCCCTATTGCAGATTTGCGTGCAGATATGAAAATTGCACGAGAGAAAACTATCGCCATTCTTGCAAGCATCAACGGAATCGTTTCCGACGAAGCAGTCACTAATCCTCAAGAAGACCCAGCATCTACATACGGTAGGATTAAAGCTAAGGGCGACGAGAAGAAGACTGTAGCTACACCTGGGACAGCATTTGTTGCAGGAAGTGCTTTACAGACACTGCGTGATGTTACTGCAGAACAGAGCGTATCAAGCGACATCATTGCAGCAATAGCAGCACAGGCCATACTTTCAGGAAGTACTACAGATGAAGTATTATCAGCAATTGCAGGCCCTGACCGTCGTGATGATTCACAGCCTGAACTACGTAAAGCATTCAGTGTGGAAGGTCCATCATGGAAAGCCTTCAACAGTGACGGTCGTCAAAACCTTGGAGCATCAAGCATTACTTCAGGCGTAGGAGCGGAACAGTTTGTAAGGGCAGAACTTACCAAAAAAGTTTCCCCTGAGCTATCTAACAGTGAAAAGTTTAATGACGCAGTAAAATATTTTGCTACACTTATTCTTTCTATTTCTGACAAGATTCAGGCAGCCACTTACGGTTCAGGATTCCGTGCAGACCGTGGAGTAGCATCACATGCTCGTGTTCGTGGAATCGTTTACGACACTGTAACAGACTACTTCACTCTACCTATCGAGACTGACGTTATGGTTAACCCCGACAAGCTAAACGAATGGGTTACAAATGTAGGACGCCTATCATACAACCGTTTTAAACTCTCTATTGAGATTGCAAACAGCGACCTTAAAGTAGATGAAGTACTTATTCCTGAAAGCCTCCTAAACGGTGCTGTGCCGACTTTTAAAACTGAACCAGCACCAGCTGTAGAGGTTGAGGTTAAAGAGGCTGAGAAGTCAACAGAACCCGTTTTAGAAGCTATTGTAGAGCCTGTAACTGAAGAGTCCGAGACTGTGACTGAAGTAGTTGTCGAAGCTAAAGCCGAGAAGCCTAAAAAAGAAAAAGTTGAGTCTGTTGTAGAGTCTGAAGTCGAAGAGGAATCTCCTGCACTAGCTGCAGTTGCTACAGATGACAACTATGAAGTTCTTCCACAGATGCACCTTGATGAAGCAATTCTTGTAGGAGGAAAACTTCCTGATGATGTAGCTGCTACTGAAGAGACAATTGAAATGTTTAAAGAGTTTGTTGCAGAAACTGGTCTACCAAAGTCTGACCTTGCTAAAGTTGCTAAACTTCTTGCATGGACTTTTGGACCTAAGTTTGGCAAAGCACAAAACATTCCAGATGATGCACTGACTGACTTCATCGACTTCTATGTTTCAATGGGTGGAGAAAACTTCGTGAAAGCAGTAACAGGGATAGCCGCCAAATGATAACAATCGGGGCTGACCCAGGGGCTAAATATACTGGAATTTCAGTTCGTGATGGTGAAATATGCCTTCTTTCTTCAACATATGTGCGACCTGACGATATGATGCCAATTACATGGGCTGTAACAGTAGCTAAACTTATACAGGAAGAAGTTATAGATAAGTTTCCTGATGCTAAAATAGGCATTGAAGGCGTCACAGTGCCGAATGCTTACAATCAGGGTAAGCTTGCCTTAAACTCTCCAAAACATATCATTCATACAGCTCTCGTAGTTGGTGCTTTAGCAGCAATGCACCCTGACGCTGTCATTATACGCCCAGGTAAAAACGGCTCACAGCCTTTAGAATCATACCCTGAAGCTTTACGTGGCAGACGCCCTAAAGAGCTAGAGGGTTCAAATAATGGTGCAGGTACAAGAAACCACGAACGTTCAGCTTGGGACGTTGCAGGAGAAGTCGAGTTTATGCTCGGACAAAAACGCATTTTAGACGCTAAATAACTTTAATGTTAGATAAAATTTAAAATAGTAACAAAAACTATCATGCAATTAAAAAAGTGTGGTAAAATAAAACTCGGAAAGGAATTTCCAACAATTGTTAAGGATAAGACATGTCAAATAAAATAACTGTAGTAGCAAACCTCGTTAAAGACCCTGAGATTCGCTACACACAAAACGGTAAGGCTGTAGTTTCACTACGCCTTGCAGATACACCACGCTCACTAAACCCTGCAACAAACGAGTGGGAAGACGGAACTACTCTCTGGCTTACCGCTGTTGCTTGGGACTCTTTAGCAGAGAACGCTGCAGCTTCTCTATCTAAGGGTATGAAAGTTGTTGTAACAGGTAGCCTAACACAGCGTAACTACAAGACCAAAGACGGCGAAGACCGTATTGAGCTTGAAATTAAGGCAGAGGAGATTTCTCCTTCACTACGCTATGCAACTGCTACTGTAACAAAGAAGGCTTCAACTAAGTCTTCAGGTGGTAGCTCAGTTTCTTCTTCAGCCTCACAGGTTGTTGAAGAGGACGGTGCAGAGCCATTCTAACTATTGGTTAACACCAGTATTGAGGGAGCCTTCGGGCTCCCTCTTTTGTTAGATAAAACACATGATAGAGTCAATCTCATATAGGGCAACAAGACAGCTACCGAAAGCAATAGCAACCTCAGAAGAACATGTGCCTCAGATTGTTGGTATCAACGAGATTTTAGTTAAACTTTCAAGTCTTCCTTCTGAGCCTTTGACTTGCGAAACAATGCTAATAATAGAATTAAATAAAACAAATATAGATGTACCAAAAATAACTGGACTTATTATTCGAATGGACAATGTCGTTACTGAACGTTTTATTTTATTGGGCGAAGAAATAGTTGTGACTCAAGACTTACAGTTAGCTCAAGATTTTGTAAAACAACTTCAGGCTTACTTAACCCAAGTTCCTTCAGTGTGGGATAAATACAACAAGGATATGATTTTCAGCATAAAAGTAAGTCGATACTACCAGCAGTTAGAACTTTTGCTACAAGCTAGACCTTTGGCTTCTTAGCCGATAGTTTAGAAATAAAACTACGCAACCAGTTAACTGCAGAACTGTTGAGGAATAATGGATGTAATTAGTATTGACAGACTTATATATATTATAGGTCTAGGGGCATTACTATTAATTGGCATACCCACTGGCATTATTTTATATATGCGTTATTGGAACAACACTAAATTCATTAAAGCACAATTAGCTAAAATACCAATGGATACTTTTGGTGCTACATTTAGTAAATGGAAAAACTTTGCTTTTAACGAAGACGAATACCGTATGCTCCCTCAAATGGAACACCCTATATTTGATAAACTTTTTAATACAAAAGGTTTGATACTACTCTCCGTTGGATTCTCATTTATTTTAGCACTGCTACCTTTTGCTATAGGTTTGACCTCTTTTATGGGAGCTTGGGTTTTATTATTCTTGCTAGCCGCTATATTGCCAACGTATACAACATACAATAAAAGCTACAGCAGATATACTGAAATTGAAGGAGCTCGAAATGCTCAAATTCAGAGGATGTATGATATTGCTAATACTGCTTTAAAATTTGACCCTACCTCAGCATATATGCCTCAGTCCGTAGTGAACGTTACAAAATGGAAAGACCAGACAGTGCCTGCAAGCATTGTAATAATTTACCCTACAACTTTCCGTGCAGACACTCAAGCGGCTCGTGAAGGATTCGAAAGCATATTCAACACAGCTATTACTGAAGAGAACTCTTGGATTTACACATGGCATCCTACAAAAAATGCTATTCAATGCCGCCCCGTTGAAGACTTACCAACAATGGTTGACTATAAAGGTGCTGGTCCTTTTGAATGGCACACCTTCCCGATTGGCGTTGGGTTAGGCTCTAAAGGTCAAGAGATAGTTAGCTACTCTGTAAACAAAAACAAAACAGGCATATACTACCCCCATTTGCTACTAGGTGGCACAACAGGTTCAGGAAAGTCTGTTATTCAGCGTAATATTATTTTCCACTGCATCCAACACAATGACATGTGGAGATTCCTTGGAGTAGACCTTAAACGTGTGGAGCTTTCAAGATTCCGCAGATACACTAAAACTGTTCTTGGAATAGCTACAGACCTAGAACAAGGCGTTGAAGTTTGCCGTTATGCACATGACGTGATGATGGAACGATATGCTAAAATGGAAGAAGCTGGAGTTAATATCTTCTTGGATATGGTTAATGAAGAAGGCAAGCCAGATTATGCTATTATGCTAATGATTGATGAAGCTTTCATGTTCATGAGCCCTGAAGGTAATAAGACAGAAGAAGGTAAAGTGCGTGACGCCATGCATGCTGAAGCCAGTCAGCTCATTGGAGATATAGCACGTCTAGGTCGTGCAGCTGGTGTTCACCTTGTGCTAGCAACACAGCGTCCAGATGCTACCGTTATTAAAGGCGAGCTTAAAAACAACCTAGACGTTCGCATTGCAGCAGGTCGATTAGACACGATTCCTTCAAATATGGTTCTAGACTCTCAAGCCGCCACTATGTTGCCAGCTATTAAAGGTCGTGGAATTATTCGCTTAGGTGGAGAAAACAGGATGTTCCAAGGCTTCTACGCAGAGCAAGAATGGATTGACCAATGGCTTGCTAAGCCTCAGAATAGATGGCGTGAACCAGATTTATTTAAAGATGCTAAAGCAAAAGCTTCTACCCCCGATGAGCAAAATGACCCAGAAAGACTAGGCATACCAGAGCCAGTATTTTCACAAGAACTAGAATTCGATGAAATTAACGATTTTAAAGATGAAGAAGTGATTGAAGTTCCAATCCCAATTGAGATTAAACCTAAAATAGTTCCATCTGCCTCAATAGAGCAAGAAATGGAAAAAGCTAGACCTATAATTGAAAATGATATATCCGATGATGAAGAATTCGAAGAAGATGAACATATAGATATTAGTTTCATGTATGATGATGAAATAGATGAGATAAATGATATAAATATTACAGATGATGAAATCGAGGCCTTGCTTGCTGAACTGGCTTCATTAGATGATGATTATGAAGAGGACGAGCAAGAAGATACTGGTGAAATAGAACCAATAGTTTTAGATTATGAAGATGAATCTGCATTTGAAACTATTGAACCATCTCCTGTACCTGTTCCTGCCGCTAATACCTCAACTAAAGAGGAAATAAAGCCAGAAAATATTTCAGAAGTTGAGCCTAATCCTGTAATGGTTTCAGGGGCTCAAAAAAATGTACCTAAGGTCAACAGCCCAGTCAGACCTACACTGCAACGCCCTAAAATGCCATCTAAGCCAGTAAATGTTGAATCAAAGGTTAATACCCTAGAAGAGCCTAAACTGCCCTCAAAGCCAGTTTTACCACCATTGCCTCCAAGGCCAAACCGATAGAGATAAACTATGGCACAAAAACCAAGCTCTGGCGGTGGATACCGCAGTAAACTATCATTCTTAATTAAAGCAGTACTAGTACTGGCAATCGTATTTGCTTTCTTTCAGATACCATCTAAACCTACAATTACAGGAGTTTGGGCACAGGTAGCAGACCGTGCCCATTCAGTGGGAGCTTGGGTTGTAAGAGTGGGGGATGGGCTAAAGGCAGGAAAGCTAACGTTAGGGATAGAGCCTAACCAAGTTGATGCTATAAAGTTAGAATTAAACCCAGCTTTTATTACACCATCGTCTCCTGATTTTAAATTAGAAGCTATTACAGCTTCAGCAGAGAGTATATCTACAACAGGATTTGATGAGAATGTTGCTTATGACCGTTACACCTGGAGACACTGGGACAATATAACTCCTTGTTGGACTGTGCGTGAAGAAGTTTTATATCGTGATGCCGTTAAAGACAATACATTAACGCTACTTAATGCTGATAAGGTAAGAACTTCAGATAAGAGTCAAGCTTGTTATATTACAGGTGGAACTTGGATTGACCCATATACTAGCCAAACTTTTACAAATCCCCAAGATTTAGATATAGACCATGTTGTTGCGTTGGGTTACGCAGCTAAAGGCGGCGGTAATAGTTGGGATTCAACCAAAAAAGAAGCATACGCTAACAATTTAGATTACACAGGACACCTACTAGCAGTTAGTGCTTCAGCTAACCGTTCTAAAAGTGATAAAGGCCCAGGCGATTGGAAACCAGACAATAAAGACTTCTACTGCCAATACGCAATAAATTGGACCGCAGTTGCAACAAACTGGGGTATATCCATGAAAGGCAGCGACAAATCAGCAATACTAGACATGCTTAAAACATGTAAACCTACACAATAAATCCGTTAGATATAAAATATATAAAGGAGAAGAGCAGATGGGTTCATTAATTACACGTTTTATTAGTACAGTATTAATAGCTGGCGTTGCTCTTGCTCTATGGCAGATGTCAGGCGGAACCCAAGAAAACTTTTTCAATACAGTATGGGGTACATTCTACACAGTAGTAAGTTGGGTCGCACAAGCTTTTACTGCTTTATTTAACGTCATATTTCATTCAGTATAGCATCTTCCGATAGAATATGTTATACTATATTCTATATATTAAGGCTGGTAACGATAAAATATGATGGGTCCATCACACTCCATGAGCGGAGCAGCGGCTTGGCTTGGAGCTACAGCTGTGTATACAGTCTCAACAGGTAATGAAATTGCATGGCCTGTACTGGTATTAGGAACTGCAGTTACAGCTGGAGCTGCACTTGCTCCAGATATCGACTCATACGGCTCAACAGTAGTTCGCTCTTTCGGTATATTCGGACGTGTCATGTATTGGATTGCTAACGGTCTGTCTTTAGGTGTTTATGGAATATTGCATACCCACAAAGATGGTCCTAAGGAAAACGGCCACAGGACCTTATTTCACACCACCCTTATGGCTATATTATCTGGCTTATTTGTAAGCTTTGCTTCAAGTGCAGGAGGAACAACCGAACTTTGGGGACAGCAATATTCATGGGGTGCTATTTGGGCTATCGTTTTTATGGGTATATTCCTTCATCTTGCTCTAGGTGGACTTTTCGTTAAACCAATATCTAAAGCAAGAAGCCAATTTGGTCCTTATCTGATGATGGTTTTCACTGCAGGGTTAACAATAGCAATAGCTTTTGCTCTAGGAAAAGTAGGCGATGCTTCAACAAACAGCTACTGGTGGTTAGGTTTAGCTGTAGGTTTTGGCTGGTTTGTTCACCTTATGGGAGACTTTATAACCAAGATGGGCGTGCCTTTGCTATTTCCCATCCCATGGCGTGGTAGACTTTGGTGGAACTTTGCGACACCAACATTTATGCGCATTACTGCTGGTGGCGGAGTAGAAAACTATATTTTAATGCCGTTATTCACTATTTTAACAATAGGACTAGCAACTTGGCACATTTTAGTGTATAATGGTTTAGTACAGATTTAATTATAAGAGAAGAGTAATATATTATGGCTGAACCTCAAATGCCTGTAAACACGGCGAAGATTGCATACCGTGGCAAGGCTATAAACCTTGAGGATATTAGCGAACCTAAAAGTCTTCCAAAAGCAGCAGATGTTAGCATAGTAAGCGAATATAGTAACTATGAGCCTGAGCCTATTGATATGAGTGACCTCCGTGAAATCAATAAAGAGATTAATAATCTAAGAATACGTATACACCGTTTACGTAAAGAACTAGACAAGGCAAATAGAAAAGCAGTTCTAGCTAAATACCAGTACGAGCAGGCGAAAAAGCGCATTCTAATTGGACTGTCTGGAGGTTCAGATAAACAGCGTGAAGCTATCGCTGAGTTGATGACAGAAGAGCTACTAAGCATATCTATCGTATGCCAAGCAGTAGCTCAAGAAATTCAACAACATTCACGTGACACCCGTAATGAACTTGACGCTCTAAAAGAAATCTCAAACAATCTACGTAAGCAAATAGACTTACTATAGCCGATAATATTATATATGTTTAAAAAACTAATTGCGGTTATTGCAACTTTAATTGTTGCCTCTTTAGCTTTAACTGCATGTACTCCTACGCCAGAAAAACCTAAAGACCCTAGAGTTGAAAATGTATTAGTCTATGATAAAGAATTAGATAATGGGTTAGAGCTTCAAATATATCGCATAGCTTCTGGAACTATAACAGATAAGTATGCTACAGTTATGGTTAAAAACAAGGTGGGAGACAAAATAGTAGCCGTAAGATATGTTTTGACTAATAAAACAAAAAATCCAGTAGATATAAGGAATGTTACGCTATGGAATGCCAACTTTACAAATTCTTCAAACGGCATAGGGACTTTTAATTATAGTAATACAAGCTTGCATTCAGATTTAGGCTTCCCAACTCTCCCAGAGGCTTTTGAATTTTCGGATTCATCTAAATGGATGCTTGAGCCAGGAACATCAGCAGAGTTTGCTTATGACTGGATTATAGACTCAAAAGACATGGTTATGACTTATTATATAGTATTCCCTGATGATAAAAACGTTTACAACGCTGAAGTTGATTTACTGAAAGACTCTTCTAGAAACTAGCATCAGTTAGATATATAGCAAGGAGGCTTATATCTATGTGCGAAGTATGGCCAGGTCCACGCTGTAATGACAAATGTCAAGTGCGTGATGTCAAGCTTGAACTGTTCCACCAAATATCTAAAACTCATGACCGATATACCCCTGAATATCAAAATGCAATGGCGGAACTGTTAGCTTCGCAACAAGTGTATGACACTACTCCTAGAGGCATAAAAGAACTATATCAAGAAGTAAAACAAGGCGATACTCCCGCTTTACATAGGGTAAATGTTAACCGTTTAATCGCTGGAAAATCCACACGAATAATGCAAACTGAGGCTTTAAAAGAAATCCAGAATGGACGTGTAGCTGCATTAGCTAGGATAATATCTGCAGTTGATGACTATTTCTCCCCAGAAGAGCTAGAAAGCATTATAGCATCCGCTCGTGAGAATAAAGAAAAATCAGCGCTAAATAAAGCACACCTTAACACTATAACAGGTGAAGGCATAAAAGATGATGATATAGAAAAGACTATTAATGAAATAAATTCAATTTCTGGGGCAGAATATTATGAATATGTTGCAAAAATAGGTGAAGCTTTAAACTCAAAATATGGAAACATCGTGCCAGAATCTATAAGACAAGATACTTACATATTAGACAACCTTGAGCCTCCTAGTGAAATAAATTTTCACGCCTACCGTTCTATAGGAAATGCAATAAATAAAGCTAAAGAACAAACCCGTGATGAGATTATGCGCATAGCGGCTATACAGGATTCATCTCCTAAAACTGTCGCTGAATATTTTGATGCTTACCGTGAACAATATAAAAATAGCTATTCTCAGCTTCCTTCTGTGGAGCAACCTAACCCTCCAAGAGAGTGGATAGAAGGTTCCCTTCCTCAGAGTGGCTTTACTAATAATGATTCTTCTCTTTTTATACCACGTGATTCAGCTACAATTTATGCTATATACAAATTACGAACTGATTTAAATGCTATCCCAGACTATTTAAAAAAGTCTACTAAGATTTCCGCTATAGATTATATTAATGATGGGTTTACAGTGACACAAGTATCCAGAACAGGAAAAGAGCTTAAAAAGGAAATATTCAGTTCTAGAGAAGAATTAACTAAGATAATAAAGAGAGATATAAAAGACTCCGTAATAATATTAGAAGAGCCTACAAAAGAGATTAAAGATGAAATCTCTGAAAAGGATAAGCTTATATTTATAAATGATATTTCTAGCAAACATTTTAACATTGCATCAAAAGATGTTAAGCTTTTAGCAGCTGAGTTTAAAACTTCAGAGTCTATATTAAACATATATGGTGCTATGCGTAAAAAGATATTAAAAACATGGGCTACCAAGCCGTTGCGTTCCTTAACTCCTGTTTTAGACTTTACGCCAAAAGGTGAATCTCGTTCTTTTAAACTTGTTAGATAAATAGTATGTCTACTATTAAAAAATACTCTCAAAAGAAAGACCCTAACAGAATCTCCGTTACAGTGGGAGACAAGTTTGCTGGCTCTTTACCAAAAGAAAGCATCATGAAGGCTAAGCTTAAAAAAGCCAACAAGATTGCTAAAATGATTGCAGAGTCAGATTATGACCCGTTAACTAACGAATGGGATTCAGCCGTAGCCATCAAAAACGTTAAAGACCTTTTTGAGCAAGACCGTGAACTTGAGCGTGAAAGCGGACGCTATGATTTAATATCAAATATATCATCTAACTTACAAACATTCTTAGACGAGGATGAAGTCTCAACACTTGCAGACTCAGCTCGTGATTTCTATGAAAACGGAGTTATAAAAGGCATAGTTAAACGTGATGAAGCACCAGCTTTTAAACAAGCAACAGAATTTGATTATCAGACTACTCTTGACCTTATGGAAGGTCGTCTAGGAGAATATTACAACGGTGAAGTCCCAGAAGAATTAATTGAACAGCTTAAACAACTGCGTTTAATGGAGCCACCAAGTGAGATGGCATTAAAAGCATATCGTTACTTATATGGTGAAGATAGCGACAAGATGAATGCTATGAGCCGTGCTCAGGTAGCTATTAACCAAGAGGTTAAGAATATCGCTGGACTAACAGGAACTAATAAAGAAATAGCAGCAGCATATTACGAAGCCTATCGCAAGCAATATAAAGAACTTTATGCTCATCTCCCAGCTTCAGAGCGTCCAGATGTTCCAGAAGAATGGGTATATACAGAAAATCCATCATCAGGATTTAAAGCTCCAGGCATGTTAGGCAATTATATGCCTTCTGACCCTGCTTCTCTTTATGCGAGCTATAGACTGCGTTCAGACTCTAAAGCTATACCAGAAGTGCTTAAAGAGAAAGAGACTCTTTACGCTTCAATTGATTTAGAAGTTGCTGGTCCCGCAGGAAAATCAGACTTAAAGCGTCGTGACATGTTTGACCCTGAGCAAGGTCGTATTATTGAAGTAGGTATTATTGTTTATAACAGTAAAGGCGAAGTAGTAGAAAAATTCGAAAAACTGTCCCGCCCTGATGCAGACTTCTTCAAGCAACATGGAACTGGAGCTCCAGAGATTCACGGTATAACAAAGTCTATGATTGCTAATAGTAAAACATGGCCTGAAGTTGCACCAGAAGTTGAACGTGTTTTATCAGGTAAGGTTATGCTTGCACAAAACGCTGCTTTCGAAAACAGTTGGTTAAAGCGTCACCTTTCAAATTTCAACTCCAAAGGGGAAGTTCTAATTGTTGATACTATGGATATAGCACAAAAGCATTTAGACCTACCAAACAATAAACTATCTACAATTTGCAAAAAAGTTGGGGTTGAATATACTAACGGTCACCGTGCAATGCATGATGCTGAAGTAGCAGGAGAAGCATTCTTCGCTATGCAACGTCGTATCTCTCGTAAATGGCGTGAGTCAGAGGCTCGTAAGAATGCTCCTGTAGCTATGGGTGTTCAGATAGAGACACGATGGAATGGCTGGCGTCACCCTAAATATGCATAAAAAGACAGATAAAAACTGATTTATGCTATAATAAAAATATGTCAAACAATAAAGAACAATATTATGCAGAGGTCGAAGACCCAACTACAGGAGAAAAAGTCCAACTTGTAGGCGTTAGCGAAAAAGATATCGAAGAGCAAGTAGCTAACCTTTATGATTATGGCTTAGACGAAGATGGAATCTATGTTGGCGAGGAAGCTGACTAAACCTTTCAAATAAATAAACTTAGAAAACGTGATGCTTGAAAGAGTCTCACGTTTTCTTTTTTGTTAGATATATAATATGTCTGGTAAAAAAGCGTATATTATAATTAATGGAAAACTTGTTGAAGAAACATGTACAGAGTCAAACTCATACGACTGTAAAAGACACGCTGCTTACCACCGCTTGCAGGGCGAATTCAGGTTCGCAGGCGAAGATACAATTAAAGAAATATTTGACACAACAGAATACCCTGAAAAGTCTCATAAAGCTAAAACAGAGCTTATGCCACCAAACTACCGTAGATATTCTTTAGGCTTTGGAACTGATTATTATAACCAACATAAAGAACTTGCTGAACAGTTAGCCTCTAAGCTTACTGAGGACGAAATCGCTTCTGTACGCCATTATACAGGCTCAGGCTATAAAGACGTAATGAACCGTATATACGGGCGTCCAAGGCGTGTTATAAGCCGTGCGTTGCAACCTGACGGCACTTTTATAGAGAATATGGTAAACCCTGAAATGACAGATGATGAACATAACACTTACATAGACAAAGTAATTGAAGATATGAATAAAGCTACAGGTTTGTCTAGAGAATTAGAAGAACCACAAGTTATTTACCGTGCTATGGTTGCCCATGATGATAGTTTACAAATAAGAAACGGGATAGATTCAGAAGCTATGGATGAATTTGTTAATAAGAATTTTCAAGTGGGAGACACTTTCTATCGCAAAGCCGTGACTTCGGCATCAGCAGACCCTGCAGTAGCAGTAAGCTTCTTTTTAAATAACGGTGCAGACAAAATGGGTAACGGTGTAATTATAGAATATTTAACCAAAAAAGGTGCACGCATATCTAAACATGTAAAAACTTCTTCCCACCTTGCAGATGAAATGGAAGTTATACTTCCACCTGAAACTAAATTTAAAGTTGAAGCTATACACAGGAATGTTAAATACACTATTGACGCTAGGGTAAACGCACACCAAAGAGGTATTAAGCCAAACAAGTATGGCAAGATTGTTGCCCCGAAAATAACTTTGATACAAGTTGTTGAAATAGAAGAATAAATGCCGATATTAACGGTATAACAAACTCTTCTATATAAGGAACTCCTATAATATGCCTCCAGCAAAAAAGACAGCTGTCGATATGACAACTCCTAACCGTAACAACAAAATTTTAAGCCTATTTTCTCTGATAGCTCCGTTCTTACTTCTACCTGTTGTAGCGATAGTTGCAGGCCATGTGGCTTTAAAAGAATATAGCAAAGAAGGAGCAGACCAGACTTGGCGACCTTTAGCTTTAGCAGGAACAATAGCGGGATATGCGATACTTTTTATTCAGATTAATGTAGTGTTAATAATGGGCAGTGTCTTCATGGCGAACACAGCACACCATTCGATGTATGATATGGGGAACCAATACTATGCATATGATATGCCAATGGCACAAGGTGGAGCTGTAATGGAAGACTTACAGTTCGGACAATTAAAGTCAAACGATGGAACTGTAACTTTTAGCGACACCGCCGCTCCAGTAGCTGGCGATGCTATGGCTCCTTTACTGGCTCCCCAGTAAATATATTATAATATCAGCAATGGAAGCAGGCTTAAAATCTTGCTTCCATTGCTTTTTGTAGCCGATAAATATCTTATGTCTTTAAACTTGCCACCTTTAGGTAAACCTAAACAAGAAAATGTAAAACCAACTTCTTTATTTAATAAAGATAAGTTTGCCGAAGCATTCAAAAAAGGCCAAAAAGTTTTCGGTCATCCTGGCGCTTCTTTGACTTGGGGCATAAACGGCATAAAAGGCATGAGCTCTGTTATAGGTATAAATGGAGAAGAGCAAACTGCTAAAGTTTTAGATGAATATGCGAACACACATGAAGGCGTATACGTTTTCCACTCATTAATGTGGCCACAAAGCAATGGCGATACAGACCATGTGCTAGTTTACAAAAATAATGTCATTATTATAGATAGTAAAAGATGGAAGTCAGTAAGAAAATATAGCATTTCAGCTAGCGGGTTCGTTATGAGAGGAACAGTTCCTTTCCCAGAAGGTAAAGTTAAAACATTATATGCAGTAAACAGATGGAAAGAAGCCCTACCAAACTTTAAAATTTCAGCTATAGTATGCATAGCTCAGGAGAAAATATTTGTTCAACGTGACCGCAACTGGTATAGAGCACCATTTCGTTTAACAGAAATAGACAAACTGGTAGACCAACTAGACTATGAATTAAAAAATATATCTTCAGACATTCCAGATAACTACGGCCTTTTACAATATCTCGCCCGTCTTACTGTCAAGCCTCGTAACCTAAGAAGCGAATTTATACGTGAAGATGGAATAAACCGTCAATAATCTTTTCGTTAGATATATATTATAGTCTTTACGATGGAGATGCAAAATGGCTAAAATAGACAAAGTACTACGTGTTGGTGGCAATCCCAATAATGTTAAAGATTGGGAAATATGTACTATAACTGACCATACATGTCCCCGCCATGTCCATATTGAACGTTTAAAAAATGGCAAAGCTACGGACGTAGTTGAAGTCGAAGATGCTAATGAAAATCCAATGGATATATTTTCAGATAACGCAGACATGTCAAGCAAAGAACGCATCGATGGACTTATGAAAGCGATTGAAGACGGTGTACAAAATGTTATAGAAAGTGGTGATATAGACAACCTTCTTGACCATATGAGTAAATTTCACCGATACTCATTTAGCAATCAGATGCTTATATACATACAGAAACCTGAATCAACTGAAGTTGCAGGATATAACAGATGGGAAGAAATTGGTCGTCAAGTAAAGAAGGGCGAAAGAGGTATTGAGATTCTTGCTCCTATATTCATTAAGAAAAAGAAAGAAGAGGAAGACGGAAGCATAAAAGAAGATACTTATACCAGATTCCGTGCTGTGCGTGTTTTTGATATTTCTCAGACAGAACCAGCTTTATACGAGTTTAACTCCAAAGAAGAGCTAGACGCCTTCCAGAAAGAATGGGAAGGCAAAGGCTACGAGGTTACTGTAGATGGAGATAAAGCCTTCTCAGCACGCATTACAGGCTCTCCTAAGGGCGGAACTAAGTTACTCGAAGGTCAAGCTCCACCAGCAATGAAAACATTTGTTTTAGACAAGATTCAGGCTCAAGGAGTCGAAATACAATATGGCAATGTTGGAGGTTCAGCTAACGGTGCTTCGTGGAAAGACCCTGCAACAGGAGATATCCGTATTAGTGTACGTGATGACGTTTCAGAAGCACAACAGGTAAAAACTCTAACCCATGAGCTTATGCACGTACGTTTAGGGCACTTAGACAGAATGGACGAGTATCACGCTTCAGATGGTGGACACCGTGGGGAAATGGAAGTAGCAGTAGAGGCGCTATCTTTTATGGTCGGAAATCATTTTGGTTTAGACACTTCAGATTACAGTCATGGATACATGGCAGGCTGGGCAAGAAGTAATAAAAATAAACTAAAAGAAGTGCTAGAAAAAGATGTAGCTCCTTTCTTTAAAGATTTTATAGGTGAACTGCCTGAAGATGAACACCCACCAATGGGTACTTCAGCTATCAAGCGTCGTGCTTACAAAGACTCAAAGAAAAGCTCCTCTAAATCTTCATGGCGTTCTAAAAAACGCTAACTCAGATATTCCATATAGCCGATTATAATGCTATAATATTTTTTGTAGAAAGATTTGGGATGAAGAAGAAAAATAATTCAGTTAAAGCACACTATAAAGTGCATGCTAATTTCACTAACCCATATACAATCAAAATATTAAATTCTTCTAATTATAATAACTACCAATATTTTATGTTGCGTGAAAAACTTGACAATGTAAAGAAATCTGATAAGAATCAGACTATTATACTGGGACATAAGGTTAGGTTCCCTCCCAAAGGTAAAATAATTCTTATTGATGGAATTAAACATAAAATAGTTGAAATTGAGGAAGCTACGTTCAGAGAGAAAAATATACTTAAAAGATGCACTCTTAAATACAAAGTATGGTTGGCTATAAAATATTTGCAAAAGTATGCTTAACGATTCTAAATAAATTTGATTATTGTCAGTTATGTGATACAATAAAACTAATAAAGCTTTAAATTAAGGAGAAAATAAATGTCTGAGAAAAAATATCCAGATGAAATAACTACTGATTCTGGTAAGACAGTGCGTGTTACAACGTTAAACCCTGAATATAAGCTAAAGATTCACGGTCGCACTATTCGTGTAGCCGATATCCCTATGGTAGCAGCAAGATTAAATTGTGGATGCCATGTACGTGGTATAGCTCTTGTAAAGAGAGACATTTTCTTTTGCGACCTGCACCATGTAGACACATATGTAGCGGAGATTTTAGCTTAAAAGATGACAAATATAGCCAAAGATACACTGGCAGAACAAGGTTTACTTGTCGGTCTGTTTGGCGACCCACAGCTAATAGATTCTGTCGCAGAAGCATTAACACCTGCTGATTTTTTTGAACCTAAAAATGAAATAATTTACTCTGAAATGCTACGCTTAAGAGAGCAAGGTAAATCATTTGACCCCATCAGTTTAGCTTCATCCTTAAAGAAAGAAGGATTGCTACAATCTATAGGTGGCATTACATATATTAAAGATATGGTAGACCCTACCAATATTACTCAGTATGCCAATGACCCTTTAGGGTATAGTGAAATAATTAAAGAGAATAGTCGTGTCCGTCAACTACGCAATGTTGGAACTGCTATTCTTGAAGCTACAGATGCATCTAAAGGCTATAACGCAGATGAAGCTACAGCTATTGCTGAACGTGAAATATTTAAAATCATTAATGATGAAACTGCCCGTAGCGAAATTCATAACATTGTAGAGCTCTATGAGCCCGCTTTAGAAGAAATGAAAGAAGCTGCAACTAGACCTGAAGGAGCAACAGCTGGGATACCATCAGGCTTTCCAGATTTCGATAAGATGACCAACGGTTTCCACCCTGGACAAATGGTAATTATCGCAGCACGTCCAGGCGTAGGTAAATCAACACTAGCGGTAGACTTTGCTCGTGCGGCTTCATTTCTAGCTGGTAAAACAGTATTATTCTTTTCTCTTGAAATGAGCAAAGAAGAAATGATTCAACGTATCATCGCAGCTGAAGCTCGTGTAGAGCTTCAAAAGATTCGTTCTGGAGAACTGGACGAACGTGAGTGGATGGAAATTCGTGCAGCTCGTGAAAAGATTAACAAAGGTAACTTCCTGATTGATGCAACCCCACGAGTAAACGTAAGTCGTATCCGTTCAATGTCTATGCGTCAGATGCAACGTCCAGAAGGCTTAGACATGATTGTTATCGATTATCTTGGGCTTATGGAAACAAGTGCTCTTCGCAAGAGTGACAGCCGTCAGAATGAAATTAGTGAACTATCCCGCTCTATCAAGCTTATGGCTAAAGAGCTAGCGGTGCCAATTATTACGCTATCTCAGCTTAACCGTAACTCTGAAGCTCGTTTGGACCGTGTGCCTCAAGTTTCTGACCTGCGTGAATCAGGCTCTCTAGAGCAGGATGCCGACATGGTACTCCTTATTCACCGTCCAGAAGTGGGAGATGAAAACAACCGACCTGGAGAAGCTGACCTTATCATTGGTAAACAGCGTTCGGGACCACAAGGTAAAGTCCCCTTGGTTTCAATGCTTGCATTTTCAAAGTTCGTTCCAGGACAAGGAATCATTAAGCGTGAAGAAGAAATGTTCGCTGAAGATGGATATTCTGCAATGGATGATGAGACTCCATGGTAAAAGAAATGCCATTAGTAAAGCCATTCTCTAAATTTGGTATATGGTATCCAATAGTAAATATTATTGTTTCTTCTGTTATAGCAGCTTTTGCATTTGCAGGCGGAGTGATATTGTTCAAATGGGATTTAACAAAAGATGCCCTAATATTCGCAGTTCCATGGTACTTACTGTGGGGTTTATTCGCATGGCTTGCTTGGAAAATATCTAAAACAAAACTAAAAGAAGTATTCAGCGTAAAGTCTATAAACCTTAAGAGGGTATTAGTAGCATTCATTATAGCTATCCTAGCACAACTAATTATAATATCTTCAACCAGTTTAGTGTCTTATATTACGGGGCAAAAAATTATAGGAAATGCAGATGGCATGATTAGTGATGGCACCCCTATACAGATGCTAATACTAATATCTATTACAACATTGCTATTAGCACCTATTTTTGAAGAAATAATGTTTAGAGGCTTGTTTATGGACGGCATATTTAATACATCTCGTAAGCTAAAAGCCTCTCCAAAAACAGCAACAACCATATCAATAATATTAACATCGATACTTTTTGGAATTGCACATATTTCAAGTTTAGATTTGAGCGGTTTAGTTGTATTTTGTGCAACAGGAGGGCTAGGGGCTTACCTTGCATACCTAAGAATAAAAACTGGAAGTTTGACTTTAGGAATAATTACTCACGCTCTATTCAATTCGGTAACAGTCATACTACTCCTAGTCACATTATAGCGTTTTCAAACTACCCAAAATGCCTTATGTATGCTATAATAAGATAACATAACTATGAAGGAAAAAATGTCAGAATCAAGTTTTGGTTTCACAAGCACTAGCAGTACCAGCAAAAACGTTAACTTTGTGGCGTTCGATAAGGACAGTCCTGACGCTGTAGTTGGTCGCTTAGTATACTTTGACATTGATGTTAATGGTGAGCTATACCGTTCAATCGGTACAGTAACATCTATGCTTACAGAAAACTCACTATTTTCATCAGGCTTTGAAATGGCTTCATCTCGTGGTTTAGGAGCAGAAGTACAATCCAAAGACGTACGTAAATCATCCATTGACATTCAAGCAGTGTTTAAGCGTGACGAAGAAGGCATATGGCAACAGCATGGTTCAGCTTTGCCTACCTCTCCAAACACTCGTGCTAAGGTAGAGCTGTTAACAGAGTCAACTGTAGCAGAAATGCTACAAGATGCAAGCTACCCAACGCTAGGTGTATTCCGTGGACTGCAATCAGCTAACGTTCCTTTGAGTATCCCCAACTTTGATTCTAACCGTGGAGCTGTCCACCAAATCATTCTTGGACGTTCAGGCGGAGGAAAGACAGCTATGGCTGCGATGCTTCTCAGCGCATACATGAGCCATGAAAACCATGCTCTATTTGTTATTGACCCTCAAGGACAGTGGAGCAACGAAAATGGCATACCATTTAGCCCACAGAAATTCGCACGAGGTCTAGGTCGTGAAGTAACTGTACTTCGTATGAGTGAAGACATTCGCCTACCTATGGAGACAGACATTTTTGGTCGCATGATGGACAAGCTAAACCTTTGGTCACGTTTCCGTCGAATGGGAAGTGAAAACCGTGGAGCTTTCAGCCGTGAAGTAGCTGAACGTATTGCTAAGCTCAGCTTCAAAGAATATGATTCTGACCCTCGTGAATTGCTAGCTAAAATCTTTAAAGACATTGCATACTCTGCAAGTGCAATCTCACGTATTTATGCTTCCAATGACAAGCAGGAGCAGTTCCGTAACGAACTTCTTCAGCTTGCGGGAGAGCCAATCTACAACGGTGAAGGTGAAGAACAGATGCTTACTGATGAAGACTATGAAGATGTAGAGAATAACTGGCAGAATATGCTTTTCGCCTTCAAGCCTTTGCACAGTCTTTTCTCCTCAAGTAACCTTTCTGGAGGTCACCGCCGTCCGATGGGCGACATGGGCAAAGAGACAGGCTTCATGACTGAAGTTTTTCAGGTTCGGGGTAAGAACCCTACAAAGCCAGCCCCATACGTTATTGTAGACATGTCTCCAAATGTTAAGCTTCACGCTAAAGCAGGTCTAGTTAAAGATGACTTTGGTCTAGCTATGCAGAAAGTCCTAGACAACGCTGACATCAAAGCACTAATGCTTCAAATGATTCTAGCCGAAATGAAGAAAGCCTCTGAAGTAGCTTTTGCTAGTGCAGGTGGCGGAAACCTTAACACTCAAATTGTTTTCGATGAAGCATGGCGGTTTGCTCCAGAAGGACGTAACACTCCTGAGATTGAAGAGCTTGCAACTATGCTTGAAGGCTTCGCTTTAGACACCCGTAAGTTCGGTATTGGATGGACATACATCCTTCAGTCTCCTGCGGATATTAAAACAGGAATTTGGAAGCAAGTATCTTTCGTATTCTCAGCATATGGTCTAGTGGGGGAGGATGTTCGCAAGCTAGAGACATTAACTGACGACGTTTCACAGGTTGACCTTTACCGTCAGTTTATTTCCCCTGCAGCTACTGGAGATTACCCGTTCATGGTTATGGGACCAATCAGTCCTCTAATTTTCTCAACCAGCCCTACCTTCTTTAACGCTTTCAACACGGTTCATGATTTCCTTGAAGCTAACAAGAGCTGGATACAGGCAATCACTAAACGACGTGGTATGAGTATGATTACTGCAGAGTATATGACTAGTGTGCTAGAAAAGAAAGAAGCGAACTCTGCCGTTACAGAGAATAAAGAATTCGCTGTAGGTAAAGATTCAGAGAAGCCTAGTTCTAAACCTCAGACTGCAGTTAAAAAGCCTGTAGAAGCCCCTAAGAAAGAAGATAAAGGCATCTTACCAGGATTACCCTTCTAACCAGTGCCGACCTCTTAGAATGCAAATAAAGACTGTTAGTAATATAAAGAACAGATAGGAAAATAATGACACCACAACTACCTAAGCAAACATCTTTTGTTACAAAACAATTGGGTCTTCCTAAAACCTTGGCTCCACAAGAAGAGGCAACCCAAGAGTTCAAGCCTAAAAAATATGACGCCAAACAGGTAGCTCATGCAATACGTTCAGTTGTTAACTATATCGTTTCTGATGCTTTCAACTTAAGTCAAGAAGAGCACCTATGGCTAGGATACCAGCTTGCTAAAATAATGAAACCTTTAGAGTTTATAAGCCCTTCAATTGTTTTAAGTGCAGTTCGTCGTGAATTGAATACTAAAGAATATAGCGAGCGCTTATTTAATTATAAGCCTTCAGAAAAGATTTTTCAACCAGCACAAGCAGTTGTTCGTATGGCTACCCTTGAAGACTGGACTACAGTAATCAGTTCAGCAATCCTATCAAGTTACCCTGAAGCCCGACCAATGGTTCAAGCTAGCGTTATAGGTTCAGTATATGGAATGCTACAAGAGTTAGGCTTATCAAACGACATCGATAATAGTCGACAGTCAATGTATCTTCCTAACGCTGTACGTTACGCACTCAACACTAGAAAGTAACTAGCTCTACACATTGAATGTTTTGCTGACCTGCAAGCTTTAAAGTGTTAGGTCTTACATCAGGTGAAACCACAATACCTCTGACCTCTCCAAGCTCTCCTGACAGGTTTAAAGAATCAACATAACGCTTGACCTGATACACGCTGTCAATCATAGCTTTACGTTTAACTTCAATAACTATATAATTACCTTCTGAATCTTGCACAAGTAAATCAACTGGCCCCACAGGAGTTCTAAATTCTCTAGCTATAAACTTATAGCCATAGCCTATAGCTTCAGGATGTTTAGCAAGCCAAGCCTGAAGCTCATCTTCAGTACGTAAACGTACAAGTCCAACTTCATATTTTTCTAATTCATATTCATGTTCATCTATTATTTTGAATATAGAAATAGTTATACTTTCTTTCTTATTTGCAAAAACCCAAGTCTGTTTACGCCCCTGTTTGCGAACAGTAAGAATAGCCCCAGACGGCATATAGTTTAGTGGCTTATTGCCGTACGAACTATGGACACTGATTGCACCATCGCTTTTAATTATTATTGCACGCCTAGCACGAGCAAGAGTAGTTAGACCTCTGCCTTCATAAACAACTTCACAGTCAGCAACAATAATACGCATAAAACCTATATAGGCTTAAGTGCGATAGTTACGTGTAAGACCAGTAAGCTCATAAGAAGTAGTGGCTGTAGCCATTAAATGGTTCTTAATCATGTCAGCACCTACACTCACTTCTTTAGCACGACGGTCAGCAAAATACTGAGACCAAGGCTCCATAATTGCTTCATCAATAATGTCAGCATCGATAGTCCCAACTATTTTAGCTGTGTAAGCATTCAAATCTCCATGGACTTTCTCATTATAAACAAACTCTAGTTTAATAGCAGGAGCAGACTCACTCCAAAGAGAAGGCTTAAAATATGTCGTCCGTAGCAACTCATCCTTGCCGAGGGCTTCAAACATCTCCGCTTTGCCCTTCAGAAGCCTCTTCATGAGCCCAGGAGCTACACTCTTAGTGATTGACTCATGAGTATCTTTAACATGGTTTAAACGCTCTACAAGGACGTTGTTAGTAGAAAGGGTTCTTGCTTCAAAGAACTCTCCAGGGTGAAGCAAAACACTAGCAAGGTTACGGTCAGTCATCTTAAAGCCTAAAGCATCATCTTTATCAAACAAATGCTTAGTGTAAATCACTGAAGAGTCAGACTTAGGAACTGCAATAGTGATACGAGAACCATTTACATCAGGAACAAGAAGCTCTTTAATAGCATCCTGCAAAATAGCATCCCCATCCATGTCAGCATAAGCTAAAATTACATCCCTAGTGGCACGTTCACCTTTAATAAGTGTAAACAAAACAGTAGACACATTACCAAGGTAAGCACCATCAATAATTCTAACATCAGACTGGACCTTATGCCATACACGCAGCTCAATTAAAGCACGCATAGCAGAAAGCAATTCAGTGTTAGTTTGACGGTGGGGGAGAATCTCACAATAAGTTTCAGCAGGAACAGACTCATCCGTAGGGTAAAGAGGCACAGTATGATAACCTTCGCCTAAAGTAGCTCCAGTTACAAGAAGGTCTCCACCTGCAAGCTGTTGTGTAAGACTACCACCGTCAATAGCAGAAAGAGACTTAGCGGTTATGTCTACGGGTGAGAACTTCTGAATTATAGAGTCTTCTTTAAGGAGGACTTCACGCATCTCAATAAGCTTATGTGCAGGTTCAGCAACATTCTGAGCATAGTTAGTTGCTATGCTTTGAATCTGACTGATAAGCAGTTCTGTAATCTGTGGCATTATTCTCCTGAAGTTCTTAATTTATTATATCACATAAAACCAAATATTTGTAGTATCGTTCACATACAAAAAGAAGAGAGGCTGAGTTTCCCCAGCCTCTCTTTCGAATAAAGGATATTTATTCTGCTTCTGATTCCTCAGAAACATCCTCAGCACCAGTTAGACCCTCTTCGAGAGTCACCTCGCCGCCAAGAATCTTGTCCTTAATCTTCTGCTCGATTTCAGCAGCGATTGCAGGGTTTTCCTTTAGGAATACACGAGTCTTCTCGCCACCCTGACCTAGTTGCTGGTCGCCGTAAGCAAACCATGCTCCAGCCTTCTTAATGATACCAGCATGTACACCAAGGTCACGAATATCAGACTCTTTAGAGAATCCCTCGTTACCTGGAGTGTAAAGAATATCAAACTCTGCCTGACGGAACGGAGCCGCAACCTTGTTTTTAACAACCTTAACACGGGTACGAGCACCAATAACCTCATCGCCATCCTTCAACTGAGCGATACGACGAATGTCAATACGAACTGAAGCGTAATACTTTAGAGCGTTACCACCAGTTGTAGTTTCAGGAGAACCGAACATCACACCAATCTTCATGCGAAGCTGGTTGATGAAAATAACAACAGTATTAGTGTTGTGAATAGCACCAGTAATCTTACGTAGACCCTGAGACATTAGACGAGCCTGTAGACCCATGTGAGAGTCACCCATATCGCCTTCAAGCTCCTTAGAAGGAACAAGAGCAGCAACAGAGTCAACAACAACTAGGTCGATAGCTCGTGAGCGTACTAGCTTCTCTGTAATCTCTAGAGCTTGCTCGCCACTGTCTGGCTGTGCAACGATTAGGTTGTCAACGTCAACACCGATTTTCTTAGCCCATACAGGGTCAAGAGCATGTTCAGCGTCAACAAAAGCAGCAGTGCCACCGTTCTTCTGGACTTCAGCGATAGCGTGAAGAGTCAATAGTGTCTTACCTGAAGACTCTGGACCGTAAATCTCGACGATACGTCCACGGGGGAGACCTGAACCGATTGCTAGGTCAATGGCTAGAGAGCCTGTTGAGATGGTTTCGATAGCTACGTGTTCTGTGTCACCTAGGCGACCTACTGAACCTGCACCGAACTGTTTATTAATTTGACCTAAGGCGACTTCTAGAGCCTTCTGGCGGTCTTCACTACTTGTAGCCATATATTTTTTATCCTTTATATCGTTGACTTGTATGTTTAGTATATCATAGTTTTAGAAAATAGTGTTTATTTTTCTTAACCTATTTCTAACATGCGTGTCGCAATTGTTGTCTTTTGTTTACTTTGCAGACCTGCAAAAATTTTCTAGATTTTATAACCCTTATTATATCACTGTCACTGTAATCTCACTAATTATTCTTTTCTATTTGTAAAACTCCGATATACTGATGAAAGTAAAATAAGTGTGGTAGAATAAAGTCAACATGGAAAACAAAGATAACGCTAAATTAGTCAAAATTGAAGAAGAGTTTCAAGAGAAAGTTGTACTTGCAGGTAACACTGCTGTCAACGTGTTGCGTGAAGTTACTTCACAGCTTGAAGGTGCTGAAGCCAGACCTGAGCAAGAGCAAGCTACTACTGCTTTTGCTAAAAGCATAGCTTCAGGAACTCATGTTCTTGTTGAAGCTCCTACAGGTACAGGTAAAAGTTTAGCGTACCTTCTTCCTGCTGTTCTTAGCGGAGAGAAAGTTGTTGTTTCTACAGCTACTAAACAGTTGAGTGAACAGATTGTTAACAAGGATGTTCCTTTCTTGAAGAAAGCACTTCTTGAAACTGAAAGTCCTGTTAAACATTTTACCGCTGGGTTGCTTAAAGGTCGTGATAACTATTACTGTCTTTATAAAGAAGCTGAATCTAGCCGTCTTGATGCACAATATGATGATGGTGATGTAAAGTCTAGTAAAGCTGATGCTAACAAAATTGCTACAGAAATTCGCTATTTGAAAGCTTGGGCTGATAAAACTAAAACTGGTGACCGTAGTGAAGCTCCTGATGTTGTGAGCGATAAAGTTTGGCGTCAGTATTCTTCTAACTCTACAGAATGTGTTGGAAAGAACACTTGTCCTTTTGGTGCTGCGTGTTATGCAGAGTATGCTCGTGATAAAGCTAAAGAAGCTGACATTGTTGTGACTAACCACGCTATGGTTGCTCATGATATGATTAGTGAAGCTAGTACTCTTGGTGAACGTAATGTTTACATTTTTGATGAGGTTCATGAGTTAGATAAATATATCACTGACGCTTGGAGCGCAACTCTTGCTCCTTCTAGTATCCGTGATGCTGCTAAAACTTTGAAAGTTGTTGAATCTCAAGTTGATTTACCTGATGATGAGTTTAGCGTTAGCTTGTTTTTAAATAAAACTGCTGATACTTTAAAGAAGGCTTTAGATTTGGTTGATGCTGGACGTATTGATGCTCCTTCTGGTTCTTTGAAGCAACTTCTTAGTGATTTGCGTGTTCGTTGCAGTCAAGCTAGTGCTTCTGTAGGTAAAAAGATTAGCGATAAAAAAGGCAAAGAGGATGATAAGGGCGATTTAATTATGGCTCGTAATAAGCTTGACTCTTTGATTGAAGCTGTTGACCTTCTTATGAGTGAAACTAACCAGATTGTTCGCTGGATTAGTGAGTCTGGAAGTAAGGACAACCCTGTTCGCCAGTTGCAGGCAGCTCCTTTACGTATTGGTCCTACTTTGCAGGCTAAGTTGCAGGAAAAAGAAGTTACTATGATTGGAACTAGTGCTACTGTTCGTGTTGGTGGTAGTTTTGATATCCCTAAACATAATCTTGGTTTTGACCTTGTGCCTAATGTTAAAACTTTTGCTTTGAACAGCCCTTTTGATTTCAAAAAGCAAGCCATGTTGTATATTCCTGATGAAAATTTCCCTGCACCTGTAGGGCAAGACCGTCGTGAACATCAGGAGGCTTGTAAAGCTGTAAGTTTCGAACTTATTCGGGCTTTGAACGGTCGTGCTATGGTTTTAACTACAACAACTTTTGAAGTTCGTGACATTGCAGAATATCTTCGTAAGAAACTGCCAGATAATACTATCCTTGCTCAGGGCGACATGCCTAACAGTCAGTTGGTTGAAAAATACCGTGAGGATGAGCACAGTGTTCTTGTAGCCACTATGGGATTATGGCATGGTTTAGATGTTAGCGGTTCTACCAGCTCTCTTGTTATAATTACTAAAATTCCTTTCCGTCCTATGAACGACCCGCTTTTTGAAGCTCGCCGTGAGTATGCTGATGACCAAGGTCGTGATGGTTTTAATGATGTGTTTGTCGCTGATGCTAATGTTATGTTGACGCAGGGTGTTGGTCGTTTAATTAGACGTAAGACAGATAAAGGTGTTGTAGCTATTTTGGACACACGTTTAATTGATAAGAAGTATGGTCGTGAGATGGTTGCAAGTTTCCCCCCTATTTCTGTTTTTCGAAATAAAGCCAAAGTCGTAGCGGCTCTTGAGCGTCTTGCTGAGCTTTATGCTAAAGAACATCCTATTGCCGATAGTTAAAGATATTTTCATTTAACTTTAGGGGATAGTTTTGGCAGCAACCGCTGAACGTCCAGTTTTAGAGACGTTACGCAATGCATACAGTTCGGCTAAATGCCCTACTGGTTTTGGTGCTATAGAAATTATTTCTCGCAGTTCAAGAATTGCTGCTCGAATTTATGTCAAAAACCACCATGTTGTTGGCTTAGAAGTTAGCAATTTTCCTTTAGAGATTATCCGACGCATTATTACTAGTGAGCATATTAGTGATAAAAATCGTGATTTTCTTTTGGAACATTTTTCAGAAAACCTTGCAGATAATCGAATTGTTGATTATGTTGTAGAGAACCAAATGATACCCATGAGTGTATTGGTTGTTTATATTAAAGATTTGTTTTTGGGAGCTTGTGATTATGTAGCAAGCATACCTATGGCTGAAATAACTTGGAGGTCTAATGTTACTTATAAAAATATACCTATACCTGAAGTTGATTTAGACCGTTTATGGACTGTGGTTTCTAATCGTCAAATTGAATACAAGCGTATGGCTTCCGTATTTACCGTGGGAGAAGAACAGGTAAGGAATCTTAATTTTAAACGAAAAGATAATGCAGATTTTGATATGACTCAGCTATCAGCTAATATAGTGTCTTTAGCCACGGGGGAGTGGACTATACTTGATTTTGCCCGCCAGTTTGGTTTGAGCTTGTACCTATCCACCCGTGAAGTTCAAAAAATGTGGATTGAAGGTAAGCTAAACGTGATATATGATGCTGAATTTAAGCTTAAGCCTCCTGCTTTGAGTGATATTGCTAATGCACATGTTAGTGAAAATAAAGAAAACGAGGCGAACGCTAAAACCGCTAAAGAGATAGCAAAGCTTGAGGCAGACCTTAATAAGTTAAAAAATATGATTCAAGAAACCCAAAACAAACTTAAAGAATTGAAAGGTGGAGTCTAATGAGTGACGTAACCACCACAAATGCTGGGCAAACTGGAGCTGAACAACAGCCACAAAATGCTCAAGCTAACGCATTAGTTGGAGTTTTAATCGGAGTTCTTATAGTTCCTTTTATGGCTTTAAGTGGCTTTCTAACTTGGATTGCTTTTACAAGATGGAGGTATCGTCGCTCTGTTTTGTCTACTGTGCTTGTTGCTTATCTAATTTTTGTAGGCTCTTGGTTTATTCCGTTAAGTGTTATATGGTTTAACGGCAATCTTTCTGATTTGAACGAAACTATGAAATCTGGCGGAGATTTTACTTCACTTATACTTTCTTACATTTTAATTCAATTTTCTATTGGCACGCCAGTTGGCATATCTCTTGGTTTATTGTATGCTTCATGGCGTTGGTATCAGCGTTCAGAATGGGAAGAATATGATTTTCGCATTACTCCTTGGGAATTGCGTCGTGGTCGCAAAACCGCAGCTAAAATCCGTGCTGACGAAGAAACACCTGTTAATGGATTTACTTTAGGAATTAACGACCATGGTGACCGTGTAATACAAACAGACAAAGACGCAGCAACTCACACGCTTGTAGTTGGAGCTTCAGGTTCAGGTAAAACTACAACTGTTATGAGTAAAGCTCGTGATGCAATAAAACGTGGACAAGGTCTTGTTTTTGTTGACCTAAAAGGAGGGCCTGACGTCCCTGAAGTTTTAAGTAAATTTGCTAAACGCTATGGACGAAAATTTAGCCACTGGACTTTACAGCCACGTGATACTCCTTACACTGGGCCTGATACTCAAGGTCCAGCATATTATGACCCGTTAGCTCGTGGAGAAGCTACAAGGCGTAAAGACCTGCTAATCGCAAGCCGTGACTGGAGTGAAGAGTTCTACAAGATTGAAGCTAGCAATTATTTGCAATTGCTATTCTACATTGTTATAGCTAACCCTAACCCAGAAGTTTCTACATTAAGTGATGTAGTAGCATTACTAAACCCAAGGGCTTTAATGGCTCGTGCTAAACCATTAATAGATAACCCTATTTATGCTGATATTATTTCAGGCATAGAGTCTTTGAATGATGAACGCATTTCTCCTCAAAAACGTAACGCTATCGAAGGTTTACGCTCACAACTTGCAGTTATTTTAAATAGTGTTGCAGGACAGTGGTTGCATGTTGACCCTAAAGGTCATAATATTAACCTTAAAGAGGCCGCTCATAATGGCGACATTGTAGTTTTTTCTCTTGACTCTTCAAATTACCAAGAACTAGCTTCTCTTGTAGCTAACCTTATTATACAAGATTTAAAAACCGTAACTAGCGAATTACGTGATGACCCTTCACCTCAACCTATGCAAATATTTATTGACGAGTTTAGTGCTATAGGTAGTGATAACATTATTGGTTTGATTAATAAATCTCGTGATGCTGGGCTGCCAGTTACACTTGCAACTCAAGCCCTTGGAGATTTACGACGTGTTAATGAAGCGTTCCTTGACCAACTAATAGGAATTGTTAGCTCATACATTATTCATCGTGCGAACAAAGAAGATGATGCTCAAGTGTATGCTGGTTTAACTGGTAAAGTAAAACGTAAGCGTTTTTCTCAGAATGTAGATTACACTAAAGGTCGTTGGGGCGGAATAGGTAAAGGGGCAGGTACTGGGGGTGGTCGTGTAGAAGAAGTTGAGGAATACCTAATTACACCGAACGAGATACAACAGCTTGGTATGGGCGAGATGGTTTATATTGCTAAAGCACAACAGCCTGTATATATTCAGCATGTGACCGTTATTCCTGAGGGCATGGTTGAAGACGCTATCGAGGACGAGAAAGACTTTAACGTTGCTGTTTACGTTCCTGAAACCTCATTTGATGTCACTCCAGAAGAAAATGCAGATAATAATATAGAAGAAATATCTTTAGACTTTCCTGTAGCAAATGAGAAAGAAGAATTAGTGCTTCCTTCAGTGAAAACAGAAGGAAGGCTTTCTAGCCCTGAAAAGATTGCTAAAATATTAAACAATAATGATGATGTAACAGTTTCTAACAGTCTTCCCGTGCGTCCGCTCATACCAAATAAGCCTACGCTTCCTGTAAAACCTTCTGTTGAAAACATAGAAGCTGAAGAAATAAGTGGAAAACAAAAAGATGAATTCGAGTTCTAAGCCGATAAGTATAGCGGAGAGTATAAAATAATGAGTTTTAAATTTGATGACGATGATGATGAATTACGTCTTGATTTAGGTAAAGATACACCTAAGACTCAGACTCCTGCTCCTTTACCTAAAACTGTAAAGCCTACAAAAGAAGCTTTGAGCAGTTTGCCACAGCCTGGTCAGTCAGCAGGTAAGCCTGCTTTGCCCACACAACCTAAACAAGACAAGCCTGAAGTCTCTCTACCTAAAAAAGAAGTAGCTCCCCAAATTCCTAGTAGTCCAAAAACAAAAAAAGCAGAGCCTGTTGAAGAAATTTTAATCGTTCCAGCTCCAGTTAAAGTTGACAAAACTATTATTCCTGAAAACATAGACGACTCTTATGAAGAAGCAATATTGCCACCATACGTTGAAGATAAGGTAGAAGTTGTTTCTCAGAAAGAGGTACTACAGCCGAATCTTAGCACTGCAGAGCCTCGTAGAACTCGCAGGCGTGAAACATACGTTGCAAATGGTGAGTTTAACCCTGAATCTGCAAACTTTCTAAGCGAAGAAGAAGCTAACTCAACATTCAAAAAGAAATCTCCTTTTGATGGTGACCGTAAAAGAGTTATGCAAATACGTGTTGTTGCTACAACAGTAGCAGCGTTACTAATGGCTGCAGGGATATATTCTTTCATTCCCAAGCCTGGTTTCAAAGATGACATTTCAAGTATAAATGCCGCTATTTCATATTCAAACAAATATGATTCTGTAAGAACAACATCAGAAGCTTATGCTTTACGTTTCACAACTGACTTTTTAAATAGAACAGAAGTTTCGGAAAACTCTCGCTCTCTTCTGATGCAGAATTACATGGACATTAAAGCTTTAGGTGCTGTAGATTTTCCTCTTACAAAGATAACCGCTTCAGGTCAGAATGGTGGCGTTAATGTATACATGCGTCCGATAGGTGGACCCTATGTATACAGTGTAAGCAACGTTGACGCTGCTAAACTACAAGCACAAAGGGTGGCTGAAGGTAACGGTTTTATTTATTCTATTGTAACAGCTACGTATGTTCAACCTTACATTTCAAGTAGCGATACTAAATACTTTGTTGAGGGAATGCCATCTTTAGAGCCTAAATGGGTTTATTTATCTATTCCCGTAATGCATAACTATGATACTAAGCAGACTACTTTATATGGATTTCCCAGTTTCTACAGTCCTGAAAAAACAGCAGGCCTAGACAAATTATCTGCTCCATTTACAGAAGCTGACTGGACTACAAAAGACGAAGTTCTAAGCAGCGATAATGTTCTTAAAGCGCAATTGGAAACTTTCCTAGGAGAATGGGCTAAACAATCTCCTAACGATGCTGTTTCATCAAGCCTTACAGCAGTGCTTTCTAGCGATGCTACAGCAAGGGCTAAAGCAGGCTTAGGGGGAGCATACACTGCCTCTAAGGGCGATAAGATAATATCTGAAGTTAACGTTAAGCCCCTTCCTCAAGATGAAAAAGCTAATGCTAACATGTTGCGTGAAGCATTAGTCACAGTAAGATGGATTGACGATGGGTTAGATGATTCACCTCAATATACGCCAGCTGTGTATACACAACAGTATCTTATATACTTTAAAGGCTCGGCTGATAAATGGGCAGTTCAAGATATAAAAGCCAGATATGCTGAATAGATAACCAGTCTGCCGATAGGTTTTTTATAATAGAACCGTTAGTGATAAGATAACAGTTCGAAACTTTAAAAGGAAAAAACGATGTGGACTAACCTGATTCAGACAATACAGAATCTTATGCTACCAATTATCATCTTTATTGTTGGTGGTCTAGCAGTATTCCGTGGTATCAAAGGACGTTTTATGGATATGATTATCCTAATCGTCGTTACAATCATTGCTCTAATCTTCTTCCTAAACCCAGAGATTATCTCAAGCCTAGCTAAGGGTGCAGGAACAGAAATCAGCAACGCTGTACCATAAACACTCAACAGTAAAGGATTCATGAATGGAGATTAAAACCTTCACTAGTTTCTGGAATATCGAAAAAAAGATTTACTCTATCTACGACATCCAGTTACCTTTTGCTGTAAGCATCCGTTCAGTTGGAATCTTCGCTGTAACAGGCATCCCATACTGGCTTATATTATCCATGTTTGGGGTGCCTTTCAGTTTATCTTTAATTGTTGTTTGGGTGGCGCCGCCTCTAGTGTTTGCCTTGATAGGCAACAGACCTATCTTTGAAGGCAAAAACATAGTAGACTATTTAGGCTCACGTATAAAATTTCTTTTCGAATCAAAACGCTATAAAGGATTACAGCCTGCAACTGAAGTTTCAGGTGAAACTGTAGAAGTATCTGATTACTTCTATACTATTAAATAAAACTCCTTGCCGATAGTCTAAAATAGGAGACTATAGAGGAACAATGGCTAAAAATAATACTAAAAGCACAGGTCTTGCAGTTACTGGTATAATCAAAGACATAACTTTCTCCCAAGAGAGTGTATGGCTATGGGTTAAAATGCCTTCCATGCAGTATGAATTTCTAAACTATGATGAACGAGTAAACTTAGCTCGTTCTTTAGATTTAAGTTTAGCAAACCTTGTGCAATCTGACGACAAGAATGTTGAAGCACATCTAATTGTAAGCTCTCAGCCTTTTGACACTGCAGCTTGGTCAAAAAAGCTATGGGACCGTTCCCAACGTAGTAGCCCTAATCCTTATTTTGCTACTTTCCTTTCAGACCTGCATGACCATGTCGATGAGATGGGTTTTGACGACAAGCTAGTTATGTTAGGAGTAAAAGTAGGAGATAGATACGAATACAACCCTAAAAAAACTGCAATCAACATGGGTGCTTTAAATACAGTCATCAATAAAGTAGCTGGAGTAACAGACAAGTATATGTCTGAAAAAGAATTTGAATATTGGGATAACCGTGCCAATAACTTTAGAAATAGTTTATACGGCTCACGTGTAAAAATGGAACCAGTCACTACAGGAGAAATTGCTTTCATTATCCGTAAAAACTTTTTCCCATATATGCCTGTCCCTTCGATAGCAGAACTAAATATAGGCTACTCTGCTAAATGGGGAGAGGGAGAACTTGATGCATTAGTTGATTCAGAAATTGAAAATAATGCTAAGTTTCTCAAAGTAACTCAAGAAATTGATGGGCAAAGAATGTCTGGATATCGTGCAACATTATGTTTCACTAAATTCCCTGAGACGATGGTATATCCAGAACGTGAACCATGGATTCACTATGCAGGAATGGTAGGATTCCCAGTGGGCTTCTACTCACGATTCACTATTGAGCCTTCTCGCAAAGTAAGCAAAGATGTTAACCGAAAAATTAAAGAAGTAAAAGACCAGGCTCGTAACCAAACTGGTGCTGGCGGGGATTTGACTATAGATGTTGCGGAGAATCTAGAGCTAGGTGAGGCTTTAGACTATGCTCTGAAAAAGGACAATACTCCATGGATTTTTGGTCGTCACCGTTTAGTCATTGAAGCAGAAACCGAAGAAGAGTTGAGAGAATATGCACAGGCTGTAATAGACCATTACAAAGCTATGGATATTATGGTTTCTTGGCCAACAGGAGACCAAATGTCTCTATTAATGGAGTCATTACCTTCAGACACAGTAAGATTAAAATCGTACCATCAGAACCAAGAGCTTTCAATAATTGGAGCTGGAGTTCCAGCAGGTAGTGGCTCTACAGGCGACAAGATAATGTATAAACCAGACGGTAGCGAACTGGGTTGGATGGGTCCTTACCTAGGCTACACCACAAGTCGTGTTAGGGAGCCAGTTTTCCTATCTGTGCACTCTGCAATCGCTAAAAACAACCCTCCAGGTCTCGTCATTACAGGAAGCCCAGGTGGCGGAAAGTCATTCACGGCTTTCACACTAACTTACCAAATGGCAGTAGCTGGCATATGGACTATCTATATCGACCCTAAAGGTGATGCTTTACCTATGGCTTCGCTACCAGGTATGGAAAAGACAAAAGTTTTTGACCTTCGTGAGGGCAATGATGGTATGCTTGACCCATTCACAATTGGAGACAACCAGGCAGAGCAAATTGGCTTGGCTCTTGAAACAATTGGTCTTTTTATGGGCGGACAAAATAAGATTTCTCCACAGCAGAACGTTCAGCTTTCACAGATTTTAAAGAAAGTAAGCGTTGAGCCTAGGCCTTCAATGAATAAAGTAGTTGACCTTCTAATGGCTAGCGACAACGATGATGCTAAAGGTTTAGGTGCAACGCTTGACCTGATACGTGATTTAAAGTTTGCTAGACTTTGTTTCGGTGAGAACACAGGAGAGACTCTAAGACCAGATGAGGGACTAACCATCATAACACTTCTAGGTCTTGATTTACCTTCGTCAGCGACGCCTCCAGAGTCCTACAGCAACCCTAACCGCCTTGCTGTAGCCGTAATGTACCTGCTTGCTAGCTTCACACGTGACCTTATGATGAACTTAAACAAATCCCACCCCAAATGTATCGTAATCGATGAAGCTTGGGCTATCACTTCTACGCCTCAAGGAGCAAAGCTTGTGTTCGAGGTTGCACGTATGGGTCGTTCATTAAATACAGGACTAATTCTTGTATCACAGAATGCTGGAGACTTTCTAGGTGAAGGCGTCACTAACTCTATATCTACAAAACTGGCATTCCGTGCCAAACAACCAGAAGAGATAGAAAATGTTCTTAAATTCTTTAACCTTGAAGACCATGAAGGCAATAAAGATATTATACGTGAGCTTCATAACGGTGAGTGTATTTTACAGGACGTGGAGGGACGAATAGCTATAGTACAAGTAGATGGATGGAATGCTAAAATGAATGAAGCGTTCGAAACCAACCCTGAAACTCGTAAAACAAAGTAAAAAGCGTTAGATAACAAAGTATGAGTATGTTTAATAAAAAACCTAAACCTCAATATCATTTAGATATCAAAACATACTCTATTGACGCACCAAAAATTGTTAAAACTAAGTCTATCTTAAAGCTTAAAAAGATAATTGCAGCTTCATTAGCGACACTGTTTTTGAGTGTTACACTTTCTGCTAGTATCGCTGTTCCAGCTCAGGCGGAAAACAATGGCTCTTGCTTTCTAGATGCAACAGATAATACTTGGGCTGGAAATATGGGTGGAATGTTAACTTCTATGGTTAACCCCTCTAAAGAAACTAAAACAACCTTCTTTAATCAAGCTAGCACTTCTTCTTTAACTGCAGTCGAACAAGAAGCTGCTCCAACAATGAGAGACAAGTATGGAGAGCAGATACGTTTTGTAACATGGATTCCTGCCATACGTGACGGTGGAGAGGCTTCAGAAAATGCCAATATTTGGGCTGGAATTAAAAAAGATGCAACCTGGAATTCAACTAGAAGCGATTATTCATTTGGCTCTATATGGGTTGCAGATAAGAGCTCATCAATACGCAAGGGAGAAGTAAACGACCGTGGCGCTTTTGATATAAATTGCGGACTATCACAGGCTGGAGCAGAGTGGTCTGATGTAGCGCCAAACTTTTTCTTTCAAATGGCGAAAGGAATTAATAGTATAACAACATTCCTTTATGTCAATGCAACAACTGGTTCAAATATTTCCGATGTAGTGGGTTTAAATACAACTAGTATCGCATCAAGCCCAGACCAAGTTTTACAGCATGACGCTACAAAACAACAGGATTCATGGGCTTACAATTTTGGCAGTTCTATCCAAGAGGTATTAACTGGTACAGCCCGTGACGGGACACCAACAGGTAGTAAAGGTTTGTATAGCGACTTGTACTTAAACTTCTTACTTCCAATCATCCTTATAGGAACAGTAGTCGTATTACTTAATGCTATACGTGCAAGAGCCATAAAAGCATTAAGCGGAATAGTTTGGATGGTTGTTGCAATTATTTCTGGCATGCTTCTACTTCAGCGACCAATGATGATTCCAGAAGTTGTAGATGGTCTAGTAGGAACAGTATCTACAGAAGTAAACAGAGCAATCATTGGAAAAAGCGACTTAGCGGCATGTGATATACCAGATAATGTTACAGGAGCTTATTCTAGTGCTACAAAGCGTGAGTCTAAAGAAATGGAATGCTATATTTGGTATTACACTATATACATTCCATGGGCTGAAGGCCAATTTGGCGTACAATCATACGATAAGGCGGCTAATTCGGACCACCAATCTAGCGTATTCTTCTACGAAGATACTGCTAATGCTTCAGTACTTAAAGGGGCTAGCGGAGATATACCCATCGGTTACAATATAGTTAATGCTTCGAGCAGTAACTTAGGGTGGCCTTTATATATGTTAGAATATATGGAACGACCTCAAGGTGCTAACGTTGCCATAGCGCAATCTAAAGCAATTACAGCTAATATTGGAACCATAGACACAGGAGGACATAGTAAATGGTTCGCTGGCGGAGACAGGATAGGGGCTTCACTCTTAGCTTTAGCTGTAAGCTTATCAGCAGGTATATTTATTTCAGTAAATTCATCATTAATTATTGGCTACCAAATAGCAATGCTTCTATTGCTTATGATAGCGCCAGTATTCTTGCTGATAGGTGCAATACCTTCACAAATGGGTAAGGGCATAGGTTTACGTTGGGCTGAGTTGATAGTAGGAATCGCTGTAAAGAGGATGGTAATTGTTCTGCTAATGGCTGTTTTTATCAAAATGTTTATCATTGTTGCAGGTATAGACAATATTGGTATAGGGTTCCAAATCATCATATTCACAGTACTTTCATATCTTGGCATAACTAAGCGTAGCGAAATAATGGAGATGTTTACAGGGTATATTAACTTTGGAGGAAATAAGAGCCTATCTACTGAAGGTGTTGAGAATGTAGGAAAGAACGCAGGTAAGATAGCTCTTGGAGGAGCATTAGCTGGAGCTGCTGTCGCTACAAGACTAGGCAAGAAAGGTGTTTCTGCAACAGCAGCCGCTACAGGAAGAGGTGTTAAAAATGCAAACTTTAACCGTGGGGTAAAAAAGAATCAACGAAAGATGTTCGACGCTAAGGATGATTCAGAACGTCAGGTTATAGCTACAAAGATTAATCGTAGAAACACTAAACGTGATGAGCGTGATATCGCACTAGGTCGTAGAAGCATTGGTGGCAATGGGGACGGCTCTAACGGCGGTGTCACAATCACAGAACAAGGCAAGCGTAAAGTTAGAAGCGGTCGTCAAGCGGCAAGAGCTCATGTTTCCAAACAATTTGAAAATGGCAATATAGACTGGAATGACAAAACTTTACGTCCACCAACTGTAAAAGAAAAAGCTAAGAAAAACTTTGAAACAATCAAAGCTTCGCCTTCTAAAATAAAAGAAGGGACTAAGAGAACTATAAATGCAACTAAAGCTTTCACTAAAGAAACATCAGAAGCTACAAAAGACACAGTATGGAGTATCAAAAAGGCTATAAGCCCAAAGCCTCTACCTCCGCAACGCCCAATCAGTCCTAAAGGTTAGCATATGGCTACTAGAAACGAATGGGCAGAAAATGCAAAAGCTATATTAAAATTAATACTTGCTAAATACAGTGTTGTCATAGCAATAGTTTTATCTTTAATACTTGTAGTCATATTATGCGTTGGATTTGTATTGTCAGCAGTAAATACTATGGCTCCATTATTGAATCAACGTGGAGATGCATGCAAAACACAGTCAGACTTCAATAGGATAAGCTCACAGATTAGCACTATGCCTACAGATAGCCCTTCACGCACTAAAGCTCAAGAGTCTTTAGACTCATACAGGGGTAGATATACACAAACTGCAAACGGTTCAGGGATTCAAGGGCAGACTCAACTATGCTCCAGTGGTACTGGTGGACCTTTTGCCCTTCCTCTTATAAAGACACCAGGTTCTAACATAGGTAAAATAAATAACTTTATTGGAGCTCGTGCTTTAGGTACTCACCATGGAATGGATTTACAGGCAAGTGTAGGAACTCCTATATATTCTATATCTTCAGGAACAGTCACTTCGTCTACAGGAAGTGAATTTGATTTTGACTGTCCTAATGTATGGATTTGTGGCTTTCCAGGAAATAATATTATTATACGTCAAGATGATGGATACATAGTTTGGTATTGGCATTTAACTCATAGCGGAAACCTTGTAAATGTTGGCGATAAGGTGCAACCAGGACAGCTTATAGGTTTAGCTGGAAGCACAGGTAGAAGCACAGGACCACACCTTCATTTTGAGGTACATAATCCACAAAATGAAGTTGTCGACCCGTTATTATACATGTTAAACAATGGACTTAATATGGATGAAGCCTATGGAGTTTCAAGAGAAGCATTTACAGACCAAGCTGGGGTTCTGAGAGAATATTGTCAAGCTCATGTTGCTAATTGGTCTTGGTGTTAAAAAGTATGTTAAAATTGAGGAATAATGTTAGAAAAATTTAGAAGTTTACCATTTAATACAAAAGTAATAATTTCTGTTGCTATCGTACTAGTATTTGTTATAACTATTTTTTCTTTAGCCTCGTTATCTAAAATGTTATTTCCTGCTTCCCAACAAGAAATCCAAACGAGTGTCTCAAGCCCTTCTCCTAGCAACACGATAGGTATACCTAACATAACTATTGAAGAAACAGTTAAAGCTCCTGGCGACCCTTCTGATAAAAAAACATATGGAAACTTTACCAGTTCGGAAATAAATGACTACACGGCACAAGCTCAGATAACAGCAACTAAGCTATGTTTAAAAGACATAGGCGAGACAGAAGAAGCAATATCTGCAAGATTAAACCAATATTTTTCAAGTGTAACTATTGCCAGCAATTACATTGCTAACAAAGATATTTTAGAGCGTAAATGTATTTTCATGTCAACACAGCCTTTGTTTATAGATACCAAAATAAATACGGTTAAAGTTTCTATAAGTGGCTCTTCTTATGAAATTAATTATAATCAATCTGGAGTTCCAACAAATGAGCGACAGATAAATAAAGAAAATATATCATATAATTTTGTTATGGCCAAAAATAAAGAAGGCACTATCCAAGTAATAGAAATAGGTTAATTTAATTTATCTGTGATAGAATAATAGAGTGAATTTTATTAAAAAAGTTAGCCTCCCTATTAGGTTAGTCATCAGCCTATCTATAATTGCTATAAGTTTTGCATATACTTTTGTTAATAATACAGACCTACTTTTTGTTGTATACACTACAATTATAGTTGCATCTGTAAATATAATTGTAGTAACACCCAAAATGGTTTTGATTAGCCTTATAACGCTAGTACAAGCTGTTTTTATAGGTTCTATGGTATATGTGATGCAAACAGTTTTTAATCCCTCCTACAGCGTTTTATTTGCAATCAGCGCTATATTATTATCAGTGGGAACTACTTTAATATGCTATCGTTTTGTCAAAGGAAAATTATGGATAAATCTATCAATAGTATTTGTAACATTTGATATCTTTCTGTCTATGTCTTACTTTGCGGCTATGGCTAAAATTATTGATATGCAAGTTTTATATGCCATACTTGCGTTCGTAACGCCATTCATTTTTGTTATAGTAAAAAATTCTTTAATTTCAAGAACAATAGTTAGACCAATACTTCCATCGTCAAATTCTACAAACACTATATTGCATCAACGTATAACAAAAATATTTAAAGCCAACAATATTAAGAGCTACACTAAAAATGGTTTAATTACAAGGTATGTTCTAGCGGGGGAGCGTATCATATTTCTTTATGAACCTGCATCATTAGGTAAAAGTAAGATAACAGAAAAAGGATTATTCTTTGATAATAAAGACTATTCTGCTTTTATAGAAGGTTTCATTAAAGAAAGCGTTGCTGAGGCTAACAGTATGAAGATAAATAAAAATAATATAATGCCAATAGTAATTTTACATGACTACAAAGATAGTAAAATTCTTAATGTTAAAATATACTCATCCTCAAAACCTGACTTAAATATTGGTGCAGTATATATTTGCTCGCCTAAGGGTCTAGTTGATTTGATAAAAGCATTAAAATCTAAAGCTCGTAAAAAACAGGCAGACAATACTTCAGAAAAATATAGAAAACTTTTTAGCTAGTCTGACTAATTATGTTATTTATGACATAACCGTTATTGAGCATTTTAGTATATCGCCTAACTAAGAATAAACTTAAAATACCTACCATAACCATAACTATAAACTGTATAATAATACCCGTGTAGAAGAATAATAATGCAACTGGAATTCCACCTAAAGATATTATTGTAAGTAACACTGTTAAAGATTTACTAGGCGACAAAATATTTTCACCACGAATATGAACATCATATTTACTTGGCTTAAGGATGCTAAAACGTATACCAATAAGCGTAATAATTATTATTGAAGTGACGCTGCATATCATAAAGCTCACAGAAAGCTCATAAGGCAGGTAGCCTAATAAAGTTGCTGGAATGACAGCTAAAAGGTTTACCATGAAGCTTATCAAAATGTTATAATAAAAAATAGATTCAACTATTTTTCTAGAAAAATTAGGTATTGTAAAAATCCATGAGTTTCCGCTTCCTATAATTCCAAAGAAGTTAACAGCTGCGCTCATTGTAACTACCATAGGTGCAGCTAAAATTATACCAACAATAGTTTCCCTACTATGAGCAACAAAAGTAACAGTTCCTAAACTTACGATTGTCATCATAATTATTGGTGAGCGAATATTGCCACTACGCCATAGCACTCTTAAAGACAAAGCCAACTGGTTAGAAACTTTGTTCTTATTTACCTTCTTGACTTTGTCAGACACAAAAGGTGCAGTATTATTTATAGTATATATGCCCATTTTGAAAGTGGCATATATTATAGCAAAAGATAAAGTGGCAAGAAATAGTAAAGCAATTACAGTAGATTCTAGATTAGTAAAAGAATTTAGAATTGCATCTACAACAAAATATATTGGCATACTTCCAGTATAGCTAGTGAAATATATAGCTACAACTAACACAGCCCATAAAGCTATCAGAGTAAACTTAGCGTATGGTCCCCATTTTCTTAAAGCTAGCTCGATAGACCATCCATTAAATCCAGTAAGAGAAAGTCCAACCGCCCAAATCATAAAACCAACTAAATATATTCTTACATCGTAGCCATAAGAATAGCTATACACTGAGCATATTACTATCGTGGAGAAAAATACTAACAAGTTTGTTATAGAAATTAACTGTAAAATAATGCTGTCAGTAACTTTGTGAACGTCATTCTTTTTTATACTTACCATTGATGTCTTATTATATATAGATAGAAGAGAGTTGCTTGCAACTGGAGTAAAAAGAGTAAAAACAAATACTCCAAGTATATAATAGCTTAAAACAGCTTTACCATTGTCTGTATTGACAACGTCAAGAAAAACTTCAAAAACATTTGTATTTCCAACATCAGTGTTCTGACCTATCGCTATTGTTAGTAATGTCGGAATATTAAAACTTAATATGATAATCATCAAAACAAAAAATAACATCGTAAATATTTTTATTCGCCCCGAAGTGTTTTTTAAGGCAACTGAAATCGCATGGCCTATTATTTCAAATGAGTCTTTAAACCCAGACGCCATTAAAGATAAAGTTTTCATTTTTTATCTACTTAGTGATTCCAAGTAGCTTACGATAACGTTTTGTGCCAAAATAGCCTTCAAACTTTTTAGAAGGAGAATGAGAAACTATCTTCCCGCCGACCATCACCATTAGCCTATCTGTTGTTTCAGCTAAAACATTTATTAGGTGACTACTAGTTATAACTATATGGCCTCTATCAGTGTGGCTCTTTATGATATCTTGGATAGCTTGCACTCCAGTTGGGTCAACTCCATCGAAAGGCTCATCAAGTATAAGTAACTCTGTAGCGTTGAAACTAGCTAAAGCTACGCTCATCCTTCTTAGCATACCATGGCTAAATCCTCCGCAGGGTGAGTTAAGATGTTTTGTAAGGTCAACCTTTTCAAGCAATTCATATGCTTCTTGAACTTTTGCTTTATCCTTATTGTCACGGTTAAGATTTATAAGTAAATTAATGTGTTCTTTAGGAGTAGCTGAAGGTATTATGCCTCCCACATCAGGGCAATAACCTATCTGTGATTTAAATATTTCTTTATCTAGTGCTGTAATAGGGTGAAATCCATTAAGAGATATCTTTCCTTGAGTAATAGGTATAAGGCCCGCTATAGATTTTAAGGTTGTAGACTTTCCAGCACCGTTGATGCCTGCAATTCCTAAAGATTCTCCTTTTTTTACCTCAAGTGAGAGACTTTTAACAATAGTTTTATCTTTATAACCAACATCTATATTATCTAGTATTAACGACATGTATTATATATCGGCGGCTATAATGTGTTTTTCCCCTCATTTGCCGATAATATTTTAAAGTACTTCTTACAATGTTTAATCACGAAGGGGAATAAAGCGGCAGGTTGCCGATATAAATAAAGTCATGGCAGAAAAAATTGTATCCTTAGATATTGGCTCGTCAAACTTACGTGCTATAGAAGCAGAAGTAAGAAACAACGAACCAAAAATTATTAAAATATTCTCAACTCCCTTACCTCCACAGATTGTTGATGGTGGAAAAATTATTGATGAGAAAGGCTTAACAGAAGAAATTGGAAAACTCTGGAAAGCTGCTAAATTTAAAGCAAACAAGGTAATTGTTAGCGTCGGAGGTTCAAGCCTTCAGTTACGTATAGTCCCAAATATGCCATGGTCTCCCGAAAAAGACTTCAAACAAATGTTGCCATTCACTCTTCGTGATAGAATTCCTTTAGAGGTTGAAGAGTACTATTTTGATTCTCACACTCTTTCAGAGCAACGAAGCCCTGAAGACCTACTTGTTTACAAGAAGATTCTACTTACAGCTTCTAACAAAACATTCGTTGATGCACTAGCTCGTGTTTTAGAAGCAAACAAGCTATCAATGCTTGCATTAGATGCGTTACCGCTTACGTTAATTAGAGCGCACCACCTAGCATATGACTACCGACCTAATACAGTTGTAGCATCAATGGATGTTGGAGCTGAAACATTTACTATTATTCTTCACAAAAACCACCAACCTATTCATCAGCATATTGCTACAGGTTTAGGCGGAGGTCGTGCTACAGAACGAATCGCTAAAGAGTTAAAGATTACTACCCCTGAAGCTGAACTTCTAAAAACAACTTCAGGGTATCCGTTAGAAGAGGTAAAAGACTTGACAGCTATTGTACCAATGCCAAATGGTATGGTTAGAACAATAAAAGTAAAAGACTTTACACAAGAACAGCAGGAAGTGGCAAAAAGAATTATTGCTGAAGAGGTTTCTATATTGATTTCACACATCAACGAGATTCTAGATGACTTCTTTGCAAACAGCAACGAAACAACATTGCATGAAGTTGTTCTAAGCGGAGGAGGAATAATGTTAAACGGTTTTATTCCTCGCCTAGCAGCTGAGTTTATGCCTCCTAAGGTGGCTAAGCCATTCGGTGACGAAGCAAGCCGCAAGGTGGCTCAAGAAATATTTGACAACCAACATCAGTTTATGGTTGTGTTAGGTACATTGGTGTCCAGAAATGAATATTAATGACATGAAATTTAGCCTAAAAGGTAAAAAAGCAGAAACTAAAGATGAAGCATATGACTCCTCTAAACCTTTCGCACCAAGAATTCCTGTTGTTAACCTAATCCCAGCAGCATTAGTTTTAAAATACCAAAAATTAGAGCTAATTAAAAAAACAGAATTGATACTTCTTGGTATTGTACTTCTGTTTGCTGCACTTTGGGGTGCAAACTTTGCTTTTGCAGGAATACAAACAGTAACTACTGGAGCTGTAACAAATGAAATAAATGGTTTGCAAGGGCAAGTCGCAAAAGTCGAGCCATACCAGAAATACCTTGAAGGAATCGAACTTACAAGAAGTAACATGGGTAAAGTATTTAAGAGCAATATAGACATGGGTAAGGTAATGGATGCTATTGTAGCTGCTGGAGGAGCTAATAGTATCACATTATCTAACATTAAGGTTACTGAATCTACAACCACTACAGAGCAAAACACATGCATTAACTCTAACCCCTTTGATAATGTTGCTCAAGTTGGATGTATAAATCTTAGTGGTAGCGCAAATAGTCAAGCTGAAATAATTAGCTTCTTCGATGCGCTGGGCAAGACAGAAGGTCTAACAAATGCATTTATAACAAGCATGGGAACTGGTTCGAACACCGTAATATTCTCTGGTAGCATATCAATGACAGATGGAATTTATATTCAACGTTTCGGTTATTTAACAGAAACGATTGATGATATCTTAAAGTCTGGCGGTATTGACACGTCTTCTTCTACAAAGACCACCCCAGTTCCTGCACCGACAAAAACTGCCACCCCTACACCTTCCGCTTCTTCCACCCCAGGTGCTACAGCTACAGCTAAACCAGCTGTAGACACAAGATTCGGAACATGTAAAGAAGCAATTGCAGCTGGATTTGGGCCTTATACTAAAGGCACTGATGCAGAATACGATTGGTATCAGGCAGAAGACGTAACCAACTCAGGCAAGGTGTGCATCGCATAATGAATAAAATATTACTACAGTTAAACGAAAAAACAATCAAAATATTAGCCATACTATTAGGTATTGTTATTGTAATAGTTGGTTTGATGATTTCCGTGTCTCCAATTGTCGGCTCTATTCAGAAGAATGCTTCTGAAATAAACAAGCTTAGTGTACAGAAAGCTCAGATTGAGTCAAACATAAAGCGATATTCTTCTCTAGAAAAATATAAAGATGCATTAGACATCACAGCGGTTTATTTAAATGATAAATTTCCAGAGTCATCAAATGTACCAGACCTTATTAGTGATATTGCTAATGCTGCTCAAAAATCTGGCATGGATAAAAATAATGTAGCTAATGTTACAGTAGGGACTCCTACACAGATTGTTGAACCATTAGGTCAATCAGGTGAAGCTGTCTGTACATCACTTAAACCAGGCGATTTTGCTATTATGATTCCAGACATCAAGAACTCTACTCCTGAAAATAAGATTTACATTATGTGTACAGAAGAGCCTGTAAAAGGCTTAACTCCTAATGCATTCTACAATGCTGCGACCGAAAATGCTGCTCGCACATGTATTTTTAGCCCAGACTTAGCACAAGGTACAAAATTCTTTATTTCTGTGAAGAAGTGCGGAACTGGAACTATTCTACCAGCACTTAGACCAGAAAGCGTGCAACCTATTGCTGGAGGTCAGCGTGTGCCAGCTAAGCCTATCATAGCTTTAGTACAAGGCGAAGTAGCTCAGATGTCATTAACTATAACTATTGACAGTGGAGTTGGCATAGACACTATAGATGCTTTTGTTAATAACCTTTATGGTATGCGTAGAGCAATAACTATTAGCTCAATAAAAACTGGTGTTAGTGCAGACCGTGACAAAACAACCTACACAGTAATTACTGGCTTTGTGTACTCACACACAAAAACTGTAACAGCTAAAGAGTTAGAAAATTCGAACACGGGGAGTGGTCAATAATGTCAATGGAGTTACTAAATTTTCTAATTACAGAAAATATTATTAATGAAGAACAAAGAATAGAGATAGTAAATCTTGCTGAAGCTAGAAATATACCTATTCCGCAAGCCCTACTAGAGTCAGGCTTTGCAGGAGACAGTGCCGCAATTATAAAAATTATTGCTAAATCTATGAATTTAGAATATGTAGACCTAACAGAAATAGAAGTTGATGAGTCTTTAGCTACGCTAATCTCTCCGCAACAAGCTAAAAGCTTCCCAGCTATACCACTTTTTGACCGTGACGGATATCTTTTAGTAGCGGTGCCACTTGAGTTGGCAAAGAGTGTTCAGGCTAAAGATGATATCAAGCGTGTGACTGGTCGTAACCGTGTAACTTTTGTTATATCAACGAAAAAAGACATTATCAGTTTAATAGACACTATTTATAAAATTGATAGCGACCTCGAACTTTTAGCTAGCCAAGTGCTTTCATCTGATGGCATCTTAGGAGCTCAAGGGTTCTCAACTCTTAACCCATCTGATATTCCAGATGAAGTGCAAGCTGAATCTGAAGTTGTCCAATTTGTTGACTTAGTTTTATCTCAAGGCGTAAAAGAACGTGCTTCAGATATACACTTCGACCCCACTGAAAGACGTTTACAGATTCGTTTCCGTACAGACGGAATCTTGCGTGATGTGTTTGAAGCTCCTCGTGTAATGATTCCTGAAATTATTTCACGTATAAAAATTCTTGCTGAAATGGATATTTCGCAAACTCGTGTTCCTCAAGATGGTCGTATCTCCCAGGTGTTTGATGGACGTAAAGTAGATATGCGTGTCGCTACTCTTCCTTCTGTCTGGGGTGAAAAAGTTGTTATGCGTATCCTTGATAACTCACAGGCTAACTTGCCTTTGGCTAAGCTTTCATTCAGCCAGCATAACCTAGACAGATTCATGACTGCAGCTAAAAAGCCATACGGTATGATTTTGGTTACTGGTCCTACTGGCTCTGGTAAGTCAACAACATTGTATTCTGCACTTAATGAAATTACTACACCTGAAGTTAACGTATTGACAGTAGAAGACCCAGTAGAGTACAGAATTAATGGTGTTACGCAAGTTCAGGTCAATAACCGTGCCAAGCTAACATTTGATAATATTCTTCGTACGTTCCTTCGTGCAGACCCAGATGTTATTCTAGTTGGTGAGATTCGTGACCATGAAACCGCTACAATCGCCATGCAAGCTGGGTTAACTGGCCACATGGTTTTCTCTACACTGCATACTAACGATGCTTCTAGTGCTATTCCACGTCTTGCTGACATGGGCGTACAGCCATTCATCACATCTTCTACTTTGCAGGGTGTGGCTTCACAGCGTCTTATTAGAATGCTTTGCAACAAATGCAAAGAGCCTTGGGAGCTCACAGATGTGGAGCGTGAAGCTCTTGGTTATGTAAAAAGCCCCTATGTAACACAAGATGAAACATTCTTCAAGCCAGTAGGATGTAACGCTTGCCGTAACACGGGATATGCTGGTCGTATTGCTATCCATGAAGTTTTAATTGTTAGTCCTAGAATTCAACAGATGATTATATCTGGAGCTAAAGGTCGAGAGATAAATGACATGGCAGTAGAAGAAGGAATGACTACATTACGTCAAGACGGATTTGAAAAAGTAGCACAAGGCTTAACTAGCTTCCAAGAAGTAATGAAGGTGACCCTTTAAGAGGGTTACCTCTTAAAGGGGATAAAAATTGGTAGATTTTCCTAGAAATCCAAAGCCTTCAGAAGAAGCAGAAGAGTATTTTTCTCCTAGAGCAATAGACCCTTCCATGCCTGCAATGCCTACGTTTCCGAAGTCTAAAAAAGATGTAGAAAATGCAGCTTTGCCAAAATTACATACTTCATCAGAAGATAATAGTCCTGTCTTGAATGATTTTTTTGGTGACGCTTTTGAAAGAGCATCTTCTGTATCAGATGATTTTCATATTGATGACCTATTGAAATATATGGTACAACAAAATGCTTCAGACCTTCACCTCACGACTAATTCTAAACCCATGTATAGATTACATGGTGATGTGCAACCAATACCAGGATATCACACTTTGTCAACCGTAGAAGTAGATAGATTAGTAAAAGAAATTCTAGACCCTGACCGCCTAGAAGAGTTTGAAATACATAAAGAGCTAAATGTAAGCTATGCTATCCCTAATGTAGGAAGATTCCGTGTTAACGTATTTAAACAGCGTGGTTCTACGGCTGCAGTAATCCGCTACATCCCTAATGATATAGTTCCATTAGATGATTTAAAAATGCCTGCAGTTATGTCCGAATTCGCAGACTATCCACGTGGATTAGTTTTAATTACTGGTCCTACTGGTTCAGGAAAGTCAACCACATTAGCGGCTATTATTGACAGGATAAACACAAATCGCTCTGACCATATTATAACTATTGAAGACCCCATTGAGTTCGTTCACCAGAATAAGAAATCTATTATTAATCAACGTGAAGTGGGAGTAGACACGGAAAACTTTCAAACAGCACTAAAAAACTCTTTACGTCAAGACCCAGATGTAATTTTGTTAGGCGAAATGCGTGACCTAGAAACAATATCTACTGCTTTAACTGCAGCCGAAACAGGACACCTCGTTTTTGCAACTCTTCACACACAGAGTGCAACCGAAACTATGTCTCGCATTATTGACGTTTTCCCAGAAGGAGCAAAAGGTCAGGTTAGAACACAGCTAGCCGCAACACTTCAAGCTATCGCTTGTCAGACCCTCGTTAAAACGATAGATGGAAGCGGACGTGTTGCAGCTGTAGAGATATTAAAAGCTAACGGAGCAATTAGGGCTCTAATCCGTAAAGGTAATGACGAGCAGATTCGCACAATGATGGAAACTAATAGGGGGTTAGGTATGCAAACTCTAGACTCTCACTTGATACAACTTGTGAAGGAAAATATAATTCCTGTAGATGATGCATTAATGCGCTCAACTAATGCCGATATACTTAGTACAAGCTTCGGTGGAGAAGAAGGCGTAAATAAGATACGACGCAACCAAGAGAGATTAGGCGGTGCAAAGATTTAATGGCTGAAAAGAAAGTATATCTGTATAAAGCTAGACTAGCTAACGGTACATATGTTGAAGGAACTGTAAAGTCTGAAAACGAGTCGCTTGTTATTGAAGACTTTAACAAGCGTAATATTGCCATACTTGAGATACAAGAGCAATCACTTCTAAACCGTGACCTTAACTTATTCAGCAAGGGCATTAAGCCCCGTGAAGTATCTCAGTTTATGCGTCAGCTTGCCACGCTTACAGATGCTGCTATACCTCTTACCCGATGTTTGGATGTTTTAAAAGACCAAGCAACAAACCCATCAATGCGTGAAATATTAACTCAAGTTCGCTCAGACATTGATGTTGGGTCAAACCTAGCATCTGCTTTGGCTAAACACCCTAAAGCTTTTACACCCCTAACTATTGCTATGGTTCGTGCTGGTGAAGCTGGTGGATTCTTAACTCCAGATGTATTAGAAAATATTTCAGTTAACTTAGAGCAAGAAATTAGCTTAAAGCAGCAGATTCGTGCTGCTTTAACATATCCTGTAGTTGTTATGTCATTAATTTTCTTGATTGTTACAGGCCTTCTTATATTTGTTGTTCCTTCTTTTGCTAAGACGTTCAATGATTTAGGTGCTCCATTGCCCGTTCCAACGCAGATTCTTATATCTCTTTCAAACTCTATGACCCAAGGGCCAGGTTTAATTGTCATGGCTGCGGTTATAGGTTCTATATTCTATCTTTACAGACGATATAAATGGAACCCAAAGTTTAGAAGAGTATGGGAACCAATTAAATACAAGATGCCAGTATTTGGAAAGCTAGCAAAGAAAACAATCATTGCTCGATTTGCTAGAAACTTTAGCTCACTTATAGACTCTGGTCTTCCAATTATGCAGGTACTCGATGTTGTTGGCGAGACTTCTGGCTCCATAATAATTGAAGATGCACTGAAAGATGTTAAAAAACATGTTGCAATTGGTGAGATGATTTCTCCGCAATTACGGAAGTATCCAATATTCCCATCGCTACTTACAGAGATGCTTTCCGTGGGCGAAGAAGCTGGCGAGATTGCAAACATGCTTGAAAAGATTGCGATATCTTATGATGAGGAAGTAAAAGCGACCGCTGAAGCATTGACATCATTGATTGAGCCTTTGCTTGTTGTAACACTGGGTATAGTTGTTGGTGGAATTCTTGTTTCACTCTACCTACCCATGTTCAGTGTATACAGTGCCATGTAATAGAAATATAGAACAAAAAAGAGGGACTAAGCCAACATAAGGTAAGTCCCTCTTTTTTGTTCTATACATTTATGAAAGTAAATTATTGTTATAATGTGCAATATCTTTTTTAAATGTATGCATGCCTACAGCTGCTTTTGCCATTCTAGAGCTTGACTGTATAATTCCTTTTACCATAGCTGGAATATTATCAGGAGACTCTAGCGCAATTATATCCCAACCCATCCCTTCAAACAATAAGCTTATAGTCTGATGATTCACTCCAAATAAATCAGATTTCTTTGTTGTAATAATGGTTTTTATTCCTTTTTTTATAATATCAGCCAGAACAGTATTCTCTTCAAAGGCATATCCATTCCATATTATTATTTCTGCAACAATTATTCCTCTATCTGAAGCTATATCTTTCATCTTTGAGAGGACAGCATCATTGTCTTCATTTTTAGTTCTTAAAAAGATTATACCTTGGTCTTTAGAAGAGGGGGCTTCTTGCTCTTCACTCTTCCAACCTTTTACTAGTATTGTTCCAGTGGCTAATTTTATACCGTCTAATAGACCGTTTTGCCAATGTCTGTATGCGGTTCTGTAGCCAATATTATGGACTTCTGCGAACCTTTTTAGGGGCATCATTTTATCTGTGTTCATCGATAAATACTATCGGCAGATGTATATTTGGCAACATTTGGCAACATGTGGCAACATATGACATGTCGATACTACAACAGTTTTTAATATTGACGATACTATTTACTGTAACAACACAAGGTTGTTGCAAATAACCAAAGGATAAACAAATGTTCAAGAACGAAGAGGGTTTCTCATTAGTTGAGCTAGCAGTTGCAGCAGCAGTTGCAGTAGCACTAGGCGCAGTAGCAGTAACAGTACTAACAGGTGTAGCATCAGGCATCTCAACAGACGCACAGGGTGCAGCAGACGCATCAGACGCTTACAACACATCAGCAATCGCAGCTAACTAATTCTAGTTAAAGCGAAACGATTTGACCCAGAGGATTTCCTCTGGGTCTTTTCGTTGCAATATGCCGATAATATAATCGAGGGATATGAATATGAAAAATTACTTTAAAAACGAAGAAGGCTTCTCGCTTGTTGAGCTAGCTATAGCGGCAGGTATAGCAGTAGTTCTAGGTGGAATAACAATAAGTCTAATGCCTGGAGTTATAGACTCTTCTAAGTCTAAAGCAAGTGCATATGCGGATTGCGGAATGAAGCATGGAAACGCAGCCATGAACATGATTGATGGTATAGAACCAACCGTAGCTCCTACCTGCACCCCAGCTCCCGCCCCGTCAGCTTCTAATTAACTGCCGATAATATTATTGAGGATATGAATATGAAAAATTACTTTAAAAACGAAGAAGGCTTCTCATTAATTGAGGTAACACTAGCTGTTGCTATTATGGCCATACTTACTGCTATGGCAGTTCCTACATTTACAGGCATGATTCCTAAAGTTCAGTCTAAAGCAGACGCACAGACTGCAAAGAACTGTCTTATTGATAACAAAATTGAAGAGCTATCAGCTGTTGCTAATGGCACTACAGCAACCGTAACAACATGTGCCACAACAGCTCCTACGCAATAACCTGCCGATAGTAAATAAAAGTTTAAACTTATTAAGGAAAAAATAAATGGCTAAAGTATCAGTAGCGAAACCATCAAAATTAGATGGTCGTAAAATGTGGTTCTTTTTTGCTGCAGCCGCAGCATTAGTAACAGCTGGAGTAATATTTGCTCTTTTGTCTGCTGTGGCATCAACATCAACATATTGGGTTCTTAAAGATGGCGTTAACCTACAATCAAGAGAGATAGTAACATCAGACATGTTACAGGCAGTACAAGCCCCCTCTAACGCTGTGCCTAAGAATGCTATAACTATTAGCCAGGTTAAAGCTACAGAGGGCGGAGACGCAGCTGACGACTTTTATGCACTATATCCAATCCAATCTGGAGACATGATTACAACTTCAAACGTTGGTGGTCTAGTCAGCTTTGGTACTGGTCTTACTGGAAATAAAGATTCAGTTTATGCTTCATTTAAAGCTAATCCTTCTTTGGCTACAGGTGGAAATATTACAGAAGGAAACATTGTTGACATCGCTATCGTATATGAAGATGGTGCAGGAAACTTTGCTTCTAAGTTCTTCCTAAACGACATACTAGTTGTTAAAACAAGTATTGACTTAGATTCAGCTAGTGCTAGTAAGTCTTCAGACTCTGGTACAGCTGGAGCTTCAAGTACTAGTGGAGCTCCAGTTCTTTACACCGTAGCTGTCTCTCCCGAGCAGGCAGCCGCATTAGCCGTAGCTACTAAATATGACATCTATGTTGTACTAGCGGCTGGAAACAAGAATGCCAATTCAGCAGGAGCTTCTCTAGATACTCTTTTAGCTGGAATTCCAAACTCAACAACCGTTGAAGAGGTAGTAATTCCTAAAAGTGATGTGGTTCTAACAACCCCAACCCCAACACCTTCTGCTAAAAACTAATATTAGCAGCGTAGATTCCGCTGTTAGCTAATTATCTTATCCCCGTAGTGATTAGCTAACAGCGGTTTTATTTAGCATCTGCCGATAGTCTTTATTCGAGGGATAAGAGGAGAATTTTCAATTGACTAAAGTAATTATTGTGAGCCCAGCAGAGTTTCATGCTTACTTTTCACAGGTGTTCCCAACATGGGATTTACAACATGTAGTTGAAGATATACCCCAGATGTGGTCTGATTTATCTGAGGGGAAACTTTCAGACCAATCAGAAATTGTTATCTTTAATGATTTCTTTTTTGATGAAGAGAAAAATGATTTGGAAGCAGCCATTGCTACTTTCGCACCCGCTGCATTAGTGATTGTGCTGTCGTATGATACTGAATTAGAATCACGAATTAAAGAACGTGTTGCTGAATTATGTAAAGTAAATAATTACGATGAAGCAAAATTCTATTTTGCACATGAAACAACTCCAATTGAAGACATCAATGATGCTATAGAGAACTACAATAGGTACAAGAAAGCACCAGCAACACAGCCTGCAGGTGAAGTTATTCATGATAATAAGCCTCTAGCAGCGGCACAACCAGAGATGGTTACAGTAGGACAACTGCGTGAAGAAAAAGGTTCAATATTAACAAATACAGATTTACCACCTTTAACCCAACGTGGAGTCATTGTAGCTTCAACGTCCTCTAAAGGCGGCTCTGGTAAGACAACGGTAGCTTTATGTACAGCAAGCATGCTATATCATTCTAGTCGCTTAGCGGTCGAACAGGGGCTTCGTGATGCTCCTCTAAAGGTATGCGTAGTTGACATGGATGTTCGTGATGGTCAAATTGGCTTCCTGCTTCAAAAAGATAAGCCTACAGTTCTTAACCTTTACATGGAAGAAAAGAAAGACCCTAGCTTAGATGCTATCCGACGAAACATTGTTGAACACACAGGCATGGGTATATATGCATTGCTAGCACCTCGCTTCGGTAGAACCGCCAGTATACTTAAAAACGATTTTTACCAAGATGTAATCTATAAATTAACAACAATTTTTGATGTTGTCATACTTGACACTTCAGTGAACTATCTTGACCGACTTCTAGGCGAGGTAGTACTTCCCATAGCTGATAAAATCTTCTTTGTCACTAACCTATCCAAAGGTAGTATTTTTGGAATGAAGCGTTGGATGCAAGAAATGATTGCAAATAAAGACGTTGAAACGCACGTTGATGCTTCTAAAGTTGGAGTCATAATAAACCAAGCTATGGCTGATGTAGGTGTTGACTTGGAGCTAATAACAAAACAAGCAATGGATGTACCGTTGGTTGCCGCCATTCCAAGCGATAGCGCAGCTGTTGTAAAAGAAACAAATAACTATTCTCTTCAGAATATTGTATTACATCATCCAGAGATTAGCGAGCAATATTTCCGTATTGCGAAAAAAGTTGTCGACTTAATTCCTAAAGATGATGCTTTTATTGTTTCTCCACAAACAGGTAAAATACATGCTAGACCTGAACTAAAAGAACGTTTAGTTCAAAAAAGCGGGGGAGAAGACAACGTATACCTTAAGCCTTCACAACAAGAAACATATAGCGTAGCTCCAGAAGGCGTTATCAAAGCTAAGAAGACAGGGTTATTCAAATAATATGGCATTACCTGCAGCTCCTCTCGGGAAGAATGAAAAGAAAAACGAAGACAAGATAGTTGTTTCTTCAGGTGAAGTTGGTCTCCTCCAGGAAATGGAAGAAGCAGAACTCCTAAAAGAGACTAGGTTAAGTAGCAGTAAAGAGTCTTCTAAGGTATCTGAAGAATATTACGAAATAACTTCAGATGATTTAATGGATACACCTGCAACATTTTATGCACAGTTTGACGGAAAAGTGATTTCAACTATTGGATATGTTCAAGAACAATTACAAGAAGAAGGTCAATCTGAAATAATTGCTAAAGCTAGAAAACATCGTGGTGAAGATTTAGAAAAAGCTAAGCCAATAGTTCATAAAATAGCCTTACAATACGTTTTAAATAAGAATCTCGCTACAGGTAAAAATGCCGACATATTAACTTCTTTGGTAGTTAATGAAGTATGTGGCTTAGGGCCTATAGAGCCGCTTTGGCAGAACCCATTTATCACTGAAATTATGGTGAATGGCTCACAAAAAGTACGTATTGAAACTGGAGGCAAGCTTACTACAGTTAAGGGAGCTCGTTTTCGTGATGAAGAGCACCTCCTAGAGACATGCCGCCAGATTTTAGCAAATCTTGGAAGAACAATTGACGTAGCTCACCCTTATGAAGACGGTAGACTGCCAGACGGTAGCCGTATCAATGTTACCCACCCTACTATTGGTAACCAAAAATCATACCTAACTATTCGTCGCTTCCGTGAAGAAGCATACTCAATGGAAGACTTAGTAAATTTTGGCTCATTAACGCCAGACCTTGCAGAATTTTTAGGAAACATGATTTGGAACGGTATGAGTACAGTTGTGGTAGGCCCAACAGGCTCGGGTAAAACGACCCTACTTAATGCCTTGAGTGGCTGTATACCAGAAACTGAACGTGTTATCACCATTGAAGATAACATAGAAATGACGTTCAACCCTAA
>ERZ1034365.29-NODE-29-length-69324-cov-3.723093_pt1 | contig 69324 bp, 70 predicted proteins | sample MGYA00520615_ERZ1034365 | MGnify/ENA primary metagenome ERZ1034365 (study PRJEB33736, sample SAMEA104284505) | Azolla filiculoides | biome: Urban; feature: Water surface; material: Ditch water | place: Netherlands | collected 2015-10-28 | depth 0-0.1 m ...
AAGTTGCACACACAACTCCAGAGAAACTGGCGAAGGTTCCAGTAAGTGCAGTCGATGGAATCGATAAGGCGCTCGCTACAAAGATTATTGCTCAAGCACAGTTCCCAGCAGATGTTGCTGACCAGGTGGCAGATGTTCTCGTGAAGTTATGGGAGACATTCCAATCTGAAGATGCAACTCTTGTTGAAGTTAACCCACTTGTGAAGACCGAAGACGGTCGCATCGTGGCACTTGATGGAAAAGTTTCACTCGATGAGAACGCAGAGTTCCGTCAACCAGGACATGCAGCACTTGTTGATACAGCTGCAGCCAATGCTTTGGAAGAAGCGGCAAAGGCAAAGGGTCTTAACTACGTCAAGCTCGATAACGGACAGGTCGGAATCATCGGTAACGGTGCCGGTCTTGTGATGTCGACGCTCGACGTTGTTGCATACGCTGGCGAGAAGTTCGGTGGCATGCGTCCAGCTAACTTCCTCGATATCGGAGGCGGAGCATCTGCGCAGGTAATGGCCGATGGACTTTCCATCATCCTTGGCGATCCAGATGTTAAGAGCGTGTTCGTCAATGTATTCGGTGGAATCACAGCATGTGATGCTGTTGCTAACGGAATCGTTCAGGCGCTTGAACTCCTTGGTGCAAAGGCAACAAAGCCAATCGTGGTTCGCCTCGATGGCAACAATGTCCTTGAAGGACGCGCAATTTTGAATGCTGCAAACCACCCACTTGTGGAGCAGGCAGAGACTATGGATGGAGCAGCATCACGCGCTGCAGAATTGGCGGCGAAGTAATGTCAATCTTTATCAACTCTTCCAGCAAGGTAATCGTTCAGGGCATGACTGGCTCTGAAGGAACAAAGCACACACGTCGCATGTTGGCATCTGGCACAAAGGTTGTCGGCGGCGTAACACCAGGTAAGGGTGGCCAGGTCGTAGATATCGATGGCACATCACTTCCAGTTTTCAACACTGTCGCAGAAGCTATGGCAGCGACAGGTGCAAACGTCTCTGTTGTTTTCGTTCCACCTAAGTTTGCAAAGGCTGCGGTAATTGACGCGATTGATGCATCAATGCCGCTCTGCGTTGTTATCACTGAAGGAATCCCAGTTCATGACTCTGCATTCTTCTATGCATACTCATTGAAGAGCGGAAAGACTCAGATTATCGGACCTAACTGCCCAGGACTTATCAGCCCAGAGGCATCCAATGTGGGAATCATTCCTGCTGACATTACTAAGAAGGGTCCCATCGGACTTGTTTCTAAGTCAGGAACACTTACTTACCAGATGATGTACGAGCTCCGCGATATCGGATTCTCAACAGCTGTTGGAATCGGTGGAGACCCTGTCATCGGAACCACTCACATCGATTGCCTTCGTGCATTCCAAGATGATCCAGAGACTGAAGCAATCGTCATGATTGGTGAAATCGGTGGAGATGCAGAAGAACGTGCCGCTGCATTTATTGCAGAGTATGTGAAGAAGCCGGTTGTTGGTTACGTTGCTGGATTTACAGCTCCAGAAGGAAAGACAATGGGGCACGCAGGTGCAATTGTCTCTGGTTCTTCTGGAACAGCTCAAGCAAAGAAAGATGCGCTTGAAGCAGCTGGCGTAAAGGTCGGACAAACTCCTAGCGAGACAGCGCGCCTCATGCGCGAGATTCTCGGCCGCTAATTTAACGATGCAACGCGTCCTCTCGGTCTCGTTGTCTCACGCAATACGTGGAGCAGCACTTGTGCTGCTCCCGTTTGCATTTATCGCCCTCGTTGCGTGGGCAACAGCAGGAAGTGCTACGGGAACAACGACTGATCCAATCCGTGGAGCTGCTTGGATTTGGCTCGGCTCTCATCACATTCCATTTTCACTGGCGCTTCCACCAACGGGACTACCGGGATATTTCTCTTATCTGCCATGGGGTGCAATCGCACTTCCGTTCTTAGCAATCCGCACTTCCTTCAATCGCTCACTTGATCGCTTGCAGGGAGATTTCCACGACATCAATGGCGTGCGAATTGCGTACTCATTCTTCTACACAATTATTGTGACGGCGCTTTCCTATCTTTCAGCATCTCCCGCAGTACGCCCACAGTGGTACTTAGCGCCAGTCTTCGCCTTCTTCATAGCAATTACCGCAACGCTTACCTGCGGACATCGATTGAAGATGTCAGCGCCGGTGTTGATTGCCACAAGAATCATGGCGATTATTGTCGGAACGTTTATGGTCGGCGTTGGTATTTTGGTCTTTACAAATTTCTCGCAAGTCAAAGATCTTCACACTTCATTGCAGGCAGGAATCTTCGGGGGAGCGCTTCTCCTCCTTCTCAACCTGCTCTATCTTCCGAATGCAGCAATCGCAATGGCTTCATACGTTGCCGGTTCTGGTTTCGCAGTTGGAGCAGGAACTCTCATTTCGCCATGGTGGTATCACAGCGATCAGATTCCAGTGCTACCACTGCTTGGAATCTTGCCGACAACGCGTCACCCATTATTTATTGCCGCAGCCATCTTCTTTGTTGCTATCGGTGCGCTACTTGCGTACTGGACTCTTGAAAATGGAATCGCGCAGCTATTGCAATCAGCAATCTTCTTAATTGTGATGATTATTGTTGCGGCATATCTTTCTAGCGGCTCGCTGATGACAGATGAGATGGGCGCCTTCGGCGTATCTATCTGGAAGTTTGGCCTTGTTGTCGTTGGTGAGATTGCCTTGGGCGCTGCCGTCGCGACTTTTATTGCGGCCCGGCGCCAGCGATGAAGCGCATTGTCATCCTCGCCTCGGGGTCGGGAACACTTGCGCAAGCAATATTTGATGCAGATTTTTCGGCAGAGGGTGCTGAAATCGTTGCACTAATTTGCGACAAACCAGGAGCTCTAGTTCTAGAACGTGCTGAGCTGCGTCATATTGAAAGCTACACAATTCCGATGTTGCCAGATCGCAATCTCTGGAATTCAGAGTTGGAATCTCTCATTGCAGCGCTCCGTCCAACACTTGTTGTCAGTGCTGGTTTTATGCGAATCCTGCCAGAGGCAATTACTTCTCGATTCAAAATAATTAATAGCCATCCTGCGCTCTTGCCACTCTTTCCTGGGGCACATGCTGTTCGTGATGCTCTTGCAGCTGGCGCAATAGAGACTGGAACCACAATTCACTGGGTCGACGCAGGCATTGATACCGGAGAAGTAATTGCACAGGAGAAAATTGAGATTCTCCCCGGTGATACCGAAGAGTCGCTCCATGAGCGCATTAAGATTGTCGAACGCGGTCTCATTGTTGCGACCATCCGCCAGGTTCTACCCACTTTGGAGCCCACACATGTCTGATCGCAAACCTATCCGCCGCGCTCTTGTTAGCGTCTATGACAAAGATCGACTGCTCGAACTCGGCCAAGCACTCGCGGCCGCTGGCGTTGAGATCCTCTCAACCGGTTCAACTGCCAAGACGTTGCAGGATGCTGGGATTGCAGTCACTGAAGTCAGCAGTTACACCGGTTTCCCAGAGATCATGGGCGGTCGCGTGAAGACGCTCCACCCTCGTGTTCATTCCGGAATCCTTGCCGATCAAAATAATCCAGAGCATCTTGCCGCGATCAAGGAACTCGACATTGAACCTTTTGATTTAGTTGTAATCAACCTCTATCCATTCTTAAAGACCATCATGTCAGGCGCTAGCTTTGAAGATTCCATCGAACAGATTGATATCGGCGGACCATCAATGTTGCGCGGTGCTGCTAAAAATCATGGCTCAGTTGCCGTGCTCTGCCACGAGCACCAATATGACGCTGCCATTGCAGCGATAAAAGCAGGTGGCTTTACCGCTGAAGAACGTAAAGCACTTGCGCTAGAAGTATTCCGAACAACTGCTGAATACGATCTCACTATTGCTAGTTGGCTTGGCACCACAATTTCAACAGAGATGCCAGATTGGTTAGGACTTATCTGGAAGCGCGAGAACACACTTCGCTACGGTGAGAACCCACATCAAGAGGCAGCAATTTATCGCGGGGGACCAGCGGGTATTGTGAGCGCAGTCCAGTCACACGGTAAAGAGATGTCATTTAATAATTACACCGATGCTGATGCTGCATGGCGTGCTGCGCTCGATCACAGCGATCCATGTGTGGCAATCATTAAACATGCCAACCCATGCGGAATCGCAACTGGCTCAGATATTGCAGATGCTTACAAGAAGGCGCATCTCTGTGATCCGGTCTCTGCCTTTGGTGGTGTAGTTGCAGCAAACCGCAAGGTCACCGTTGAGATGGCTGAATCTCTTTCACATGTATTTACCGAAGTAATCATCGCACCTGAGTTTGAACCGGCAGCGCTAGAAATCTTAATGAAGAAGCCTTCTATTCGAATTCTCACCAATCCAATTACTCGCATCTCTCCGTTAGAAATGCGTCCAGTATCAGGTGGCATTCTTGTGCAGCAAACAGATTTAATTAACGCCGAAGGCGATAGTGCTGCGAATTGGAAGCAGGTCACAGGTGCTCCGGTCAGCGCTGCAGTATTAGCCGATCTCGAATTCGCATGGCGTTCAGTACGTGCAGTCAAGAGCAATGCAATTCTGCTTGCGCACGATGGCGCAGCGGTAGGAATTGGTATGGGACAAGTCAACCGCGTTGACTCTGCAAAGCTGGCGGTAGATCGCGCCGGCGATCGCGTTAAGGGCAGCGTTGCCGCCTCTGATGCATTCTTTCCATTTGCCGACGGCCTTGAGATTCTCACCAGCGCCGGGGTCACAGCAATTGTGCAACCAGGTGGATCCGTCCGCGACGAAGAGGTTAGCGCTGCGGCCGAGAAGGCCGGAGTTGCAATGTTCTTTACTGGAACTCGACACTTCTCACACGCATAACTAGTTATATAAGTTAGGTTTCATCTATGAGCGCACAGATACTCGATGGCAAAGCACTTGCAGCTTCTATTAAGCAAGAACTAGCTGCACGTACCGTTGCGCTGAAAGCAAAGGGAATCACGCCAGGTCTCGGAACCGTTCTAGTTGGCGATGACCCAGGTTCACACTCTTATGTCGGTGGAAAGCATCGCGACTGCCAAGAAGTAGGAATCAATTCAATTCGCGTCGATCTACCAGCAGATGCTTCTCAAGCAGATGTTCTTGCCGCGATTCGTGATCTCAATAACGCTCAAGAGTGCACCGGATATATCGTCCAGCTTCCACTGCCTCGCGGCATCGACACCCAAGTTATTCTGGAAGCAATTGATCCAGCGAAAGATGCCGACGGTCTGCACCCGATGAACCTTGGTCGACTTGTTGCAGGATATGACGCTCCTCTTCCTTGCACGCCCCGTGGAATTGTGGAGCTGCTCAACCATTACAAAGTTCCGTTGAATGGCGCTGAAGTAGTTGTTATTGGTCGCGGACTTACCGTCGGTCGCCCACTTGGTCTGCTCTTAACTCGTAAGCAAGAGAATGCGACTGTGACTCTTACACATACCGGTACCAAAGATTTGGCCGCACATACCCGCCGCGCAGATATTGTTGTGGCAGCAATCGGGCAAGCACATTTCTTAACGGCCGAAATGATCAAGCCGGGTGCTGCTGTTCTCGATGTTGGCATCTCGCGCACCGATGCTGGTTTGCTCGGCGATATTCATCCTGGCGTTCGCGATGTTGCAGCGTGGATAGCGCCAATGCCAGGTGGAGTCGGACCGATGACCCGCGCAATGTTGGTGACCAATGTGGTGGATGCATGCGAGCGATAACATCGCTGCACATTCGTGCTGCTTGGTCTTCGATACTTGTCGGACTCCTGATTGGCGTCTTTGGCGCCGTTCGATCAGGCTCGATTCTGATTTCCATCGGCACCGCCATTGTCGCGCTGGCGCAATGGGGCCAGACAAAGGGGCGCCGCCGAATAATTGAGTGCTATTTCCCGCTCGCTATCGCAGCCACGCTCTTCGCCCTGGCTCTGGCCCTTCCAAAAGGGTTGTAGAGTTATCTCGACGTCAAGATAACTCCGGGATTACCCAAGATAGGACGCAACATGTCAAAGAAAGTCACCGTTGTAGGTGCAGGTTTCTATGGTTCCACTACAGCTCTTCGTTTAGCTGAATACAACATTTTTGATGAGGTAGTTCTTACCGACATCCTTGAAGGCAAATCTGAAGGTCTCGCTCTCGATATGAACCAGTCGCGTTCAATCGAAGGCTTTGAGACAAAGATTGTTGGCGCAACAACAACAGCTGATGGCGCTGGATATGAAAAGACAGCGAACTCAGATGTGGTTGTCATTACTGCAGGACTTCCACGTAAGCCAGGTATGAGCCGTATGGATCTCATCGGCGTTAACGCTGGAATCGTTCGCGGCGTTGCAGAAAATATTGCAAAGCATTCTCCAAACGCGGTCATCATTGTGGTTTCAAATCCACTTGATGAGATGACAGCGCTTGCACAGATTGCAACTAACTTCCCAAAGAACCGCGTAATGGGTCAGGCAGGAATGTTGGATACAGCTCGCTTCACAAACTTTGTGGCTGAAAAGCTTGGAGTAAAGGTTGCATCTGTAAAGACATTAACTCTTGGTTCACACGGAGACACAATGGTTCCAGTCCCAAGTCGTTGCACAGTTGATGGCAAGCCTCTTAGCGATCTTCTCTCACAAGAAGAGATTGCAGATCTAGTAGATCGCACACGTAATGGTGGAGCTGAAGTTGTTGCTCTGCTTAAGACAGGTTCTGCTTACTACGCACCATCTGCAGCAGCAGCTCGTATGGCAAAGGCTGTTATTGAAGATTCAGGTGCGGTAATGCCTGTGTGTGCATGGGTTGATGGCGAGTATGGAATTTCTGGTGTGTACCTTGGCGTAGAAGCCGAGATCGGTCGCACCGGTGTTAAGAAGGTAGTTGAAGGCACATTGACCGAGACTGAAGTTGCAGCACTTAAAGAGGCAGCTGAAGCGGTTCGTGCAAAACAAGCAGATGTTCAAACTCTCTAATCAGAGCACTCTAGGAAAGAGGAAACAATGAGCAAGATCAAAGTAACAGGCACTGTCGTCGAACTCGATGGCGATGAAATGACACGCATTATGTGGCAGTTCATCAAGGATTCATTGATCCTGCCTTACCTAGATGTGAACCTCGAGTACTACGACTTGGGTATGGAAAACCGCGATGCAACTGATGATCAGGTAACTATTGATTCAGCTCGCGCAATTCAGAAGCATGGCGTTGGTATCAAGTGCGCAACTATTACTCCAGATGAAGCACGCGTTGAAGAGTTCGGTCTAAAGAAGATGTGGAAGTCTCCTAACGGAACAATCCGCAACATCCTTGGCGGAGTTATCTTCCGCGAGCCAATCATCATCAGCAACGTTCCACGTTTGGTTCCACACTGGACTAAGCCAATCGTTATCGGTCGTCACGCATTTGGTGATCAGTACCGTGCAACAGATTTCAAGGTTCCAGGTCCAGGAAAGCTGACAATCTCATTTGTTCCTGAAGATGGTTCAGCTCCGATCAACACTGAGGTTTTCAACTTCGAATCTTCAGGTGTTGCAATGGCTATGTACAACGTCGATGATTCAATTCGCGACTTTGCACGTGCATCTTTGAACTACGGATTGCTTCGCAAGTTCCCTGTTTACCTATCAACTAAGAACACAATTCTTAAGGCATACGACGGTCGCTTCAAGGACATCTTTGAAGAGATCTACCAAGCAGAATTCAAGTCACAGTTTGATGCTGCAGGTATTTGGTACGAGCACCGCTTGATCGATGACATGGTTGCTATGTCATTGCGCATGGAGGGTGGCTACGTCTGGGCATGTAAGAACTACGACGGCGATGTTCAATCAGACACCGTTGCACAGGGTTACGGCTCACTTGGTTTGATGACATCTGTATTGATGACACCAGATGGAAAGATCTGCGAGTCAGAGGCTGCTCACGGAACTGTGACACGTCACTACCGTGATCACCAAGCAGGTAAGGCGACATCAACAAACCCAATCGCATCAATCTTCGCGTGGACACAGGGTCTTGCACACCGTGCAAAGCTTGATAACAACGCTGAGCTTGCGAAGTTCTGTGCAACTCTTGAGCGCGTATGTATCGAAACAGTTGAGCAAGGAAAGATGACAAAGGATTTGTCACTTCTGATCTCAAAGGATGCGCCATACCAAACAACACAAGAGTTCTTGAACTCAATTGACGAAAACCTCAAAAAGGCAATGGCTTAAATAGCAATGAACCAGAGCCCTGGTGCGATCGCACTTGTTGGTTCTGGTGAATATTCAGTAACGATGCAGGAGCTTGAAACTGAGCTCCTGCATCGTGCTATTTCTAGAGGTAAGAAAAATACCTTTGTGCAGATACCAACCGCTTCATCTCATGAAGGCGAAATCAGCCGAGCAAAGTGGAAGCGCTTAGGACAAGAGCAATCAGATCGAATTGGCAGTGAGTGCATCTATCTTCCAATTCATGATCGTGAAGATGCTTTTAACCCAGAGTTTGTCGAAGCTGTTAAAGATGCAGGTCTTATCTACTTCTCTGGGGGAGATCCACATCGCGTAGCAGAAATTTATGCAGGTTCACCAGTATGGGATGCGATCGTTACGCAGTGGGAGAGCGGCACTTCGCTTGCCGGATGTTCAGCTGGTGCAATGGCATTTGGCGGAACAATTATGGGAATTAGAAAATCCAATCACAGCCCAGGATTAAACCTGCTTCCAGATATTGAAGTGATTCCACATTACGACAAGATGCTTGGGTGGCTTCCAGATCGAGTTGCCTCTTTTATTACCAAAAATACTTCTGGCTCAACCCTTATAGGTATTGATGAAAACACCGCCTTGGTCCATACCGATGCCTGGCGAAAGTATGGCGTTGGAAAAGTTCACATACTTCGAGGTGTACTAGAAATTCAGTAAAGGGTTTAATCTTCAGTTATGGATGCAGATAAATTACTCAAACATATGGCATGGGCAAATGAGCAGATCTATACCCAGGTTGCAGCTTTGCCAGATGAGGCCCTTCAATCCTTTGCAGTAAATCCGCAATGGACCGCCGCAGAAATCCTGCGACACATCAATAGCTCTGCAACTTGGTATGGATGGCGCTTATTAGACAAGTCTGGTTTTAGTGCCGAGCAAAGTGCACAGTGGCAAGAAAAACTTGATCGTACTGAAATTCAACCGGCGGTGTCTAAAGATGTCATCGGAATTCTTGAGCAGTTGAAAGCTGCCGACAAGGTGCTACTAGATGCTTCTCATTTGCCTGAAGGAATAGTGATTAGAGAGTTTGAAGGGAAAACTATTTCGCGCGCGAGATCTACCGTCATTGCACAAGCGGTCCATCATGCAACAGAGCATCGCGCACAGTTGATTTCAGCGCTAGAAGCTGGGGGATTCACCAGTATCAACCTTGATGATTACGATCTTTGGGCGTTTAGTTCACAATTTGGAGAATAAGAAAAGCCCCGCTGAATTCAGCGGGGCTTTTCTTTTACTAATGTGAATTAGATGCGCTCACCAGTTGTTGCGTTGAATAGGTGAACTGCGCCCTTTACAGCCTCAACAGTGATTGTGTCACCTGGCTTTGGAGGGTTCTTTGGATCCCAACGAACAATTACTTGTGCGCCTTCATCAGTTGAGTTCGCGAACTTAACATTGGTATCAGCTGGCTTTCCGTATACGAAAGCATCTGAACCAAGCTCTTCAACAACTTCAACAAGTACGTGGAAGCCCTTTGATGATGGTGTGAAGCCTTCTGGGCGAACACCAACTGTTACTGATGATCCTGCAGATGCTGGAACATCAAGTGAAAGATCTCCAAGCTTTGCCTTTCCGCCCTCAACTGGTGCGATCAGTAGGTTCATAGCTGGTGAGCCGATGAAGCCTGCTACGAAAGCATTTGCTGGGTTGTCATAAAGGTTACGAGGAGTATCAACCTGCTGTAGCAAGCCATCCTTAAGAACTGCAACGCGATCGCCCATAGTCATAGCTTCAACCTGGTCGTGTGTTACATAAACTGTGGTGATTCCTAGACGACGCTGCAATGCAGCGATCTGTGTACGAGTTGCTACACGCAACTTCGCATCAAGGTTAGATAGAGGCTCATCCATAAGGAATACCTGAGGTTCGCGAACAATCGCACGACCCATTGCAACGCGCTGACGCTGTCCACCTGAAAGAGCCTTTGGCTTGCGCTCTAGGTATGGCTCGAGGTCAAGCAACTTTGCTGCTTCTAGAACACGACGATCGCGCTCTTCCTTTGGAGTTCCTGCAATCTTTAGTGCGAAGCCCATGTTCTCTGCAACTGTCATGTGTGGATACAGTGCGTATGACTGGAACACCATCGCAATATCGCGATCCTTTGGTGCAACATTTGTTACATCGCGATCGCCAATTAAAATTCTGCCGCCATCGATCTCTTCAAGTCCTGCCAACATACGAAGTGATGTTGACTTACCGCAACCTGATGGACCAACAAGAACTAAAAACTCGCCATCATTAACGGTGAGATTTAACTTGTCGACTGCAGGTGCTGTTGTTCCTGGGTAGATACGTGATGCGCCATCAAAAACTACTGATGCCATGAGATTGCTCTCCTTCTCCGGGCAGGTACGTGCCCGACGGTCCGAGGATGAAGGTGATGGCCGGTTGGCCAACGAGGGAAGATTACGCGTAAACCCTGCGTAAGGGAAGATCTGGCTTCGCGCCACGGCCCATTTCGGCAGTCGGGCGGGAGATCGTATACTTCTCACATAATGGAATCTCACTCGTTAGGTTCACTTCTCGCAGATATTGCAACCATCGCTGGCCTGATTATCGTGGCCGCTTTCTTTGTTGCCGCCGAAATCGCACTTATCTCTCTGCGCGATAGCCAGGTCCGCCAGATCGCTACCCGCGGAAAGCGTGGCGCTCGCGTTGCAGCTTTGGCGGAGCACCCCAACCGATTGCTAGCTGCAGTTCAAATTGGGGTAACTGTCAGTGGTTTTCTTTCTGCTGCCCTTGGTGCAGACAAGTTAGGTGATTACGTAATTCCTTGGCTTGAGTCCTTAGGGATTGCAACTAATTGGAGCACCACGATTTCCTTAATTGGTGTCACCTTAATAATCGCTTACTTTTCATTGGTCTTTGGCGAACTCGTGCCAAAACGTGTGGCGCTCTTTCGAGCAGAAGAGATTGCAATCTCGACCGCTGGACTCATTAACATCGTGGCAAATGTATTTCGTCCGATTATTTGGTTGCTTTCAAAATCCACCGACTTTGTCGTGCGTGCATTTGGAGTAGATCCAAAGGAACAACGCAGTCAGATGTCTGAAGAAGAGCTTCTAGATTTAGTTGCCGGCCATGCCGCTTTAACTGATGAAGAACGCGACATCGTTGAAGAGGTTTTTAATGCATCAGAGCGCCAGGTTCACGAGGTTATGGTTCCTCGCACTGAAGTTGATTTTATGGATGCTTCATTAACCGTTGGCAAGGCGATTGAATTAGCGGTTGAAAAGGCACACTCACGTTACCCAGTTGTTCGCGGATCTTCAGATGAGGTCGTGGGCTTTATTCATGTGCGCGATTTATTAGATACATCTCTGGCAAGCAAGGCAACAAAGATTGTCGAACTTGTTCGCAACATCATGTACTTACCTGGAACTAAGGGTGTTCTGCCTGCACTGACAGAGATGCGTATGCAAGGTCAGCATCTAGCAATTGTTTTAGATGAGTATGGCGGAACAGATGGAATTGTGACCCTCGAAGATTTAGTTGAGGTGTTAATCGGTGATATTCGCGATGAATACGATGTTCATGAAGTTGAAATATCAATGGAAGAGCGCACCGGTGATTTTGAGGTTGATGGCCTTATCTCTATTGAGGATTTAATTGAACAAACCCACCTTGAAATCCCTGAAGGTCCATATGAAACAGCCAGCGGTTTTGTCATGCACTTCTTAGGTCGAATTCCTCGTGAACATGATGTGGTTAGCGTTAACGGAATCAGAATCACTGTGCTGACCATGGAAGGCAAGCGCGCGGGTCAGTTATTGATCTCGCGAACCAGTTAATTGTGAAAGAATTACGCCCATGACACAGAAGCGAGTCCTTTCGGGTATTCAGCCAACCAGCGACTCCTTCCACCTAGGCAATTACCTCGGTGCGCTCAAGCAGTGGGTCGAGCTTCAAGATGGAAATGATGCCTTTTACTGCATCGTGGATCTGCACGCTTTAACGGGAGAGATCGAACCTGCACTTTTTAGAAAGCGCACCTTGGCATCTGCTGCCCAACTGATCGCACTTGGAATCTCACCTGAAAAATCAACGCTTTTTGTTCAGTCACATGTTGCCGAACACAATCAACTTGGCTGGGTTATGGAATGTCTCGCCGGCTTTGGCGAGGCAAGTCGCATGACACAGTTCAAAGATAAATCTGCAAAGGGCGGCGCAGATAGTGCGCGAGTTGGATTGTTTACATATCCAATGTTGCAAGCTGCCGACATTCTTTTATACCAAGCACATTACGTTCCGGTTGGTGAAGATCAACGTCAGCACATCGAACTAACTCGAGATCTTGCTACACGTTTTAATTCTCGATTTGGTGAAACCTTTAGATTGCCTGAAGGTTACATTTTGAAGGCTGGCGCAAAGATTTATGATCTGCAAGAGCCAACATCAAAGATGAGCAAGTCATCTGGATCTGTGGCCGGCGTACTCGAATTGATGGATACACCAGAAGCAAATACCAAGAAGATCAAGTCTGCTGCAACAGATGCTGGTCGTGAAGTTAAGTTTGATGAAAAAGAAAAGCCAGGCATTAGTAATTTGCTAACAATCCATTCATCGCTTTCAGGTCGTTCAATCAGCGAGCTAGAAAATGAGTTTGAAGGCAAGGGTTACGGCGATTTCAAGGGTGCTGTTGCCGAAGTAGTAGTCGAATACCTTCGTCCAATTCGCGCAAAGGCGCTTGAGCTTCTAGAAGATGAAACGCACCTGATCAATCTTCTGCACGAAGGTGCAGACAAGGCCCGCGCAGTTGCCTCAGAAACCCTTCAGAACACCTACAAAAACCTAGGTTTAGTGAAGTAATAGGGCTAGCCCCTCAACCCCACCTTTAGAGTTTTCCAAAACGTTACACCCCTGACATCAAAATCAACGGCGGCATGTTGAACTTATTCATACGTAAGTAATAGGCTCGCGATTACACAAAGCTTCTGTATTTGCCCTTAAAAAGCAGCTATTGAAGATCCCCTTGAATCCTTGGAGGAAAATTGAAGAAAGTATTTCGTCTTGTAGCAGTAGTTGCTGCAGCGGTTATGGCGGTAACAACTCTTGTTGCACCAGCAGCTACAGCAGCATCAAAGGTAAAAGTTGGCCTTGCTTATGACATCGGTGGACGTGGCGATAAGTCATTCAACGATTCAGCAGCAGCTGGTCTAGACAAAGCAAAGAAGAAGTTTGGTGTTACAGCTAAGGAAGTAACAGTTACACAGGGAACAGACTCAGAGCGCGAAGACAAGCTTCGTTTGCTAGCTAAGGCTGGTTACAACCCAATCATCGCTGTTGGTTTCCTATACGCAGGCCCAATCAAGGCAGTTGCATCTGATTATCCAAACGTTCAGTTCGGAATCATCGATGATGCATCAGTTGATCTACTCAACGTTGCTGGTCTTATTTTCGCTGAAGAGCAGGGTTCATACCTTGCAGGTGTAGCAGCAGCTCTTGCTTCAAAGTCAGGCAAGGTTGGTTACATCGGTGGAGTTCGTATTCCTCTACTACAGAAGTTTGAAGCAGGATTCGTTGCTGGTGTTAAGGCAACAAACAAGAAGGCAACAGTTGACGTTAAGTACGTAACTGAGTTCCCTGATTTCTCTGGTTTCAATGACCCAGCTAAGGCAAAGGTTATTGCTAAGGGAATGATCGATAAGGGCGCAGATGTTATTTACTCAGCTGCAGGTGGTTCAGGTGCGGGTAACTTCGCAGCTGCAACAGATGCTGCAAAGGCTGGCAAGAAGGTTTGGACTATCGGAGTTGACTCTGATCAGTACCTAACAGCTTCAGCTGCTGAGAAGAAGAACATGCTTACATCAATGATCAAGCGTGTAGACACAGCTGTTTACGATGTTATTGCAACAGCTGTTGCAGGTTCATCAGTTAACGACGTTATCGACGAGTCAGGTATCTACGGTCGTCGTTACGACCTAGCACTTGGTGGCGTTGGCGTTTCATACTCAGGTGGATACATCAACAAGTACAAGGCTGCAATCGATAAGGCTGCTGCTGCAATCAAGTCAGGCAAGATCAAGGTTCCAACAAAGCCATAATCTCGCTGTAAAGAAGTGGCGTTTGGCCCAACAATGGAGTTAAATCTCCTTGTTGGGCCAAATGTTTTTAACTGGTCAGATTTATTTCAGTCAAAGGAGACTCATAGTGTCAGTAGCAGTTGAACTGCGACACATCACCAAGCGATTCCCTGGCGTAGTAGCCAATAAAGATGTTTCGATGAAGGTTGAAACGGGAACGGTCCACGCACTTGTGGGCGAAAATGGTGCCGGTAAATCCACTGTGATGAAGATTCTTTACGGAATGCAGCATCCTGATAGTGGTGAGATCTTGGTTAATGGCACAGCCGTTAATTTGAAGAACCCTAATGATGCAATTGAGTTAGGTATCGGAATGGTGCACCAACACTTTATGTTGGCTGACAACTTCACAGTCTTAGAAAATATTATTTTAGGTGCAGAGCCACATCATGGCGTGACTATTGATTTCAAAGCCGCACGTGACAAGGTTATGGAGATGTCAAAGGCGTACGGTCTAGATATCGATCCAGATATTTTGGTTGAAGAGCTTGGCGTCGGTCAGCGTCAACGAGTAGAAATTCTTAAAGTTTTATTCCGTGGTGCAAATATCTTGATCTTTGATGAACCAACCGCGGTATTAGTTCCACAAGAGGTTGATGATCTATTTGGTGCACTTCAAGGCTTACGTGCAAAGGGCATGGCGGTCATCTTTATTTCACACAAGCTGGATGAAGTGCTTCGTGTGGCAGATGATGTGACCGTTGTTCGAGCGGGAGAAACTGTTGCTGAAGTAAAGGCAAAGGATGTCACCCCTCGCCAATTAGCTGAGTTGATGGTTGGTAGCGAACTTCCACAACCCACTACACATGGAGACACACGTCGTCCCGAAGTTACCTTGTCCTTAAAGGATGTCTCTATCCCAACGGCAACAGGTAGTCGCGATTTGATCTCTCACATCAGCTTCAATCTGCACGCAGGTGAGGTTGTTGGAATCGCAGGCGTTGAAGGTAATGGTCAGGCAGAGCTAGTTGAAGCGATCATGGGTTTGCGTGATTACACAGGCTCTATCGAGTTCCAGGGTTCAGCGATTGATCACATGACAGTGGCTCACCGCCATGATTTAGGAATTGGCTTGATCCCCGAAGATCGCCAACGCCAAGCGTTAATGATGGCTTCTCCATTGTGGGAGAACCGCATTCTGGGTCACCAACGTGGCAAGCCAGTTATGCGTGGATTTATTTTGGATAAGAAGGCAACGATCGCTGACACAAAGCGCATCATGGAAGAGTTTGATGTTCGCGCACCGGGACCAATGACAGCGGCGGCTGCACTATCTGGTGGAAACCAACAGAAGTTTATTGTTGGTCGCGAAATGAGTAAGGCCCCTGCATTGCTCGTTGCTTCACATCCAACCCGTGGTGTTGATGTTGGTGCACAAGGTGCGATCTGGGAAGTGTTACGCGAAGCCCGTTCTAAGGGAATGGCAATTGTTTTGATCTCAGCAGATCTTGAGGAGTTAATCGGAATGTCTGATCGACTTCTAGTGATGTTGCGCGGCACAGTAACCGCAGAGCTTGATCCACAAAAAACTACCCCCGAACAACTCGGTTCAGCGATGACAGGTGCAGCATGAAACGTTTATCACCGCAAAAGATTGCATTAGCACTTGCCGCTCCAGTTGCTGCAGCTGTGGTTTCTATTTTGGTATCAAGTATTGCCGTACTTGCCTCAAATAAATCTCCAGTCCTTGCTTATAAAACTATGTGGGAGTTTGGAACTCAGGGCGGCTCTTTAATGGAAGCCTTTAATCAAGCAACCCCGTATTACATTGCTGCGATCGCAATCGCGGTGACATTTAGAGCTGGTTTATTCAACATTGGTGTCGAAGGTCAGTTGCGCCTAGGCGCGCTATTTAGCGCCTACATCGGTGCGATGTTTACCTTGCCACCGGTTCTTCACGTGCTTGCAGTATTTATTGTTGCAATGACAATTGGTGGATTGTGGGCGTCAATCGCCGCTTACCTAAAGGTTAAGCGTGGAGTTAACGAAGTTATCTCAACAATCATGCTCAATAGCCTTGCTGTTGGAATGACCTCTTTCCTATTTTCAAAGTACTTTGCTGTTATCACTGAGGGTTCCAACAACCTTTCAACAAAGGAGCTCCCAGAGACAGCGTGGTTCCCTGATTTGGTGCCGCTTTTAACAAAGTTGGGAATGCCTGAAGTTCAAGGCGGAAGTGTCAATGGCATGTTATTAATCGCGATTGCCCTTGGCTTTATCTTCTGGTTTGTTGTTAACCGTACCCGCTTTGGTTTCGAATTACGTGCCTCAGGTGCAAATCCAATTGCAGCTCGCGTCAGTGGTGTTAACTCTAAGAAGATGACCGTTGTCGCACTTGTTATTTCAGGTGCTATCGCTGGACTTTCAGGATTGCCTGCGGTACTTGGAGAAACCCATGCATACAACATGGGATTTAGATCAGGTATTGGATTCTCTGCGATCGCCGTTGCTTTGCTAGGTCGTAACTCGGCTGGCGGAATGGCATTTAGCGCTTTGCTCTTTGGCTTCCTCGAAGTGAGCTCACGTTCTTTGGAGTTAATTGATATCGCTCCAGAAACTTATGTGATCATGCAAGGTTCAATCTTGCTCAGCTCCGTTATCGCTTACGAGGTGGTGCGTCGCTTCAAATTAACCTTACAAAGTAAAGAGCTCGCAAAGGTGGTTTCAGCATGAAGAACAAAGGCACAAAGCTTCTGCTCAATGCAACCTACCTACTTTTGTTGCTCTCAATTATCCGCGTTATCACTGGTGCAAATGATTTAACCAGCGTCGGTACCGCATCTGCAGCATTACTTCTTTCAGTTCCAATTGTTCTTGCCGGACTTGGCGGTTTGTTCTCTGAGCGCGCTGGTGTTGTAAACATCGGTCTTGAAGGAATGATGATTCTTGGAGCATGGGCTGGTGGCTTTATCGGTTCACAGCATGGTCCTTGGTTTGGTTTATTGGCCGCTGTAATTTTTGGTGCGGTTGGTGCATTGCTACACGCGATCGCAACTATCTCTTTCGGTGTCGACCATGTCGTATCTGGTGTTGCGATCAACATCATGGCTGCAGGGTTAGTTCGCTACCTTTCAACCATCTTGTATCAGGGTGGTTCATGGCCTGGACCTTCACAATCTCCAGATATCAAAGAGATCCCGCTGAACGGTCTGCCTGTTGTTTCAGGTGGAAGCTTCTTTGGTTGGCAGAGCCCAGATATCTTGACGCCTATCGCTGAAAAGAACTGGTTCTTTATCTCAGATGTAGTTGGAATATTCCGCGGAGTTACCGGAAACCTTTCCTATGTAACCTTGCTTGCGATCATTTTTGTGCCGGTCTCATTCTTTATTTTGTGGAAGACCTCATTTGGATTGCGTCTACGAAGCGCAGGTGAAGCACCTGTTGCCGCAGAATCCCTTGGCGTCAATGTGTATGCAATGAAGTACGCAGGTGTTTTGATTTCAGGTGCCTTTGCTGGACTTGGTGGTGGCTTCTTGGCAATCGTTGCTGCAAACCATTATCAGGAAAATCAAATTGCAGGCCGTGGATATATCGGTCTTGCTGCTCTGCTCTTTGGAAATTACCGACCAGGTGGAATTCTTGCAGGTGCGGCACTATTTGGTTTTGCAGATGCGCTACAACTTCGTGACTCTGCATCAATCCATGCATTAATCCTTCTTGTTGCAGCAATCCTTGCCTACCTTGTGTATCGCGATATCAAGCGCGGTAAGTTATTAAGTGCAGCGATAAGTGGCATCATGTCGGCAGGATCTGTTTGGTTCTACTTTGCTGTAGATGAACTTCCAGGACAACTTGTAACGATGACTCCATACATTGCAACTTTGCTTGTCATGTCTCTTGCATCGCAGCGCTTGCGCATGCCGGCGGCAGATGGAATGCCTTACCGCCGCGGTGGGCTTCGATGACAACCATTAATTGGGAATCAATTCATCAATCCGCAATTGGTGCGATGAAGATGGCATATGCGCCATATTCAAAGTTTCCAGTAGGAGTCGCTGCATTAGTAAATGATGGTCGCATCGTTACTGGGTGCAATGTTGAAAACGCGAGCTACGGTGTTGGGCTTTGTGCTGAATGTGGTTTAGTTTCAAATCTCTGTTCAACAGGTGGAGGTCGCTTAGTTGCGATCGTCTGTGTTGATGGTCAAGGAAATTACTTGGCACCATGTGGGCGTTGTCGTCAGCTCTTGTTCGAGCATGGCGGACCGGAAGCGCTACTTATGACAGATGATGGTCCTCAAAAGATGTCTGCCATGTTGCCTTGGGCATTTGGACCAGATGATCTTGATCGCAACGAGCGATAAATGACTCAGTTCGAGGCATTTTCTGCGGCAGAGGTAATTGCAGCAAAGCGTGATCACCATGAGTTAACAGATCCGCAGATCGACTGGGTTATTGATGCCTACACACGCGGGGCAGTGGCTGATGAGCAAATGTCAGCGCTGCTGATGGCTATCTTGCTCAATGGCATGGAAAACCGCGAAATCTCTCGCTGGACTGATGCGATGATTAAAAGTGGTGAGCGTATGAATTGGTCTGCACTCTCACGACCAACCGTTGATAAGCATTCAACCGGTGGAGTTGGCGACAAAATTACTTTGCCACTTGCACCACTAGTTGCAGCATGCGGCGCAGCGATTCCGCAATTGTCAGGTCGCGGGCTTGGTCACACTGGTGGCACATTAGATAAATTGGAATCTATTCCTGGTTGGCGGGCATCGCTTTCTAATGATGAGATGTTAAAAGTTCTACAAGATTGCGGCGCAGTAATCTGTGCAGCAGGTGCCGGTTTGGCTCCAGCAGATAAAAAGTTGTATGCACTGAGAGATGTAACAGCAACAGTTGAAGCGATTCCACTTATTGCATCATCAATCATGAGCAAGAAGATCGCCGAAGGCACAAGCGCACTTGTGCTTGATGTGAAAACTGGCGCGGGTGCTTTCATGAGCGATCCTGAAAAAGCAAAAGAGCTTGCACATGTAATGGTTGGACTCGGAAAGCGTGCGGGCGTAAACACCGTTGCATTAGTTACCGCAATGGATGTGCCACTAGGACTTACTGCAGGCAACGCTCTTGAAGTTCGCGAATCGGTAGAAGTTCTTGCCGGTGGAGGACCATCAGATATCGTTGATCTAACCGTTCTTCTTGCTCGCGAAATGTTAGAGCTAGTTGGAATTAAGGATGCAGATCCTGCGGAAGCTTTGAAAAATGGAAAGGCAATGGATGTCTGGCGTCAGATGATTTCGCTACAAGGCGGAGATCCTGATGCAAAACTTCCAGTAGCTAAAGAAAATACAGTTGTAACTGCACAGAGCAGCGGAACGATTCTTTCAATGGATGCGATGAAGGTCGGAATGGCTGCCTGGCGTTTAGGTGCTGGCCGTTCCCGTCAGGGCGAGGCTGTCCAGGCAGGTGCTGGTATCGAGATCCATGCCAAGCCAGGTGAGGTAGTAAGTGCGGGAGCACCGCTCTACACGCTCCACACAGACACTCCAGCCGCCTTTACGCGGGCTTTGGAGTCGCTAGAGGGCTCTGTGACCATCGGTGAGATGCCTGCCGGGGGAATCGACCGCCTGCCATTAGTTCTAGAGCGAATCACCGATTAAGGGGCCAATCACATGTCTATGACAAGTATTCCTTCAAAGGATCAGATCAAATTGGTTCCCAAGGTGATGTTGCATGATCACCTTGATGGTGGACTTCGCCCACAAACAATTATTGATATCGCTCAGGAGATTGGTTACACCGCTCTTCCAACCCATGATGCTGCAGAACTTGCAACATGGTTCCGCGAAGCATGTGATTCAGGATCGCTAGTCCGTTATCTAGAAACTTTTTCTCACACAATCGCTGTAATGCAACGCCGTGAAGACATTGTTCGAGTAGCCCGTGAATGCGCTCTTGATCTTGCTCGCGATGGTGTTGTGTACGCCGAAGTTCGCGGTGCGCCAGAGTTATTTACTGAACAAGGTTTATCAATGGCAGATGTTGTCGAGGCAACACTTGATGGTTACGAGATCGGAATGAAGGAAGCGGCCGCTGAAGGTCTTCCAATTGTGGTGCGCTCGCTACTGTGCGGAATGCGTCAAAATAAAAAGTCACAAGAAGTCGCCGAACTAGTCGTGAAGTACCGAGACCGAGGAGTTGTTGGATTTGATATCGCTGGCCCTGAAGATGGTTTCCCGCCGTCTGATCAAAAAGATACTTTTGATTATCTTCGTAAAGAAGATGCCCATTTTACTATCCATGCTGGTGAAGCGTATGGACTCCCATCAATCTGGGAAGCGATCCAACTCTGCGGAGCCGAACGCTTAGGTCACGGAGTTCGAATTATCGATGACATCGATTTTTCCGGCCCTGAACCAAAGCTCGGTCGTCTTGCGTCATATGTTCGCGATCGTCGAATTCCCCTTGAGCTTTGTCCTACATCAAATCTTCAAACAGGTGCAGCTGCAAGTTACGCCGAACATCCAATTGGTGCATTAGAGAAGTTACGTTTTCGAGTAACTCTTAATACTGATAATCGATTGATGAGCCAAACTTCCCTGTCCTTCGAAATGGAAGAGGCGGTAAAAGCATTTAATTGGAGCTTTACGGAGCTTCAAAGAGTCACGATTAACGCTATGAAGAGCGCATTTATCCCTTATCCAGAGCGCTTAAAGATAATTGAGCAGGTCATTAAGCCTGGTTATGCAAAGGTGTCATCAGCTTCATGATTGATTTCAACGACCCTACCTTTGTCGAAAATCCATACCCTGCACTAAAAGAGTTACGTGCAGCCGGTGAACCGGTCTGGCATGAGGGTTTGCAGATGTTTCTAGCTGCCCGCCATGGTGATGCAAATGATGTTTTTCGTAATAAGTCATTAGGCAGAATTTTTAAGGAAAAGAGCCCTGAATTTGAGTGGGAGATTTTCAACTGGTTACACGCAGATTCAATTCTAGATAGCGAGCCACCCAAGCACACTCGTTTGCGTTCATTAGTTGCCAAGGCATTTAATCGTCAAAAGATTGAAGGAATGCGCCCTGCAGTCGGACGCATTACAGAACAACTCTTGGATTCAATTGATGCAAAGGTTAAAGCTGGAGAAAGCTTTGATCTCATCGCAGATTATGCAGAGCCATTACCGGTAAAGATTATTGCCGACCTATTGGGCTTTCCAGAATCTGAAGAACATCTACTTCGTCCATGGTCTCAAGCAATTGTGAAGATGTATGAAGTTAACCCAAGTGTTCAATATCAGAACGAGGCCAAGCAAGCCGCACGAGAGTTTGCAGATTATGTTCGTGATTTAGCTGAAAAGCGTAAGAAGAACCCGGGTCAAGATTTAATTTCAGATCTTGCAAGTGTTGAAGAAAACGGCGAAAAGCTGAACATGCATGAACTTGTTGCTACCTGTGTCTTGCTTTTAAATGCAGGACACGAGGCAAGTGTGAACGCATTTGGAAATGGCATGGTTGCGGCATTGCAGCGTCCTGATCAAGTGAAGCTACTTCGCGAAAATCCTCGTGGTGTTACAGATACCGCGCTTGAAGAGTTCATGCGTTTTGATGCACCACTTCACTTGTTTGAGCGAACAGCAACAGCTGATACCGAACTTGGGGGAGTTGCTATTAAGGAAGGGCAAAAGATCGCGGCCCTTATTGGCTCTGCAAACCATGATGAAACAGTGTTTTCTAGCCCTGAAACGATGGATTTAACCCGTGATCCAAACCCTCATATTGGTTTTGGTGCAGGTATTCACTTCTGTTTAGGTGCGCCCCTTGCTCGTCTTGAAATGAGCGTTTCATTACCTGCATTATGGGAAAGATTCCCAGATATGCAATTGGCAGGGGATGCTGTTCGACGACCAACCTTTGTATTACGTGGTTATGAAAGCGTCGCAATCTCTGCTTGATCTGGGTATGAGGATTGTGCGCCTTTGCGGGTAACGCTTAGGGATGCAACCTTGATTCCAAAACTCATCGCTGCTATCGGATCTTTTCCACTTGCAAGCGAGTAAGCAAAACTGCCAACAAAGGAATCACCTGCACCCGTTGTATCGACGGCGGTTACCTTTGGTGCGCTGACGCGATGAAGTTCGCCTTGCGGGCTGATGTAAACCGCTCCTTCGCTGCCAAGTGTGACGATAGAACTCTTTCCAGGTCTAAAGCTTTTCAAGATCTCGTCATTACTTGGTAAAGATCCGTGTAGTTCGCGGAACTCCGTTTCGTTGGGGATCAACCAATCTGTAAGTTCTAGCAACTCGGCAGACAGCTGTTGATATGGTGCAGGGTTCAAAATAGTTGTGCACCCACGTGCTTTAGCTGCCTTAAATGCTGCCGTTGTTACCTCCTGCACAATTTCGCATTGAGCAACAACAATCTGAAGATCTGCAATTGCATTAATGGCAGCAACAGCGCGAGCGATCTCAATCTCGTGATTTGCACCTGGAATGATGATGATGCGGTTTTCGCCATGACCATCAACCCAGATATGGGCAACGCCATTAGGAGTATCGCTTCGATCAACATACTGCGAATTAATTCCAACCTTTACAAAATTATCAGCGATTGCGGTGCCGAATACATCGTTGCCAAGTTTTCCAATGAAGTGAACTTCAGCTCCACAATGGGCTGCCATCACCGCTTGGTTTGCACCCTTGCCGCCAAAACCGGTTGTAAAAAGCTGCCCCGCTAGGGTTTGGCCAGCTTCAGGAAGGACATCGGCATAGGCGGTTAAATCCATCATTGCACTGCCAACTACGGCTATTACTGCTGGTCTCATAACGCTAGGCTAGCCGTTATGACCAAAACTTCAATCATTATGGATGTAGATACCGGTGTAGATGATGCTTTTGCGGTGCTCTTTGCCGCCATGCATCCAGAGATCAACTTACTTGGTATCACATGCGTAGATGGCAATACCAATGTTGACCAAGTCGTTGCCAATACATTCAAAGTTTTGGATGCAGCTGGCGCAGGGGATATTCCTGTTGCGCGTGGAGCGGTTCGCCCATTATTGGGCAAGAGTCAATACGCCGAATATGTTCATGGAAAAGATGGAATGTGCGATCTCGGAATTGCTCCATCCCACCGCAAGGTAGATCCTCGTAGCGCGGTTGAATTACTGCGTGATTTGATTGAAGAGTCAACTGAACCCGTCACAATTGTTCCTGTTGCTCCACTAACAAACATTGCCCTGTTCTTACGAGCTTTTCCAGAAACAGCAAAGAAGATTCATCGCATCGTGTTGATGGGTGGATCTGCATCTGCCGGAAATGCAACAGCAGCTGCAGAATTCAATGTGTGGCATGACCCAGAAGCTGCTGCAATTGTTTTCCAAAGTGGTGTTCCGATTTCAATGTATGGCCTAGATGTGTTTATGCGTCCAACTGTTGGTCGTGAAGAAGCAACCGCAATGAGTAAATCAGATAAGCCAGCCTCTGTATTTGCGGGCTCATTGGCACTTGGCTTTATGGAACAAGTACGTACTGATCCAATTTCATTAGGTGATTACGGCGCAGTTGCTTTCGCAATTCAGCCAGAGCTATTTACAACAGAATTGTTTGATGTTGTTGTCGATACTTCGGCAGGCCCAGCACGTGGTCAGACAATTGTTGATCGTCGTGATGCATGGCTTAAGCAGTTAGAGCCACTTGATCTTGAGGATTCAGCGAAGGTGCGCGTAGCTCTAGATCTCGATGTTGAAGCGGTCGTGAAATTGTGGTTAAAAACCGTTAATTCATAGGCCTATTGGATGCCAAACAGTCTTGGCTTCCATAAAGGCGATGATTCGACCAGGATCTACCGATTTAAATGAATAGATCCGTTTCAGGTTTTCAGCTCCAGCTACCTTGATATCCGCATGCTGCTTTGCAGGCAGTCCAGATATATCTAGTGCATCAATATCCATGTGCGATGCCATCCATGGTGCGATCTCATCCTTTTTACCGGTCAAGATATTGATGACACCTGCTGGCAGGTCGCTAGTTGCAAGCACCTCTGCAAATGTCATTGCAGAAAGTGGTGCTTTCGAACTTGCCAAGACAACAACGGTATTTCCTGAGGTAATGATTGGCGCTACAACATCGATCAATCCAAGTAATGATGGAGTCTCTGGCGCGATAGCTGCAACAACTCCAATGCTTTCTGGAATTGTAAAGTTATAGAAAGGACCTGCAACAGGGTTAGTTGATCCAGCTAAAGATGCAATCTTGTCAGTCCAACCCGCATACCAAACTAGGCGATCAACTGAATCAGTTACTTCCTTTTCAGCCTTTACCTTTGTTGCACCAGTAACGGTGATGATCTCATCAACAAATTGAGCACGACGGCCTTCAAGCATTTCTGCAATGCGATACAAGATCTGTCCGCGGTTATAAGCCGTAGCTTTATTCCACCCACTATGTGCAGCACGTGCTGCAACCACTGCATCACGTAAATCTTTACGAGATGCCAGACATGCGTTTGCGATAAAGACACCCTTTGCATTTTTGATCTCGTAGGTGCGACCAGATTCGGTGCGAGGGAATGCGCCATTGATGTACAACTTATAAGTCTTCTTCACATCGATGCGATTACTCATGGCTGACTCCCTTCAAGTATGCAGACAGGCCGTGGCGACCGCCTTCGCGACCCCACCCCGATTCCTTATAGCCACCAAATGGTGAGGTTGGATCAAACTTATTGAAGGTATTAGCCCAGATAACACCTGCGCGAAGCTGCTGAGATGCCCACAATGTGCGCGATCCCTTCTCGCTCCAGATGCCCGCAGATAAGCCAAAGGGGGTGTTATTCGCCTTTTCTATCGCCTCTTGCGGAGTTCTAAAGGTGAGAACTGAAAGAACCGGACCGAAAATCTCTTCGCGTGCAATGCGGTGCGCTTGAGTAACTCCGGTAAAGATTGTTGGTGCAAACCAGAACCCCTTTGCTGGCAGGTTACATGCGGGGCTCCAGCGTTCAGCACCTTCTGAATCTCCAGTTGCAGCAAGTTCGACAATTTTGGCAAGTTGCTCCTTGCTGTTAATTGCACCTACATCGGTGTTTTTGTCCATTGGATCGCCAACACGAATCTTTTCCATGCGATTCTTTAGTTTGTGCAGAACCTCATCAGCAACATTTTCTTGCAATAGAAGTCGTGAACCTGCACAGCACACATGGCCTTGATTGAAGAAGATTCCGTTAACGATACCTTCGACTGTTTCATCAATTGGAGCATCATCAAAAACAATATTTGCCGCTTTGCCGCCGAGTTCAAGTGTCACACTCTTGTTAGTTGGTGCAACTGCTCGAGCAATAATCTTTCCGACCTCTGTTGATCCCGTGAAAGCGATCTTGTCGATACCAGGGTGATTAACTATTAGTGCACCAGTTGAACCATCTCCTGTCAGAATGTTGACTACACCTGCAGGAAGTTCTGCCTGTTGGCATACTTCAGCAAACAACAAAGCGGTCAATGGTGTTGATTCTGCTGGCTTTAAAACAACAGTGTTTCCGGCTGCAAGAGCAGGAGCAACCTTCCAGGCCAGCATCAAAAGTGGAAAGTTCCACGGAATAATTTGTCCAGCTACGCCAAGTGGTTTTGGTGATGTGCCAAGACCTGCGTACTCAAGTTTGTCTGCCCAACCTGCATGATAGAAAAAGTGCGCTGCTGCCAATGGAATATCGGTGTCGCGGGATTCGCGGATTGGCTTACCGTTATCGAGAGTCTCTAGCACTGCAAATTCGCGTGCACGTTCTTGCATGATGCGGGCGATGCGGTACAAGTACTTTCCACGTTCTTTGCCTGACATCTTGGACCAGGTAGTTGTGTACGCCTTACGTGCAGCCTTTACAGCTGCATCTACTTCTGCCTTACCGGCAAGTGCAACCTGGCTCAAGACCTCTTCAGTTGCAGGATTGATTGTTGGGAAGTGCTTACTTCCTGCCACAAACTTTCCGCCGATGAAATGTCCATACTTTGGTTTGATCGAAACAACTGCGCGTGATTCTGGTGCCGGGGCGTATTCGAAGGTCATAGTTGTCTCCATTAATCCATCGTTACATATTGCGGGCTTGAGTAATAACCTTCATCCATCTTCATGCGCTGCATCAACAGATCATTGAGCAAGGCACTGGCACCAATTCTAAATAATTGTGGATTAAGCCATTCTGGTCCCACGGTTTCATTGACCAAAACTAATTGCTTAATTGCATCTTTGGTATTTCGAATTCCACCTGCAGGCTTTACGCCAATTCGGGTTTGGGTCATTTCGTAAAAATCGCGAACCGCTTCTAGCATCACAAGTACAACTGGGGGAGTTGCCGCTGGTGCAACCTTTCCAGTTGAAGTCTTGATGAAATCCGCACCTGCCGCCATCGCAAGAAATGATGCTTTGCGAACATTGTCATATGTAACTAATTCACCGGTTTCAAAGATCACCTTGAGATGTGCTTTGTCTCCACACACTTCACGGATCTGAACAATCTCATTAAATACATCGATGTATCTACCAGCTAAGAACGCTCCACGATCAATCACCATGTCGATTTCAGCTGCACCCGCATTGATTGCATCCTGAGTATCTTGAATCTTGACCGCCATCGATGCGCGTCCTGAAGGGAAAGCGGTTGAAACCGCTGCTACTGGCACATGCTGACCACCAATTAAATCAAGGTGTTTACGCGCAACTTCGACCATATCGTTGTAAACGCAGACAGCCCCAACACTTGGAACAGATGAATCAGTGGGATCTGGGCGAACCGCCTTAGTGCACAGCGCTTTGACCTTACCTGGGGTATCTGCACCTTCAAGGGTTGTTAGATCCACCATTGTGATCGCGGTATCGATCGCCCAACGCTTTGAAGTGGTTTTGATGCTTCGAGTCGCAAGCATTGCCGCGCGTGCTTCGGCACCCACTTGATCGACACCTGAAAGATTGTTCAGATAACTCTTGAGCGATGCCTCAGTACCGTCGACTAAACCATAGAAACTCACGATAACAATTCCTTTAACGGTGGACGCAGTTGATCTAAAACTACTTGCGCAGTCTTTGAATCCTTTTCGATCGCCTCAATGTAACACTTCATCTTTGCTTCAGTGCCACTTGGGCGGATGATGATACGAACTCCGCCATCTAGCCAAATTCGCAAACCATCTGTTGGTGGCAAGCCATCTGTAGGTGCAGCAAGATCATCAATTGATGTTACTGCTCGACCTGCAATTTCCTTCGGTGGGTTGTTTCTTAAGCCCCCCAGAATTACGCCGACCTTTGATAAATCACTTAAGCGAATTGAGATTTGTTCAGTCGCATGGAAACCGTGACGTGCCCAAACTTCGTCAAGTAGGTCTAGTACGGTTTTTCCTTCTTCAGCTAGATCAGTTGCGATCTGCGCCAAAGTAATGGCTGCAGAAATTCCATCTTTGTCATTTACCGTTATTGCATCAACGGCGTAACCGAGTGCTTCCTCATAACCAAAGGTCAGGCCTTTGATCTTTGCTAGCCACTTAAAACCGGTAAGGGTCTCTTTGAATTCAAGGTTGTAATGAGCTGCAATCTTTTTCAAGATTGAGGATGAAACAATCGAGTTTGCAAAGATTCCAGAGCTACTCTTTCGAGCGATAGATTCACCGAAAATCGCCCCTAACTCATCCCCGCGTAGCATTCTCCAGCCTGTAGCTGGGTCATTGATTGCTGCAGCGCAGCGATCTGCATCGGGGTCATTGGCAATTACTAGGTGAGCATCAAAACTCTTTGCAGTCTCAAGAGCAAGATCAATCGCACCTGGCTCTTCAGGATTTGGAAATGCAACCGTTGGAAAATCAGGATCAGGAGCTGCTTGAGCATCAACCAAGATCGGAGATGGGAATCCAGCTTTGTGAAATACCCGTTGAATAGTTTCAGTTCCAACACCATGCATGGCGGTGTAAACAATTCGTAAGTTGCCAGGATTGGTAGCAAGAGAGGCTGTGCGAGCGATGTACTTTTCAATAATTTCTTCGCCCAGAACCGTCCACTCTTTTCCACGTGGTTGGGCTTTAAGTGAAGTTATTGCATCAATTTTTTGCGCGATTGAAATATCGGTAGGTGAAACAATTTGCGAGCCACGGTATTCAATTCCATCAACCGTTCCACCCAAGTACACCTTGTATCCATTGTCTTGCGGTGGGTTGTGACTTGCGGTCACCATGATTCCGACATCACACGCTAAATCATTTGTCGCAAAGGCCAAGACCGGTGTTGGAAGTGGACGTGGCAAGACATAAACCTTCATACCCGCACCGCTCATAATTTCAGCGGTCTCGAGGGTGTAATCCTCTGATCCGTATCGCGCATCTCGGCCAATAACGACGGAGGTTAAATTGCGCTCCTTCATATATGCGACGATTCCAGATGCAGCGCGTCCAACTACGGCACGGTTCATTCCGGAAGGACCTGGACGAATTGGTCCACGTAACCCAGCGGTTCCAAATTGGAGGAAGCCACTAAATGATGCTCGTAGTTCGGCCTCATTATTTGTGTCCAACCATTGGCGCAACTGCCCAGCAGTTAGTGCATCTGGGTCATCTGCGATCCATGCCTCTACTTCGGCTATTAATGATTGGTCCATGCTCCTAGAGTAACTTCGGAACAACCCCTTGAAAAGTCTGGAAAACGCTACTTACGCATCAATAATGTCACAGAGATTAGTTCCACTCGAAACAGTGGTTCCAATAACTGCTGACAGATTAGAGATAACTCCAGCCTTATGAGCTGTTAGAGGTTGTTCCATCTTCATCGCTTCTAGAACAATGATGAGATCGCCAACTTCTACCGATGCGCCTTCTTCAACTGCAATCTTCACAACCGTGCCTTGCATTGGGCTAACTAATCCGGCGCCGCTAGAACCACCAGCCATAGTTTGTTTTGCGCGGTGACGCTTCACAACTGGCTTTGGTGCATGAACCAAGATCTCGAAACGCTTGCCATTTACTTCAGTTACAAGATGTTCTGGAGCCATGTGTGTTTCTAATGGTGGCTCCGTAATCGCGAAAGCAGGAATTTCATTCTTGAATTCATTTTCAATATAACTTGTATAAACCTTGAAATCCTTTGTATAGGCAGGATCTTCAAGAATTGCTCGGTGGAAAGGAAGTGCTGTTGCCATGCCACCAACAACAAACTCAGAGAGTGCACGACGAGCGCGCTCAATAGCTTGTTCACGTGTTGCACCAGTAACAATTAACTTTGCAAGAAGCGAATCAAAGTTTCCGCCGATTGTGTCTCCACCTTTAAAACCAGCATCAACACGAACTCCAGGACCAGTTGGTATTTCCCATTCTGTAATGCGTCCCGGTGCAGGCAAGAATGAACGACCTGGATCTTCACCGTTAATGCGGAATTCAATTGAGTGTCCGCGAATTACTGGGTCATCAAAGCCAAGTGCTTCGCCATCTGCGATTCTGAACTGTTCACGAACTAAATCAAGACCAGTTACTTCCTCGCTGACAGGGTGCTCAACTTGTAAACGGGTATTTACTTCAAGGAAAGAAATGGTTCCATCAAGACCAATGAGGAACTCACACGTTCCTGCACCGATGTAGCCCGCTTCCTTCATGATCGCTTTACTTGAACGGTAGAGCTCTTCATTTTGTGCTGGAGTTAAGAATGGTGCTGGGGCTTCTTCGACAAGCTTTTGGTGACGTCGCTGCAAAGAGCAGTCGCGTGTGCTGACAACTACTGCATGGCCATGTTTATCAACTAATACCTGGGTTTCAACATGGCGAGGCTTATCTAAGTAACGCTCAACGAAGCACTCGCCGCGGCCAAAGCCTGAAATCGCTTCACGAACCGCTGATGCAAAAAGTTCGGGAATCTCTTCCATGGTTCGGGCGACCTTTAAACCACGTCCGCCACCGCCATGGGCTGCTTTGATTGCAACAGGTAGTCCATGCTCTTTTGCAAAAGCTGTTACCTCTTCATGTCCTGCAACTGGATCTTTTGTTCCAGCAACTAATGGTGCGCCAGCTTTTGCGGCAATCTTTCGGGCAGAAACCTTGTCGCCAAGTGCACGAATCGCTTCTGGTGGTGGACCAATCCACGTTAAGCCAGCATCGATTACCGCTTGAGCAAAGTTCGCATTTTCAGAGAGAAAGCCGTAACCAGGGTGGACAGCATCGGCACCTGATTCTTTTGCAACCGCAATCAATTTTTCAATATCTAAGTAAGTTTGGGTAGCTGTGGTGCCATGAAGTGAATATGCAGCATCTGCCATTTGCGCATGCAGCGATGTTCGATCTTCATCTGAATACACAGCGACGCTTTCAATACCGTGATCCTTGCAAGCGCGAATTACGCGGAGTGCAATTTCGCCACGGTTAGCAATTAAAACGCGCTTCATTTCATCACCTTTACTTCTGGCCAGGTATATCCAAGTTGAGCAAATGCCTTACGAATAAATGGCATCGATATTCCAACCACATTTGTGTAGTCGCCTTCGATAGAAGGAATAAATGGTGAACTAAAACCATCTAATGTGAAGCCACCTGCAACATGAAGCGGTTCTTCCGTTGCTACATAATCAGCAATCTCTTCATCAGTCATATGATCGAAAGTTACCTTGGTAGTCACGCGATCAGAGATTTCAATGTCTTTTACTGTGTCGATAATGCAGTGCCCTGTGTGCAGAAGACCTGAATTGCCTCGTACGCGCTTAGCTCGCTCCGTTGCGACATCAGGATTTCCAGGCTTTCCCAGTGATGCGCCATCAAATTCGAAGGTTGAATCGCAGCCAATGATGATCGCCGGAAAGTCGATCTGTTCGCGGACGGTATGCGCCTTTGTAATAGCCAGAGCGATCACCATATCGGCAGGTGACATCGCATTGAAAAAATCTGTTTCCTCATCAACATTGCTGACAATAATCGTTGGCTTTAGCCCAGCAGACTCCAATAAACGACGACGACTCGTTGATTGCGAAGCAAGAACAATTGTTGCCATCGTTATCCAAACCTTCTTGCGCCAAAGGTAATCTGATGGGGAAGTGGTTGGCGAAGCTGAGGCAACCCATACACGCTTCGACGAATCACTGGCTTTAACTCTTCACGTTTGTGCTGTGCCATAGCAGCATGAATTGCTGCTAACTCTTCTGGAGTGGGCACTCCCTTTGTAATTTCAAATTTCATTACAGCGGCATATTTCCGTGCTTGCGAGCAGGAAGCACATCTCGCTTAGTCTTGAGAGTTCTAAAAGCTTTAGTGATGTAAGCACGAGATTGGCTCGGTTCAATGACAGTGTCGATTGTTCCTCGTTCTGCAGCTAAATATGGATTAGCCAAAGATTCGTTGTAATCATTTACGAGTTCTGCGCGCTTGCTCTCTGGATCTTTCGCATCGCTAAGTTCTTTGCGATACAAAATATTGACCGCACCTTGTGCTCCCATAACTGCAATCTCTGCACTTGGCCAAGCGAAGTTGATATCGCTGCCTAGATACTTTGAGCCCATAACGATGAAAGCGCCGCCATATGCCTTGCGAGTAATTAGTGTTACAAGAGGAACAGATGCTTCAGCGTATGCGTAAAGAAGTTTTGCACCGCGGCGAATAATTCCATCCCATTCCTGTTCGGTTCCTGGCAAAAAGCCTGGAACATCTACGAGGGTCAAGATAGGAATATTGAAGGCATCGCAGAAACGCAAGAAACGTGCTGCTTTTTCACTTGAATTAATATCTAATGTGCCAGCTAACTGATTTGGCTGGTTTGCAATGATTCCAATTGATTCACCTTCGATGCGTGCAAAGCCCACAACAATGTTGGGTGCATACAAAGCGTGAACCTCTAAGAACTCGCCCTCATCAACTAATGCCTGAATCAAAACCTTCATGTCATATGGCTGATTAGGACTGTCTGGAATCAAGGTATCAAGAGCGATATCTGATGCCTTCTTTTCCAAAGTTTCAGTTGGAGGCAGGTGTGGGGTTGCATCCATATTGTTAGAGGGAAGATATGAAAGAAGTGCTTTTACATAATCGATAGCATCTTCTTCATTTTCAGCCAAGTAATGTGAGTTACCAGTTTTGGTGTTGTGTGTACGAGCTCCACCGAGCTCTTCCATTCCAACCTCTTCACCAGTAACTGTCTTAATTACATCTGGGCCAGTAATAAACATGTGCGATGTTTCATTAACCATCACCGTGAAATCTGTAAGTGCAGGTGAGTATGCAGACCCGCCTGCACAAGGTCCAAGGATCAATGAAATCTGAGGAATCACACCTGAAGAACGAGTATTTAAGCGGAAGATTTTGCCGTAACCATTCAGAGAAGCAACGCCTTCTTGAATACGTGCGCCACCAGAATCATTAATTCCAATCAGCGGGATTCCAGATTTCAAAGCAAACTCTGCGATCTTTACAATTTTGTCGGCATGAACCTCGCCAAGTGAGCCACCCATAACTGTGAAATCCTGTGAGTACAAAGCTATTGGTCGACCATCAACAGTTGCTGTTCCGATAACAACACCATCTCCATACGGGCGATTTTTTTCCATCCCGAACTGTGTTGAACGGTGGCGGGCAAACTCGTCGATCTCTGTGAAAGAGTCCGGATCGACCAGCATCTCAATGCGCTCACGAGCGGTCTTCTTGCCCTTTGCATGTTGCTTCTCTACGGCGCGTTCGGAGCCAGCATGAATGGCCTCCTCGACACGATCACGAAGGTCTTCAATTTTTCCGGCAGTTGTATGCAGATCACGGCTCATACGCGTACGGTACTAGTCGTGGGCAAAGAATTGTTAAGAGCAGCGCTTGATCAGGCCGAGATCAATAGATTAATTACGCAGTACTGGCGGGTAAGCGTGGTTGAACTCACGAGTACAACGCAAGGCGATCTTGTTGAGCAAGTACGACAAGGAAAAGCACAAGTGGGCGATGTGATCGTCGCAGAATTTCAAAGTGCAGGACGTGGAAGGTTAGATAGAAGTTTTGAGGCGGCAAAGGCAAGCGCATTACTTTTTTCTTTTTATATTGAGCCAAAGAGAAACCGCGATGATTGGGGATGGATACCTTTAATTGCTGGATACAGTGTTGCAAAGACTCTTCATGCATTTCACCCCAAGATTAAATGGCCAAACGATATTTTAATTAACGATAAAAAAGTTTCAGGTTTGATTGCAGAAGTTGCCGGCAATGGCGTAGTTGTCGGAATCGGCGTTAATGTTGGAATGGAAGAGAGTGAACTCCCGGTTGATACCGCTACATCACTACTACTTGAAGGTGGAGTCGACTTAACCCGTGACCAGCTGCTCTGTGAAATTCTTGAAGAGTTTGAAGATCACTTTCTTCAGTGGGATCAAGGAATAGATGAAGTTCAACCGCTGTATGCCCACCTAAGCGCGACTTTAGGCAAGGAGGTGCGCATCGAGTACCCAGGGGGCAAGACGCACTTGGCTAAAGCAGATTCAATTTCAGACACAGGGGCTCTGGTCTTAGATGATGGAACCCACGTTCAATCAGCAGATGTAATTCATCTACGATAAGTCAGTGAGCAAAGCCTTTCCAACTGTCGGAGTCATCGGCGCTGGCCAACTTGCTCGAATGAGTATCGCTCCAGCTACAGCACTAGGCGTAGACCTTCTTTTATTAGCAGCAGATAGCAACGACTCTGGCGCACAAATAACCAATCACATTGTTGGCGATTACACAGATTTAGAAACAGTGCGCAACTTTGCAAGCAAGTGTGATGTTGTCACATTTGAACATGAACTAATCCCGCTGAGCATCATTAAAACCCTTGAAGCAGAAGGCGTTGTCGTACGCCCATCTTCTGCATCATTTTTATATTCACAGGACAAAGCAGCGATGCGCGAAAAGTTAAGCAACTTTCCTGCTCCAAAGTTCCAGATCATTTCTAATGCAAGTGATATCTCAGAGTATCCAGTCATTGCAAAGGCGATTTCGGGTGGATATGACGGACGAGGCGTCTGGAAAATTAATTCGCAATCAGAGCTTGCCGATCTACTGAACCAGACAGGAAAGCTGCTTGTAGAAGAGTTAATTGATTTTGATTTCGAAATTGCAGTGATGGTCGCACGATCGCCACACGGACAAGCAACCACTTGGGCGCCAACTCAAACAGTTCAAAAAGATGGAATTTGTGTGATGACAATTTCACCTGCACCTGAACTTACGGTTGCACTGAGCGAGAAGGCTCAAAAGCTTGCACTTGATATTGCAGCAGAAGTTGCAGTAGTTGGCGTGATGGCCGTTGAAATGTTTGTAAAAGGTGACCAGCTTTTTGTAAATGAGTTAGCGATGCGTCCACATAACTCAGGACACTGGACAATCGAAGGTTCACATACAAGTCAATTCGAACAACATCTTCGAGCGGTACTTGATCTACCCCTTGGCGATCCAGGAATGACCGCTCCAATTGTCGTGATGGGAAATGTATTGGGTGGCGACAAAACAGATATGTATCGCCCATATTTGCACCTGATGGCTCGCACACCTGCGCTTAATTTTCATCATTACAAGAAAGATGTACGTCCTGGTCGCAAGATTGGCCACGTAACTTTGGTGGGCGAAGATCTCGTAGAATTAACCCAAGAGGTGCAGCATGCGCTGGACTATATGAGCGGAGAAATCGATGAGTGATGTAGCAATCATCATGGGGTCAGATTCTGATTGGCCAACGATGGAAGAAGCCGCCAAAGTTCTCGATAGTTTCGGAATTTCTTACACGGCAGATGTTGTCTCTGCCCATCGTATGCCCCTTGAAATGGTTGAGTTTTCTCAAACCGCGCAAGCTAAGGGCTACAAAGTAATTATCGCTGGTGCCGGCGGCGCCGCTCATCTGCCAGGAATGGTTGCATCTCTAACAACACTTCCGGTTATCGGAGTTCCTGTTGCACTTAAAAATCTTGATGGAATGGATTCGCTTCTGTCCATCGTTCAAATGCCAGCAGGAGTTCCTGTTGCAACTGTAGGCGTCGGCAATGCAAAGAACGCAGCGCTTTTAGCAGCTCGCATTCTTGGAGTAGCTGACTCTGCAATATCTGCAAAGGTCGCAGATGGTTTAAAAGAGATTAATGCAATTGCAAAGGAAAAGGGCGAGAATTTAAAATCTCGTCGTAATCACAAAACAGGTTTCTAAGCTCTAGCTCGGTACTCAATTGCAGGGCAGCGGTCCATAACTGTTAACAACCCTGCAGCTTGTGCCCGTGCAACCGCTTCATGATCAATTACATCAAGTTGTAACCACACAGCTTTTGCGCCTATTGCAATCGCTTCATCCACAACCTTGCCAACCAATTTAGAGTTTACAAAGCAATCAACAACATCTACTTGTTCTGGAATTTCACCTAGCGTCTTGTAGCCAACTTCGCCATGCACTTCTTCGGCACGTGGATATACAGGAATAATCCTGTGGCCCTTATCTTGCAAAAGTTTTGCGACGCCAAAGGCTGCACGCTCTGGATTATTACCAAGACCAACTACAGCCCAAGTTTTAAACGCAAGGACCGCGTCGATTGTTTCCTTGCTATTAATCGGTGCGACCCAATGCGTGGAACTTCCATCCTGCATTGCGCCACATCGTGCGATCCAACATATTGCGACCATCAATAATGATCTTGCCCTTTACTAATGAACCAAGTGCCGCCGGATCAATCTGGCGATACTCCTTCCATTCAGTTAAGTGCAGGATTAAATCAGCATCTTTTACGGCGTCATTGACCGCTTCGGCGTACTGAAGTGTTGGGAAACGCTTACGAGCAGGCTCAATACCTTGTGGATCGTGAACCACAATTTCTGCACCAGCTGCATGTAGTTGTGCTGCAATATCTAGGGCTGGGGAGTCACGCACATCATCGCTATCGGGCTTAAATGTCGCACCTAAGACAGCGATCTTGTACTTAGTTAAATCCTCTGACAGTTCGCCGCGAACAACATCGATTACACGTTGACGTGCGCGAAGGTTAATTGCATCAATCTCACGCAAGAACTCAAGTGCCTGCTTAGCGCCTAGCTCTTCTGCACGTGCCATAAATGCACGAATATCCTTTGGAAGACAGCCGCCACCAAAGCCAATACCTGCCTGTAAGAAGCGATTTCCAATACGTGGGTCGTAACCGATTGCCTTTGCAAGAACAGTTACATCTCCACCAGCGGCTTCACACACTTCAGCCATTGCGTTAATAAATGAAATCTTTGTAGCTAGGAAAGAGTTAGCTGCGACCTTTACTAGCTCAGATGTTGGAAGATCTGCACGGATCCATGGAGTACCAAGTGCAATGACAGGCTCGTAAACCTCTTTAAGAATTTCTTCAGCGCGATCATTAGCAACACCAACAACTAAGCGGTTTGGTGTCAAAGTGTCTTCAACAGCAAAACCCTCACGAAGGAACTCTGGGTTCCAGGCTAAATCTGCCTGAGGTGCAATCTTAGAAAGCTCTTCGCGCAAACCTTGCGCAGTTCCAACTGGAACAGTTGATTTTCCAACTACAAGAGATCCATCTTTTAGATGTGGAGCGATTGCAGCTACCGCAGACTTAACGTAGGTCAGATCTGCTGCTAATCCATCTTTGCTTTGTGGTGTTCCAACGCAAACAAAGTGAACATCTGCATCCTTCACCGCTGAAAAATCTGTTGTGAATGAGAGACGACCGGTTTTCATCTCCTGCTCAAGAAGAGTGTCTAGTCCTGGTTCGTAGAAAGGAAGTTTTCCGCTTTGAAGTAGAGCGACCTTTTCGGGATCTGTATCAACGCCGACAACTGTGAAACCAAGTGAGGACATACATGCTGCATGGGTGGCTCCGAGATATCCGCAGCCAACTACCGAGAGAGTTAAAGTCATGTGGGGGAGTTTACTTCAGAGCCCCGCAAGGGTTTTCATCGGCGGTACGAGTCTTAAATTTATCGATCACAGTTGGCTTAGCTGTTGTGCTTGAAGATGCTGAAGGAGATGGGGTTACCTCGTCAGTCAGAGGTAGATCCTCTCGCAAGCGATTGAACAACTCGGGCGCAAGAACTGAATCCCAAGTCACCACTGATCCAAGTCCCGGGACTCGTGCATTTGCATTTCCGAGCGGAATTGTGAGGGTACGCATCTTGCTTGGAGAAAGATTTTTCATTTGCTTAGCAAGGGTTAGTAAATCGCTTTCATTTAATTCGGCATCGGTCTTAACCGTTGCAATTGCAGCATTAAAGAAATTTACCAACTTGATTGGATTTAGAAGCACTCCGGTACTTGTTACCTTTCGAAGTACTGCGCTCATGAATTGCTGTTGGCGCTGCATACGGCCTAGATCGCCCATGCCATCAAAATCACGAGTACGGACATACTTCAGTGCTTCAACACCACTTAATGTATGAACTCCTGCAGAAAGCACTAAGTGGCTACCAGGGTCGTTGATGTCACGCTTTGTGCAAACTTCGATGCCGCCAAGAGCATCAACCATTCCTGCAAATCCTGCAAAACCTATTTCGATGTAATGATCAATACGTACGCCAGATTCATTTTCAATTGTTTGAATCAAAAGCGGTGCACCACCCCATGCAAATGCTGCGTTGATCTTTCCCTTTGCAGCAGGAACTATGCGAGTTTTATCTAGTGATGAAACATGTTCAGGAATCGTTACAAGCGAATCGCGTGGGATTGAAATAATTGTTGCCTTGTCACGCGACTTAGAAATGTGGACCAACAACATTGTGTCTGATCGTGAGCCAGCTGCGGTTTTCGTACTTCCAACTCGCAATAGCTTTAACTGTTCTTTTGTTAAACCTTCGCGAGTATCCGATCCCACCAAGAGATAGTTGAGCGCTTTATTTGGTTTATCAGGACGTGACTTTAGGGATCCAAAAACATCAACGCGGTCGATTGCTCCGCTGACCTGACCCAGCCCTAACCAAGAAAAGGCGGATATAAGGACAACTCCCACAGATAGTGAGGTAATAATCCGAATTGCCCGCGTTGATTTCACTGTCAGAGAGTACTTGAGCGATAGCGTGTACGCGTTATGTCGACATCAGCGAACACGTTATATGGCTCACCGAAGCGAGAAATCTCGGTGATCCTGCCTGTCCTCAATGAAGAGAAGTATTTAGAGGATGCTGTGAATTCGATTCTTGCTCAAAAGTACGATGGAAAGTTAGAAGTGATTCTGGCAATCGGTCCATCTCATGACAAGACCGCTGAGATTGCTCTGAGATTGCATAACGCTGATCCACGGGTTGTAGTAGTTGAAAATCCCACAGGACGCACTGCAGCGGGATTAAATCGAGCCATTGCTGCTTCTCAGTATTCAATCATCGTTCGCGTTGATGGACATGCAAATATTCCAGCCAATTACTGCCAACTTGTTTCAGAAATTCTTGAGGAGACAGGTGCGGTAAATGTTGGCGGCATCATGGCCGCGCAAGGTCAATCACTATTTGAAAAATCAGTAGCTCGTGCCATGAGAAGCCCTTTGGGCGTTGGTGCATCGCGTTTCCACACAGGTGGAGGAGCTGGCGAAGTTGATACCGTCTATTTAGGTGCATTCAGAAAAGAGGCGCTACTTGCAGTGGGCGGCTTTGATGAACGTTTTACACGTGCGCAAGATTGGGAGCTCAACTTTAGATTGCGTCAAGCAGGTGGCGTTGTTTACTTTGATCCACGTTTAGTTGTTACCTATCGACCACGATCAACTGTTAAAGCATTGGCAAAGCAATACTTCGAATATGGTCGCTGGCGACGTGTTGTTTCACGACGCCATCAAGGAACAATTAACTACAGATACCTCGCACCACCATTTACGGTCGCAGCCACTTTTATCTCATTGATCTTAGGGTGGTTGATTTCACCAGTACTTTTGATTCCAGCCCTTGTGTATGCGGTTTTCATCCTGTTGGCATCTGTGCGTATCGGAGAGAGCTTGGGTGAAATTCTTTGTTTACCGACGATCTTGTTAACAATGCATATTTCATGGGGGCTTGGATTTCTTACCTCGCCTAAGTCACTGGCCCCTGCGGTAACCTTGCATCCGTGAGCACGCCAAATCAGGTTCCTTTACAGGTTTATGAGCCATTCAGGGCTGGACTACCTAAGTTAGGCCGTTATTGGAAATCATTGTGGTCACGTCGAACCTTTATCGCTGAGTATTCAAAATCAGAACTTCGCGAACAACACTTTGATTCAGTATTTGGGCAGTTGTGGTTAGTTCTTAATCCACTGTTACTTTCTGCGGTCTATTTTATTTTGATTGTGATTATTGGCGGTGCCACAGATAGCGCCCGTTATGCACACTTGACCGCCAGTTTGTTTCTCTTCTATTTGGTTGCAAACAGCCTTACCGGTGGCGTTAAGTCAGTAACTGCGGGTCAACGTTTAATTCTGAACACAGCATTTCCGCGAATCATGCTTCCTTTGTCAGCTGTAGTAATTGCGGTATTCAAATTCTTGCCAACGCTTTTTGTATTCCTGGTTATTAAAGCAATTGTGGGATCTGCCTTTACGTGGCAGATGCTGTGGGGAATTGTAATTTTATTTATCGCGATATTTTTGTCCCTAGCTGTTGCAATTACCATTTCTTGTATCAATGTTTATTTCAGAGATATTGCAAGTTTCTTGCCGTATCTAACCCGCACCCTGCTTTATCTCTCACCTATTCTTTACGAAGCATCGGATTTAAATCCAAGCCTGCGAATTCTTGAAGTATTTAATCCACTCTTTCCTATTTTGGATTCATGGTCTCGTGCAATGGTTCATGGAGAAGCTCCTCAAATCTCTAGTCTGCTACAGGGATTAGCCTGGGCAACGGGCATCTTCTTTATCGGTACCTATTTCTTCTTATCGAGGGAGCGTGAGTTCGCTGTCCGCCTCTAATTCACACATCACTAACGAGCTAGCCGTTTCAATACGCGGTGTAGGCCTTACCTATACGACCTCGATTGATAAAAAGCCGACTCTGAAATCTCGCATTAAATCTTTAGGTCGTGGGACAAAGCAGACTCGAGTTGTACGCGCACTTGATGATGTTAATTTGGATGTTCACTACGGACAGGTTCTTGGTGTTATCGGAACAAATGGTGCAGGTAAGTCATCTCTTATGCGATGCGTTGCAGGAATCTTGCCTCCTTCACAAGGTCGTATCGAGGTTTATGGCTCAGTAAGCACCTTGTTAGCTTTGGGCGTGGGATTCAACCCATCGATGTCAGGCCGCGACAATGTATTTCTTGGTGGCTTAGCAGCAGGAATGTCACGCGAGGAGATCGCAGGCCACTTCGATGAGATCGCGGAATTTTCAGAGCTTGGTGATGCGATTGATGCACCTATGCGCACGTATTCATCTGGAATGTACGCGCGATTAGCTTTCTCGGTCGCAGCAACAGTTCGACCAGATATTTTAATTATTGATGAAGCTCTAAGTACCGGTGATGCGAAGTTCAAGGAAAAAAGCCTTAATCGAGTAAAAGAGCTTCGCAGCGATGACCGCGCCTTGATTTTGGTGAGCCATGCGATGCAAACAGTGCGCGATACTTGTAATGATGTTGCGTGGTTGCACAAGGGCAAATTGATCCAACGTGGCGAACCAAATAAAGTTATCGATGCTTATCAAGAGTTTTTACACCTTGGAAAGAGCGCAGCAATTAATGAGGATGTTTAAGCCTGTAATTCTTGCAGCGCTAATGGCGCTGGTTGTCGCACCAAACTCTTACGCGGTAGATATCCCTGCAACATTTCAAGTTCATGGCGCTGGATATGGCCATGGCGTTGGAATGAGTCAGATTGGAGCAAAAGCAAAAGCGCTAGCGGGGGAGACTGCAACTGCGATTCTTTCTTACTATTACAAAGATGTTGCAATTGAGCCACTAGATGATTCAAGAATACTTCGCGTCAATATTGGCCATCTATTAACCTCAGCGAAGATGGCCACCGCGACGCCAGATGCAACGATCCAGATTTTTAATGGTGACATTGGTGATGCGCAAGATCAAACTCCACTAGCGACGATTCCAGTAAAGAGCTCGCTCAATTTTTCAATTCTTGGTTCAACTGTTGTGCCAAGTGTTGTAACCGGAAAAAAGATTGCGAGTATTCCTCGAAATAGAGTCTTTACAGTTCGGTGGACAGGCACTCGATATTTGACTGGAGTCGATGGCGTTATTTCATTGACACATAACAGCACGACTAAGAAATATCGATACGGGCAGATGCAATTTAAAGCTGTTAAAGCATCAACCCTTGGTTATCGCTTAGAAATTACCAACTCTGTTCGCTTATCCGATGAGTATTTGTGGGGTGTCAGCGAAGTTCCATCTTCCTGGCCAGAGGCGGCTTTGCAAGCACAAGCAATCGCTTCACGTACCTACGCTTTAAATAAGGCAGGTATCTATCGAGCATCATGTGATTGCGATTTATATGGCGAGATTTCTGATCAATCCTTTTTGGGGTATGCAAAAGAGACGGAAAAGGGCTGGGGCCAATTCTGGAAGGCTGCGGTCACAAATACCGCTGGTTTAACCATTACCCAACTAGGTAAGCCGATTGCTGCTTACTTCACCAGTTCATCGGGAGGTTTAACAGAGACCGCGGTTAATGCTTGGGGCGGAGAAAAGGGTTACACCCAAACTGTCGCCGATCCTGCAAGCGTTGATCCACTTATGAATCCACGCTTTTATCAGTGGGATCGCACCATCACTCAGGCATCGGTTGCGAAAGCATTTGTTCTTCCTGATGTAGTTGCACTTGAAATCGTATCTAAAAATACGAGCGGAACAGTTGCAATGATTCGAGCAACTTCAAGTACGGGTGTTGTGAAGAGTTTGCGCGGAGAAACCTTTAGAAGCAGAACCGCGATTCCTTCGGCCTACTTTGATTTAGTTAGCGTGCAAAACGCTATTGAGCCCACCCCAAGTCCCAGTCCGTAATACAACCTCTAAAGAGCCATCAATAGAGTTACGTCGGAACAAAAGATTGCTTGCGCCAGAAAGTGTTCCGGCCTTAACTACTTCACCATCAGGCAACTTAACCTTTGCAGCAGCTGTGATGTAAGTACCGGCTTCGATAACGCAATTATCTCCAAGTGAAATACCAAGACCTGAGTTTGCGCCCAGTAAACATTTTTCTCCGATTGAAATAACTTCTTTTCCACCACCGCTGAGCGTTCCCATAATGGATGCGCCACCGCCGACGTCGGTACCGTCGCCAACAACAACGCCAGCAGAGATGCGACCTTCCACCATGGATGCACCGAGTGTTCCAGCGTTAAAGTTTACAAATCCTTCATGCATGATGGTTGTTCCAGATGCAAGATGTGCGCCAAGACGAACTCGATCTGCATCTGCAATGCGAACACCGCTTGGTACAACGTAATCAACCATGCGCGGGAACTTGTCTACTGCGTAGACGGTGACATGGCCATGAATTGCTTTCAGTCGCGCGCGTGTAATTTCAAAACCTTCTACCGCGCACGGACCAACTGATGTCCACACAACATTGCTCAGTAATCCAAAGATGCCATCAAGTGCGACTCCGTGTGGCTTTACAAGTCGATGCGACAATAAATGCAATCGCAGGTAAGCATCTGCTGCATTTGCGGGCGCTTTTGCAATATCGATTTCTAGTGAAACAACTTCGCGTGTAACGCCGCGAGATTCATCTGCTGTTGCAAGTGCGATTAGTTCGGCAGGTGCAGATCCCGAAAGAGGGGACAAGGTTGGATTTGGGAACCAAACATCAAGGGTTGTGCCTTGCGAGATGGTTGCAATTCCGTAGCCAGATGCGATGGTCGTCATGTCCTAAGCCTAGCCTCTATTGTTAGCAGCATGCGTATTGCCGTCTTTTGCTCCTCATCGCCAACGATCGATAACAAGTATGTTGATCTTGCCTACCAATTGGGGCAGGGGATTGCCTCAACGAAAAATGAATTAGTTTCAGGCGGCGGACATATTTCGATGATGGGTGCGGTTTCACGTGGAGCACGCGATGCCGGCGGCAAGACCGTAGGAGTCATTCCTCAAGCACTTGTTGATATTGAGTTTGCCGATCACGACAATGACGAGCTACATGTTGTTGAAACTATGGGGCAACGCAAACACATGATCACCGATATTTCAGATGCATTCATAACACTGCCTGGTGGAGCGGGAACACTAGAAGAGTTCTTCGAAATCTGGGTTGGCCACTACTTAAAGTTTCACACAAAGCCAGTTGTAATTTTGGATCCATTTGGAATTTACGCGCCGTTACACGAGTTGATTGTGCATCTTGAAGATGAAAAGTTTATTAAGCCAGGAATGCGCGAAATTGTTCAGTGGACGACCAATGTGGAAGATGCATTGAAAGCATGTGGAGCATGAGGAGCAATCACATTGCGATGAGCTTGGTGATTCAAGCACCTATCGAAACAGTGTGGGCATCGCTTGCTGATTGGGAATCACAGGGCGATTGGATGTTGCAAACCACAGTTGAAGTGAGTTCAGATATTCGCGAAGGTGTAGGCACGACAATCGCCGCATTTACCGGAATCGGAAAAATCGGCGTAATGGATCACATGCAGGTAACGAAGTGGGAACCGCCATTTATTTGCGATGTACTCCACACCGGAAAAATAATTAAAGGCACCGGTCGATTTCAATTGACTGCAATTGATGCTCAATCAACTCGGTTTGATTGGTCAGAAGAGATTCTTGCTCCGCGAGCGCTATTCCTTCTTATTGCGCCAGGTTTATACGCGGGCGTGCGGCTCTCACTTGCCAACCTCAGCCGTCAGCTGCGTCAAAGCAAGTAAACTTCGGGAGTGAGCAAGCAACCGCAGACTTTGGCTGATGCGCTTGCCTCGTTACCTGAAGAGGAGCGCATCATCTTGACCATGCACTACCTCAAATCGATGTCAGCCTCCCAGATCGCTTCGATGCTCGGGGTTCCAGAACGCTCCGTCGATGCAATTATCAAGCAAGGAAAGGCTCGATTGAGCGCCTTATTGGGCTTATAAGCAGCATTCTCGATTTCACACATGGGTGCTTTGTGCGAGATACTTACCCCCTTGCTTCAAAGACAGTTTTCAACCGATTAGAGGAGTCCCCACATGGCAGCCATGAAACCCCGCACTGGTGATGGTCCTATGGAGGTTACAAAGGAAGCTCGCTCATTGGTTATGCGAATCCCTCTAGAAGGCGGCGGACGTCTCGTCGTAGAGATGAACGCTGAAGAGGCAAATAATCTCAGTGCCGCACTACACGCCGCTGTTGCTCTAGTTAAGAAGTAAATTCTTTTATAAGGCACTAGCCTTACCAATCATGTCAGCACTGCCAATTTTCTCACCCCTTGATCTCAAGGCGGCTTCATCTGCCAATTCAATTGCTGTTGGCTACGCTAAGAATTCAGATGGCACATTCGAATTTACTTCAACGATTACCGCTGACCTCGAAAAATTCTTCGGCTTAAATCTCCTTGATGAGCTAACTTTCTTTTCACCTGCTGGAAAAGCGGGCGAACTCTTTGAGATACCTGTAAGTGCCACAGATTCAGTTACTGATCGAATTTTCTTAGTATCAGTTGCAGATCAAAGCGGAGCATCGCTACGTGCTGCAGGTGCTGCTATTGGTAAAAAAGTTCGCGGAAAGAAGACAACGGTTTACTCTGCTTGTGCTGTCAAAGATGCACGAGCTCATGCAATATCTATTTCACTAGGTGCATGGGTTTGGAATTTAAAGACGGATAAGAAGAAGGAAGAGCCAACTTTGCTAGTTGGTGCTAAAGATAAAAACCAGATCGCAGAAGCTGCATCCATTGCGCAAGCAATTTGTCGCGCTCGCGATTTGATTCACACACCTGCAAATATCAAGACGCCTGCATGGATGGGTAAGCAAGCAGAGCTCTTTGCAAAGGGAACCGGATTAAAGGTTAAAGTTTTAGCGGGGGCAGAGCTTAAAGAGTTTGGCGGCTTACGTGCAGTTGGTGGATCCTCACCAAAGCCAGGCCCTCGATTGATTCAGGTTACGTACGAACCAAAATCAAAAAAGAAATCATTAAGGGCGCTTCCACACATTGTTTTAGTCGGCAAAGGAATCACCTTTGATACTGGTGGCGTTTCTCTAAAGCGTCCTTACGACACAATGATGGCGATGAAGAGTGACATGGCGGGATCGGCTGCGATTCTTGCAACGCTCACCGCACTTGAAGATTTGCAGCCAAATGTACGTGTTACAGCGCTCATGATGATGGCGGAAAACGCTATCTCTGGAACAGCGCAACGTCCAAGCGATGTTATTAAACATTACGGCGGGACCACCGTAGAAGTGATCAATACAGATGCTGAAGGCCGTTTAGTTTTGGCAGATGGCCTTGCATATGCAGATATCAATCTTGATCCTGATTACTTAGTCGATATTGCAACTCTGACAGGTGCTGCAACATTAGGTCTTGGTCGTCAATATGCAGCTATGTACACACGCGACAATGTTTTGGCGGCGCAGCTGTCAAAGGCTGGAGAAGTAAGCGGTGATCGTGTGTGGCACATGCCATTAGTAGATGATTACAAAGATGCTCTCGAAAGCGACATTGCAGATTTCAATCACACCGCAGATAAAGGAAAGTTCTCAGCAGGTTCTGTAACCGCTGCGTTATTCCTAGAAAATTTTGTGGGAACTCGACGCTGGGTTCACTTGGATATTGCAGGGACTGCACGTAGCGAAGTTGATGCTGGAGAAAACTCAAAGGGCGGAACAGGATTTGGTGTTCGCCTGCTAACAGAATGGATCACCTCGCTTTCATGAGAGTAGATCCGCACACATTCGCTGAAAACTTTATCCCCGAAGATCATTTCAAATCACAGGCTCGTGCCCGAGGCGTAGAACTTGGTGCAACTGACACAACACCCGGATCTGGTGCATTTCTTCGTTTCCTAGCATTCACACTTAAAGCGCAATCAGTAGTTGAGATCGGAACCGGTTCAGGAGTTGGTTCTTTATGGTTGCTTGATGGCATGCTCGAAAGCGGAACTCTCACATCAATTGATGATGAGATGGAACATACTCAGATTGCAAAGCAGGCATTTGCTGAGGCAGATATTGCGCAAGGTAGATACCGCTTAATTACCAACACTGTTCTTGATGTAATTTCTAAATTGACCGATCGTGGGTATGACCTAGTTGTAGTGCGTCATAACCCCGAGGATTTAAGTTATGTCATCAGCGAAGCTCATCGCATTTTGCGTAGCGGAGGAGCATTAGTTATCGATAATTACTATGGCGGGGGCAAGGTCAGCGATGCTGCCCAACGTGATCCAAAGACGGTAGCCCTTCGTGATGCTGGGAAAATAATTAAAAATGATTCAGAGCATTGGGTGAGTTCACTCATTCCAGCCGGTGATGGGTTACTAGTAGCAACGAAGGTGTAGCAGAATAAAGAAATGATTTTTCCACGAAAGAAATCCGCGCAAATAGCACCTACTGCATGGTGGCAAACCCCAGCGCAGCAAAAAGGTTCTAAAGGAAATGTAATCCTTATCGCCATCCTTGCCGGAAGTGTTGGTGGATTTTTAGGAGTAAATGCATCGGGTGGAGATCTATTCCACCGAGTTCAACTTGTATCTTCAACAAGCACAATTCAAAGAGCGCCAGATTCTGTTGCTGGCATTGCTCAACGTGTCTTGCCATCTGTTGTTTCGATCAGCACTCGCACATTAAGTGGCGGTGGCACGGGATCGGGATTCATCATTGATAGCAGTGGATACATCCTGACTAACAATCATGTGATTAGTGAAGCGGCTCAGAGCGGTGGAAGTATTCAAGTCTCGCTTAACGACGGAACCTTTTATAGAGCAAAGGTAATTGGACGCGATGCTTCATATGATTTAGCTGTTCTTAAAATTACTGCAAACGGTTTGAAGGCTTTGCAGTTTGGCGATAGCGATGCCATCGCCGTAGGTGACGCTGTTATCGCAATTGGATCACCACTTGGATTAAGCGGAACAGTTACTACCGGAATCATTAGCGCAAAAAATCGTGCGGTAACCGCTGGCGAATCAAGCAACGAAAGTTCATTCATTAACGCTTTACAAACTGATGCAGCGATTAATCCTGGTAACTCTGGAGGCCCATTAGTTGATGCGACCGGAGCGGTTATTGGTGTTAACTCGGCGATTGCTTCACTTGGCACATCATCACAAATTGGTTCAATTGGCTTGGGATTTGCAATTCCAATTAATCAGGCTCGCAAGACAGCTGATCAATTAATCAAAAATGGAGTTGCCACATATCCAGTTGTGGGCGTATCGCTGAACATGAATTACGCTGAAAATGGGGCGCAAATCTCTACCTCTGGCCGCGGAATTTTGGCGGGCAGTCCTGCAGAAAAGGCGGGGCTACGCGGTGGCGATGTCATCATTGAGATCGACGGAAAAGAGATTTACTCGCCAGAAGAGTTAATCGTTGCGGTGCGCGCTAAGAATGTGGGGGATCGCGTAACCCTCGGATTCCTGCGTGATGGCGTTAAGAAATCGGTCTCACTGACTCTGATCGCAGCAAAGAAGTAATTGCCGTAGGCTAACGCCATGTTCTTCGACATTGGTGCGGGTGAGATCTTGGGTCTTGCGATCCTAGGAATGATGCTCGTTGGTCCAGAGCGATTACCAAAGCTAGCCGTTGAAGCCGCTCAGTGGGTAAAGAAGATTCGTGGTCTTGCAACAACGGCAACCGCCGAACTTCGTGAAAACCTTGGGCCAGGATTTGAAGATTTACAACCAAAGGATTTGAACCCAAAGACCTTTATGAAAAAGCAGGTTGCAGATTTATTGGACGAAGGAACTGCTAAGCCAAAGGTAAATCGACCTGCTGCAATGATTGACCCAGATTTATTATGAGTTTAACTGATCAGTTAATTGAAGCTTTATCAAAGGTACAAGACCCAGAACTTCGCCATCCGATAACTGATTTGGGTATGGTCGAAGATCTTGAAGAAAAAGATGGCGCAGTCACCGTAAAAGTTCTTCTCACAATTTCTGCTTGCCCAATGCAAGATCGGCTTCGCACCGATGTCACAAATGCAATTACATCTGTTGCTGGAGTTAACTCCGTTGATTTAACTTTTGGAGTCATGACTGAAGAGCAAAGAAATAATGTAAAGAAAATTGTTCGCGGTGGACGCGAAAAGTTCATTCCATTCGCACAGCCAGATTCATTAACCCGCGTCGTAGGAATTGCATCGGGCAAGGGTGGAGTTGGAAAATCCTCCGTCACCGCAAACCTTGCAGTAGCCGCTGCTAAAAAAGGATTGAGCGTTGGAATTTTGGATGCCGATGTTTACGGCCACTCGATTCCACGATTGATGGGCTTGATGGGACAGCGCCCAACGGCGATCGATCAGATGTTTATCCCACTCGAGTCATATGGCGTAAAGACCGTATCGATGGAGATGTTTAAGCCTGAGCGCTCAGATCCTGTTGCTTATCGTGGCCCATTGCTGCACAGAGTCCTTGAACAGCTTTTATCTGATGCGTATTGGGGAGACCTTGATCTTCTGTTGATCGACCTGCCACCTGGTACCGGTGACTTGGCGATTTCATTGGGTCAATTGATTCCTACCTCTGAGATTGTTGTGGTGACTACTCCGCAAATTGCAGCAGCTGAAGTTGCAGAACGTGCAGGACGAATTGCCCATCAGATTCACCAACATGTAATTGGTGTCATCGAAAATATGTCTGAGTTTCCATGCCCATCATGTGGCGAGCCGATGTCATTGTTTGGTGAAGGCGGAGGAGAAGAGACAGCACGCCGACTCTCTGTCTTGGTAGGTAGCGATGTTCCATTGCTTGGCAAGATTCCATTTAGTCCAGCTTTGCGAACTGGTGGAGATGCTGGTGCGCCAATTGTTGATTCAGACCCAACATCAGTTGCTGCTTTAGCACTTGCAGATGTTGCAGAAAAGCTGGTTAAGCGAAGTAAATCTTTACTCGGAGTCCGATTGGGTATCGCGACGTAACTCTTTAGCAAGTTCTTCAACCAAATCTGCAAGTTCACTTCGTACAAAGTCACGTGTTGCAACCTCGCCCAAAGAGTTACGCAACGCCGCTAATTCGCGAGTTAGGTACTCAGTATCAGCGATAGATCGCTCATTCTGTGCGCGATCTTCATTGAGTTGGATGCGATCACGATCTGCTTGACGGTTTTGTGCAAGCAAAATCAGTGGAGCTGCATACGATGCTTGCAAAGAAAGGATCAAAGTTAAGAAAATAAATGGATAATCATCAAAACGAAGATTTGTTGGTGCTACCGAGTTCCACAAAACCCAAAACATGACAAAGAAGGTCATGTAGACAAGGAAACGAGCGGTTCCTAAGAATCGCGCAAAGCGTTCAGACAAACGACCAAATGCTTCAGGATCGTAATTAGGTCGAAGTGAACGACGGGTCTCGCGTGGTGTATCTAAACCATTGTTGCGTGCCATTTTCGACCTCCTTACAAGTTCTCTGTTTTAAATGCGACTGGTGAATTTTCACGGTGATCATGACGCCAGTTGTCCGGCAATAAGTGATCGAGCACGTCATCAACTGTTACAGCTCCTAGTAGACGCTCATTTGCATCCACAACCGGCAATGACAACATGTTGTAACTAGCTAGATAAGAGGAAACCTCATGCAGGGTTGCATCTGGGTTAACACCCTTTGAATCTGTATCGACGATAGATCCGAGCAAAGTTGAAGGTGGCTCACGCAAAAGTCGTTGGTAGTGAACCATGCCAATAAAGCGTCCAGTCGGTGTTTCAGTTGGTTGACGACAGATATAAATCTGAGATGCAAGTGCTGGCGAAATTTCCTTTTGGCGCACAGCAGCAAGTGCATCTGCAACAGTTGAATCGGCGGTCAAAACAATTGGTTCTGTCGTCATCATTCCGCCCGCTGAATAATCTTCATAATTCATAAGACGCAAAACATCTTCAGCATCTTCTGGCTCCATAAGGTCTAGAAGTGCATTTGCACGCTCTTCACCAACTTCGCGAAGTAAGTCAGCGGCGTCATCAGGATCCATCTCACCCAAAACATCTGCAGCACGCTCACCTTCGAGCTCGGCAAGAAGAGCAACTCGATCTGTCTCGTCCATCTCTTCTAATACATCTGCAAGACGCTCATCATCTAGTGCGCTTGCAACTTCAATTCGACGCTTTGGTGCAAGATCTTGTAAAACCGCAGCAAGGTCAGCGGCACGAAGATTTGCAAGTGTTGACATCAAGTTGGCAACACCTTGATTCTGTTCTGTATTCGCAAAACCAGTAACTTCTTCCCAGGCAACAGTCGAAGTTGCTCCTTTGCGACGCAAGCCACGACCTCGGCGCATAATGTGCACACGATTGATTAACCAATCTCCCGTGCGAGTTTGTTCCATTCCCATATCTTCAACAACAACCGCTTCGCCGGTTTCGATGATGGTAATTGAACGATCAAGCATTTCACCAAGGACTAAGACCTCACCGGGGCGAGTATCAAAACGACGCATGTTAAGAAGACCTGTGATTACGACAGCGCCACTTTCAATAGAAGTAACTCGCGTAATTGGAACAAAGACGCGACGACGCAATGGAACTTCAACAACTAAACCAAGAATTCGCGGAGGTTGATTTGTAGAACGAAGGGTCGCGACAGCATCTCGCACCTTTCCTACTGGATCACCATTGGGGTCAAAGACCGCGGTACCTGCAAGACGGGCGAGAAATACTCGGTTTAAGAGATTGCCGCTCATGGGATAAGGGTACCTTTCTCTTATGAGCGCAGGCGAATCATTAAATATTGATCATCACACGGCGATGCCTGCCCGCCCCGATTTAATTCGCCTAGGCATTGGAATTATTGGAATCGGTACATCTGGTCCATTAATCGCTCTCAGCACAATGCCGGTTCTGACTTTGATCTTCTGGAGAAATCTAGGTGGCTCATTGATGACCCTTCCATTTGCTCTCCGACATTCACGAGATAAAGCCGGAGTTAAATGGGCTGTGATTGCAGGAGTTGTACTGGCGCTTCACTTCGTTGGGTTTTTCTTAGCAATGAGAATGACCTCTGTTGCTGCTGGTACCGCTTTAGTTGCATTGCAGCCAATCTTTGCCGCATTATTTGTGAAGCGATCTGGTGGACATATTCCATCTACAGCTTGGCTTGGAATGATCGTTAGTTTTATTGGTGTTGCCCTTGTTTCGGGTGTGGATCTTCAAATCTCTTATAAATCTTTCTTGGGTGATTTAGCGGCGATTATTTCAGCGGCTCTGGCTGCAGCTTATGTAATGGCTGGCTCTAAGGCGCAGAGAACTTTAGAGACAACTACCTACACAACTATTTGCTACTTCATTTGCGCAGTCACTGCACTTCCTATGGCTTTAATTGCAGGTAACCAGATATTTTCCTTTAGTGCGAAGGAATGGTGGATTCTTTTGGGGCTCATTCTGGGTGCGCAGTTACTTGGACATTCAATGTTTAATTCAGCGCTGAAAAGAGTTTCGCCCGCAATCGTTTCGTTAATCGTTTTCTTTGAAGTTCCTGTTAGCGCAGTTCTTGCAGCATGGTGGTTAGGTCAAAAACCACCATTAGGAATCATCCCTGGAATTGTCTTGATTCTTGGAGGTTGTGTATTAGTTGTAACCAGAACCCGTGGGGCAGCTCGTGATTGATCTACACACGCATACGACATGCAGTGATGGCACAGATTCACCACGTGAACTTGTTAACAAGGCGATTGTTCAGGGGATTCAGGTTTTAGGAATCGCTGACCATGACACTACCTCTGGGTGGGAAGAGGCATCTGCCTCGCTTCGTGGATCTTTGCAGTTAGCTCTAGGTGCGGAAATCTCATGCCTTACCAATGATGGAATCAGCGTGCACATGCTGGGCATGTTGTTTGATCCGTTGCACCAAGAGATGCAGCAAGTGCTTGAAGAAACACGTGATGGACGCCTGCCCCGTATGCGGAAAATGATAGAAAAGATGCGTGCTGAAGGCATGGACATCTCCATTGAAGATGTTGAGAAAGCAATGCCAGATGGCGCAACGATGGGTCGTCCGCACCTTGCAGATGCATTAGTTGCAAAAAAGATTGTTAAATCACGAGATGAAGCATTTATTGATCTATTGCACAACGATTCTAGGTTTTATGTTTCACATGCTGCACCAACTCCTGCTGATGCAATTGCATTAATTCGTAGAGCCGGGGGAGTAGCGGTTATCGCACACCCATTTGCATCTCATAGAGGTCAAATACTGCGAGCTGAGGATTTCTCTGAATTAGTTGCTGCAGGGTTAAATGGAATTGAAGTAGACCACAGAGATCAAAACCCTGATGAAAGAGCGATGTTGCGAGTTATTGCGCGTGAACTTGATCTTGTAGTCACCGGAAGTAGTGATTATCACGGAACCGGTAAACTTAATTCATTAGCGGAAAACCATACCCATAGGGAACAATGGGAGAAGTTAGAAGCTCAAGCTAATGCACGAAGGGTAGTTACAGCATGAAAAACATCGGCGCATTAACTTTTGCGGTCCAATCATTTGTTACCTTGTTTGTGATCATGGATCCACCGGGTGCGACCCCAATCTTTTTGGGATTAGTTGCTGAAAAATCACCTCGTGTTCGTCGCATCCTCGCAGTTCAGGCAGCAGGAGTTTCTCTTCTAGTTATTTCAATTTTCGCCCTTTTTGGACGCGCAATTTTGAACTATCTCAATATTTCAATGGAGGCACTACAAGCGGCAGGTGCTGCACTTTTGTTATTGGTCGCGCTAGAGCTACTTACGGGCAACGCCAAAAAACACAATGATGATGGTGATTCAAATGTTGCACTAGTACCTCTTGGAACTCCTATCTTGGCTGGCCCTGGTGCAATTGTTGCAACGATGATCTTCGTTCAGCAGGCCGATACAACCTCTATGGCACTGGGATTAGCCGCTGCGGTAGTTGCTGTGCACATTGCAATTGCTGCAGTTCTTATGGCATCAACAACTATTTTGAATGTAATCAAGGAAGCAGGAGTTACCTTGGTTGCACGAATTGCAGGCTTGCTTCTTGCTGCGATCGCAGTCCAAATGTTGGTTGATGCGATTCGAGTTTTTGCCGCTGCTTAGTCGGTTTTAAACTTCTTCGTACGTGTGCGTGTTCGCTCAGTGCGCTCTTTAGGCGCCTCTGTCTTAGCCTTTGCAGGTCGAGATTCTTTTGATTCAACCTTTGCAACTGGCTTAGCTTTAACCATACGTCCATTTGAGCCTGCTGGAATGTTTAACATCTCGTAAAGATGCTCAGAAGAAGAGTAAGTCTCTTCAGGTTCACCGAGACCAAGTTCTAGAGCTAGATCAATCATCTTCCAACGGGCAAGTTCATCCCAATCAACAAATGTGACGGCAATTCCATGTGCACCTGCACGAGCGGTTCGGCCAACGCGGTGAACATAAGTCTTCTCATCTTCAGGGCATTGATAATTAATTACATGCGTAATTCCATCAATATCAATTCCTCGGGCAGCAACATCGGTTGCAACAAGCACATCAGATTTGCCTGCCTTGAAATCACTGAGCGCTTTTTCGCGAGCACCTTGTCCAAGGTCACCGTGAATTGGTGCAGCTTTAAAACCGCGTTCAATTAAATCTTCAGCAGTCTTTTGCGCTGTGCGCTTTGTACGGCAGAAAACCATTGTTGGTCCGCGGCCATCTGCTTGCAAAATACGCGCAAGCATTTCGATTTTATCTAGTGCGTGTGCACGCAAAACATGTTGCTTAATTCGCGTAACTACCGAACCTTCATCTTCGCTATCTTGTGTGCGAATATGAATTGGTTGATTCATAAAGCGACGAGCAAGAGCGATGATGTCTCCGGGCATAGTTGCTGAGAAAAGCATTGTCTGGGCACGATTTGGAGTGCTAGACAGGATCTTTTCTACATCCGGCAAGAAACCAAGATCCAGCATCTCATCTGCTTCATCTAGAACAAGACGTGAAACCTCTTTCAGCTTTAGCTGACCCTGGCGTGAAAGATCCAATAGACGTCCTGGAGTTCCAACAACAATTTCAACTCCAGCCTGTAACGCTTCGATTTGGGGTTCAAATGCGCGTCCACCATATACAGCAACGGTGCGAATCCCTCGATTAGCTGCAAGCTCTTCAATATCTCGAGTTACCTGCGTACATAATTCACGTGTTGGGACAACGATCAAAACCTGAGGCAAGCCTTTATTTGCAAAATCTGCCCATTCAGCATCATTAGGCGCAATTACTCTTTCAATTACTGGAACACCAAATGCAAGAGTCTTTCCAGTGCCTGTCTTTGCTTGGCCAATAACATCGCCATCGGCTAATGCGATTGGCAGAACCATCTCTTGGATTGCAAAAGGTGAAATGAATCCGTGTGCGTGCAGCGCTTCAATTGTTTGGCTGCGCAGGGGCAACTCGGCAAATGTTGGTGACATGTTTTATTTAATCCTAACGATTTTAATTGCGTGGAAAACCTGAAATGCCTCGCCACATGAGGTTGTGAACTAAACTCACAGCATCCTGTCGGCTCAACTTGCTATCGCGTTCGAGCCAGTGACGAGCAGTTACTTGCGCATAACCAATCATTCCAACACCCAAAAGCATTGATGCCTCTTTTGGTAGGCCAGTATCAATTGCAATTACAGCACTTGCTGCAGCTGCACAGTCATAAGTCATTCGATTAAGACGTTCGCGAACTTGTGGTTCAACGCTCATGTCACTTTCGAAAAGAAGACGGAAGGCTTCACCCTCCTTCTCAATAAAGGCAAAGTAGGCATCAACTGTTGCATGCACACGATCTTTATTATCAGGGGTCGAGGCGATTGCCTTTTGAATTTCAAAAACCAATGAATCAATGTGAAGATCCAAAACCGCAAGATAAAGCTCTAGTTTTGATGGGAAGTGCTGGTACAAAACCGGCTTTGAAACATTGGCACGATCTGCAATTTCATCCATAGCCGCTGAGTGATATCCAGCTGCGGTGAAGACTTCAAGTGCTGCAGATAGCAACAAAGCTCGGCGCTCATCGCGAGGCAAGCGCGCCTTGTTGGTTGTGTCTACGTTACTCATTGGTGTAATCGTACGGCAGAATTACCGATCATGAACCGCCCTTATGAAGGAATTCGCATCCTGCTCGTGCATGCGCATCCAGATGACGAAACCATAAATAACGGTGCAACCATGGCGTTATACGCCGATAAGGGCGCTCAAGTAACACTTATTACCTGCACTCGAGGCGAAGAGGGCGAAGTATTGGTGCCAGCGTTGGCACATTTTGCAAGTGCCCAACAAGATTTACTAGGAAATCATCGCGAAACTGAATTAGCCCTTGCCATGAAAGCTTTAGGAATTACAGATTTCAGGTTCCTGGGAGCTCCAGCAGTAAAGTTTCGTGACAGCGGAATGATGGGTACCGAACCCAACAACCGGCCAGATGTTTTCTGGCAAGCCGATTTAGATACAGCGGCGAAGATTCTTGTCGATGTCATTGAAGAGATAAAGCCGCACATTTTGATTACTTACGATGAATTTGGCGGGTACGGACATCCAGATCATATTCAAGCCCATCGCGTTGCTATGCGAGCATCCGAACTTTCAAAGTGGCAGATTCAAAAAATTTATTGGAACACAATGCCAAAATCTGTAATCGCTCAGGGTATGGAAAAAATGAAGGAGATTGGCTCAGATTTCTTTGGTGCAGAAAGCGTTGATGATATTCCTTTTGCAAAAGATGATGAGTTTGTTACAACATTGATTGATGGCGCAGATTACGTCAACAATAAAATGGAAGCTATGAAAGCCCATGAAACTCAAATTGCACTTGATGGCCCATTCTTTGCGCTCTCAAACAACTTAGGTTTACAAATCTGGGGCGATGAGTACTACACATTGGTAAAGGGTGAGAAAACAGGACCCTTTGATTCTCATGGACGCGAAACAGATTTAACTTCAGGTGTAATTCTTTAATGAGATATTTTTACTCATTACTGCTTGGAGCCGCTCTTGGCGCTAGCTCCGTCTTTATTTACAGCTTATATCCGCCATTTGGTTTACTAATTTCTATTATTGCCAGCTGTCTTGGCGTATGGGCCGCAGGGCGCATGTGGGGTAAGCGCATTTATAAATTCATTGCATCTGCTGCCTGGGGTTTTGTCGTTTTGCGCGCGGGATTTCCAGGAATTAACGATGAGTATTTAATTCTAGGAAATTCAACCGGAATATCACTGATTAACTTTGGCTTTATTGCATTAGTTATTGCAATTTTGGCCCCACTTTAAGACCAGCTTTGCCCATCTTTCGTATCTTTAATCTCTAAACCCAACGATTCAAGTTGAATTCTAAGTTGATCACTATCTGCCCATCGCTTTTCTGTTCTAGCCGTCACTCGTTGTTCCAATAGAGATTCCATTTCTGGAGTCAGAACCTTCTTTGTTACTCCGCGTGAAAGATCTAAGCCAAATACTTGATCGGCATAGAGGAATATTTCACGGCGATTAAGCTGTTGGCTCTTTTCGATTTCTCGAAGTCTCAAAACCGCACGAGGTGTATCAATGTCATTTGATAGCGCATCGCTGATTTCTTGATCGGGGAGTACTTCCTGTGTGTCGCCCCACTCACTCATCTTTGTTCGCCAGCGAATTAAGGTTTCATGCGCTGCTTGAATTGAATTCCAGGTTAAATCCATCTGTGATCGATAACGGTTTTCAAGGAAACATAGACGCAACGCAAGTGGATCAAAGCCCTTTGCAATTACATCTTCAATAAGAACCACATTGCCTGAGCTTTTACTCATCTTTCGACCCTCAAATAGCAGATGTTCGCCATGCACCCACAGATCAACAGCTTCTTTGCCAATTACGGCGTTGGACTGAGCGCGCTCATTTTCATGATGGGGGAAACGTAAATCGATTCCGCCAACATGGACATCCACATGACTATCTAAAAGATCTAATGACATCGCAGAACATTCGATATGCCATCCTGGAAAACCAGTACCCCATGGAGAATCCCACACCATTTCAGTTCGATCGCCGGCCGCTTTCCATAAAGCCCAATCGGCGTGGAACTTCTTCGCTCCATCATTGTGATACTCGTAGCGGTGTCCAGGTTGTAGCGAATCCAATTTATTGCCACTTACAGCACCGTAGCCGGCAAATTGTTGTGCATCAAAGTAAACGGAGTTATCGGTTCCGATATATGCAAATCCAGTGTCAATTAATTTTTGAATCATTGTCTGCATTAATTCAATGCTCTCGCTTGCGCGAGGATATTGGCTAGCCGGAGCGATATTGAGGCGGGCTAGATCGACATGAAATCTCTCTTCATACTTACGAGCAACTTCAAATGGATCTACCTTTTCAAGTTTTGATTGCTCCAACATCTTGTCATGTTCAACAAAGTCTTCAGACATGTGTCCGACATCGGTAATGTTTTGCACAGCATGGACCTTCATGCCTTCAAGGGCGGCAATGCGCGCAATCAGATCAGACAAGAGAAAAGTTCTTAAGTTGCCAACATGTGCATCTCGATAAACTGTGGGACCGCAGCAATACATATTCATTACGCCATTAGTCGAGCCAACCATCTTTGGTTCACGAGTTTTGGTGTCGTAAATCTTCATGCGCGTTCGACAACCTCTCGCCAGATGAAAATCTGCTCATGTGCAAACTCAATGAGAACATCATGCCGATTTCTCAGTGAAAACGGGGTTTCCAAGTAGCCCACAATGTCTCGGAATCCGCCTTCAGGATCATGAAGGCGGATAGTCACCCTCTTGCCGATTAGTTCGGTGAAGGTGGCTTCTAGCTGTGTTGGCATATGAGAACGATAAACCGATAGGTCAAATATCGCGCTGTGAGCACAGTTGGAGTTAGAATTCCCCGTACCTAACTCGCTACACACTATGGAGGCCGCTCGTGACCTATGTGATCGCTGAACCTTGCGTCGATGTAAAAGATAAGTCTTGCATCGAAGAATGTCCTGTTGACTGCATTTACGAAGGCGCACGAATGCTGTACATCCAGCCTGATGAGTGTGTTGATTGCGGCGCGTGCGAACCTGTGTGCCCAGTTGAAGCGATTTACTACGAGGATGATGTCCCAGGACAGTGGAAAGATTTCAGCAAAGCAAACACCGAGTTCTTCATTGAAATCGGATCTCCAGGTGGAGCAAGCAAGGTTGGACCAACAGGAACCGATCACGCTTCAGTTGTAGCACTTCCACCAAAGAGCGAGTAAAGGTTGCGTGCCCAGCTCCCAGATTTTCCCTGGGATGCACTCGCACCGTATGGAGACAAAGCTCGAACTCATCCCAAGGGGATTATTGATCTCTCTCAAGGAACTCCAGTAGATCCAACTCCAGAATTTATTCAGCAAGTTTTTCGCGATGCATCAAACTCTCCAAGTTACCCAGTAACTGCAGGAACTCCAGAGCTTCGTGCTGCGATAAAGAAGTGGGCGACTGATCGCTTAGGAGCAACTGGCGATTTTGATGTTCTTCCTTTGATCGGATCAAAAGAGTTAGTGGCATGGTTACCAACTATTTTGGAATCTTCAAAGGTTTTGATCCCTGAAATTGCATATCCCACCTATCACGTTGGCGCGCTGCTAGCTGCTGCCCAATCCATTCCGGTAGGTATTGATGCAAAAGCTTGGCCGACTGCAGATTTAGCGTGGCTTAACTCTCCATCAAACCCAACCGGTCGCGTTCATAGCGTTGATGAAATTAAAGATTGCATTAACTGGTCGCGGACAAATAAATCAGTATTAATCTCGGATGAGTGCTATTTAGAGTTTGATCAATCCGCTCACTCTTATTCAGTGCTTTCTCAAACTGGGGGAGACAACACAAATATCCTTGCTGTGCACTCATTATCAAAGCGTTCATCGATGGCTGGATACCGTGCGGCATTTATGGTTGGCGACTCAGCATTGATTGCAAAGATTCGCGAAATCAGAAAGCACGGCGGAATGATGGTTCCGTTGCCTGTTCAAAAAGCAATGACAGTTGCCTTGTCCGATGACAAACATGTTGCAGAGCAGCGCGGTCGATACAACGCACGCAAAGATGTTTTGCGCCCTGCATTAGAGGCAGCGGGGTTCACAGTTGAATTTAGTAATTCAGGTTTGTACTTATGGTGCACACGCAATGAAGATGCATGGTCAAGTGTTGCTTGGTTGGCAGATCGCGGAGTACTAGCAACTCCTGGAAGTTTTTATGGTGAGTTAGGTGCCCGCCATATTCGCATTGCCATGACCGCAACTGATGCTCAAATTGCTGACGCTGCAGCTCGAATTAAGGGTTAACAATGGCAGTTGCTATTTTGTTGGTAGGTGGCTTTGGAACACGTTTGATGCCACTCACAAAAAACACCCCAAAGCCAATGCTTACAGTTGCTGGAATACCAGTCACTGAACACCAAATTGCAATGGCGAAAGCGGCAGGAATAACTGAGATTGTTTTAGCGACCTCGTACCTTTCAGAGATTTTTACTCCCTACTTTGGCGATGGATCTAAGTGGGGGATTTCAATTAAATATGCGGTTGAGAAAGAACCACTTGGCACTGGTGGTGCAATTAGAAATGCAGCGCAAATGTTAAGCGGCAATGAATCGATTGTGATTCTCAACGGTGATGTTCTGAGCTCACATAATCTTGCAGAGCAAATTCGACAACACGAAGAGCATGATGCTGATGTCACCTTGCACTTAACCGAGGTGAAGGATGCGCGCGCCTTCGGCTGTGTTCCAACAGATGACAATGGTCGCGTGACTGCCTTCTTGGAAAAGATGGAAAATCCAATTACCAATCAAATTAATGCAGGCTGTTATGTGTTTAATCCACGCGTACTTTCGACGATTCCTTTAAACACCGTTGTGTCAGTAGAACGTGAAACTTTTCCGCAACTAGTTGCAAACAATGCTGCCGTTTATGGTTATGTCGAAAATACATACTGGTTAGACATTGGAACCCCTCGCGCATTGCTAAAGGCTTCAATCGATATCGTCACCAGAAATGGCGATTCATTGGCGATGCCAGGATCAACTGTTGACCCAACGGCAACAATCAAGGGTGGAAGTTGCATCGGCAGAGGCTCCACAGTTGCAGCTGATGTAAGTATCGATCGCTCCATCATCGAAGCCGATGCGATCATCGAAAGCGGCGCGATCATCACCGATTCCTTTGTGGCCGCAGGTGCACATGTCGACAAAGGGGCTGTAATTGCCTCTTCTTTTGTAACAATTGGAGAAATTCTGCCTATCCCGCAGTAATTCATGCGTAAATGGTCATTTGGATGACCATCTGCGGGCTTGACATGCGGGAGTTACAAGCGTGTAATTCACTCCTAAGCACGTCTTTTCCAAGAGGGATGAGACAACGAAAGCTAATGGAGCATCGACGTTATGCCGATTCAACCCGCAGCCCAGAACTCCCCAATCCCCACTTCAGGCCCAACAATCACACTCGCTTCAGGTGAAAACATGGAGCTCTCCTGGCAGGAGCGCGCACTCTGCGCGCAAACCGATCCAGAAGCATTCTTTCCAGAAAAGGGCGGATCAACCCGCGAAGCAAAGCGCGTATGCCTTTCTTGCGATGTTCGTTCAGAGTGTTTGGAATATGCACTTGCTCATGATGAGCGCTTCGGAATTTGGGGCGGATTATCAGAGCGTGAACGTCGTCGCCTAAAGCGTCGCTCTGCGTAAGGAAATCTCCTTATCTCTTCTGAGATAGTGAGTTGTTTCTATGTCTTCCCATAACGCGGTAGATAAACATCGCGTAACCGCAGTTCTTGTTTCTCACAATGGAGCGCTGTGGTTACCCGAAGTTGTTGCAGCACTTACTTCCCAAACGCGACCAATTGATTTTATTTCCGCGGTTGATACTGGCTCTGAAGATACTTCAACAAAGTTATTGAAATCTGCGCGGATTCCTTTTTTCACAACTGATCGCGAAACAGGTTTTGGTCAAGCGGTTTCATTAGCGGTTGATAAATTGCCAGCATCAATTGATAACGAGTGGATCTGGTTGATTCACGATGATTGTGCACCTGCTCCCACTGCGCTCGCGGAGTTATTAGCTGCCATTGATGATCGACCACAAGTTGTTATGGTCGGACCAAAATTATTAGGTTGGCATGATCGAACTCATTTACTTGAGGCAGGAATTTCAATCGCAGGAAATGGCGCACGGTGGACTGGTTTAGAGCCGCTCGAGTATGACCAAGGCCAACATGATGGTGTGCATGATGTTTTAGCGGTCAGTACCGCCGGAGCTTTAATTCGTCGTGATGTCTTTGAAGAGCTAGGTGGACTAGATCAAAACCTTTCATTGTTCCGAGATGATGTTGATTTTGGTTGGCGTGCTCGAGCTGCAGGCCACTCGGTCATTGCCGCAACTTCAGCTGTAGCGTTCCATGCACAGGCAGCGGCAACCGAGCGACGAAGTATTGATGTTGAGAGCGCAACCTTCCATCGACCTTTATTACTTGATCGCCGTAACGCTGCCTATGTATTGCTGGCAAACTCTTCGTGGTGGATTTTGCCGTGGATCGCAATTCAACTCTTGGGTTCTGCTTTTGCGCGGGCAACCGGCTATTTATTAGCGAAACTTCCTGGGTATGCAGCTGATGAAGTGCTTGCTATCGCTACCTTATTTATTCGTCCAGGACAGATTCTTGAAGCGCGAAAAATTCGCAAGAAGCAAAGATTTATCTCAGCTCGAGTAGTTGCTGCGTATATTCCTCCACGATGGTCCCAGCTAAGACTTGCATCCGAACGAATTGTCGAGCAACTGCGAAATAAAGTTTTCCCTGATAACTCACATCAATCGACATCGATTTTAGACTCAGTCGAAGATGAAGATTTGCTAACGCCTGTCGATACTAACAATTGGCTCACAATCTTTAAGCGTCCCGAAGTTTTAGGATTCCTAACACTCGGGTTAATTACCGTGATCAATTCTCGAAATCGATTTGGTGCACTTGTTGGCGGTTCATTGCCAATTTCTCCGGCGGGTGCAACCGATTTATGGCGTACCTACTTTGAGTCATGGCATCAAGTTGGTATGGGATCTGCCTCAGCCACACCTTCGTGGGTAGCGGTTACCGCCGTTGCCTCTCTTTTGGTTTTTGGCAAGGTTCAGTTCTTGATCACCCTTTTCTTTTTAATTGCTCCCATGCTGATTATGTGGGCTGGCTTCATTGTGCTCAGAAAACTAACTAGCAATAACTGGATCTCAATACCTGCCTCACTTTTATATGCGATTTCGCCGGTAACCGTTGCCGCCATTAGTACCGGGCACATTGCAACTTTGATGATCTTAATTGTGGCGCCATTTATAGCTGTTCTACTTCACGATTGGTGGAGTATTGAGAAGTACAGTTGGAGAAAGATTTTTGCGGTATCGCTGCTTCTATCTTTGTTGTATGCATTTACTTTGATGAGTTTTATCATGGCACTAACTGCGGCCATCGTTGTTGCACTTGATAACTTCGAGCAGTACTCAATCAACAAAGACAAAGTGATTTTTAGAGATCAAATCCTGAAAAGAACCGCTTTGGTGTTTGTGCCCTTCCTTGTTAATGCACCGTATTCGCTAGAGGCGATTGTGAATCCAAGTCGATTCTTGACTGAACCCGGCCTGCTTATTCCGGGCGGGGGACCTTTAGCTGTATTGCTCGGAAACCCAGGCGGAGCTGGTTCTCTACCATTGTGGTTAATTAGCCCCGTTCTGTTGGTGCTTGCTGTTTCTCTTTTCTCGTCAACTCACGCCCGACAGATTGCTGAATACGGAATCGGATTCATGATTCTGGCGGTGCTACTTGGATCACTTTCAATTTCATCACATGGCAATGAAAGTTCAGCCAAGGTTTGGGCCGGTCCTGTACTTTCCTTGGCGACTCTAGCGGCGGTAGCAGCAGCGACCGTTTTGCTTGATCGACTGCGTTCGACATTGGTTTTAAGTCATATTCATTACAGACATATTCTTTCGGCACTTTTGTTGGTTGTAACAGTTGCCTACGCACTGTTAACAATCGGCCATTCTTTAGGCGCGGGCGCTAATTCGCTTGTGCAGGCAAACCGTTCCACAGTTATGCCCGCTTTCTTAAATGTTGAATCAGATACCAAGATTCTGGTTTTGCGTGAAGTTGGTAGTGAAAACGAAAAGAAGATTCAGTACTACATTTCTAGAGGAGATGACATCTCTTTAGGTGAACCGGATGTTGCACCTCAACAAAATGAGGCTATCGCGGTAGCTGCGCGTGCTTTGATCGATGGATCAGGAATCTCAAGTAGCAAAGTTCTTGGCGATTACGGAATTAAATATGTTTATGTCAAAAATCCGTTTAAGAAAGAGATTGTTAGATCAATCGATGGTTTAGGTGGCTTCACCCGCACATCTGCGACTTCACTTGGAGTTGTGTGGCGCGTTAGCGAACCAACAGGGCGCTTACTTTTCATTAACAAAGATGGGCAGCGCTCCGTCCTACAAGCTGGAGATTTTGGTGCACGAACCTTTGTTCCTACCGAAGGCACCTTAGTTCTAACCGAGAGTTTCAATCGTTCATGGCAAATTCTGGAAAATGGATATCGCCTTGAGCGAATCAAGAATGAACAAGGGTTACCGACATTTACCGTGCTCGAAGCGGGAGAAATTTCACTTCTGCATGATGGAACTGTGCGACGTGGATGGCTCTCACTTCAATTTATTGCCTTTGTTGTAGTGCTGGTGATGGCGTTGCCTGCTGGTCGTCGCAAGCGTGAAATATCCGAGAAGGAGCTTTCATGACCTTCAATCGTCCACTCAAATTTCTCGCTGCACTATTAGCCGCCGTGAGCGTTGCAAGTCTTTTAACAGTTGCAGTAACGAAGAAGAGTTATTCTGAAAGTTATCCCGCTGTTGTGTGCCCTCCAACCCTTGCAGGTCTGAGTTCACAGATCTCTCTTTCCTCAAAGAAGGTTCAATTCCAAAGGTTGCAAAACCGCACGACCAAGACGGCTCCGGTAAAGGTCTTGCGATTGCCGGTCTTAAAGGATTCTTTAGTTATTAGTTCTGAGGGTTCAACTCCAGTTGTTTGGCAAAGCCGCAGTGGAAGTTGGGCAGGAGGCGCGCTCTGTTCAGGGCCTCAAGCTTCGCAATGGTTTGCAGGTGGAAGTGCCGACATCACAACTAAGGGAAGACTTCTAGTTATCAATAGTGGGTTGAGTGATGCAGTTGTAGATATTCAGGCTTTCACTGAAAATGGCAAGCAACCTTTGAAGCCAATCAATGTTTACTCGAAGAGTTTTGTAACTATTCCAGTTGATTCATTAGCCCCTGGCGACAAGACACTTACAGTTCATGTAACTCCTCGCTCAGGTCGAATAAATGCATTCATGATCGATGAGCAAGGTAAGGGCTTGCGCGCACTTGGTGGAGATTTTGTGAATCCAGCGAGCAGTCCAAGTAAGAGTGTTGTAATTGCTGCAATTCCAAATCCAAAAAGCAAGGGTGTTAATAAAGGAAAAACTACGCCTCACACATTACGTTTATTGGTACCTGGAGATGTAGATGCAAATGTCACGGCGGAGGTTTTATCGTCAGATGGAGTCTTCATCCCAGTCGGACTTAATTCACGTGCGATCACTGCAGGAATCGTTAGTGAACTTAATTTCACACCAAATATTTCATCGAATGTATTTGCGCTTCGTATTACTTCAACAGAACCCGTAATTGCATCTGTTCAGTCATCTGTCATCGTCAATGGCCGTAAAGACTTCACATGGAGCACAGCTAGCCCAGAACTAGTCCCATTAACAATCGCTGTAACTGGACTAACGCCGCTGGTTGTTTTCGCAGGAGCCAATATCAATGTGTCGCTGGATGTCACATTAATCAATGGAAAAGTTGTGCGGGATCAGGTAAAAGGCACGGATATCGCACAGTGGAGAGCGCCAGCTTCGGCCCGTTCCTTCACAATTACGCGAGTTGGTCCCTCCACCTTCGCTGGAGCCTTAGTTTCATCTGTAAATGGATATGGCTTCTTCCCGGTTGCACCAGGCAGTCAATTAACAAAGATTGAACTACCTGATTCAAATATTCGCGTCTTAAATCCCTAACAATCCCAAGATTTACTTACATCCACCACTAATGTTCTATTCATGAGAACTCAGGGTGGTCGCGGTTGTTCACGCGCGGGATGCCGTTCAGCGGCGACTATGACTCTGACTTATGTCTATGCCGAATCAACGGCGGTTGTTGGGCCACTGGCAACATTTTCCGAACCGCATGCATATGACCTGTGCGCAGTTCATGGAGATCGACTAAAGGTTCCGCATGGCTGGAATGTTATTAAGCAGGAGCTTGATGGTTTAAATCAAGGTCCCACTGAAGATGATTTGATGGCGATCGCAGATGCGGTGCGTGAAGTTGCATCGCGCGAAATCGAAGCAGATGTCCCAGTTGAAACCTCTTCTTCACAGCAGCAAATCGGACGTCGCGGACATCTGCGCGCAGTTCCATCGTAAGTAGTAACAATGAACGAGTTCGCACATATTTTTAAAGCCTACGATATTCGTGGATTAGTTGATGATGAAATTAACGCAGATTTTGCATTTGCGACGGGTGTTGCCTTTGCACGATTTTTGCAAATAGAACGAGAGCCCGGAACAGTTGTCATTGGTGAGGACATGCGTCCCTCATCGCCAATTTTGGCAGATGCATTTTCAGCAGGTGTTACTTCTCAAAGCATGGATGTAATTCGCATTGGATTAGCTTCGACAGATATGTTGTATTTCGCCTCTGGAAAATTAGGCTTACCTGGCGCGATGTTTACCGCAAGCCATAACCCCGCTGAATACAACGGAATCAAGTTATGTCTCAGTAGCGCCCGCCCTATTGGAAAAGAGTCAGGGCTGGTCGTCATTGAAAACTTTGTTCGTGAAGGATCGCCTATCGCCTTGCGCAATGTTGGGGTCGAAAAGCAGCGCAACATGCTTGATGAGTATGTTGACCACCTGCTCACCCTTGTAGATATCAAGAATATTCGCCCACTTAAGGTAATTGTTGATGCGGGTAATGGAATGGCTGGACATACAGCTCCAGCGATTTTTGCTCGCCTGAACTGCGAAGTTATTCCGATGTACTTTGAATTAGATGGAACTTTTCCAAATCACGAAGCGAACCCGCTGGATGAGAGCACACTGACAGATTTAAAAAAGGCCATGAAAGATCACAAGGCAGATCTTGGGCTTGCTTTTGATGGCGATGCAGATCGATGCTTCTTAGTAGATGAACGAGGAGTTGCGGTAAATCCATCTGCATTGACAGCGTTAATTGCACATCGTGAATTGATTAAGCATCCAGGCTCTTCAATTATTTATAACTTGATCTCATCTCGCGCCGTTCAAGAGGTTATTGATGAAAATGGGGGAGTCGGATTACGTAGTCGAGTCGGCCATTCATATATTAAAAAAATGATGGCTGAAAGCGGTGCCATCTTCGGCGGCGAGCATTCAGGCCACTTTTACTTTAAAGAGTTTTGGAGAGCAGACTCTGGGGCACTCGCCGCTTTACATGCGATCGCCGCCCTTGGTGAAAGCACCGAAACTATGTCGGCTCTACTAGCTCCATACAATCGATACGTTGCAAGCGGCGAGATCAATTCAAAGGTCTCAGATACAAAGGCTGCAACCGCTTTGGTTGAGAGCACATACAAGAGTCACGAAGTGAGCATTGATCACTTAGATGGATTAACTGTTAATGGTGACACCTGGTGGTTCAATCTGCGCCCTTCAAATACAGAGCCTCTCCTTCGACTCAACGTTGAGGCCTCAACTCAGGCTCAAATGGAGACCGTGCGTGATGCGGTTCTCTCGCTAATTCGCGCATAACTGCCGTTTTCAGTTACGACCTTTTCAACCGCTCGCGGTAATCTTTACCCATAGCCGCCTAGCAAAGTAGAGCCCTACGCCTTAGGTATCCAAGCAATTATTTGATTACCTCTTAAGGAGAATTTCGTGAACGTTCCAGTAACAGCAACTCTTCCAAAGCACGATATTGCTGATGCTTCGCTTGCAGCAGAAGGTCGCAAGCGCATCGAATGGGCAGAGCGCAACATGCCTGTTCTTGCTCAAATCCGTGAGCGCTTTGAAAAGTCACAGCCATTTGCAGGCGTACGTATTTCAGCATGCATGCACGTAACAACTGAAACCGCTAACTTGATGCGTGTACTCAAGGCAGGCGGAGCAGAGATCGCTCTCTGTGCTTCAAATCCTTTGTCTACACAGGATGACACAGCAGCGGCGCTAGTTCATGAATATGGAATTTCAGTTTTTGCTCGCAACGCAGTTGATCGCGATGGTTACTACAAGCACATCAATGCAGCTCTTGATATCGAACCTCACCAAGTATTTGATGATGGTTGCGACCTTGTAAACACCCTTCACACAACTCGTAAAGAGTTGATCCCCAACATCACTGGTGGATGCGAAGAGACAACAACAGGAGTAATCCGCCTAAACCAGATGTCAAAGGATGGCGCGCTTCAGTTCCCAATGATCGCTGTTAATGACACAGATACAAAGCACATGTTCGACAACCGTTACGGAACAGGTCAATCAACTCTTGATGCTGTATTCCGTGCAACTAACTTCTTGCTTGCAGGTCGTGTACTAGTTGTTGCTGGTTTCGGATATTGCGGTAAGGGTGTTGCAGAGCGTGCAAAGGGAATGGGCGCAGATGTAATCGTTACTGAAATTGATCCAACTAAGGCACTTGATGCAATGATGCAGGGCTTCCGTGTGATGCCAATGATCGATGCTGCAAAGCTTGGCGATGTATTCATTACTGTTACAGGTAACCGCGATGTTCTTCGCGACGAACACTTTGCAGTAATGAAGGATGGCGCAATCATGGCTAACTCAGGTCACTTTGATATCGAAATCGATGTTGCATGGCTTGAGCAGAATGCAAAGTCAAAGAACGAAAAGATGCGCCACCAGACTGATGAATACGTCCTTGCTGATGGCCGTCGCCTCCTTCTCATTGCAGAAGGTCGCTTGGTAAACCTTGGCGCTGCTGAAGGTCACCCAGCATCAGTAATGGATATGTCATTCTCAGATCAGGCGCTTACAGCTGAGTACTTGGTTAAGGAAGCAAAGAACCTTCCAGCTGGTGTTCACGAAGTTCCTTCATACATTGATAAGGAAGTAGCTTCATTGAAGCTCTCATCAATGGGTGGAAATATCGACACACTTACGCCAGCACAGGAGCTCTACTTGAATTCTTGGGAGCACGGTTCATAAATGGCACGAATTATGGTCGTCGATGACGACCTAGATCTTGCAGAGATGCTTGGAATTGTTCTTACAAGTTCAGGCTTTGATGTAGATCTCGTCAATCGAGGAGATGAGGCACTGGAGGCCTTTAGAAATAACCCTCCGGACCTCATCCTCCTCGATGTGATGTTGCCAGGTTTAGATGGAATTGAAGTCTGCTCATTGATTCGAAAAGAATCGATGGTTCCGATAGTCATGCTTAGCGCAAAGGGCGAGACGCTCGACATTGTTCGAGGTCTGGAAGCTGGTGCTGATGATTACATGCAGAAACCCTTTAGAGATGAAGCCGAACTCATTGCGCGTATTCGTACTCGCCTTCGTCGTACAAATGCCGATGTCACAGGCGTCTTATCAATCGGCGATCTTTCGATTGATGTGACCGCACATGAAGTTCATCGCGGGGCAGAAGTGATTTCATTGACTCGTCTCGAGTTCGATTTGCTCGTAGCGTTAGCAAAAGATCCTGGCCGGGTATTTACTCGCGATGCCCTCCTCAGTGAAGTTTGGGGCTATCGCCATTCAACAGATACCCGTCTAGTCAACGTGCACGTACAACGCCTGCGTTCCAAAATTGAGAACGATCCAGAACACCCCGAGATTGTCATGACAGTTCGTGGTGTTGGCTATAAGGCGGGCGGCACTCCATAAAATGACGAGAATTCGTCAAGCCTTCCAACGCTCTCTCGGTGCGAAAGTTGTTACATCAACAATCTTGCTCTCACTCGGTGTTGTTTGGCTGACGGGTTCAGCGCTCTACTCCCGACTCTCCGACGGTATTCGTTC
>ERZ1034365.33-NODE-33-length-66719-cov-4.126167_pt1 | contig 66719 bp, 76 predicted proteins | sample MGYA00520615_ERZ1034365 | MGnify/ENA primary metagenome ERZ1034365 (study PRJEB33736, sample SAMEA104284505) | Azolla filiculoides | biome: Urban; feature: Water surface; material: Ditch water | place: Netherlands | collected 2015-10-28 | depth 0-0.1 m ...
TCACTTTGGGACAGCACGCTTCGATACCTCGAAACTCGCGGCCACAAGATGCCATCCGAAGTTCTCAATCGCGATGCGAGCCAGCCCTATTCAGACCACGAGGGCGTGCAAGAAGTGTTGCTATCGGTGCACCGAAACGATGCCGAGGCGGCAATGATTTGCGAGGCGCTGGTTGACTTGGATGAAGGCCTGCAGGAGTGGCGCTATCGCCACGTGAAAATGGTCGAGCGAACCATTGGCCACAAGATGGGCAGTGGCGGATCTTCCGGCGTTGGTTATTTGTCGAGCACTCTATTTCGTCCGGTCTTTGCAGACCTTTGGGCTATTCGCTCGCGCTTCTAAGCGTTTAGTTCAGCGGCAAAATTAAATCAACTAGTTTGATTTAATTCAGCTGCAATTTAAATCAACTAGTTTGATTTAATTCAGCAGCATTGACTACGTTGTGAGCCAACATCGCACGAGTCATTGGGCCAACTCCACCAGGGTTTGGTGAAATAAAACCAGCAACCTTGGCTACGTCTGGGTGAACATCGCCAACCAAACTTGCCTTGCCATCTGCTCCGTCTATACGAGTAATTCCAACATCAAGTACCGCGGCACCAGGCTTGATCCACTCTGGCTTTACAAAGTGTGCAACACCTAGCGCGGCAATCACGATATCTGCGCGCTTGATTGCATGTTCAACATCACGTGACGCCGAATGCAAAAGAGTAACAGTACTGTCAATTCCTTTGCGGGTCATTAGCAAACCCAATGGGCGGCCAACGGTAATGCCGCGACCAATAATGGCAACCTCGGCGCCATTGGTTGGCACCTCGTAGCGCTTTAGCAATTCCAATATTCCAGCCGGCGTGCAAGGCAAAGGAGAATTTAGATCGCCCGATACCCCAAGCACCAGCTTGCCAAGATTTACCGGATGTAGACCGTCGGCATCTTTAGAAGGATCAATCAGCTCAAGCATTTCGTTAGTGTTCAAACCAAACGGAAGCGGCAACTGAACAATGTAGCCGGTCACATCTTTGGCACTGTTCAAATCACGAATCGCCGAGCGAACGTCTGCAGCTGATGCGTTGGCCGGAAGGTCAACGCGAATGGAATGCATTCCGATTTCGGCGCTGTCGCGGTGCTTGCTTGAAACATAGGCGTGCGAACCCGGGTCATCGCCAACCAACAAAGTGCCAAGACCTGGGGTGATTCCCTTTTGCTTTAGTGCAATCACGCGTTCGGCAAGTTCAGCCTTAATCGCTTTTGCGGTAGCAAGGCCGTCTAGGCGAATCGCAGTCATTACCAGTTCTCAAGACCGCTGTATAGCGGGAATGCCTCGGTTAGTTTGCGAGTGCGGGCACGAAGTGACGCGATGTCTGGGTTTGGCACCAATACACCAGCGATAATCTCGGCAACCTCGGCAAACTCTTCGGCACCAAAGCCGCGAGTTGCCAATGCCGGAGTACCGATACGCACACCAGAAGTAACCATTGGTGGACGTGGATCGTTAGGTACAGAGTTTCGGTTTACAGTGATGCCTACCTCGTGCAACAGGTCTTCGGTCTCTTGACCGTTGATTGGTGCGTTGCGAAGATCTACGAGAACCATGTGAACTTCTGTGCCACCGGTAAGCACCTGAACGCCGTTGGCTACAACATCTGCCTGGGTCAAACGGTTGGCAATAATTGCTGCGCCCTCAAGCGTGCGCTTCTGACGGTCTTTGAATTCATCGGTGGTGGCTGCCTTGAAGGCAACGGCCTTACCGGCAATTACGTGCATCAACGGGCCACCCTGCTGACCAGGGAATACCGCTGAGTCAATCTTCTTTGCATATTCTTCTTTGCAAAGAATTAGACCCGAGCGAGGTCCTGCAAGAGTCTTGTGAACTGTGGTTGAAACAACATCTGCATAAGGCACTGGGTTTGGGTATAGGCCAGTTGCAACTAGGCCAGCAAAGTGAGCCATGTCAACCCAGAGCTTTGCGCCAACCTCATCGGCAATCTTGCGGAATTCTGCGAAATCAAGTTGGCGGGTGTAAGCAGACCAACCGGCAATCAAAACCGCAGGCTTTACCTCGTGTGCTCGAGCACGAACAATGTCCATGTCAATCAAGAAGGTTTCTGGGTTCAGTTCGTAGGCGTGCGCCTCGTACATTTTTCCAGAGAAGTTCAAACGCATGCCGTGGGTTAGGTGACCACCGTGAGCAAGCTCTAGACCAAGAATTCTGTCGCCAGGGTTTGCTAGCGCCATCAATACTGCGGCGTTAGCCGATGCACCAGAGTGTGGCTGCACGTTTGCGTGATCTGCACCAAACAGTGCCTTGGCGCGATCGCGAGCTAGGTTCTCGGCAACGTCAACGGCTTCGCAACCGCCGTAGTAACGCTTGCCCGGGTATCCCTCGGCGTACTTATTGGTAAGCACCGAACCTTGAGCTTCAAGAACACCACGAGAAACAAAGTTCTCTGATGCAATCATCTCTAGGGTGTGACGCTGACGATCTAGTTCGGCATCAAGAACTGCCTTAATTTCTGGATCAGTTTCGCTAAGCGGAGAGTTAAAAGTTGATGGAAGCTTTGACATGAGGTAACCCCTATAGAAGTAGTGATTTTGGCCCAGGCGCACGACCAATTTTGTCTTCGCTCCACGATGGAAACCCATCTTTAGCGCCAGTTGCGATAGGCCAATTCTAACATTCGAGGCTTGGCTGACTAGGCCACATCGGGGTTGCAATTGGGGTTCTGCCCTAACGTGAAAACTGTGATTTTCTTCGCTAAAATGAACAGGTTGCCCTGAATCTGGGCTTGAAAATTAGGGATTACGAATATGACCGGTGTGCCGCTTCCAGTGATTATTGGAGCCACCATGATTGTTCTTGGCCTAGCCCTAGGCACCTATGTGGCCATCAAAGCCATTGGCCGCAATCGCCGTGGCGATCACCCGCTGGACTAACCCAAACCCTGCCCTAGCGCCCTATTTGAGGCCTTAACCTAAACTTGAGCCTATGACTACAGCCAATACCCACTGGGTACTCACACTTGTTTGCAAAGATCAGCCTGGAATTGTCCACGCTATTTCTGGGGCAATCGTGGCGGCTAACGGAAACATCACCGAGTCATCTCAGTTCACCTCAGACGACACCGGCCGGTTTTTTATGCGCCTACAAATTGAGTCGGCCGTTCCCCGCGAGCACTTTGAAAAGCAGATTGCCCCCGTGGCCGAGCGCTACGGCATGACCTGGGAGCTAGACGAGGTGGGTCGCAAAATGAAGACCCTAGTTTTGGTCTCGAAAAGCGCCCACTGCCTGAACGATATCTTGTTCCGCCAACGTGCCGGTCAACTACCGGTTGAACTGCCAACAGTGTTTGGTAACCACGCAGACCTACAGGGCCTAGCCGAGTTCTACGGAATACCGTTTGAGGTTCACCCAATCACCGGCGAAGTAGATAAGCGTGCCTTCGAAGACATGCTGCGCAGCTACATTAAAACCGCCGGCATTGAACTTATTGTTTTAGCCCGCTACATGCAGGTGCTGAGCGAAGAATTCTGTAAAGAGTTCGAGGGCAAGATTATTAATATTCACCACTCGTTCCTTCCTGGCTTTAAGGGTGCTAACCCATATGCGCAGGCGCATGCTCGCGGCGTGAAGCTAATTGGCGCAACCGCTCACTTTGTAACAGCAGACCTAGATGAGGGTCCGATCATTGAACAAAACGTAGTTCGCGTTGAGCACTCTGACTCAAAGAAGCGTTTGGTTTCGATTGGTCAAGACGTTGAGTCAAAGACCCTCACCCAGGCCGTGCGATGGTTTGCCGAACGCCGCGTATTGCTAGACGGCGAACGCACAATCATCTTCAGTTAATTACCTCACGCAAATTTTCTAACCAGCCTTCTGGTTCGCATTTGCCTTGCCGCCTTAACAGCACCAATGCCCGCGAATATTGCGGCTAACCCGCCAAAGCCAATTGAGGCAAGATTCAGCCAGTTCAACCCCGGAGCCAAAATGGGTTTTGGATCAGTTGGATTTTGCACAGTAATTTGCGAAGGCGATTGCGCCGGTAACTCTTGAAGTTCCATAATTGGCGCAACCATTTCTTCAACGGGCGCGGTGAACGCATAAGTTTTTTTCACCGGCCCGGCCGCCACAATTTCTGTACCAGCTGGAATTGATTCTTGCTGTCCTTGTGAACCTTGTGGAATTGAATCTGATGAAGGTGGCTGCGGATTCTGCGGCCCCGGCCCGGCAATCGGCGAAGCCGAACTCTCTGAAGAGGATTCCGCTGGAGCTGCTGGAACGGGCGCGGCTACTGACGGCGTTGGGGTTGGTGTGGGCGTTGGGGTTGGTGCAGGTTGCGCCACTTTGGTGGTCACCGCCGAGGCACTGACTACCGCCGGCCCCAAGTTGCCATGGGCATCAGCGTATGAACCAGCGTTCAACAGAACCTGAACAGAACCATCGCTGCACCCAGCAGTGCCAATGGCGAACTTGAGTCCAGTAATTGTTTCGGTAACCGACAATTCACAATTGGTGGCAGCGCCAATCATTAGAAAGTCGCTGGCGGTGAGACCTGTAACCGCCTCAGGCATGGTGATTTCAAAAGATGGGCTTAGATAACTTGTGGCTGCCGCAGCAGACCAAGCCCCCACCGGTGCAGTTCTATCAATCAGCACCGCGGCAATTGTTGGTGCTTCAACTGGCCCTACATTTGAAGCCAAATCAGATACTGAATTGGCCAGCATACTAAGTTGCACACTGGCGGCATCTGCGCAACCCGTCACTTGAATTGCGTAGCTGGCAGCAGAACCAGAAAGGGTTCCCAGTGTGCAATTGGTTCCGGTAACGGCAAAGTCTGCAGTGGTTAGCCCAGTAACCGCTTCAGAAAAAGCAATTGCGTATTGCAGGTTGGTGTCAGCAGTGACACTAGATGGTGGCTGTAGCGAAACCGTTGGTGCGGTTCTTTCAATCAGCACATCGTTAGCTAACTTTTGAGCAGCTGGGCCAGCCAGCGCGCCAGTGACCGAGCCGGAATTCAAAATTAGTTTCAGCGCTCCAACTGAGCAACCGGATACCGTGACCGTGTAAGTGGTGCCGGTTCCAGAAACGGCAACAGTGGTGCAAGCGGCGGTTGAGCCGGTCATGCTGAAATCGGTGTTGGTTAGACCGGTAACTGACTCGTTGAAAACCAAATTGAAATTAACGGTTGAAGCATTGGTTAGATTTGTTGTCGCAGAAAACGTGGTGGCACTTGGTGGCATTGAATAAGTAAGAATTGCAACACCGGCACCGGCTCGGTAGCCCACGGTATGAGTGACCGAATTCACTTGTGAAGGGTTGAACCAAGATGATCCACCGCCCCCACCGCCGGCATTAGAGCAACAGCTATCAACATCGGCACCGCCGCCGCCACCGCCGTAGTATCCGCCACCGCCACCGCCGCCGCCAGAGGTAGAGCTGGAACCCCCAGCCCCACCTTGACCAAAGTCACCATTGGTTCCCCAGCTGCCACCGTTTGGGTAGCCACCGTTTCCACCGGCTGATTGAGTTGCACCGGCACCTCCCTGACCCTGGCCGCTGGTTCCGGTGGAGCCATTAATGCCACCGCCCGAGCCACCTGCGCCGCCACTAAAACCACCCGCGCCACCGCCACCGGCAGCAACGGCGATTCGGTCATTGGTTGCGGTTGTGGTGCGAAGATCTGTGGCACCGCCACCCGAGCCTTCATCGCCACGGCCTGAGCCAGCCGTGCCACCACCGTTGAATCCGCCGGCGGCGCTTGAACCCTGCTGCCCCGCGCCTCCAACGTATACATAAATCATGGTTGGCACATTGATAAGGGCGCCGGTGATGCGACCACCTTGACCACCAGAACGACCACCTTGGCCGCCCATCAAATCAAAGGTTATGTTTCGCGCACCGGTTGGCGGAGCCCAGGCGTAGTAATCGCCAGTGGATTCAAAAGTGACCGAGCATGAGGCTCCAACACATACTGGTGTTGGATTGCTGCTTACTGCCCGAACCGATTGTGCGATCAATCCCCCGAACAGCACAGCAAGAATTCCTGCGGTCGAGATTAGCTTCGACCAACGCTGTGTGTTTTTCTTGTGCATAACAAAAAGCAAATAACTCTGGCAATAAATATGTGTGAGTTATCCACATAGGCTAGAAGCATGAGGAAACTAGCCTTTTTAATTGCTCTTGTCTTTGCCCTCTTGCCAACCACTGCCCAGGCCGCACCTGCAAAGATAGATGGCTCATCGGTGGGTGTTCAGCTCTTCATGTGGAACTGGAACTCGGTAGCCAAAGAGTGCACAACTCAACTGGGGCCAGCCGGCTACGACTGGGTATTGGTGATGCCACCACAGGAACACATCGATGGCGCCCAATGGTGGGTGCACTATCAGCCGGTTAGTTACAAAATTGAGTCACGCCTTGGCACCCGTGCCGAGTTTGAAACCATGGTCAAGGCTTGCGAAACAGCCGGCGTAAAAGTAATTGCCGATGCCGTGATTAATCACATGATGGGCTCGGCAACGGCCGATGGCTGGACCGGCGGCGAATTAACCAAGTACACTCACCCTGGCCTCTATGCACCAGAAGATTTTCACAGCGCAAAGCAAGGCATTAGCGATTGGAACGACATAGACCAGGTTCAGAATAATGAACTGGTTGGCCTTTCTGATTTAGCAACTGAGAAGCAAAATGTTAGACAAAGCATTGCCACCTACTTGAATGACCTAATCTCTCTTGGGGTTTACGGCTTTCGAATAGATGCCGCCCGTCACATTCCGGCTGCCGACCTAGTTGCCATCAAGGCACTGCTGCCGGCCAACACCTACTTCTTGCAAGAGGTTGCTTCAAAGCTTTCACCCGATATTTCCGATTACTACCCAACCGGTGACGTTTGGGAGTTTGATTGGGTCTCACTAATGAAGACTTCTTTTATTGAAACCGGTGCCGCCCAATACCTACCTGGGCAAATTGATGGCTCGAACCTACAGCCCTCGCAAAACGTGGTGACCATGGTAACCAATCACGACACAGAGCGAAACGGTTCGGCAATCACAAGTGATGATGCAGCTAAACAGCAGCTGGCGTTTATTTACACTTTGGCCAGCAAGTACGGCAAACCAATGATTTACTCTGGCTATTCATTTAGCGATTACGACGCCGCACCAAAGCTTTTGTATTCAAGAAAAGTAGCAAATGCCAGTTGCCCAGCAGGCGCTGCAACACCCAAGAGCAGTTATAAGAATTCACAATTCACTTGCCAACACCGATGGAAAGGCGTTGAGGCAATGATTGCCTGGCGTGACTTCGTTGGTAATGCTGCCGAAACCGGAATAAAGGGCAGCAAAGGTATTTTGTCTTTTGGTCGCGGAAGCCTTGGCCACGTAGTGATGAACAGCAACTCAAAAGCCAGCAACGTAAAAATTAAAACTCAGTTGGCCGCTGGTAAATACTGTGATCTTTTATCGGGTGGGCGAAACGCAAACATCTTGCCAAGAAAATGCTTGGGGTCAACAGTTGTGGTTGACCGCTATGGATACCTAAGTGCACCTTTAGCAAAGCAAACTGCAGTTGCAATTACCAAGGCCTCTAAGCAGCGCTAACTTCTAGTGAAAAAAGTGTCTTTCATTTGTGAAGTACATGGTGATTCCGGCAGCTTCCGCTGCCGCAATTACCTCTTCATCGCGCACTGAACCACCAGGTTGAACCACGGCACGAACGCCGGCATCAATCAGGATCTGTAGGCCATCGGCAAACGGAAAAAATGCATCTGAGGCGGCAACCGCGCCTTTGGCACGAGACTCGGCACGCTCAACCGCAAGCTTGCAAGAGTCAACGCGGTTTACCTGACCCATGCCAACGCCAACCGATGCGCCGTCGCGAGATAGCAGGATTCCGTTCGACTTCACCGCACGGCAAGCACGCCAAGCAAACTCAAGCTCTTGCATGGTTTCGGCATCAGCTTTTTTGCCGGTAACCAGCTTCCATCCTTGAGAACTGAATTGCGAGAATTCATCGGGTTGTTGCACCAAAAGACCACCAGAAATTTGCTTGTACTCAAATGCCTCGCGCGAGTAATTTGCTGGCAACTCAAGCACACGAAGGTTCTTCTTTTCCAGCAAAATGCTTAGTGCCTCAATCTCATAAGACGGAGCAATGATTACCTCGGTGAAAATACTGGCAACCTGCTTGGCCATGGTTACTGTCACTGGGCGGTTGGTTGCGATTACACCACCGAAGGCAGAAACCGGATCGCACATGTGAGCCTTGGCGTGGGCATCGGCGATTACATCTGGAGTACTTGGGTCACCAATTGCAATGCCGCAAGGGTTTGCGTGCTTAATGATTGCAACCGCTGGCTCGTTGAAATCGTAAGCGGCACGAAGCGCGGCATCGGCATCAACGTAGTTGTTATAAGACATCTCTTTGCCGCCAAACTGGCGAGCCTGGGCGATGCCGGCTACCGCAGCTTCACCAGTCATGCGGTACAGCGCAGCAGCCTGATGTGAGTTTTCGCCGTAACGCAAAACGTTGGCCAGTTGCCCAGACACTTTAAACTCAGGAGCAAAGCCAGGGTTAGCGTTTTCGACATCACCCTTTTGTCCAGCCGCCCGTTTCCAGTCACCCTCAAGCTCAGCAGCAAACCAACCGGCAACAGCAGAGTCATAGCGAGCAGTGTGAGAGAAGGCCGCATAGGCAAGCTCGCGACGTTGAGCCAAAGTGGTTCCGCCGCTTCTAACAGCCGTGATTATTTCTGAATACTTTGCTGGGTCAACCACAATTGCAACGTTGGCGTGATTCTTGGCAGATGCGCGAACCATGGCCGGGCCGCCAATGTCAATTTGCTCTACTACGGCATCACCTTTGGCACCAGACTGAACGGTCTGCACAAATGGGTAAAGATTAACCACTACAAGCTGGAAAGCCTCAATGCCCAGTTCGTCAAGCTGTTGCTCGTGAGCCACTAGTCGCATGTCGGCAAGCAAACCACCGTGGACCATTGGGTGCAAGGTCTTTACTCGGCCATCTAATGATTCTGGGAATCCGGTGATTTGTGAGACCTCGGTGACTGCAATGCCAGCAGACTGAAGTGCTGCAAATGTGCCACCGGTAGAAACAATATCTACGCCCGCCGCGGCAAGTTCTTGGGCCAGCTCTAGCAGGCCAGTCTTATCTGAAACTGAAAGCAGTGCGCGCTTAATTTCAACGCGATCGCGGTGACGGTAGTCGGCTGGCTTGTGGTCGTTGTGTGCGGCCATGGTGAAGCCCCTTTTTATTTGACTAGAGACGGAAGGTGGATTTTCTTTGCAGCGATATCTTTTACGGTAGCTATCAGCAATTCGCGCTCAACAACTTTGATGCGCTCATGTAGCTGGTATTCGCTATCATCTGCCAAGACCGGCACAGTTGCCTGAGCAATGTGCGGCCCGGTGTCAACACCTTCGTCGACAACGTGAATGGTCACGCCGGTCACTGATGCGTTGGCAGCCAGGGCATCGCGAACCGCGTGCGCGCCTGGAAAAGCCGGCAATAGTGAAGGGTGAGTGTTAATTAGGTTTGGGGTCAAGGCTGCAACAAAGTTGGCAGGCAAAATTTTCATGAAACCGGCAAGCACTACAAGATCTGGCTTGAAGTGGTTGATGTTTGCCAACAAAATGTTTGCCCAGTTTTCACGGGTATCAAACGAAGCCGGTGACACCACAAAGGTTGGAACCCCAAAGCGCTCGGCATGGGCCAGGCCATCGGCAGCATTGTCTGAACCAACCGCAACAATCTTTGCCCCGAACAGTGGGTTTTCAGTTGCCTCAAGCAGGGCCTTCAGGTTTGAACCTGAACCTGAGATAAGAACAACGATTGAGAGCATTTGCCTAGTTTATCGGGGTGGTAATTAGCGCTGCGCCAGCGGGTGATCGGCCTTGTCTGGGCGAGCGCTGAAGAATGCCGCAAGAATTGAAACCGCCGCAACTTCAACAAAGAGCACACCGGCAACCAGCAAAGGGTTTACGCCAATAACCTGCAGTCGCTCTGGGCCAATGCCACCAGAGGCAAGCAAGGCCAAAAGCCCCATTTCAACTGATGCCACCAAAGCAATTGAAAGCCCAAGAGTTATTGCGGCACTCCAGGCCGAGGCAAATTCAAAGCGAATGGAATCAGCGTGACGGCGAATCATGATGGTGGCTACGAAAGCACCAACCAATGGCACCATAAGCGCAATCATGCCGAAGCTGAGCTCACCAATTGGTAATGCTGAGGTGACTGGCAATGCCGGTAGCGGGCCAACCACGGTGGCCACTGGTGAGATAAGCGAACCGGCTCCAAATTGAAAACCAACTCCGGTTAGCCAACTTGCGCCCATGACCACAAGATTTGGCAACACTGCAATTTGACCTGCGGTAACCATGAACCCGCCAAGAAAACTAACCTGAAGGCCCTCGTATAAACGAATTACTTGAATCCAATTTATTGCCAACATGCCAGCAATAAATATTGATGAAACCCCAAGCAAGATTGCCACCACTCCGGTGCCGGCTCTTAGTGCAGGTGCGCTAACCGCGCGAATTGCCCAGTGTAAATTATTGAATTTTCGCTGCGCCCAATCGCGAATCCAGACTCTTTCGGCAGATTCCGGAAGACTAGCGGCTTCGCCAAATGCCTGACGCTTTCCAAACAGTGAGCCTAAGACCACAAAAAATAAAAAGAACGCCGGCGGAAAAAACGTGCCCTGCCAGGTAACCGGATAAGCAAACTCGTTATAGGCAACGGTGCTTAGAAACAGTGAAACCGCGCCGTAAACCAAAGTGCCGGCAACCCAAGCCGGCCAAAGCTCTAAGGCCGTGGTGAGTTTTTTACCAAGGCGAATTGCAAGGTAGGCGATCAACGCACTAAGGCCCAGCGGAATCATGCTGATTACGAATGCCGGCACCTCGGAAGAGCCAAACATGCCAGCTGGCACCACCAGTCTGGTTCCGTGCGCCATCATCCATACATCGGCAGATGCGCGAAAAGGCACTAGCCATTCGATGGTTGGATCATTTTCAAAAAGCCAGACCACGGTGAGTGGTGCAAGCAAGATGCCAATGCCAATGCCAGCGACAACTAGTGCCTCAAACGCAGCGATAAGAAAAGTGAGTCGACGATTCAAGACGAAACACTCCCCCTAGCGCGATGCAAAAACGATTTACAGGCTCTTGATAACTTCGCGCATTAGCGCAGCAGTTTCAGAAGGAGTCTTACCAACCTTTACGCCTGCAGCTTCGAATGCTTCCTTCTTTGCCTGAGCAGTACCTGCCGAGCCAGAAACAATCGCACCCGCGTGACCCATGGTCTTGCCCTCAGGAGCTGTGAAGCCCGCAACATAAGCAACAACCGGCTTAGTTACGTTTGCCTTGATATAAGCAGCGGCCTTCTCTTCAGAGTCACCACCAATTTCACCAATCAAAACAATTGCCTTGGTTTCAGGGTCAGCCTGGAAAGCAGCAAGTGCATCGATGTGTGTGGTTCCGATAACCGGGTCTCCACCAATACCAATTGCGGTTGACATACCAATGTCACGAAGCTCGAACATCATTTGGTAGGTCAAGGTTCCTGACTTTGAAACAAGGCCGATAGGGCCAGGTCCGGTGATGTCAGACGGAGTAATACCCGCGTTTGATTTTCCCGGAGAGATGATGCCTGGGCAGTTTGGGCCAATCAGGCGAGTCTTCTGACCCTTGTTTACGTTGTATGCCCACGCCTCAGCTGAGTCGTGAATTGGAATTCCCTCGGTAATTGCAACGGCAAGCTCGATCTCGGCATCAATTGCTTCGATCATTGCGGCCTTTGCAAAGGCAGGTGGCACGAAGATTACGGTTACGTTTGCACCGGTTTCTTTCATGGCGTCAGCAACGGTTCCGAACACTGGAAGCTGCTTGCCTTCAACGTCTACGGTCTCGCCAGCCTTGCGCGGGTTAACACCACCAACGATGTTTGATCCGCCAAGCAGCATGCGGCGGGTGTGCTTCATACCCTCTGAACCAGTCATACCCTGAACGATGATTCGCGAGTTTTCGTTTAGAAAAATAGCCATTTCTTTATTCCTTCTCGCGCTTAGCGGTTCGCGAATTCGGCAGCCTTGTCGGCAGCTTCATCCATGGTTTCAACGACGGTTACTAGTGGGTGAGCGGCGTCAGCAAGAATGCGACGACCCTCAAGAACGTTGTTTCCATCTAGGCGAACAACTAGTGGCTTGGTTGCCTTGTCGCCAAGGGTCTTTAGCGCACCAACGATTCCGTTTGCAACGGCGTCACAGGCGGTGATTCCACCGAATACGTTTACGAAAACGCTCTTTACCTGTGGGTCGTTCAAAATAACGTCAAGACCTGCGGCCATAACTTCTGCTGAAGCACCGCCACCAATGTCTAGGAAGTTTGCAGGTCGTACCTTGCCGTGCTTCTCACCTGCGTAAGCAACAACGTCAAGAGTTGACATCACAAGACCGGCACCGTTTCCGATGATTCCTACTTCGCCGTCAAGCTTCACGTAGTTCAAGTCCATTGCCTTTGCCTTGGCCTCAAGTGGGTCAAGTGCATCGCGCTCCATTGATTCGCGCTCGTGACGGAACTCTGCGTTGTCATCAAGAGTTACCTTGCCATCTAGTGCAATAACTTTTCCATCTTTAGTCTTTACTAAAGGATTTACCTCAACCAAAGTTGCATCTTCGCTTTGGAAAACTTCCCATAGCTTCAACAAAACCTGTGCAACTTGATCAGCAACATCTGCTGGGAAGGCTGCTGCTTTAACAATCTCTTGTGCCTTTGCAAGTGAAATTCCATCAACTGCAGATACTGGAATCTTTGCAAGCTTTTCAGGAGCTGTGTGTGCAACCTCTTCAATATCCATTCCACCTGAAACAGATGCCATGACAAGGAAGGTGCGATTTGAACGATCTAACAAGATTGAAAGGTAGTACTCAGCCTCGATTGGAGCTGCAGCCGCAATCATTACGGTGCGAACTGTGTGACCCTTAATATCCATTCCAAGAATAGCTGCTGCCTTTTCGCGAGCATCTTGAGGATTCTCAGCGAGCTTTACTCCGCCAGCTTTTCCACGTCCACCAACTTTGACCTGTGCCTTAACGACAACTTTGCCGCCAATTGCTGTTGCTGCTTTTTCTGCTTCATCAGCTGTTGTTGCAATAGCTGCAGCTAGAACAGGTACGCCATGTTTTTCAAAGATATCTCGGGCTTGGTATTCAAAGAGATCCACTGGGGCTCACAATCTATTAATGGCCGGCTTATATACGGGGTAATCCTATAGTTTCTCAACCGGTGCATAACGCAGCAGCAATCGCTTCTCGCCATACTGTCCGAAGTTGATGGTGGCCTCAGCTTTATCCCCTGCGCCTGCAACAGCCACTACGGTGCCCAAACCAAATGTGTCATGTGACACACGCTCACCAACTGCCAACTCCATTGCAACGCTCTTCTTACCTGTCGCTCGTGGAGGTGGAGCTGTCACAGTTCGAGTTCTCTTCACTAATGAAGGAGAAAGAGATGTGCGTGATTGATTACGCCACTCAATAACCTCTTCCGGAATTTCATCGAGAAAACGTGAAGGTGGGTTGTAGTTAGGAGCACCCCACGTTGATCGATATTCGGCACGTGAAATATAAAGTCGCTGTCGGGCTCGCGTTAAACCAACATAAGCAAGACGACGTTCCTCTTCAATCTCATCTTTTTCACCCAATGTTCGTGAGTGAGGGAAAATTCCATCTTCCATGCCAGTTAAGAAAACAGTTGGAAACTCCAATCCCTTCGCGGTGTGAAGGGTCATCATCGTTACAACTCCCCCATGATCTTCGCCTTCGGGAATTTCATCTGCATCTGCAACTAAGGAAACCTTCTCTAAGAATCCAGCTAAAGAAATCTCTTCATCTTCGCCCAGCTCTTCAAATGGACGCTCTTCATACTCCATTGAAACCGCAACAAGTTCTTTCAGGTTTTCTACCCGCACCTCATCTTGTGGATCGGTGCTATCTGCAAGCTCCTTCAAAAGACCTGATTGTTCGAGGGCTGCTTCAACAACAACAGATGGCTTGGTCTTTGCTTCGACTAAAACAGAAAGCGCGCTAATCATTGCGGTGAATTCATTGATCGCTTGGGCAGCGCGCGAAGGAACAGATCCATTCTCATTTACCCGCAGTAAGCCTTGCCAGAAAGAAATATTGTTTTGCTGAGCGAAGAGATCTACATAATCAAGCGAGGTGTCTCCAATGCCACGTTTCGGCACATTAATAATCCGGCGAAGCGAAATCTCATCCTCTACATTTGCAAGCACGCGCAGATACGCCAATAAGTCTTTAACTTCACGACGTTCGTAGAATCGAAGCCCTCCAACTACTTTGTACGGCAAAGCGCTGCGCATAAAGACTTCTTCAAATACACGGGACTGGGCATTGGTTCTGTAGAAGATTGCTGTATCCCCCGGAGTAGAAACACCTTCGCGTTGCAACGATCTGATCTCGTCAGCGATGAAGTTTGCTTCATCGTGCTCACTTTCGGCCACGTATCCAGTGAGTGGAGCACCCGATCCAGCATCAGACCATAAGTTCTTTTCTTTGCGGCTTTCATTCTTTGTAATAACCGCATTTGCAGCGTTGAGAATATTTTGGGTAGATCGATAATTCTGTTCAAGCAAAACAGTGCGGGCATTTGGGTAATCAAGCTCGAACTGCAAGATATTTCGAATAGTTGCACCGCGGAAACCATAAATAGATTGGTCGGCATCTCCTACTACGCATAATTCAGCGGGCTGCTGTCCCTCTAATTCGCTGCCCACAAGCTCTTTCACCAAGATGTATTGCGCGTGGTTTGTGTCCTGATACTCGTCAACTAAAACATGGCGGAATCTAGATCTGAATCGAGCCTTTGCTTCAGGGAAACGCTGAAGCACCTCAACTGTCTTCAAAATCAAATCATCAAAATCCATTGCATTAGCTCGCATCAAACGCTGCTGATAAACGGCGTAGACATCTGCCACGACCTGTTCAAATTGGTTGGTCGTCGCGTTTAGATAATCCTGTGGCCCCAACAGCTCATTCTTTGCATTAGAGATCATTGATTGAAATTGACGTGCCGGATAACGCTTTGGATCCAGGTTTAACTCTTTTGCAACGATGGTAATTAAACGTTGTGAATCAGCGGAGTCGTAAATGCTAAATGAATTGCTATAGCCAAGACGTGCAGCTTCTTGACGCAAAATTCGAACACAGGCAGAGTGAAAGGTTGAGACCCACATTGATTTAGCGATTGGACCAACAAGATCGGCAACTCGCTCCTTCATCTCGCCAGCTGCTTTGTTAGTGAAGGTGATCGCCAAGATTTGGTAAGGCGCAACATTTCGGCGGGACATCAAATATGCGATTCTGCGAGTAAGTACTCGAGTCTTTCCTGAACCAGCACCTGCAACCACAAGTAGTGGTCCACCTGCGTGAGTAACCGCCTCCGACTGCTGAGGATTGAGTCCCTCGAGCAATGGATCGATTTCAGTCATGCGGGTCAGTCTATTAGGCTTCATGCATGGAACCGATCGCAGATAACGAGATCAAGCGCGTCTTGGTCATCAACGCCCACCCCGATGATTCAGATTTTGGTGCATCCGGAACAATCGCCCAATGGGTGAAAAAAGGTATTGAGGTTTCATATGTGCTCTGCACTAATGGCGATCAAGGTGGCGAAGAATCTGGATTTACCAAGGAAGAGATGCCGGCTATCCGCCAACGTGAGCAACGTGCAGCGGGAGCAGCAATTGGCGTAACTGACATTACCTTTTTGAATTATGTTGATGGCCACTTGGCCCCAACAATTGAGTTGCGAAAAGATTTGGTGCGACAGATTCGTAGAACTCAGCCAGATCGAATGGTGTGCCAGAGTCCTGAACGAAACTGGGAACGCATGGGAGCTAGCCACCCAGATCACCTAGCTGCTGGAGAGGCGGCAATTCAAGCGGTTTATCCAGATTCAAGAAATCCTTTTGCATTTACCGACTTGATGGAAAATGAGGGTCTTCAGCCGTGGCGTGTACGTGAGGTTTGGATGATGGGCTTTGCTCACCCTGATCACTTTGTAGATATCACCGACACCTTCGAGTTAAAGATGGCTGCGTTGCATGCGCATGCATCACAAACTGCACACAATAAAGAGCTTGAAAATATGATTCGTGAATGGGGTCAACGTAACGCTGGTTTAGGCGGTTTACCTGATGGTCGAATCGCTGAAGCTTTTAAGATTGTGCATACAAATTAATTTGTAACTGTTACTCGATTAATCGCAATACTTTGGTTTGGTGTGCCATCTGCACCGCCACCTTTAACTCCAGCGGCAGCAACAGCCTTCACAATTTCTAATCCTTGGGTAATTGTTCCCCAAATTGTGTAGTTAGCACCCAAGGTTGTATCTGCAAAGACCAAGAAGAACTGACTTCCATTTGTTCCAGGTCCAGAGTTAGCCATGGCAACGGTTCCTGCTGGATAGTTGTTTACAACCGCTTGAGGAAGATTTTCATCACGGTATGTGAAGTTAGGGCCACCAGTACCTGTCGCTGTTGGATCTCCGCATTGCAAAACATATAGACCTTGAGTTGTTAAACGGTGACAGAGTGAGTTATTAAAAAATCCACCCTTAGCCAAAGTTGTCATCTGCGTAACTGTGATTGGCGCTTTTGCAGCTGCAAGTGCAATCACAATGTTTCCGCAATTTGTTTCAATAGTAAATGTGCGCGGCATGCGCTTTGGAAGTTTGTCTGCTGGTGCAATATTTGCTGGTGCATGACCTACAGCTTTTGTAGCTTTGCACTTAATTGCTGGCGCCTTTTGTGCTTTAGCGTTTTTTACCTTTGCTTCTGCCATTGAAGATGGCGCAACAAAGATCGAGATCGCAGTTGTTGCGACCATCACGGTAATTAGGCTTTTGCGCATATGGTTATAGTAAATGGAAATCCTGAGAAAACCCTTAAATTATTCCCATTCAATGGTGCCAGGTGGCTTGCTTGTTACATCCAAGACCACGCGATTTACCTCGCGGACCTCGTTGGTGATGCGTGTAGAAATCTTCTCAAGGACTTCATAGGGAACGCGTGACCAATCGGCGGTCATGGCATCCTCGGATGACACAGGGCGTAAAACAATTGGGTGTCCATAAGTGCGACCATCGCCTTGAACTCCCACGCTACGAACATCAGCAAGCAGTACAACTGGGCACTGCCAAATATCGCGATCTAAACCAGCAGCTTTTAATTCGGCACGTGCGATGGCATCTGCATCTCGCAAAAGATCAAGTCGCTCTTGTGTAACTGATCCAATAATGCGAATTCCAAGTCCTGGACCTGGGAAGGGTTGACGCCACACAATCTCTTCCGGCAATCCAAGCTCTAACCCCACTTGTCGAACCTCATCTTTAAACAAGGTGCGAAGTGGTTCGACTAAGGTGAACTGCAAATCATCAGGCAAGCCACCAACGTTGTGATGAGATTTAATATTTGCAGTACCTGTTCCTCCGCCAGATTCAACTACATCTGGATACAAGGTTCCCTGTACTAAGAATTCAACATCTCCGCCAGCTGCAATATCTCGAGCAGCTGCCTCAAATGACCGAATAAATTCGCGGCCAATAATCTTTCGCTTCTCTTCTGGATCGGTGACATCCTTTAATGCATTGAGAAATTGATCCTTTGCATCGATGACAACTAACTGAACTCCAGTCGATGCCACAAAGTCACGCTCTACCTGCTCAGCTTCACCTTTTCGCAACAGCCCGTGATCAACAAAGACGCATGTCAATTGATTGCCTACAGCCTTTTGAATAATCGCAGCGGCAACCGCTGAATCGACTCCACCTGATAACCCACAGATAACTCGCTTGTCACCAATTACCTGCTTGGCTTTTGCAATCTCTGTCTCTGCGATATTTGCTGTAGTCCATGTTGCATCGCACTTAGCAATGTTCACTAACCAGTTCTGCAGAATTGCCTGACCATGTTCGCTATGAAGAACCTCTGGATGGAACTGAACTCCCGCAAACTGTCCCGTTGCATCTTCAAAGGCTGCAATCGGAGTATCTGCGGTTTGTGCAGAAACCGAAAATCCTGCAGGTGCTTGCGTAACCGCATCACCATGTGACATCCACACCTTTTGTTGTGCAGGCAAACCTGCAAATACCTTCGAATTTGTTTGCACAGAGGTCTCGGTGCGACCAAACTCAGACTTTCCGGTTTGGCTAACTACACCGCCGAGGGCTGCTGCCATCGCCTGAAATCCGTAACAAATTCCAAAAACAGGAATACCTAGTGTGAAAATATCTGCATCTACCTTTGGTGCATTCTCTGCATACACACTTGAAGGCCCACCAGACAAAATAACGGCGCTTGGATTCTTTGCCTTTACTTCAGCTGCCGTAATTGATGAGGGAACAATCTCGGAAAATACATGTGCTTCGCGGACACGACGTGCGATTAGCTGCGCGTACTGCGCACCAAAATCAACAACTAGAACTCCGCGCGTTTCAGCCACGATGAATAAGAACCTCTACGCGCTGGAACTCCTTCACATCTGAGTAACCACATGTTGCCATTGCGCGACGTAGTGCTCCGAACAAGTTCATAGAGCCATCTGAAGTGTGTGAAGGTCCAAGCAGAATCTCTTGAAGAGTTCCCACAGTTCCAACATTTACACGCTCTCCACGTGGAAGTTCTGGATGGTGTGCCTCTGATCCCCAGTGCCAACCAAGTCCAGGTGCTTCTACAGCCTTAGCTAACGGTGAGCCCATCATCACAGCATCTGCTCCACACGCGATCGCTTTTGCGATATCTCCACTGCGACCAACTGCGCCATCTGCAATGACATGTACGTAACGTCCACCTGATTCATCTAGGTACTCACGGCGTGCAGAGGCAACTTCAGCAACTGCAGATGCCATAGGAACTTCTACACCTAATACCTTGCGCGTTGTATGTGTTGCTCCCCCGCCAAATCCAACTAAAACTCCAGCGGCACCTGCGCGCATTAAGTGCAATGCAGCGGTTGATGTTGCAACTCCGCCAACAATGACGGGAACATCTAGTTCGTAAATAAACTTCTTGAGATTCAGTGCTTCGTTTTCGGCTGCAACATGCTCAGCTGAAACTGTAGTTCCGCGAATTACGAAAATATCTACACCAGCTGCAATTACCGCTTTGTGAAATTCAGCTGTGCGAGCCGGCGACAAGGATGCTGCAACGGTTACACCTGAATCACGAACCTGCTGAATACGTTCCTTGATTAACTCGGGACGAATTGGTGCGTTGTAAATTTCCTGCATGCGCTTGGTTGCATGCTTATCTGGCATCGATGCGATTTCTCCAAGTGGAATACGTGGATCCTCATAACGAGTCCACAATCCTTCAAGGTTCAAAACACCAAGTCCGCCAAGTTTTCCGATGGCAATTGCAGTCTCGGGTGAAACCACTGAATCCATTGGAGCGGCCAACATTGGAAGTTCAAACTTGTAAGCATCGATCTGCCACCCTGTTGAAACATTTTCTGGGTCACGTGTGCGACGGCTAGGCACAATTGCAATGTCATCAAATGAGTAAGCGGTGCGAGCACGCTTTCCTGGAGCAATCTCAATGTTATTCATTAGCGGCCCTTCTTTTGATAATTAGGTGCGTCGGCAACATGTGCCACATCGTGTGGATGGCTCTCTTGCAAGCCTGCCGCTGTAATTTGAATCAATCGGCCTTCACGGCGCAATGTTTCAATATCTGGAGCTCCGGCATAACCCATTCCAGAACGCAGTCCGCCAACTAGTTGATGAACAACTTCAGAGACCTTGCCACGGAATGCAACCTTGCCTTCAATGCCTTCAGGTACAAGTTTGTCCTCAGACAAAACATCATCCTGCATATAGCGATCCTTTGAATAAGACTTTTGCTCACCACGTGATTGCATTGCACCTAATGAACCCATGCCACGGTAAGCCTTGTACTTAACGCCATTGATTTCAATTAATTCGCCAGGAGACTCTTCGCATCCGGCAAGCAATGAACCAAGCATCACTGAATTAGCGCCAGCAACAAGTGCCTTAACAATGTCACCTGAATACTGAAGTCCACCATCTGCGATTAACGGGATGCCGGCTTTATTGCACGCCTTTGATGCTTCCAAAATAGCTGTTACTTGTGGAACTCCAACACCTGCAACAACACGAGTCGTACAGATTGATCCTGGGCCAACACCAACTTTGACCGCATCAGCACCTGCATTAATTAATGCTTGCGCACCGGCACGTGTTGCAACATTGCCACCGATAATTTCGGTAGTTGGAGAAAACTTTTTAATACGTGCAATTGAATCTAAAACCGCACGGTGGTGACCGTGTGCTGTATCTACGACAACGACATCAACTCCGGCTTCGATCAATGCTTGCGCGCGAGCAAAACCATCATCGCCAACACCAACAGCAGCTCCTGCTAAACCAACATTCTTAACCAGCTTTACATGTGTTACTTGAGCATCAATTGGCAGGTTGCGGTGAATGATTCCGATACCGCCAGCTTTTGCCATAGCAATCGCCATTTCAGATTCTGTAACAGTGTCCATCGCTGATGAAACCAGCGGTACCGCGATTGAGATATTTCGTGTCAGCTGTGTAATTGTGCTGACTTCAGATGGAACTACATCAGATGCATCTGGAAGTAAGAGAACATCGTCGTAGGTCAGTCCAAGCATTGCGACCTTGTCTGTATCGCTCATGTGGCCTCCCCGATCTGAATTAAGGGGCAAGTCTATCGGGGCTTTAGTGGCCTACTGCACGCTCGATTTCAGCGCATGCATGGGTCAAATCCTGTGCAACAACCACATTGGAGCAGATCTCGGGATCCCATCCAGGCCCGCCGACGATCAATCGCGGTGCGGGACGTATCGCTGGCAGATCAGTTAAAAACTTTGAATCCGAGTTCTGACTTAGCTGCGCCCACAAAAAGACCGCTGGTGGGGCTGAACGTTTGATCATCCCTGAAATCGCTTCTAGCGGAGTTCGCGCACCTAAGAAAAAGGTTTCAATTCTCTTTTCAGCAAGTGCTGCAGCAAGTGCATGAAGAGCTAAGCAATGCATCTCTTCACCAACTGCGGCTAGCAGCACTGGCTGTGCATTTATTGGCTTCTTAATCTCTGCTACGCCTTCGCGAAGAATTCGCTTGATGATTTCTGTAAGCATGTGTTCAACTTCAATGCCTGAACCATCAGCTTCCCATTCATTTCCGACTAAAAACAAAAGCGGGACAATAACTTCGGTCCATGATGCAATAACGCCATTTGCTGCAATATCTTTTCGTAGTGCGGTTTCTATAAAAATCTTGTCCAAGATTTTTGCACCGCGGTGAAGTGACTCAACAAGATCTTCACGAACCTCAAAGCTATCTACTAACTTTTCTAGCTTCACAGAACCTTTGTGTGACTTCGCTTTTTCAGCCGCATCACACGGTGCAACACCGGTAGTGATTAAACGACGCATCACAGTTAACTTAGCTAGATCACTTGGGCAGTATCGGCGGTGTTCACCCGCTTCATGGCTGGAGGGCCCCAACCCATATCTGCGATCCCAGGTTCGAAGGGTCGCTGGGGCCACGCCTAAACGGCGGGCAACCGCGGCAACGGTTAACAGCTCCTCTTCCATGGGGGTAATGGTGGCCTGAAGTGGCCGAACTCACCACCCGAAAACGCCATTTGAACAACTTTTGGAGCGTTGGCACTTGAACAACTTATGACTCGGTTGTACATTATGCGCATGGCCGAAATTTCACGCTTACCCCGCCCCGTTGCAGATGAATGGGAGTGGCAGTACCAGGGTTCATGCCGCGAACTTCCTTCTGAGATGTTCTTTCATCCAGATGGAGAGCGCGGACCTCGCCGACGTAACCGCGAGAACACAGCGAAAGCTGTCTGCGCCTCATGCCCCGTCATCGCGGCATGCCGTGCACACGCACTTGCAGTTCAAGAGCCGTATGGAATTTGGGGAGGTCTTTCAGAAGATGATCGCCTCGCAATTCTTGGCAAGGACATCACGCCAGATATTTCACACGCTTCATAACTTTCCTTCCTCCTAAGGAGAAAAAGAAAAAGCCCCACGGAATTATTTCCGCGGGGCTTATTTCTTGTCTAATTAGTGTGAGTGTCCACCTGGACCATGTGAGTGTCCATGTCCACCAGCAGCATCAGCAGCTGCTTGCTCTGCTGGCTTCTCGTATACAACAGCCTCTGTTGTAATAAACATTGCAGCAATTGATGCAGCGTTTGCTAGAGCTGAACGAGTTACCTTCACTGGATCGATAACACCATCAGCGGCAAGATCACCGTAAACATCTGTTGCAGCGTTGAAACCTTCGTTGTGCTTCATTGCGCGAACCTTTGCAACTACTACGTAGCCTTCAAGTCCAGCATTTTCTGCGATCCAACGAAGTGGTTCATCACAAGCCTTGCGAACTAAACGAACTCCGACCGCCTTATCGCCAGTGAATCCAAGATCGCCTTCAAGTGCATCAGCAGCGTGCACAAGTGCAGCTCCTCCACCGACAACGATTCCTTCTTCAACAGCGGCGCGAGTTGCAGAGATTGCATCCTCTAGACGGTGCTTCTTCTCATTTAATTCAACTTCAGTGTGTGCACCAACCTTGATTACGCACACTCCACCAGCAAGCTTTGCTAAACGCTCTTGTAGCTTTTCCTTGTCCCATGAAGAGTCACTGTTTTCGATCTCCTTGCGAAGCTCAGAAACACGTGCAGCAACCGCAGCCTTATCGCCTGCGCCATCAACGATGGTTGTTGCATCCTTAGTAACAACGATGCGACGAGCCTTTCCTAGATCTTCAAGTGTTACTCCTTCAAGCTTCATTCCAAGCTCTGAAGAGATTACCTGTCCACCTGTAAGTACTGCGATGTCTTGAAGAGTTGCCTTGCGACGGTCTCCGAAGCCAGGTGCCTTAACTGCAACTGATGCGAATACTCCACGCATACGGTTAACAACTAGCGTAGAAAGCGCTTCGCCTTCGATGTCTTCAGCGATGATCAACAGAGGCTTTGAAGCCTGTGCAACCTTTTCTAGCAATGGCAAAAGATCTGACAGAGCTGAAACCTTGTTCGCTGAGATCAATACATAAGCATCCTCAAGGATTGCTTCCATACGATCCTGATCGGTTACGAAGTACGGTGAAATGTAGCCCTTGTCGAACTGCATTCCTTCTGTGAATTCAAGATCTAGTCCAGTTGTAGATGCTTCTTCAACTGTAATAACTCCATCTTTACCAACACGGTCCATAGCTTCAGCGATTAATTCGCCGATCGCACGATCCTGTGCAGAAATTGTTGCAACATCTGCGATCTGTGGCTTTCCATTAACTGGAGTTGCCTGCGAGCGCAATTTTTCAGAAACCGCTGCTACGGCTGCTTCGATACCTTGCTTGATATCCATTGGCTGTGCACCAGCTGCAAGGTTACGAAGTCCTTCTTTAACCATTGCCTGTGCAAGAACAGTTGCAGTTGTAGTTCCGTCACCTGCGACATCATTAGTCTTTGTCGCAACTTCCTTAACTAGTTGTGCACCCATGTTTTCAGCAGGATCTGAAAGTTCGATCTCCTTTGCAATTGTTACACCGTCATTTGTAATGATTGGTGCACCAAAAGACTTTGCGATAACAACGTTACGACCCTTAGGTCCAAGCGTTACCTTTACTGTGTCAGCAAGAATGTTGACACCGCGCTCCATGGCGCGGCGTGCTTGCTCATCAAATTGAAGACTCTTTCCCATTTACTTCTCGATTACAGCGAGAATGTCGCGAGCTGAAAGAACGAGTAGATCTTCTCCACCGTGCTTGATTTCAGTTCCGCCGTACTTGCTGTAAAGAACTACATCGCCAACCTTGACATCCATTGGAACGCGTACGCCATCATCAAAGCGACCTGGGCCTACTGCGATAACAGTGCCTTCCTGTGGCTTCTCTTTTGCTGTATCTGGGATTACAAGACCTGATGCTGTTGTTGTCTCAGCCTCATTTGTCTTGATAACGATGCGATCTTCTAGTGGCTTTACCGCCATGGTGTGCTCCTTTTGTTCCGTTTCCTCGTGCGCCCCGAATTAGCAGACTCGGGCCGTGAGTGCTAACGCAAACTCTAGGCGGGCTATTCCCGCACGGCAAATTGGATTTATAGGCTTACGGTGGTGACTGGCAGGCTGGAATCAGCGTCAAAGGCCACTGGGCTGGGGCTGCGGCCAGCTGAAACCATGAGCGAGCCAAGAGCGGCAACCATCGCTCCATTGTCGGTACAAAGCCCCGGATTTGGGATGCGCAGCTGGATACCGGCCTTGTCGCACCGTTCTTGAGCCACTGCGCGAAGTCGTGAATTAGCCGCTACCCCACCTGCAATTACCAGCGAATCAATTCCGGATTGCTTGCATGCGGCAAGTGCCTTCAACAACAAAACATCAACGATCGCTTCTTGGAAGGAGGCTGCCACATCGGCCTTTGCATAATCCGGAGTCGCCTCTAGATATCTGGCAACAGCGGTTTTCAATCCGGAGAAGGAGAAATCAAAGGGACGGGTTTGCCAATCATTTGAAGTTGTTAACCCGCGAGGAAAATCAATTGCGGTAGCACTTCCTTCTTTAGCTAACTTGTCGATGGCAGGTCCGCCCGGGAAACCCAATTTCATGACACGAGCAATTTTGTCGAATGCCTCGCCCGCTGCATCATCCATGGTTTCACCAAGTTTTGTAATTGATCCAGTGATGTCATCAACTTGAAGAAGTGATGAGTGGCCACCGCTAACAAGTAAAGCAATCGTTGGGTTCAAAGGATCTGTGTGAGTTAAGAAATCTACACTGACGTGAGCAGCTAAATGATTAACCGCATAAATTGGTTTGTTCAGTCCAAGTGCAAGTCCTGCTGCAGATCCAACGCCAACAAGTAATGCGCCAACTAATCCTGGTCCGCCGGTCACGGCAACTGCATCAATATCCTTGAGCGAAATCTTTGAATCCTTTAATGCTTGATGCAATGTTGGAATCATTGCTTCTAAATGTGCACGGCTTGCTATTTCAGGTACAACTCCCCCGAAACGTGCATGCTCTTCAACACTTGATGCAATTACATTTGCCAGCAAAGTACGGCCGCGAACAATTCCCACCGCAGTTTCATCACATGATGTTTCAATTCCTAAAACAATTGGTTCGCTCATGGCAGCTCCAATCGCATTACCTGTGCATCAAGCCCTGCACCAAAATAATCTTTGCGAACATTGAGCTTTGCGTACCCCAATGATTCATATAACCCAATAGCTTCAGGGTTATCTATCTTCACTTCAAGCATCATCGCAATAGAGCCCTGACCCTTTGCCCATTCGGTAATCAGCGCCATTAATGCTTTAGCAACGCCTTTTCCACGGTGTTGTGGCACTACGCCAACGGTCAAAATGTCAGCCTCTGCCTGGCCAGGGGCAAACACACCTGCATAACCGATGATGCTCTGTGCCTCATCAACGGCCACAACAAAGTGACGGGTTGGGCTTGAAAACTCTTCTTTGTACTGCGATGCAGACCACGGTGAATAGGGAAATAGTTCTTTGTCCAATGAAACAAATACCGGAAGATCAAAGGCGTTAGCGTCGCGATAAGTAATCATGCTCTGTCCGCCGTTGCAACCGCATCAGGTCTACGTAAATAAATCGGTTCGGTGATGTCACCTGGAAGATTTACTAATGCATTCATGTCAGGAAAAAGATCTGCATGGATTACCGCGCCAGAAACATCTGCCGGAAAATTAACCGCTGGTTCTCCAACGCGTATTCCATTTGTGTACCTGGCCCAATAAACCTCTTTGCGTCGAGCATCTACAGTGATGATGAAATCCTGGTCACTTACTTGTGCAGCAATTGCATCTAACGAACAAACTCCACGTACTGGAATTTCACGAGCTAAAGCGAAGGTGTGAGCAAATGCAATACCAACTCGAAGCCCCGTAAATGGACCTGGTCCCATTCCAACTACAACTTCGTCAACACTGCTTACCGCTAGAGCTTCTTGTACGAGCTCTGGCAATGATGGGCCATGGGCGGTAGCTCCATCGCGATGGCCGATATATAGAACTGTTTCGCCTTCAACAATTGCAACACAGGTTCGAGATGTCGAGGTATCGATCGCTAGTACTTTACTCATAGAGAAAATCCCGCCCAGCGAGGACCGACAGCTCTAATCTCAACTTTTCTAATGTCATCGCTGCGGTCAATACTTACTTCTAGGCGATCTTCACTTAGGCGAGCAGATTCAGCACCACCCCATTCAATAAAGGTAATTGAGTTTGCGATATCCAAATCCAACTCATCTAAGTAAAGATTTGGATTATCCGAATCAACTAATCGGTATGCATCGACATGAATAAATGGTGTTGCGGCTTTGTGAACCCGTGAAATAACAAAGGTGGGCGATGTAATTCCAGTGACCCCAAGACCTTCGCCAACCCCTTGAGCCAGTACCGTTTTACCTGCGCCTAATGGGCCATTTACTAATACAAGATCCCCAGCCCGTAGATGGGCTGATAGCTTCACGCCAAGCTGATGCATCTCAGTGGCGGTTGCAATTGTGATCACCGGCTAAGCCTAAGGCACCAGCGCTTTGAACCAATCCAATGAATCAGGGTTAGCGAGTGCATCGCGATTTCTAACCTCACGTCCATTGATGACATCAGTAACTGCAAGTTCAACTAACTTGTTGGACTTTGTGCGAGGTAGTTCTGGAGCCACAACAATTAAATCTGGAACATGGCGTGGCGATGCCTGCGTGCGAAGCGCGGTCTTTACTTCCTTTTCAATGAGCTCATTGAATTCTTGTCCTGGCTTAACGACTACAAACAAGATAACTCGAGTGTCATTTTCCCAATCTTGCGAAACCGCCATCGCTTCCTGAACTTGAGGAAATGTTTCAACGACGCGATAAATCTCGGCGGTTCCAATTCGAACACCTTTTGAATTAAGTGTGGCATCACTACGGCCGTACAAAGTAAATCCACCTGTTGCAGATTTTGAGGCGAAGTCACCATGAGTCCAAACGCCAGGGAAACCTTCAAAGTAGGCAGCTAAATACTTTTCATTATTTTGATCATTCCAAAAACCAAGTGGCTTGGATGGAAATGGAACGGTGCAAACTAGCTCGCCCTTTTCATCAATTGCCGCACTTTTGCCTTGCGCATCAAAAACATCTGTTGCCATGCCAAGGCAGGGACCTTGAAGCTCGCCACGGTAGACAGGTTGCGTAGGAACTCCTGCTAAGAAGCAACCACAGATATCTGTTCCACCCGACATTGAAGCAAGGTGCACATCTGATTTGATAGATGAGTACACATAATCAAAACTTTCAGGTGAAAGCACAGATCCTGTTGAACCTATTGTTTTAACGGTTGAAAGATTATGACTCTTTGCTGGAACTAAACCCTCTTTGTGGGCAGAATCAATGAACTTTGCAGAGACTCCAAAGAAATCTAACTTTTCATCTTGGGCAATATCAAAGAGGCGAGAAGGTGTAGGCGCCATTGGAGCACCATCAAACAAAACAATTGTTGCTCCGCGGCCAAGGGCCATTGTTAGCCAGTTCCACATCATCCAGCCACAGGTTGTAAAGAAAAAGACCTTGTTGCCCTCACTGATATTGAATTGATACAACATTTCAGCCTGTGCCTTGAGCATTACTCCTGCACCGCTGTGCGTGATGCACTTTGGTTTTCCTGTTGTTCCAGATGAGAATAAAACAAAGCCTGGATGATCAAATGGCAGTTGTTCAAATACAGCCTCAGCGCCAAGAAAGGGTTTAATCCATGCCTCAAACTCGCTCACGCGAACTGTCTTTTTTACAGTTGGAAGAAGTTGCTCTATCTCTCTCGACTTTTCAGCACAATCAAAGTACTTGCCGTTGTAGTGATACCCATCTGCTGCCAAGAAAATCTTTGGCTCAACTTGTCCAAAGCGATCTTCCACCGCATGGGGTGCAAAATCAGGTGATGCCGTTGATACAACTGCACCAATACTTAATGCACCTAACCCATAAATTATGGTTTCAGTAATATTAGGAACCCAAGCGACTACCCGATCCCCAGTGACAACACCTTCGGCGCGCATTGCCGCTGCAGTTGCGGCAACTTTAATTCGAAGATCTGCCCAAGTTATTTCTGATCTAGTTCCATCTTCGAGAATCGAAACTATTGCAACATCTGAATCTTTTCCTTTAGCCAAGAGATTCTGTGCAACATTTAACCGTGCATCCTTAAAAAACTTACCCGATATAAAGTCGGCGCCTTGGGTATAAAACTCAGAGCCCTTACTTCCAACAACGCCAAGGTCATCCCAGGCCTGCGACCAGAACTCGCCCGGATTGTTGATGCTCCATGAATGCAGTTGGCTATATGAATCAAAACCCTTTGCAGCCTGCAGTATTTCGATAGCCGAAATACCAGTTAATTGTGGCTCCCAGAGTTTTTGGTTCATGAGGATTTACGAGTAATTGCCTTCAAGCGAAGTCGGTAATAAGCACCTGATAATCCACCTGGTGAAAACATCACGATCAGAATAAATATCAAGCCCAACAACAAAGCAGGTTCAGCAATTGGCCCGCCAATCCATTCAGGGATTGATTTGAAGGATTCTTGTTGGGTTAAATCCTGCATACGGGTCGATGCGAATGAGTAGAAGATTCCGCCAAGAACCGCTCCCCAACGTGTTACCGCACCACCTATAACAACCATCAGAAGCAGGGCGATGGTGACGCCTGATTCAGCAAATCTAGGAGCTGCACTTCCTGCAGCGATTAACATGACAAAGCCCAACATGGCCGCTAGCGCAGCGCTGATTACAAAGGCTAGAAGCTTGAAGTGCTGAGTATTAAGGCCCAGAACTTGAACGCGTTGCTCATTGTCGCGGAGTGCAGAAAAGACCTTACCCGCAGAGCTCTCTGTAACCCACCAAATTACTGCGTAGGTAAAGATCAAAGCAGCAAGAGCTAACCAATAAATGTACTTAGTGTTGAAAACACCGATCCAAATTTGAGGAACATTTTCAGCGTTAAGTGCAATTCCATTTTCTCCACCAGTTAAGTTGAAGAAGTTGCGATTGACGATCACGTGCCCTGCTTCGCCAAAAGCCAAGGTGACCATTGCAAAGGTAATTCCGGTTGTGCGAAGTGATGCAGCTCCAACAAGGAATGCCAGAATTGCGCTGACTGCAATTGCGATAAGGGCTGCTAACCACCATGACACAACATCATGATTGATCAAGATGCACGATACGTAGACACCAGTTGCAAAGTACAAGGCGTGACCAAAGGAGAGTAGACCTGTAAATCCAAATAAAAGATCGTAAGTCAATGCCAGCGCGCCCCATACAAATGCAACCGCCATTGTTTGCTGCAACCCTGGCTTACCCAATGGGTTATTTGTAAATAAGGGAGCTATCGCAAGAACAACAAGTAAAAGGCCTAGCAATGGGCGAGAGTATTTCCAACGCAACATTATGCACGCACCTTTCCTAATAGTCCTTGTGGTCTGATGAGCAGGACTCCTGCCAACAAAATAACAACGACAAAGTCGCCAAGGCCTGTTACATAGTAATTAGCGAATTGGCGGATCACGCCGATCATCATCGCTGCCAAGAAGCTACCCGGAACAGATCCCATGCCGCCGATAACAACAACGATAAATCCGTAAATTAGATATGAGCCAGCGATAAGTGGTGAAACTCCGTTGGAGTACACAGAAACCAATACGCCACCTACGCCAGCTGCAAAGCCTCCGAGGAAGAACACGGTGCTGAAAGCACGTCGCACATTGATTCCAAGGGCGTTAACCATGTTTCGGTTTTCAACGCCTGCGCGAATAATCAAGCCAATACGTGTGTACTTAAGCAGGATCCAATTGCCTATTAGCAGCATGATCGCCGTTGCGATGTAAACAATACGATCGGCAGGAATCATCGCTCCGCCTACATTAACCGCTGTTAAGAACCACATTGGAGTTGGGAACATGATCAGATCATTTCCGAACCAACCACCCAATAGCGCTCCAACAACAAGTGAAACTCCAACGGTAACTAGTGCTTGATCGATGTGACGATCATAAAGTCGCGTAATAAGAAGTTGCTCGATCAATAGTGCGAATAACCCTGCGGCTAAACCACCTACGAACATTGCAATGATGAAATCAATCATGGATGTATCTGGGCCTAGTTTGCCGGCAATCCACCAGCCCACGAAGGCGCCAACGGTTAAGAAACTTCCATGGGCAAAGTTAAGTACGCCCATTAATCCATAAATTAATGAAAGACCTGAGGCAACTAAAAAGTAAAGGGCGCCAAGTCCGATGCCGGTAATTCCGATCAGAATAAATGTATCCATTTACTTGTGACCTCCGCTCACACCTAGCATTTGATGAACCCAAGCATCATCATGAAGATTTTCTGGGCCACCCTGATAAACAACTCTTCCTTGATCCATCACGATTACATGTTGTGCCACGCGCTTTACAAGTGCGAGATTCTGTTCAACAAGCAACATCGTTGTTGTCTGAGCAACCTTTGCAAGAACATCTGCAACCTCGGTCACTAGCTTTGGTGCAAGACCTTTTGTCGGTTCATCAACTAGCAGAATTTCATTCTTATTAAGGAGCGCACGTGCAATTGCAACCATTTGCTGTTGGCCTCCAGATAAGGATCCTGCCTGTTGCGCAGCGCGCGTATCTAACTCAGGGAATAAGTCGTACACCGCTTTGTACGCATCATCATTGTTTTTGCCACGTGCAGCTAGCGAAAGGTTTTCTTTAACCGTTAAGGAAGCAAAGACCTCACGATCTTCAGGAACAAAAGCGACCCCTGATTGCACAATCTTGTGGGTCTGCATGCCAAGGATCTCCTTGCCATTGAGCTCAACAGAACCTGTGCCCTCGTAAAAGCCCATAATTGTGCGCAAAGTTGTGGACTTTCCAACACCATTGCGCCCCAATAGAGCGGTTACCTTATTTGTGGGAACTTCAAAAGTTACTCCATGAAGAATATGTGATTCGTTGATCTTTACATGCAGATCTTTTACCGAGAGAGCGTTCATAGCGCTTCTCCAATGTAGGCAGATTGAACAATTGGATTATTAATTACATTCTGCGGAGTATCGCAAACCAATAGTTCGCCATAATTGAGAACAGCAATTCGATCTGCAAGTCCCAAAATAACCTCCATGTGGTGCTCAACAATTAGCACTGTCTTTTTATGCTCAGTTGCGAGTGCGCGAATAATTTCAACCAGCTCTGGAACATTTTCAACACTCATTCCAGCCATTGGTTCATCAAGCAAAACAATGTCAGATTTAGATGCCAAAACAATTGCTATCTCTAAGCGGCGCTTGTCACCATGTGAAAGTGAGCCAGCTCGTTGTAAAGCGCGAGCAGATAATCCAACCTTTGCTAAGCAGTCATGGGCGGTTTGAACCACTTCATCAAACTTGTATGCGTTCTTAAGCAGGTTCATAGATTTGCCATTTGCAGCCTGAGCTGCGATTCGTACATTTTCAAGGCAAGTTAAATTGATAAAAACACTTGAGGTTTGGAAGGTTCGTGCGATTCCAGCACGTGCTCGCTCATGAGGCTCGAGATCTGTTACATCAGTTGATCCAACAAAAATCTGCCCACGAGATGGCTTGCGGATTCCACTGAGCAGATTAAAGAATGATGTCTTTCCGGCACCATTTGGGCCGATGATTCCTAAAGTTTCATTTGGCGCTACCTCTAATGAGATTCCATCAAGAATCTTGGCGCCACCGATGTTAAGAGATAGATCCTTAACGCTTAAAGCAGAATTCACTGTCGCAACCCCTTTGTTACCGATGCCAAAGAATACAAAGAACCCCGGTGCATTTCTACACCGGGGCTCTTTTACTTATATGTTTTGTATTACTTACCTACGCTGGCAATTGTCTTGATAAGAGATGGAACATAGCCTGAGCTAGTCTTATTAAGAGCTACCAAGAACATTGGCTGGATCAAAAGGTGTGAGTTTGAATCGATTGTCATCAATCCCTTAACTCCAACCCATGACTTGCCTTCAAGGTTCTTGATCATTGTGTCAACGTTCTGGCTTGGATTTCTTGTAAGAGCCATAACAATCATCTTTGCAGCATCTGCACCTGTTGAGGTGAATAGATCCTGAGTCTTCTTGTTAGCTGAGTACCAAGTTGCTAGATCTCCAGCTGCTGATGACTTTGATGCACCTGCGAAGTAGCTGTTTGTAAGGATCGCATTTGTTCCTTCAAAAAGTGTTCCGTAGATGTTGTATGTCGCTGCTCCTGCAAGACCAGTGATTGGACGCTGCTTAGCAAATGCGCCCTGAACCTTGAGTGATGTCAACATCGCTCCAGCTGTTAGTGCGTTTGACCATGCGATGAAGATGTATGAACCTGCAGCATCTGCAGCCTTCTTAGCAAATGGTGTGAAATCTGAAGTTGATGTTGGAACCTTGATCTCTTCAAACTTTGCACCCTTTGGACCCATAAGAGCCTTAGCAGCTGCAATGTTTCCTGCACCGAATGCGTTGTCTTCAACAAACAAAACAACCTTCTTGCCTGAAATTGGCTTGATGCCTGCAAGTGGAGCTAGATCCTGTGTTGATGAGTTTCCTGAACGGAAAACATACTTGTTAGCAGCTGATGTAACGAGGTCATTCTTTGCTGGACCTGAGATGTACAGAACCTTGTTCTGTGCAGCAAGTGGAGCAAGAGTTAGCGCAACACCAGAAGAAGCTGTACCTGTAATGATCTTTGTGCCATTACCAACCATCTCCTTGAATGAAGCTGTTGCAGATGCTGGATCTGCTGCATCATCCTTTGATGTAACTACAAGCTTCTGGCCGTTGATAGCCATCTTTCCGCCTGTGTAGTAATTAAGACCCCATGTTAGGCCTTCATTGAATGCAACTCCGTAAGATGCAAGTGGACCTGAAGTTGAAGTAATAACTCCAATTTTGATATCTGCAGCAGCCTGGGCTGGTGCCATGCTTGGTGTTAGGACAGCAAATGCAACCGCTGCAACAACCAAACGCTTGAGTGAGCTCTTGCTCATACGAATGTTCTCCTCATCGAGTTAAAAAGGACCGCGATCGTCGGTCCATGTTGAGCGCAAATCTAGAGGGTTAAATTGGAGAAATACCACTTTTCTTATTTCGATTTGATTACTTTTTACTGAAATCTGATTGGAAATAGCCTCTGGGGCAGGCACACTAGCCCCATGTCACTTCCAACTCAGAAAATTCTAGTTCCGGTATCAGGTGGAGATTTAGCTGTATTCCAATATGGAGATGGTGCTGGCGAGCCGGTCCTTTTGATCCATGGAGTAACTTCTTCTAATCGCGCCTTCCAATTATTTGCAGATGCCTTGATTGCTCGCGGTAAAGCACCATTTGCCGTTGACCTTCGCGGACGCGGTGACTCAAATTCACTACCTGGTCCTTTTGGAATGGCAAACCATGCAAAGGATATGGCTGCAGTCATTGATCACTTTGGTTGGAAAAATCCAGATGTCATTGGACATTCAATGGGTGCATTTGTAACTGCAGCACTGGTCGGTTTGTTTCCAGAAAAAGTTGGCGATGTTGTCTTTGCAGATGGCGGTGTTCCGCTTCCGATGCCACCTGGCATGACGGTCGAGCAGATTATGCCTTTTGTTCTAGGGCCCGCAATGACACGTTTGGCGATGACATTTGAAAATCATGATGCATACCGAAATTACTGGAAGCCTCAAGCTGCATTTGCAAAGGGCTGGTCAGCGGTTCTAGATGAATACGTTGATTACGATCTACGTGGAACAGAACCAAGCATGAAGGCTGCGACTAATCCAGTTGCGGTCGAAGAAGATTCTCGGGATTTATTTGGTGATGATCTAATCGTTCGCTCTCTCACCGGCCTGAAGAAAGAATCTCTGTTCATTAAGGCAGAACGCGGATTACAAAATGAGGAAAATGGTTTGTATCCAATGCCTGTTCTTGATCTAGTTTTACCCAATTATCCAAAGCTCAAGCTCGAGTTTTTAGCCGATTGCAATCACTATGACATGTTCTTAGAAGAATCTGGTGCTGAAAAAGTTGCCACAATCATTTATGGAGGTCGTTCATGAGTCTCAAGGGCAAGCGCGCATTTGTAACAGGTTCATTCCAAGGAATTGGGCTAGGAATTGCAACCTCACTTGCTGCAGAAGGCGCAGCTATTGTTCTTCATGGCCTTGCAGATGAAGCAACAATTGCAAAGGCGGAAAAAGCGGTACTTGCTGCAGGAGCGGCAAAGGTTGAAAGCCATGTTTCCGATCTACGCGATAGTGCAGCCACAGAGGCACTTATTGCAAAGATTCTGGCCAATGGTCCTGTAGATATTCTGTGTAATAACGCTGGAATTCAGCACACCGCAACCATTGAAGATATGCCCCGCGAAAAGTGGAATGACATCATCGCAATTAACTTAACCTCATTCTTTGACACCATGCGTTTACTGTTGCCGCAGATGAAGGAGCGTGGATACGGTCGCGTAATTAATACAGCATCTGTGCATGGACTTGTCGCATCACTTGCAAAGGCTCCCTATGTTTCTGCAAAACATGGTGTTATCGGTTTAACAAAGGTAGCGGCACTTGAATACGCACAAGTTGGAACCGCTGAAACTGGTGGCGTAACTGTGAATGCAATCTGCCCGGGTTGGGTTGAAACAGCATTAATTGAACCGCAAATTCAGGCAAAGGTAGATGCACATAATGGCGATCGCGCAGCAGGCATCGCAGATTTACTATCTGAAAAGCAACCATCACGTCGCATGTCATCGCCTGCAGATATCGGTGCAGTTGCTGTCTTTTTATGTTCCAATGCCGCACACAACATCACTGGGACTGCAATTCCGGTAGATGGTGGATGGACAGCTCAATAAAGAAAAGATTGCAAAATAAAAGCGGGGCCAGATTTCTCTGGCCCCGCTTTTCATTACCCTCGATTAGTTATCGCCGTAAGCCTTTAGCCATGGAACGCTAATTCCCTTATCAATTGAGAGGTTTCCAGCTTTACGAACAGCTGTGTACAACGCTCCGCCTGAAGGTAGCTTTCCTGTGCTTGATGCCTGAACGAGTGACTTCGCCACAAGCACAAGCTGTGCTGAAGTGAAGTTACAGTGATTAGTTCCCTGCGCAGCAGCAGTTGATGTGATTGGAGATCCAGCTGCATCAAACTTTGTGTAGTTTGAAGGAGTTGTATTCCAAAGCATCAATAGCTTGTTTGTAGGTGTCTTGTAATCACGTGATGCTTGGTATGCCTTGCGTGCAGCAGCCTTTTCAGCTGCGTACTGCTCTGCATACAAATCAACTAGACGCTGAGATGCGCCAGCTGGAGTAATTGGGTCAGCAACTCCGACCATTAGAACTGTAGGAACATTGATCTTTCCTGTGTTCTGGTGAAGTGCCTTCATCTTTGCAACCGCTGCTGCATTTCCCGCTGCGCGAGGCGCACCTGGGTTTGCTGCAGATAGTGCACCGAGCATTGCATCGATGGCTGTATTGCCTGACAAAGCAGCGTTAAAGATCACGCGCTCTGCATCAACACGAGCAGAGTAATCAGTCTTTGTGTTATCAAAGATCGCTCCGCCAGTTTGATTTTCGACATCTTGAGTAGCAAGAACTGCAAGTGCTGCAGCGTTTGTACCGTTCTCAAGAATTGCAAGAACTGGGCTGATTGCCAATGGGAATGTTAACTTCAACGCTCCATCAGGACCTGAGATTGAATCAAAGTGTGCTGATTGAGTTGGAAGTCCAGCCATCAATCCAAGAAGTAGCAATGCGCTACGTGATGGAATACCTGCAGCGGCAAGTGCCTTGCCTGTTGCAGATGATGTATCTGGCCAAGCACCTGTTGTAAGAGATGCCTGCAACTTGCCCATAACTGTAAAGACCTTTACTAAGTCTCCATAGGATTCAGCAACGCCTGCGGCACCTGCTGAGTAATTTCCAGCCTTAATAGTTGGATCAAACAAAACCTTGATTCCCCAAAGGAAATCTCCAGCCATTGTTAGCTCTGCAGAAACATTGTCAGCCATACACATTGGTGCAACAGCTGAAACTAGTTCAGGATGCTTTTCAGCAAGACCCTGAGTGATTACGCCACCAAGTGATGATCCCCAAGCAACAACCTTGGTTGTCTTTGGGAACTGCTTCTTGAATGTGTCGATCAACTCAACATTTGTCTTAATCGCTGAATCTGGATTCCAACCTTGACGAGCAAAGCCAGAACCTACGATCGCAATACCTTGGCTGAAGAAGTACTTAGCAACTTCAGCGTTTCCGCCAGGAACTGGCTCTGGAGTATTAGTGATCTTGTATCCACCGATTAGCGGGATTCCTGCAGGAATATCAACGTTGTAACGGTATCCATGTGAGTACAAAGCAACTGTTCCGTTGAAGTTTGCTGGAACCTGCATTGCATATGGAGCGCCATCAGATGTAACACCAACGCATGACTGAATTGGACTCTTGCCATCACACATAGGTGCTGCATTAGCAACTGTTGGTGCTGTTACAAGAACTGTTGTTACAAGTGCTGTTACTGAAAGAAGCGAGAGAATTCTTACTTTTTTCATTAGTTTGGTAATCCCTTCGCTGGCATTGCAGGACGCTTGTATGTTGTCTTAACAACAGCACCAGCTCCTGAATCAGTTGTGTATGAAACATATGTTCCACCTACTGGAGAAAGATCACCTGCTGGTGAGTACTTTCCAACCCAGTAACCGGTTAATCCAACGTGGCTTGTCTTTGAGTAAGCAGCAGGAACAAGTGCTGAGTTAGCAAATGTTGCACCCTTGCTATCGATCGCAGCTAGCAGTGACTTGCGAGTTGGGTTTGCACCAGCAGCCTTAAGCGCCTGTGCAGCCATAAATGCAGTGTTCATTCCAAGCAAAACGTTGAGGTCAAATGCTGATCCTGGAACAGCCTTTGTGTAGATATCTGAGAAGAACTTTACGTACTCATCCTTCATATCTGTAGTTGCTGGAACTGGTGAGAAACCAATCGCGTTGTAAAGAACTCCTGCTGGAACTCCAGTTAACTTGATTGTTGTTGCATCTCCACCAACTGAGCCAAGCATCCACTGTGGTGCGTACTTCAACTGAGCAGCAACACCAAGCATTGCTGATGTCGCACTTGATACACCAAAGAGAATAACTACATCGGCTTCAGCAGCCTTGAACTTAGTAATCCAGCCTGCAGCTGCTGCTGCACTCTGTGAACCTGAAGCGTAAGGAACCTTTACCGCAAAGTTGATTCCTGCAGTCTTAAAGCCCGCTAGTGCATCTGTTCCAAAGTCATCATCCTGGTATAGAAGACCAATCTTCTTACCTGCAAAGTTTTCCTTGATGTACTGACCCATGATCTTTGCTTCCATGATGTATGAAGGCAAGACTGTGTAGGTAGTTGGGTACTTCTTTGCATCAGCAAATCCGCTAAATCCTGTGTTAACAAATAGAACTGGAACGCCGCGACGTCCTGGGTTAACAGATGAAGCAACTGCCTTCACATTTGCTGTTCCGAGAGGTGCAAGAAGAGCCATGACCTTGTCCTTCAGGATAAGTTCATTTGTCTTTGCAACCGCTTCAGTCGGAACGTAGCGATCATCCTTGACTACAAGAGTTACCTTGCGACCATTGATTCCGCCATTTGCATTGAGGTAATCGAAGTACGCCTTTGCTGCACCTGGAATCTTGTTGTAACCAAGTGATGCTGTACCTGTCATTGGCAGAGTCATACCCAATTTAATTTGGGTTGATGTCACGCCAACTTCAGCTGCCTGAGCCGGGATAGCTGTTGCAGCTAATCCGAATACGGCAAGTACCGCAGTAGCTGTCAGCAGCTTACGGCGATGTAGTGCTTTCATGTGTTTCCTTCCATCGAGGGTTTGTTACGAGAGTAAAACTTCTTTCGTAAAACTATTTATTTGATTGTGCTGCCAACTTCTTCGCTGTGCGAGCTCTGTGTTGCTCGACAGGACCATTGGGGACAAATAGGACTGTAAGAATCAGAAGCGCGCTCACCATCAAACCTGGCAGATTTGTAGTCACACTTTCTGAGGTGCCAAGGTTGTGTGCGACAACATCGGCGACTTCAGGAATTGCGACCAGGGTCACAGCCCCAATCATGACCCCAGACAGGGTGGTTACGCCAGATAGAACCGCGCCTGTCAGCAGGGAAAATGAGAGCGCCAGCGGGAATGCGCTCGGAGAAACGGTTCCAATAGTCATGGAAAGCATCGCCCCAGCAAGTCCGGCCAACCCAGCGCTGAGAGTAAAGGCCAAAATCTTCGAACGGGCGGTGTTGATTCCTGAGAGTTGAGCTGCAACTTCGTTGCCGCGACCAGCACGCCAGGTTCGACCGTACCTAGATCTCAAAATATTTTGAAGTAGCCACATCATGATCAAAGTCGCAAGAGCTGCAATCCAGAAGAACCATTTGTATTGCGTGAACTCTTCGCCTAATGACAGTGGTGGGAATCCAACATCAAAGAGCAACCCTTGTTCTCCGCCAAGAATTGAAAATTGATTTGCAAGAGAAGGTAGACCAATTGCAAGAGCCAATGTTGTTCCAGCTAAGTAAGGTCCAGATAAACGCGCAGCTGCAGCACCTAGCAATGCACCGCCCAAAGCTGCAGCTATGACTGCAATAAAGAAGCACACAACGATAGGTAAGTGCCAAGAAATATGTGAAACCGCTGCTGCATACGCGCCAACCGCCATTAGCGCACCGTTACCCAATGAGACCTGCCCTGAATAACCTGTTAACAAAATTATTGATGAGATTGCTACGACGTAAACAGCGATAGATGCACCTTGGTAAACCCGAAGTTCATCAACCATTCCACTGAGGAAGTACAAAATGACTCCACCGATAATAAACGGTATGAGATGCGATGAATTTTCGCGCTTATGCACGGCGACCCGCCTTTGCTCCAATGATTCCTTGCGGTCTAATAAATAGCACGACCAGCAAAATTAAGAATGGTGCAATAAAGAACAATGCACTGCTGATGTACATCAGCACAAATGAGATCAAGATTCCAAGTAATAAACCACCGATTACTGCGCCAACCAATGATTCGAGTCCGCCAATAACAGCGGCAATAAATCCAGAGACAAGAAGTAAAGAAAACTCAATCGAGTCTGGAGATAGATTTCCATTGCCATTTACTGTTTGGAACATTCCAGCAACTGCGCCCGCTGCTCCGGCAAGTGCCCAACCCATTGTTCGAACTAAATCAACCTTTACGCCTGAAAGACGGGCAATTTCTGGTGCATAGGCAGATGCGCGCAACGCAAGGCCAATATTGGTCTTTTGGAACAAAAGGCTAAGCAGCAACATGAGCACCATTACAGAGATCAAGATCAATAGCTTCAAGGGTGAGAACACAAGTGTTTCTCCGCCAACTGAAAACCCATCATTTGAAAGTGGGCCGACAATTCGCACATCTTGTGCGCCCCAGATCATGCTGACCACAGCGCGAATAACACCCAACAAACCAAGGGTTGCAATGATTGGCGCAACACTTGCAATTGGTCCACTTGAACTGTGTTTGACCAGTAAACGCATAAACACAACTTCGATTAGCGCAGCGAATAACGCCCCACCCAGCATCGCAACAGGTAATGCGATCCAGAATGAATCTAGGCGAACCATTGCTTCATATCCAAAGTATGTAGAAAGTAACGCCATGCCTGCTTGGGCAAAGTTAATTACACGAGTGCTTCGCCAAACCAAGACCATTGAAATAGCCATCAGCGAGTAAATACCGCCTGCGGTGATACCAATTAACACCGTATTCAATAGTTGAATCATTTTAATACCCCAAATATGCAGCGCGCACTGCTGGATCATCAATTAGCGCCTGGGCGTGATTAACTGCAACTACTTTTCCTAAATTCAAAACAATGCCAAGATCTGCAATCTTTAGCGCTCCCATTGCATTTTGCTCAACCAATAAAACAGTTAACTGCATATTGTTAGCAAGATCTCTGATTGATTGGAAAATCTGTTCGACAACTAATGGCGCAAGCCCAAGTGATGGCTCATCAAGCAGAAGTAATTTTGGTTTAGACATAATCGCGCGGCCAATCGCTAACATTTGACGCTCTCCACCTGACAAGGTGTCTGAACGTTGCTCGATGCGTTCTCCTAGTCGAGGGAAAATAGAAATAACCTCTTCGAGGGATTGCTTGGCTTCCTTGTTATCTTTTCGCCAAATAGCGCCAAGTAAAAGGTTCTCGCGAACCGATAACTCGGGAACAACGGATTTACCTTCAGATACGTGTGAGATCCCCTTGCGGACTAGCTTTTCAGCTTTAACTCCGGATATTGATTCACCCATCCAGTTAATGGTTCCTGAAGTTGGCTTATTTAAACCTGACAAAGTGCGCAATAAAGTTGTTTTGCCGGCACCGTTTGAGCCGATGATCGCTGCCAACTTTCCAGTTGGGACAGCGATAGAGAGCTGATTGATGGCACAGATAGCCCCATGATGAACCGTTAAATTAGAAACATTAAGTGACATGGCTAGTTACCTGTTCCTAAGTAAGCCGCCATGACAGCAGGATCGCGACGCACGGTTTCAGCATCTCCGCTAGCGATAACTTCTCCAAAGTTAAGTACATATAACTTGCTACACACTGACATCACAACATCCATGTGGTGCTCGACTAGTAGTACCGACATTTCAGCGCTGAGATTCTTAATTAGCAGATTCATCCATTCAATATCTTGCGAACCTAATCCTCCGGCTGGCTCATCAAGCATCAAAATCTTTGGCTCACTGACCAACGCTCGTGCAATCGCAACTCGCTTGGTATCTGGATATGACAAGGTATCTGCTCGTCGGTGTGCAAGTCCCCCGGCATAAACACGTTCCAATGCGATGCGCGCCTTTTCGCGGATTTGGTGTTCATCCTTTTTATTTCGCGCAAAGGCGGCTGAGATCAATCCTGTTTGAGCTAAGTGCTGCGCACCAACCATTACATTTTCTAGAACAGTTAAGTCGCCAAATAATCCAACGCCTTGAAGTGTGCGAGCGATTCCGAGATCAACGAGCTCATGCGCTTTCGGGAAATCGCGGTGTTCGCCATTGAAATGGAACTCACCAGAATCTGGAGTAACTAATCCGCACAAGGTATTAAAAAGTGTTGTCTTGCCCGCACCATTAGGCCCGATTAATCCGACAACCTCATTGTGACCAATTTCGAGGTAGACATCATGGAGAGCACGAAGGCCGCCGAAGGAGACATTTACTCTCTCGACGTGCAACGCTGCAGTATTAGTAGACATGAGGTGCATAGATTCTATGCACTCGAGGACCGATTCGTGTAACTATCTCGTAATTAATGCTGTTCGAAGCGGCGCCCCAGTCATCAGCGGTGTACTCACCATGTGTGCCATCACCGAAAACAATCACCCAATCCCCAGATTGCGCTGTTGAATCGGCCCCAAGATCAACGACAAATTGATCCATTGAAACACGGCCAATAATGGGAGCTTTACGACCATTGATAAAGACACCGGCATCATGTGCGATGCGTGGAATTCCATCTGCATACCCCATCGCAACTACACCTAGTTTGGTCTGGCCTTTTGTAAATTCAGTTGCTCCATATCCAACGGCTGAACCAGCCGGAACTGTTTTTACTAAATGAAGTTTTGCGCGAAGTTGCATTACAGGCTTTAAGCCAAGGTTGTTACTGCTACCAAGGTTTTTAACATCTGGAGTTAAGCCATACATTGCAATACCGGTGCGCACTGAATCAAAACTCGCTGCTGGGTCTTTTAGGGTTGCCGCAGAGTTAGCTAAATGTTTAATCGAAGGGTTAACGCCAATCGCTGCTAAATCTGCAACCATTTCATTAAAGCGATTGAGTTGTTCTGTATTTTGCTTTTCGCCAGGTTCGTCCGCTCTTGCAAAGTGTGAAAATACTCCAACTACTTCTACCTTAGAGAAATCCTGCTGCAAGAACTCTTGCCACTCATCTAAGAATCCCCCACGTGTCATTCCGGTATCCAATTCAATATGGATACGTGGTTTGTTTGGCAAAGCAGAGATTTCTTTGAAAGCTGCGATCGAAGCAACCGCTAAATCGATGTCATGATCAACTGCGGATTTAAAATCAGATCCAGGAGACACCAGCCAGGCAAGGATCGAGATGCGAACTCCATGAGTACGTAGCTTGATCGCCTCTTCAAGCAGTGCAACACCCAACCAATCAGCCCCTGCTTTTTCTGCAGCTAAACCCACTTCGACCAATCCATGACCATAGGCATCTGCCTTCACAACAGCCATTAAAGAGGTGCCTGCTGCATCCTTGAGACGATTGATATTGGAACTCAATCGATCTAGATCAATCCGCGCTTCAGCTCTCATTAATTTCGCTCAACAATCACCATGGCAGATGCGATTCCGGCATCATGAGAAAGGGAAAGGTGTACATCGGCGCCATCAATTAAATCTGCAATTTCACCGCGGAATAGAAAAACAGGCTTTCCGCTTTCGAGGTTTACAACTTCTGCTTCCTGCCACGATAAACCCTTGCCCGCATTAAGCGCCTTCGCAAGCGCCTCTTTTGCAGCAAAACGTGCGGCAAGGGATGCAATGGGTTTTGTTCGTTCAGCTTCAGTAAAAAGCTTTTCTGACAATCCTGGTGTTCGTTCGAGGGAGGTTTTGAAACGATCGATATCAACTACATCGATTCCAATCCCATCAATCATTGCTGAAGTCTAGTGCAACTGGCTTTTAGAGGGAACATAGCGATCGATAGCAATCACGGTAACAAGTAAGGCGCTACCTACAAACAATCCCCCGAGTAAATCGCTAAACCAGTGAGTGTGGCGGATTAAGGAAACAGTGCACACGGTAAGGCTAATCAATGCAACGCCTGCACTTGCAAGCCTTCCTTGATATCTGTCCACCTTTGCATATCGATAAATCAAATACGCCAAGATTCCCCACGACAAAACAGCATTAGATGCATGTCCGCTTGGGTACGACATTCCACCCACGTGTAAGAGATCAAAGCCATCTCGGGGTTTGGTTCGACCTAAAAAGATTTTAAATGTTCCAACAACTAAGTTCAGTGAAAGCAAAGAGAGAAAGGCAAGATTGAGCGGACGCCAAGTTTTAAACTTGTATGCAATAAAAGCAGCGGCAAGAAGCAACACAGTCGCGGTGAGCCAGCGAAGCCCCAGATCATCAAGGCGGCGCAGAATAAAGCCCGCTAATCCTTCAAACTGTGGCTTTGGTTGGCTATTAATCTCTTTGTCATATTGAACAAGCGGCCCATACGTTAAGACCTGTTGTGTTACGAGTAAGAAACCCGAGAACAAGAGGATCGCCCAGCGAAGCGCGCGGTCCATCTGCCGGCGACGAATTTGTGCCAGATCCATCATCATTCAACCGTTACTGATTTTGCCAAGTTTCGAGGTTGATCGACATCATTACCGCGAACTACAGCCATTTCATAGGCAAATACCTGCAATGGAACCGTTGCAAGTACTGGCTGGAAGAGCGCAGGAGCAACTGGAATTCGAATTACATGTTCGGCACCTTCAACATGTGCACCCTCTTCAGCGATAACAATGACGCGTGCGCCACGGGCTTTCACCTCTTGAATATTGCTGAGCATCTTTTCATCAAGTGCATGTTCATGACCGGCTGGCAAAATCGCAATCACTGGAGTTCCTTGATCGATTAATGCGATGGGTCCGTGCTTTAACTCGCCACCAGCAAATCCTTCTGCATGGATGTATGCCAGCTCCTTTAACTTCAAGGCGCCTTCAAGAGCAACTGGATAACCGATATTGCGTCCTAAGAATAAAACTGTGTTGTTCTGTGCAAATGTTCGGGTTAACTCACGAAGTGGTTCAACGGTTTCAAGTATTTGTTCAATCTTTCCAGGAAGTTCTAACAGCTCCTTGTACAGATCGCGAACCTCGGTGTCCTTCAAAGAGCCATTTACTTGACCAAGATGAAGACCGATTAAGTAAACCGCAATAATTTGGGTGAGCAGCGCCTTAGTTGAAGCAACCGCGATTTCAGGTCCTGCATGTGTGTACAAAACAGCATCTGATTCGCGAGGAATAGTTGAGCTATTTGTATTACAGATTGCTAAGACTCGACCACCTGCAGCCTTTGCATGACGAACCGCCATCAAAGTATCCATGGTTTCACCTGATTGCGAGATCGCGATGATCAAAGTGCTGGGATCGATTATTGGATCGCGGTATCTAAACTCAGATGCGATCTCTACATCAACCGGAATTTTTGCCCACTTTTCAATCGCATACTTTGCGACCATGCCTGCGTGATACGCAGTTCCACATGCAATAACGGTGATCTTCTTCAGTGATCTAATTTCATCATGGCTCATATGAAGTTCATCAAGAAGTATTTGGTTGTTATCGCTTAAGCGACCAATCAATGTGTCCGCAACAGCCTTAGGCTGCTCAAAGATTTCCTTCAACATAAAGTGGGCAAAACCGCCCTTTTGCGCAGCGCTTGCATCCCAAGAAATTTCGTATCCCTTTGGTGTTACAGCATTGCCCTCTAAATCTGTGATCTCAACTGAAGTTGGTGTCATGGTGACAACCTCATCTTGGCCAAGTTCGATTGCGCGCTTTGTAAATTCAATAAAGGCTGCAACATCTGAGGCCATGAAATTTTCGCCATCACCAAGACCAACTACAAGTGGCGAATTACGGCGAACTCCAACGACAACATCGGGTTGATCTGCGTGCAGAGCTAAAAGGGTAAATGAGCCACGCAGCGCTTTAACCGCATCGCGCATCGCAGCGGTTAGATCTCCGTTGTGCTCTTTACGTAAATCACTCAGCAAATGCGCCACAGACTCTGAATCAGTTTCTGATGAAAAGGTATGACCCTTCGCTTCTAACTGTGCGCGAAGTTCGGTGTAGTTTTCGATAATTCCATTATGAATAACTGCAAGCTTTCCATCATTGTCTACATGCGGATGAGCGTTGCGATCTGTAGGGCCACCATGTGTTGCCCAACGTGTGTGGCCAATGCCTGAGTGAACATTTGGAAGTGAAGCATCAAGTGCACTTTCAAGATTGGCTAACTTTCCAGCCTTCTTTTCAATGAAGAGCTTGCCCGCGGTGCCAAGTGCAATGCCTGCTGAGTCATAACCACGGTATTCAAGGCGACGTAGGCCTTCAATTAAAGGGTGTGAGGCTGATTGTGGCCCTGTGTAACCCACAATTCCGCACATTGTTTTACCTCAGTTCGTTTTTAACTACATCTGCAAGCTGCTGTGCAACTTCTTGCGCAAGGCTATCACTGGAGGCTTCCACCATGACTCTTACCAACGCTTCTGTTCCAGATGCTCGCAATAAAACTCGCCCTGAATCACCTAAACGGCTTTCAGCGGCCTTCACAGCATCTGCAATCGCAGATGATTGTGGCAACTTATCTTTAGCAACATCTTTAACATTTATTAGAACTTGTGGGAATCGGACCATCGTTGAAGCAAGCTCCTGCAATGTTTTTCCGGTACGAACAACCTCTTGAAGCAGCTGCAACGCAGTAAGAATTCCATCTCCGGTATTAGCTAAATCGCGCATGATTACATGGCCAGATTGTTCCCCGCCAAGTGAGTAATCATTTGCGATCATGTTTTCTAGAACATAACGATCGCCAACTGGAGTTGTAACTACCTTTACCCCAGCATCCTTCATCGCATGCATAAATCCAAGGTTGCTCATAACTGTGCCAACAACAGTGTCATTTTTCAGCACTCCGCGGGCTTTAAAACCACGAGCCAAAATTGTAAGAATGTGGTCGCCATCGATCTCATTACCTAAAGCATCAATCGCTAAGCAACGATCCGCATCTCCATCATGCGCGATTCCGACATCGGCACCCTCTTTAAGAACCGCTGCGCGCAGCTGATGCAAATGTGTTGAACCGCAATCATCGTTGATGTTCCAGCCATCTGGTTGATTAAAGATCGCAACAACTTCAGCACCGGCACGTCGATACGCTTCAGGTGCAACATGTGAGGATGCTCCATTTGCACAATCAACAACGATCTTTAAACCTTTAAGTGGTGTTTCAACAGAAGCTAGCAAGTGCTTCAGATAGCGCTCTGTTGCGGTGTCATCATTAATTGCGCGACCTACATTGCGACCAGTTGGTCGTTCCCAATCCTCACCCATACGTGCTTCGATGCGTGCTTCGATCGCATCATCTAACTTGCCACCACCACGAGCAAACAATTTAATTCCATTGTCTGGCATTGGATTGTGGGAAGCAGAGATCATCACGCCAAGATCTGCCTTTGATTCAGCAACTAAGTGTGCGATCGCAGGGGTAGGTAAAACGCCAACGCGATAAACATTGATTCCGGCGCTTGTTAAACCAGCAACAACAGCTGCCTCTAAGAACTCGCCTGATGCCCGTGAATCCTGCCCAACAATTGCAGTAGGGCGATGATCCTTATTTGATGAGCTTTCTACCAATATATGTGCAGCAGCAACAGAAACATCTAATGCGAGTTCTGCGGTGAGATCACGATTGGCTAAGCCACGGATTCCATCGGTGCCAAAAAGCGCCATTGGAACTCCTTTGGTAAAAGTGAATTAACGCTTTGAGTATTGAGAACGCTTACGAGCCTTCTTAAGACCGTACTTCTTGCGCTCAATAACACGTGCATCACGTGAAAGGAATCCAGCCTTCTTAAGTGCTGGACGGTTTGCTTCTTCATCAATCTGGTTGAGTGAACGTGCAACACCTAGACGTAGTGCGCCAGCTTGACCTGAAACTCCACCACCGTTGATACGTGCAAAAACATCGTATTGGTTCTCAGCACCAACTGTGCGGAATGGTTCTGACACTAGTTGTTGGTGAACCTTGTTTGGGAAATAGTTTTCAAGAGCCTTACCGTAAACAACCCAGCGGCCTGTTCCTGGAACAAGACGTACACGTGCCTTTACTTCACGATTTGTGAAACTTGATTGAATACATATGGCTTTGGTGCTTGTGCAGCATGTGGGTGCTCTGGACCTGCGTACACCTTTAGCTTTGACGCCATCTGCTTACCGAGTGAATTCTTTGGAAGCATTCCCTTGATCGCCTTTTCAACTGCGCGTGTTGGGTGCTGCTCAAGTAGCTCGCCGTAAACAGTTGATGTTAAACCGCCTGGGAAACCTGAGTGATGGTGAGACCACTTCTGAGTTGTCTTGTTACCTGACAACGCAATCTTTTCTGCGTTGATAACAACAACGAAGTCACCCATGTCCATGTGTGGCGCGAATGTTGGCTTGTGCTTTCCACGAAGTAGAACAGCAGCATGTGTTGCAAGACGGCCCAAGACCACATCTTGTGCATCGATGATGTGCCAGTTACGGACCGCATCACCAGCTTTTGGACTGTATGTACGCACGCTTTTGCCTACCTTCTTTTCAGTGTTAATTCTTCGGTCTTAATGGAGTGCCTTTCAAGCACAGAGGAGTAAGGGTACTAGCGTCAGGCTCAGGGGTCAAAATGGCCCTTATACGCCTTTACTCCGAATCTTGGGCTTCACGACGCGCCACTGTTTTAGCCGCACGCTCAAGAAGCTCTGAATCTGATGGGTAATCGACCTGGCGCAGGGTCAAGCCACAGGCCGGGAAGACCAAGCTATCTGAGACGCGAACCTTGTTGGCCAGGGTCTCGGCGATCCATTCAGGACCGAAGCGGCCATCGGCCACACAGACAACTGCGCCGACCAAATTTCGGACCATGGAATAACAGAAGGCATCTGCCACAACATCGCCGACTAAATACCCTTCGGCATCGCGAATCCACTCAAACCGTTGTAACTGGCGGATCGTCGTAGCACCTTCACGGAACTTGCAGTACGCCGCGAAGTCATGATCCCCCAGCAACAAAGCACTAGCTTGGTTAAGCAGATCAACATCTAGCGGGCGATACCAAGAAGCAACATCAAATCGATGCAGTGGTGAAATAACTTGGTTGGCATCCAAAATTTTGTAGGTGTAGTGACGCCGAAGTGCTGAAAAACGTGCATGGAATGCTGGTGGAGCAATAGATATATTCATGATTCGAACATCGGTATCAAGAATTCGATTTAATTTATATCCAAGCTCTTCCAAAATAATTGTGCCTGGAACATCAACATGAATTACCTGACCAATTGCATGAACGCCGGCATCGGTACGACCAGCAACAATTGAATCGATCTTTGTTTGAGTAATTGTTCCGATCGCTTTTTCAACCTCTTCTTGCACTGAACGGCGATCTGGTTGCTTTCCCCAGCCAAAGAAATTAGTTCCGTCATATGCAAGATCAATCCGTAAACGAAGAAACCCACTCTCAGGGTAGAGAGTGGGTTCCGTCATGAGAATAATTTCTAAGGATTAAAGACTTAGTTAGCTTTCTCTGTTACTAATTCAATTACTGCCATAGGTGCGTTGTCACCCTTGCGAGGACCGACCTTAGTGATACGTGTGTAGCCACCTTCGCGTGTTGCAAAGTTTGGACCGATTTCAGTGAACAGAGTGTGTACAACGCTCTTGTTCTGAATCTGTGCCATGACCTGACGACGTGCAGCTAGATCACCCTTCTTAGCGAAAGTAATTAACTTTTCCGCTAATGGACGTAGGCGCTTAGCCTTTGCCTCTGTTGTTGTGATCTTGCCGTGCTCGAACAACTGCTCTGCGAGTGTGCGTAGAAGTAGTCGCTCATGTGATGGGCCTGAACCCAAACGAGGACCTTTACTTGGTGTTGGCATTTCTTATCTCCTAGGCCTGCTCTGCATCGACGAAATCATCGTCGACTGATGCGTTGTAGTTCTGATGTTGGGTTGGATCGAAACCAACTGGGCTGTCCTTAAGAGACATTCCCATTGAGACAAGCTTTGCCTTGACCTCATCGATTGATTTTGAACCAAAGTTACGGATATCAAGCAGGTCAGCCTCTGAACGGTTAACTAGCTCTCCAACTGTGTGAATGCCTTCGCGCTTCAAGCAGTTGTATGAACGAACTGTTAGATCTAGATCTTCAATTGGAAGAGCAAGATCTGCTGCGAGCGCTGCATCCATAACAGATGGCCCCATCTCGATACCTTCAGCATCAAGATTTAGTTCGCGTGCAAGTCCGAAAAGTTCTACCAATGTACGTCCAGCTGATGCAACAGCATCGCGTGGCTTCATTGATGGCTTTGTTTCTACATCTACAACAAGGCGATCGAAGTCTGTGCGCTGTTCAACGCGAGTTGCTTCTACCTTGTATGTAACCTTCAAAACTGGTGAATAGATTGAGTCAACAGGAATGCGACCGATCTCTGCGCCTGCTTGCTTGTTCTGCACAGCGGTTACGTAACCACGGCCACGCTCAACTGTAAGTTCAATCTCAAGATTGCCCTTGCCGTTAAGTGTTGCAATGTGAAGCTCAGGGTTGTGAACTTCTACGCCTGCTGGAACCGCGATATCTGCACCAGTAACTGCACCGGCACCTGACTTGCGGATGTAAACAACAGCTGGCTCATCGTTATCTGATGAAAGCACCAAGTTCTTGATGTTCAAAACGATATCGGTGAGATCTTCCTTTACGCCTTCAAGAGTTGTGAACTCGTGAAGTGCACCTGCAACGCGAATGCTTGTAACTGCTGCACCTGGAATAGATGAAAGCAATGTACGACGCATGCTGTTGCCAAGTGTGTAACCAAAGCCTGGCTCTAGTGGCTCAATGATGAACCGTGAGCGATGCTCAGAAACTACTTCTTCGCTGAGAGTTGGACGTTGTGCAATTAGCACTGCTGCTCCTCTTCATTCGGGGAAATCCACTATTTGATTTCCGCTCTTTCCCCTGATCCTTCAATCAGGGGCCCTACTAAGTACTGCCCGCATGTCCGTTGGTTTTTACACCAAGGACTTTTAAAAATTACTTGGAATAAAGTTCAACGATTAGCTGCTCTTGAACCTGTGTGTCGATGACTGCACGAGCAGGAACTGAGTGAATGATGATTCGCATCTGTGAACCAACAACCTCCATCCATGCCGGTACTGCCTTCTCGCCAAGCTCTGCGCTAGCAACGATGAATGGTGTTAGATCCAATGACTTTGGAAGAACATCGATGATGTCCATTGCAGAGACACGGAATGAAGGAATGTTTACCTTCTTACCATTTACCAAGAAGTGACCGTGACGAACTAGCTGACGTGCCATGTCGCGGCTCTTTGCAAAGCCTGCACGGAACACAACGTTGTCGAGACGTGTCTCAAGAATGACAAGAAGGTTTTCACCAGTCTTGCCCTGCTTGCGGTTAGCCTCTTCGTAGTAACCACGGAACTGCTTTTCTAGAACACCATAAATACGTGCGCACTTTTGCTTTTCGCGCATCTGCAATAGGTACTCAGATTCCTTTGAACGTCCACGACCATGCTGTCCTGGTGGATATGGACGTGATTCGATCGGACACTTTGGTCCATCGCACTTTGCGCCCTTAAGGAAGAGCTTTACTTTTTCGCGACGGCAACGCTTGCAGTCTGCTCCGGTATAACGAGCCATTTATTCTCTTCCTTCCTTAAACTCGACGTGGTTTCGGTGGGCGGCAGCCATTGTGTGGAGCTGGAGTTACATCTGAGATGGCTCCAACTTCTAGGCCTGCTGCTTGCAATGAACGGATTGCTGTTTCGCGACCAGAACCTGGTCCCTTAACAAATACATCAACCTTCTTTAGGCCGTGCTCCTGTGCGCGACGAGCTGCTGCTTCTGCTGCAAGCTGTGCTGCGAATGGAGTCGACTTACGTGAGCCCTTGTAACCAACCTGGCCTGATGAAGCCCAAGAGATTACAGCGCCCGTTGGGTCTGTAATAGAAATGATTGTGTTGTTGAAAGTGCTCTTAATGAACGCCTTACCAACTGCAATGTTCTTCTTCTCTTTCTTACGAAGCTTAACTTTGCCCTTAGCTGCTGTAGCAGTCTTTGACTTAGGAGCGGCCATTACTTAGTCACCTTCTTCTTACCTGCAATTGCCTTACGAGGTCCCTTACGTGTACGCGCATTTGTATGTGTGCGCTGACCACGAACAGGTAGTCCCTTGCGGTGACGAATACCTTGGTAGCTCTGGATTTCAACCTTGCGACGAATGTCGCCAGAAATTTCACGACGAAGGTCACCTTCGATTTTGAAGTTTGCTTCGATGTATTCGCGAAGCTTTGCTAGATCTGCTTCTTGCAAATCCTTAACGCGAATATCTGGACTAATGCCAGTAGCTGCTAATGTTTTTTGAGAACGGGTAAGACCCATTCCAAAAATATAAGTGAGTGCGATTTCCAAACGCTTTTCGCGTGGAAGATCGACACCGACGAGACGTGCCATGTATCTACCTATCTATATCTGGAGGTCCTCCGCATTACTGTTCTCTGGCCTACCAGTCCAAAGGTCTTCATCGAAATGAAGTCGTAATACGAGTTATTTATTAAGTTGTACTGCTTTTAAAACTTATCCCTGGCGTTGCTTGTGACGCAGGTTTTCGCAAATCACCATGACGCGACCCTTGCGGCGAATGACTTTGCACTTATCGCAAATCTTCTTAACGCTTGGATTAACCTTCATGTCTATTGCTCCCCTTGTTACTTATAACGATAAATAATTCGACCCTTTGTTAGGTCGTACGGACTCATTTCCACGATCACACGATCGGCAGGAAGAATACGAATGTAGTTCTTTCGCATCTTGCCGCTTATGTGAGCAAGGACTTTGTGTCCGTTAGTTAGCTCCACGCGAAACATTGCGTTAGGTAAAGCTTCAGCAACGGTGCCTTCCATTTCGATGGCGCCATCTTTTTTAGCCAAGCTGTACCTACATTTCTGTTTAAGCGTGAAACAAGCGAACTCGTAGTTTAGGGGGCGGGCTCAAATAAGGGAAATCCGCATAGATGAACTACATGGCTGTAATTCAGCCCACAGATCAGTTGCGTTTTACGCTGAAAATCGAGCTTCCGAGCAGAATTGCCAGGCCGATAAAGACCGCCCCTGCCCCAGATGCAGCGGCCAATGCGCCCGCAGTGGCTGGGACTAAAAACTGCCCAAAACGATTGCCCATTAAACGGGCAGAAACTGCCAGCGCTCGCTCGCCACTATCTGTCTTTTGCGAGACCAGGGACATTGTTAAGGGCTGGCCAACTCCCAAAGAGAAACCAGCGACAAAAACAATGGCGCCAAGTGCAATCGGGGTATGAGTAAAGGCCATCGCCACACAAGAGATAACGGAAATTATTGTGCTCCACCACAACAGTTGAAAAGTTGTAAATCGCTCGCTTAAGCGGCCCAGGAAGAAGCGCGACAACATCGTTGTCCCAGCGCGAATCGCAAGGATCGCACCAATTGCATACGGTGAAAAATTATTTTCAGTTCCAAATAGCGGCAGGAAAACCACTAGAACATCAGCGGCTGATGAGATTGCAAGTGAAATATAGATCGCCGCCATAATTCCTGGGCGACGCACTAATTTAAATGCAGCTTTAAATGTACCTTCGCTATTTGCAACTGCAGATGGCTTTTCATGACGCCATCTAAGAACCGGAACTAAAGCAATGATGGTTAATACAACTCCAAATATGAATGCATTTGAAGTTGATTTAGGAAGAGTTCCATTTGATCCGGCCACGATTGTTGCAATGATTGGTCCGATCATATGACCAAGCGATGCGCTGAAGGTGTAAAAGCCGAAGTACCTGTCGTAACTTTCACGTGGTGCACGAAGTGCAACCATTGATTGCCCGCCTGCCATACATGCAAGGTGTGCAAGTCCGGCAGCGGCTGTTGCGATACTTAAGGTGATTAAGGTATTTGCAAAGATAAGTGAAACGGAAGTTGCCATCATCGCGATAGTTCCGTAAATAACAAACTTTGCTTCACCAATTTTGCCAACCCAGGTTCCAAATTGGAGGGCGAGTAAAACTGGGAATAAGGCATACAGGGCAGCGATTAAACCGATCTGAGCAGCGTTAGCATCAAGTTCAATCGCCCGATAGGTAATCATCGGGCGAAGAACGTAGATAGTTGCTTGTGTAAGGGTAGAAGAGAGCAGAAGAGGCTTTGCCCAAGGCAGTAGCTTTTCTGCAGCCATTTACTTCTTTACAGCAAACTGCTTTTTGAAGTTCCAGACAAGCGGTCCAATGATTACAAGAATGAGAATTCCGTAAATTACCTTTGGGAAAGCCCCATCGATAAGAATTCCCCAGTCGCCTTGGCTAATTTGTAGGGATCGCTTGAAATACAACTCTGACAGTGGGCCAAGAATCGCACCAATAATTAGTGGTGTGATTGGGACTCCAAATCTGCGGAATAGGAAACCAATTACACCGACTACCAATGCAACCTGTAGATCAAAGGTTGAGTTGTTAAGCGCATAAGCACCTAATAATGCAAAGGTGGTAATTCCTGCATACAAATAATGATTTGGAATCTTTAATAGCAAAACCCAGAAGCGAATTAAAGGAAGGTTGAGAACCAAGAGTAAAAAGTTGCCAACAAAGAGCGAGGCGATTAATCCCCACACGATCTCTGGATTTGTCTGGAACAACATTGGACCTGGCTGGATATTGAATGATTGGAATGCAACCAAAACAACAGCTGCTGTTGCAGATGTTGGAAGACCAAGTGCAAGCATTGGAACCAAAACACCAGCAGCGTTTGCATTGTTTGCAGCCTCTGGACCGGCAACACCTTCAATCGCGCCTTTGCCAAACTCTTCTTTGTTCTTAGATAAAGCCTTTTCAACTCCGTAAGATAAAAATGTTGGAACCTCTGATCCACCTGCAGGAATCACACCTAATGGAAATCCAATTGCAGTTCCGCGAAGCCAAGGCTTCCAAGAACGCTTGAAATCTTCGCGGGTCATCCACGCTTTTCCATTCATCTGCAAAACTGATGATTGAATCATTGTGTGGCGGCTAGCTAAGTACAGAGTTTCACCTAATGCGAAGATGGCAACAATTACCGTAACGGTTTCAATTCCATCAATGGCGTTGAGATTGCCAAAGGTCAGGCGCATTGCACCAGATTGAAGATCTGCACCAATCAACCCAATGACCAAGCCCGTTGCAAGTGCGACCAATCCACGGATTCGTGATGTGCCGAGCAAGGTTCCAACAGTGGCAAATGCCAAAATAATGAGAGATAAGTACCCTGCTGGCTGAATAGTTAAGGCGAACTCCGCCAATACGGGAGCTCCAAAAGCCAAGAGAATTGTGGCGATTGTGCCTGCCACGAATGAGCCAATAGCAGCTGTTGCAAGCGCTGCGCCTGCACGACCTGCCTTTGCCATCTTGTTGCCTTCAAGGGCGGTGATTACCGACCCGCTCTCCCCCGGAGTATTCAGCAGAATCGAAGTTGTCGATCCACCGTACATCGCTCCGTAAAAGATTGCGGCAAACATAATCAATGCAGAGGTTGGATTTACCGTCAATGTAATTGGTAGCAATAAACCAATTGCAAGGGCTGGGCCAATTCCTGGAAGCACTCCAACGAGTGTTCCCAGGAAAGTTCCCAAAAGACCAAACATAAGGTTGGTCGGCGTAAAGACGGTTTGGAAACCATCTAACAACATTGCGAAATTATTTCCCATTGCCAAGGATCCCTTCAAAGAAGCCTGAAGGTAAATTGATATTTAACCCTTTGCTAAATGCAAAATAAACGACACATGCAAAAACAAAACTAATCCCAAGATCCTTAAGTAATCTGCGAGATCCGAAGGCATAAGCGACTCCCCAAAAACAAACGGAGGCAGCAACTACATAACCTGCGATCTCAAGCAAGATGACATGCATACCGATCGCCGCTGCGACGATTGCCATCGTTTTAAAGTTCAGTGGGCTATACGGATCTCCTGGCTCATCACCATCTGGAGTTCCTTGATTTCCACGAAGTACGTCAAGCATCAAACCTAAACCTACAAGTGCCACAAAAGCAGAAACCATGTATGGAAAAGTTTGCGGACTAACAATTGAATTATCCTGCGGGATATCCATGCCAGCTGTATCCCAGGCTACGAAAATTCCAAGCAGGAAGAAGGAGCCGGCAAATGCCAGCTCCCCCTTTCCTTGCTTAGAGAGTTTGTTAAGAATCAATTAGATTCCTAGACCCTTCATAACCTTGTTGATCTCTGGGATGTGCTTCTCAAGGAATGTCTTGAAAGCTGTTCCGCCTGCGAACTCGTTGTCCCAGTTGTTCTTCTTTAGCTGCTCTTTCCATGAAGGAGAAACATGCATGATGTCCATAACCTTGATGAAGTTGGTGTAATCAGCCTTAGAAATATCAGCTGGAGCCATTACTCCACGCCAGTTTCCGTACACAAGATCGTAACCCTGCTGTACAAAAGTCTTACCCTTGAAACCAGCAAGTGGCTTTGCAGATGAAACTCCAAGAACGCGAAGCTTTCCTGATGCAACAAATGCGTTGAACTCAGATGATCCTGAGATACCAACCTGTGTTGATCCGCTGAGAACAGAGGTAATAACTTCTGGTCCACCAGAGAACACAACGTAGTTCAACTTAGTTGGATCGATGTCAGCAGTTTGTGCAAGTAGACCGATCACCTGGTGATCGATTCCGCCCTTGCTACCACCAGCGATTGCAACGCTGTTTGGCTTAGCCTTTAGATCATCCATTAGTTGCTTCAGTGTGCGGTACTTAGATGATGCTGGAACAACAATTGCATCGTATTCGCGAAGAACCTTTGCGATTGGAGTTGAAGCAAGAAGATTTAGTGGTGACTTATTTGAATAAAGTCCACCAGTCATTGCAATTCCAGTAATCAATGCAGCTTCTGGCTTGCCCTTGATCTCTTGGAATGCGCCGAGTCCTACTGAACCACCTGCACCTGGCTTGAATGTTGATGTGTACTCACCAAGCAAACCTTCAGCCTTTAGTGTGTCGCTGACTGCGTTACTTGTAAGTGAGTATCCACCTGGGTTTGCAGGAACTGTCCAATCAATATTTTTTAGCGCCTTAACATCTTTGTACCACCACTTTGCTTGGCCCTTGTATGAACCAGTAGCAACTACAAGACATGTTAGATCTGATCCATCAACACCGCGGCCCTTAGCAACTTTGCCGATTGATGCCTGTGTGCAGTCATCTCCGATTGTTGCCTTAGTAGCTGGCTTAATTGCAGCCTGTGCTGGAAGTGTTGTGCCAGCCAATACAGCAACTGCAGTTGCTGCGATAGCTAGACGAATTAAAGAGTTTTTTCTCATCGATGAGTTCTCCGTATAGTCATGCCCCCGAGGGTGAGGGATACGGGAAAACTAGTGCCTACTACTGGGTTTTGTAAGTACTTTGCGGTCTCAAAAAGGTAACGAAATTCCGTTACTTCAGTAAATCAGAGACCTCTACGCCAAGACGGGCTAACTGCTCGCGACCGCCATCAAAGGCTGTTAAAACAAAAGGCTTTCCATCACTCAGCACCGCATAGGTGTGTTCAAAGTGTGAGCCACGCGACTTATCGGCTGAAACAACGGTCCAATCATCAGATAAAACTTTAGTTCGCGCTGAACCGCGAGTAATCATTGGTTCGATCGCCAATACAAAACCCGGTGTGATTGTTGGACCATTTCCAGCCTTACCAAAGTTTAAAACATGTGGCTCTTGGTGCATCTCAGTACCAATTCCATGTCCGCCGTACTCTTGCAGGATTCCGTACTTACCTTGCGACATTGTGTATTGCTCAATTGCGTATCCAATATCGGAAAGTCTTGCACCATTCTTTCCAGCTGCAATTCCGCGCCACATAGATTCTTCACAGACATCCATCATCTTTTGATCTTCAGGATCTACAGGGCCCATTGCAACTGTAAACGCCGCATCTCCATGCCAGCCTTCGACAATAGCTCCACAATCAACAGATACAACATCGCCATCATTGATTACTCGATCACCAGGAATTCCATGAACGATCTCATCATTAATAGATACACAAATAGTCGCTGGAAAACCGTGATACCCCTTGAAGTTAGAGGTTGCACCATTGCGCTTGATTACAGATTCGGCAACGGCATCAAGTGCACTAGTCATCATGCCTGGCTTAATTACTTCACGAATCGCCTTATGAATTTCAGCAACTACTAAACCGGCGCGACGCATGGTCACTAATTGTTCTTGGGTTTTTAACTGAATAGCCATTGCGAGAAATTACTGTGCGACGCGACTTAAAGCTGAGATTGCATGAGCTGTGATGTCCTCGACAGAACCTGATGCACTAATTGAAATCAGTGATCCTTCATTTCGGTAAAAGGCAATGATCGGTTCAGTCTGCTCTGCATAGACTTCTAGGCGTCGCTTAATAACTTCAGCCTTGTCATCCTCGCGCTGATAAACCTCGCCACCACATGTTGGGCACTTATCGACGCCAACAGAAGGTGCACCGCAATCGCGGCAGGTACGACGTGAAGAAAGTCGTGCAACGATTTCATCATCTGGCAGTGAAAACTCAAGAACTGCGTTTAATGGGGTCTTCTTATCAACCATCATTGCGCGTAAAACTTCTGCTTGTGCAACGTTGCGTGGCCATCCATCAAGTAAAAATCCGTTTACCGCATCAGCCTCTTCTAAACGTGAAGCGACCATCTCATTTGTAATTGCATCTGGAACTAATTCGCCACGATCCATGAACTCACGTGCTTTGTTTCCTAGTTCAGTTCCAGCCTTTAAATTTGCACGGAAAATATCTCCAGTTGCAATGTGCGGAATTGAATAGTGCGCTGCAAGGAATTGTGCTTGTGTTCCCTTACCTGCGCCTGGTGGACCTACCAGGACTAAACGCATTAGTGAAGGAATCCCTCGTATGAACGCTGCTGTAGCTGTGACTCGATCTGCTTTGCAGTATCAAGACCAACACCTACAACGATAAGGATCGCAGTTCCACCAAATGGGAAGTTCTGAGATGCACCGAAGAGAACAAGCGCTGCAATAGGAATAACTGCAACAAGTGCTAGGTACAAAGAACCAGGAGCTGTGATGCGTGAAAGAACATACTGCAAGTACTCAGATGTTGGCTTTCCTGCACGGATACCTGGAACGAATCCACCGTACTTCTTCATGTTATCTGCAACCTCATCTGGGTTGAAGGTAATTGCTACATAGAAGTATGTGAAGAAAATAATTAATAGCGCGTATGAAGCGATATAAATTGGGTGATCGCCCTTTACAAAGTTACGGCTAATCCATACGGCCCAAGCAGCTTGGCTGTTTGTGAAGTTAACGATTAGTGAAGGGATGTAAAGAAGTGATGATGCGAAAATTACTGGAATAACACCAGCCTGGTTAACCTTGATTGGAATATAGGTGCTGGTTCCGCCGTATGCCTGACGTCCAACCATGCGCTTTGCATATTGAACTGGAATACGTCGTTGCGCCTGCTCAACAAAGACAACCGCTGCAACAACCAGGACACCCACCAACATCACGAAGATGAAAGCAAATAGACCCTTTTGTAGCTTGATTGACCAAAGCTGACTTGGGAATCCTGCTGCGATTGATGTGAAGATCAAGATCGACATACCGTTACCGACACCGCGATCTGTGATCAATTCACCAAGCCACATAATTACAGATGTACCTGCAGTCATTACGAAAATCATCGTAACGATGCGCTGCCATGAAGTATCAGGGATGATCGCTAGCGAACATCCTGAAATCAAACGACCAGGTGTACGAGCAACCGCGATCAAACCAGTTGATTGCAGGATTGCAAGACCAATAGTTAAGTAACGTGTGTACTGAGTTAGCTTTGCAGTTCCAGATTGTCCTTCAGCCTTCAAAGCCTCAAAACGTGGGATTACCACTGTTAGAAGTTGAACGATGATTGAGCTGGTGATGTAAGGCATGATTCCCAAAGCGAAAACAGAGAGCTGAATTAAAGCTCCACCGCTAAATAGGTTAATCAAGCCAAACAATCCGCCAGTATCTGCAGTCTTCAAACACTCTTTTACATTGGTGTATGAAACACCTGGTGTAGGAACAACTGATCCGAAACGGAACAAAGCCATGATTGAGAGAGTGAAGAAGATCTTCTTTCGAAGCTCCGGTGTCTTAAAGGCCATACCAAATGCTGAAAGCATTGATCTTCTCCTCTTTCCCTATCGTTCTAATTCAGTGTTGTGCGTTGTGGTTTAAAGAACTGTTGTCTTGCCGCCAGCTGCAGTGATCTTGTCTACAGCAGATGATGAGAATGCGTGTGCAGTAACACTCACCTTCACATCAATTTCGCCATTTCCAAGCACCTTTACAGGCAAGCTATCGCGAACAGCACCCTTTGCAATGAGATCTGCAACAGTTACATCGCCACCCTTAGGGAATAGCGCGTTAATTGTTGAAACATTCACTGCCTGGTACTCAATGCGAGCTGGGTTCTTAAATCCACGAAGCTTTGGCAAGCGCATTACGAGAGGTAGCTGACCACCTTCGAAACCTGCACGAACTGTGTTACGAGCGCGTGTTCCCTTACCACCGCGACCTGCGGTCTTACCCTTTGATGCTTCACCGCGACCCTTACGAGTTTTAGCTTTCTTTGCACCTGGAGCTGGACGAAGATGATGAAGTTTTAGTGTCATCTTTATTCGACCTCCTCAACCTTGATCAGGTGGCGAACGGCGTACACCATGCCACGAATTTCTGGACGATCTTCTTTTACAACAACATCGTTAATGCGCTTTAGGCCCAATGAACGAAGTGTGTCGCGCTGCTCAGGCTTGTTTCCAACCTTCGAGCGAATCTGAGTTACTTTCAAACGTGGCATTAGGCACCTACCGTGATCTGTGAAGCGCGGATAATTGCTGCTGGTGCAACATCTTCCAATGGACGACCACGTCGCGCAGCAATTTGTGCTGGGCTTTCAAGCATCTTCAATGCAGCAACGGTTGCGTGAACCATGTTGATTGCATTGTTAGATCCAAGTGACTTAGTCAAAACATCTGTGATGCCTGCACACTCAAGTACTGCACGCACTGGACCACCGGCAATAACTCCGGTACCTGGGCTAGCTGGACGTAGAAGAACTACACCCGCTGCAGTTTCACCTTGTACTGGGTGAGGAACTGTTCCTTGAACACGTGGAACTGTGAAGAATGACTTCTTCGCCTCTTCCACTGCCTTAGCAATCGCTGCTGGAACTTCCTTAGACTTTCCGTAACCAATACCGACCTGACCGTTACCGTCTCCGACAACTACAAGTGCGGTGAATGAGAAACGACGTCCACCCTTTACAACCTTAGATACGCGGTTGATAAATACAACGCGCTCCATGAATGGATTCTTTTCTTTTTCACGATCATCACGACGTTCGCGACGCTCTGGGCGTCCCTTACCTCGCTCGTTGCCTGCTGTTGCTGGCGCAGTAGTTGGATTAGTAGACATTAGAACTCCAATCCGTTCTCTCGTGCACTGTCAGCTACAGCTGCAATACGACCGTGGTACTTATTTCCTGCGCGGTCAAACACGACAGTTGAAACTCCAGCAGCCTTAGCGCGTGATGCAATCAATGCACCAACAGCCTTTGACTTTGCAGTCTTGTCGCCCTTGTCGGCACGAAGATCAGTTTCCATTGTGGATGCATAGGCAAGTGTCTTGCCCTGTGAGTCATCAATAACCTGTACAAACAAGTGACGTGATGAGCGAGAAACGACTAAACGTGGACGTGATGCTGTTCCAGCGACCTTCTTGCGAACGCGGAAAGCACGACGGGCACGGGCGTTTGTTGCCGAACCTTTGCGGACCTTTACACCAATAGCCATTACTTCTTACCTGTCTTTCCTTGCTTACGGCGAACAACTTCACCTGAGAGACGCAAGCCCTTGCCCTTGTAAGGATCAGCCTTGCGAAGCTTCTTAACCTTTGCAGCAACTTCGCCAACCAACTGCTTATCAATTCCAGTGATGTGGAACTTTGTTGGTGACTCAACCTTGAAGGTGATTCCTTCAGGTGCTGGGAATTGGATGTTGTGGCTGTAACCAAGTTGGAACTCGAGGTCCTTACCCTTTTCAGCTACACGGTAACCAACACCGACGATTTCAATAGTTAATGTGTAACCGTTAGTTACGCCCTCAACCATGTTCGCAACAAGTGTGCGAGATAGGCCGTGAAGTGAACGTGTAACACGCTCTTCATTTGGACGTGCAACTGTGATTACGCCAGCTTCTTGTGAAACTTGGATTGGCTCAGCAACGTTAAGTGAAAGAGTTCCCTTAGGACCCTTAACAGCAACGTGCTGTCCAGCGATTGTTACTTCAACGCCGCTTGGAACGGCGATAGGCATGCGACCAATACGTGACATTAGATGATCACCATACGTAGGCGAGAACTTCTCCGCCTACGCCCTGCTTGTTGGCTTGCTTATCAGTAAGCAATCCAGATGAAGTTGAAATAATCGCAACGCCTAGTCCACCAAGAACCTTTGGAAGAGCTGTTGACTTTGCGTATACGCGAAGTCCTGGCTTGCTAACGCGACGCAAACCAGCGATTGAACGCTCACGGTTTGCACCAAACTTAAGGTCAAGAACAAGGTTCTTACCTACTCCATTTTCTGCATCTTCAACGCGATATCCCGCGATGTATCCCTCTGTTTGAAGGATCGCAGCGATACGTACCTTGACCGATGATGACGGCATTGAAACCGAATCATGGTAGGCAGAGTTCGCGTTGCGCAGACGTGTCAACATGTCTGCGATCGGATCTGTCATTGTCATACGTGGCCTCGTGGCCTTTCTCGAACTGGTTTCTTTCTACAGACCTTGTTCGTTGTAGTTATTTGGATAGGTTTTAAAACTCGTTCTTTACTGCTGTATTACCAAGAAGCCTTGGTGATACCAGGTAGCTCACCACGGTGAGCCATTTCGCGGAAGCAAACACGGCAGATGCCAAACTTCTGATAAACAGAGTGTGGACGTCCGCAACGCTGGCAACGTGTGTAGCCGCGAACCTTGAACTTAGGCTTGCGAGCTGCTTTTACCTTGAGCGATGTCTTTGCCATGGCTTATGCCTCCTTGAATGGAAAGCCGAGCGCCTTAAGAAGTGCGCGACCTTCAGCATCATTCTTTGCTGTTGTTACGAAAGTAATATCCATACCGCGTGGACGATCAACCTTGTCCTGTTCGATTTCTGGGAATACAACCTGCTCGGTTAGACCGAATGTGTAGTTTCCACGTCCATCAAACTGCTTTGGTGATAAACCACGGAAGTCGCGGATACGAGGAAGTGAGATTGAAAGCAAACGATCTGCAAACTCCCACATACGATCTCCACGCAAAGTTACGTGTGCACCAATTGGCTGACCTTCACGAAGCTTGAACTGCGCAATTGACTTGCGAGCCTTAGTAACTTGTGGCTTCTGACCAGTGATTGTAATTAGATCGCGGATTGCTCCTTCGATTAACTTTGAATCACGAGCTGCATCGCCAACACCCATGTTCACAATCACCTTTGTAAGTGTTGGAACCATCATTGGGTTCTTGAATCCAAATTCGCTCTTTAGTGCAGGAGCAATAGTGCTCTTGTACTTAGCTTTTAGACGTACATCTACCTTTGTTGACATTAGATGTCCTTTCCGGTGCGACGTGAGATGCGAACATTCTTGCCTTCTTCGTTCTTGCGAACACCAAGACGAGACGCCTTGCCATCGCTATCAACGACCATGACATTTGAAATATGTAGTGATGCTTCAACAGTGATGATTCCGCCGACCTTTACGCCGCGATCACCAGTTGTCTCCTTTGTGTGACGCTTCTGGCGGTTAACGCCTTCAACTGTTACACGGTTGCCATCAACTGAAAGAACCTTTCCTGTTGTACCGCGATCTTTACCCGCGATTACAAGAACGGTGTCATCCTTCTTAATCTTTGCCATTATTAGAGCACCTCCGGAGCTAGCGAGATGATCTTCATAAAACGCTTATCGCGAAGTTCACGTGCAACTGGTCCGAAGATACGGGTTCCACGTGGCTCGCCATCAGCCTTCAAGATCACTGCGGCATTTTCATCAAACTTAATGTAGGAACCGTCTGGACGACGACGTTCCTTAACTGTACGAACGATGACGGCCTTAACGACCTCACCCTTCTTAACCTGTCCGCCAGGAATTGCATCCTTAACAGAACAAACGATGATGTCTCCGATACCGGCATAGCGGCGCTTGGTTCCACCGAGTACACGAATACAGAGAAGCTCTTTAGCTCCTGTGTTATCCGCAACGCGAAGGCGCGATTCTTGTTGAATCATTAGTTATCCACCAGACCCTTACTTTGCCTTCTCGAGAATCTCAACCAAACGCCAGCGCTTTGTAGCTGACAATGGACGAGTTTCCATGATGAGTACACGATCGCCCATGCCAGCAGAGTTCTGCTCGTCATGTGCTTTTAACTTGCTTGAGCGAGACATAACCTTTGAGTACATACCGTGCTTAACACGATTTGAAACTTCAACGGTGATGGTCTTATCCATCTTGTCGCTTATAACAATTCCTTCACGGACCTTACGGTCGCTGCGATCTGCATTGTTTGTTGTCATTACGCAGCTCCTCCGATTCCTAGTTCGCGTTCGCGAATAATTGTGTAGACACGTGCGATCTCTTTGCGCACTGCGCTAAGACGACCGTGGCTTTCTAATTGTCCTGTTGCTGCCTGGAAACGTAGGTTGAAAAGTTCTTCCTTCAACTCACGTACCTTGCTAGTCAATTCATCAGCTGACAATTGGCGTAGCTCTTCATTAGTTGTAATAGCCACTTATGCCTCCTCACGCTTTACTACACGACACTTCATTGGAAGCTTGTGCATCGCAAGACGCATTGCTTCTACTGCAATTGCTTCTGATACGCCTGAGATCTCGAACATAACGCGACCTGGCTTAACGTTTGCAATCCACCATTCAGGTGAACCCTTACCGGAACCCATACGAGTTTCAGCAGGCTTCTTTGTTAGTGGACGGTCTGGATAAATATTGATCCATACCTTTCCACCACGCTTGATGTAACGAGTCATAGCGATACGAGCCGCTTCAATCTGACGGTTTGTTACATAAGCAGGAGCTAGAGCTTGAATACCGAAGTCACCAAATGCAACCTGTGATCCACCCTTTGTTGCTCCCTTGCGAGATGGGTGGTGCTGCTTACGGTGCTTAACACGACGTGGAATCAACATTAGTTAGTTGCTCCTTCCGCAGTTGGTGTTCCCTGAGAAACAGTTACTTCTGCGCGTGGTGCACGTGGAGTACGAGGTCCGCGACGTTCTGGCTTTGGAGCGCGTGCTTCAGCAAGTGCCTTTTCTGCACGATCTGCACGTGAACCAATAACTTCACCCTTGTAGATCCAGACCTTTACACCAAGACGGCCGAATGTTGTATGTGCCTCATAGAAGCCATAATCAATATCTGCACGAAGTGTGTGTAGTGGAACGCGACCTTCACGGTAGAACTCTGAACGTGACATTTCTGCACCACCGAGACGACCACCGCACTGAACACGGATGCCCTGTGCGCCAGACTTCATCGCTGTCTGCATTGACTTCTTCATTGCGCGACGGAATGAAACACGTGCTGCGAGCTGCTCTGCGATGCCCTGTGCAACAAGCTGCGCATCAATCTCTGGGTTCTTAACCTCGAGAATGTTGAGCTGAACCTGCTTGCCTGTGAGCTTTTCGAGCTTCTGGCGAATAACGTCTGCTTCTTGTCCGCGGCGACCGATGACGATACCTGGGCGCGCTGTGTGAAGGTCGATACGTACACGATCACGTGTGCGCTCGATTTCAATGCGTGAAACGCCTGCGCGCTCCATTCCCTTTGTCATAAGGCGACGGATTTCGACATCTTCCTTGACGTAATCCTTGTACAACTTATCTGCATACCAACGTGACTTGAATTCAGTTGTAATGCCTAGGCGGAAGCCATGTGGGTTTACTTTTTGACCCATTAGTTGGACGCTCCCTTCGCTGCTAGTGGTGACTTATCAGAGCGCTTTGGGCTACGTGTTTGCGCAGATTGTGCTGCTCGTGAAATTGTCTTTGAAACATTCTTATCAGCACTTACTGCAACAGTGATGTGTGATGAACGCTTGAGGATACGGAAACCGCGACCCTGTGCACGTGGACGGAAACGCTTCATTGTGCGTCCCTCATCAACGAGTGCTTCTACAACCCAGAGCTCGGAAGCATCGCGGATTGCTGGGTTCTGCTGCTTAGCGTTTGCTACAGCTGAGTTGAGAAGTGTGAACACATCATCTCCTGCAGCTTGTGGTGCAAACTTAAGAACAGAGAGAGCTTCGTCTGCACGCATTCCACGAACCAAGTCGACAACGCGACGAGCCTTCTGTGGTGTGTGGCGGATATCGCGCAAGATTGCGCGACCGACTACAGGCTTATCAGTATTAGCCACGGCTAGCTCTCCGATCGTCCTTGACGTGACCCTTGAAGGTACGTGTTGGTGCGAACTCACCGAGCTTGTGCCCGATCATCGCATCTGTAATGAATACTGGAACATGCTTGCGTCCGTCGTGAACCGCAATTGTGTGGCCGATCATTGATGGTGAAATCATTGAACGACGTGACCATGTCTTGATGACATTCTTTGTGTTGGCTTCATTCTGTGCATCTACCTTCTTAGATAGATGTCCATCAATGAATGGACCCTTCTTGAGACTACGTGGCATAAGGGCTCCTACCGCTTCTTATTCGACTTACGACGACGGACGATCATTGAATCTGACTTCTTGCTCTTACGAGTGCGGCCTTCAGGCTTACCCCATGGAGTCACTGGGTGACGTCCACCAGAGGTCTTACCTTCACCACCACCGTGTGGGTGATCTACTGGGTTCATAACAACACCACGAACAGATGGACGAACGCCTAACCAGCGCTTACGTCCAGCCTTTCCGTAGTTGATGTTGCCGTGCTCAGCATTTCCAACTTCACCAACAGTTGCGCGGCAACGAACATCTACGTTGCGGATTTCGCCAGATGGCATACGAAGCTGTGCGTATGGTCCATCCTTTGCAACGAGCTGAACTGATGCGCCAGCTGAACGAGCGATCTTCGCTCCGCCACCTGGGCGAAGTTCGATTGCGTGAACAGTTGTACCTACTGGGATGTTGCGAAGTGGCAAGTTGTTACCAGGCTTGATATCGGCCTTTGGACCGTTCTCAACTGTTGCACCTTGCTCAAGTTTATTTGGAGCGATGATGTAACGCTTTTCTCCATCTGCATAGTGAAGAAGTGCGATGCGTGCTGTGCGGTTTGGGTCGTACTCAATATGAGCAACCTTTGCTGGCACACCATCTTTATCGTTGCGAACAAAATCGATCAATCGGTACGCACGCTTGTGACCGCCACCTTGGTGACGAACAGTGATGCGACCTGATGAGTTACGTCCACCCTTTGAGTGGATTGGACGTACGAGTGACTTCTCTGGAGTCGAACGGGTGAGTTCAGCGAAATCTGGAACAGATGCGCCGCGTTGACCCGGGGTCGTTGGCTTTAATTTACGAAGTGCCATGATGGTCCTTTTCTAGATCCCTAGTTTCATAAGGTTGCCCTTACGAAACTGGGCCTCCAAAGATGTCGATACGGTCGCCAGCTGCTACCTGCACAATTGCGCGCTTGGTGTCT
>ERZ1034365.36-NODE-36-length-63599-cov-4.222773_pt1 | contig 63599 bp, 52 predicted proteins | sample MGYA00520615_ERZ1034365 | MGnify/ENA primary metagenome ERZ1034365 (study PRJEB33736, sample SAMEA104284505) | Azolla filiculoides | biome: Urban; feature: Water surface; material: Ditch water | place: Netherlands | collected 2015-10-28 | depth 0-0.1 m ...
TTTCTGGAGTTGCATTTCTGTATTTTCTCAGTCTCCTTATGACCCTCTGAGGGTTTTATCCAGAAATCATAAGTTTGGGGGTTTTTTATATATTTCCCGGTTTTGTTTTTTCTTTCTTGCTCCTTGTATATTGTTTATTGGACTATCATTATATTATTAATGCAAAAAATCCTATTTGATTACGGGTTACACTTCTTAGTATTTTAGCAAGTATTTTTACTGTTATTCTTATCGTTCATTTTGGTTGGATTAATCTTTCTTATATAAAAACTCACTGGTAATATATGCGTATATTCTTTTTAGTGGCCCTTCTTTTCCTTTCTTCTTGTTCTCTTCCTGTTGGAACCGATACAACACAATCAAGTCTTATTCCTTATGACTGAGGCCAATTTACTATACAGGTACCAAAAAGTTGGAATGAAGCAAAGAAACAAGATATTCCTCTCCCGAAAAATGGAACTGTTGTTTTAGCCTATGTATCACCTGAAATTACGAATGGATTCTCCAATAATCTTCTTATTATAAAAGAGAAACTTACGGGACTTATGAGTTCAAAAAAATATAGTGAACTCAATCATATTCAAACAACAAAATCATATCTTGAATATACCAAACTCCTCGATTCTAGTATACTTTTCTCTGATGGAGATGAAAGTAAGGTATATGGTTTTGAAGCACGATATAATCAAAATACTCCTCGAAAGAAATTCTTACAAACTTCCAAAATTTGTACAGATACGGTATATCTCATGACTGTATCTATATCGCTTGAAAAAGATATTACAAAATATAAAGAGATACTTCAATCCTTTACATGTAAATAATAAATATCTTTCAAAAAAACTCCTCATATCAAATATATGGGGAGTTTTTCTCTATAGAGAGAGAAAATATATTATAAGAACCTATAAATAAGAAAAAACAAGTGAATATTTGCATATTAGAAAAAAGTATGTTACCCTATATTTGCCTAGGTTTATTTCTTATTTATTTTATTTCATTGTATGAAATCCAATACCAATACATACAAGAAGAGATTCAAGCAACGCCTATTTGCTGGGATCGCACTTGTCGCAATGACGCAAAACGTCTTTGCAACCACGGGTTTTAGTATCCCATGAAATGGGACAACTGATACCTATAACATAACCATTACTGGTCCTGTCGATCCCGGAGATGTAATCACTCTGGAATATGATGGTACAAATAGTCCACTATGAGGAATATGTAATGCTGCGAGTTATCCAATAAGCTATACCGTTTCAGGTATTGATACTGAGGATACGATTAAGAATCAACTCATTACTGAGTTAACTAATTGTGATACAGCCTTAGATAGTGCTGTAAGTCCTGATACATATATTACAGCAACTGATGGTTGACCATGAGTTGTAAATGTAGTATTTGGACCAGCCTTTGATACACAATATACTATTACTACAAATGTTACCCCTGCTGCTGGTGGAGATGTTACTCCTCCATCACTTACTGTTCCTGGGAATTTTACAACTAGTTCAACTGGTGGGACACTTTCTGGAACGGTTTCTGATGTTGAATCAGGAATAAGTGCTGTCAATGTTGAAATTACTGATCCACTTGCAGGTGTAAATACCTATAGTGGGAATGTGGTCGGTGGAAATTGGGATTATAACTATGCTCTCTCCGCTGGAACTGGTACTTATAATGTGCTTGTTACCGCTGTCAATGGTTCTGGTCTTACCACAACTTGAGCTCACACAATTACCCTGAATGAAGCAACTGATGTTACTACTCCAGTAGTAACAATAGTTGGAGCAAATCCTCAAACTATTGTTGTAGGAGGTACATTCTCTGACTCAGGTGCTGAATGGGCTGATAACGGAAATACCGGAGCTATTGCTCTTGGTGATACTGGATCACTCAATCTGAATCAAACTGGTAGTTACTCTGTAACCTATACATACGCTGATCTTGCTGGAAACACTGGTTCCCAAGTTCGTACAGTAAATGTGGTAGATCTTCCTCCAGCAGATACAAATGCTCCTACCCTCTCTATTAATGGTGGACTGAATGCAAATACTCAATCAAGTACACATGTACTTTCTGGAACAGTAAATGATTGAGAAAATACATACCCAATCAGCCTTAATATATCTGTTTATAAAAATGCACTTCTTATAGGAAGTGGACAGGAAACGGTTGTCAGTGGAAACGCATGGAGTCATTCCTATTCATTCCTCAATGGAACTGGTACATATACATTTAGTATAACTGCTACGGATGGAACTGGCAACGTCTCAGGTGCCACAACACAAGATATTGCTTATACTGTTCCTGTAGTGGTACCTCCGGTTGCTCCAACTCCGGTTGCCCCAACTACTATTGCTGGAACTGGTGAAGTAGTGAATCTTGCAGCAACTGGATCTTCTGGTTCAACATTCCAACTTGGAAATAGTGTCACTTTAAAAAATGAAACTAGTGGGACACTTTTAATCCCAAGCAATACTGTTATCGAAGTTCAAGGAAATGATTGGGATGGATTCCTCTATGTAACCCCAGTAGCGAGCGGTGCGAGTGAAAATGCTACTTTTGCTGAACTTCCTCTTACTGCTACATCAAGTACAACATACACCGTACATGGAACAACTGAAGTGGGTGCAAGTGGAACATCTCTTGCTGCCTCAGGTGGACTCTTTGATATTACTGTTCTTGTTCCAAATGCAACCATCGGTGCTATTCTTGGAATCTATCGATCAAATAATGGAGCCTCATGGATTGCAAATAATCCTGATGCTACCTGTACAGTAGACGGTGGAAAAAATTGTAACTTTAAAAGTAATCACCTTTCCTACTTTACTACAGTAGAATCTACTTCTGTAACAACTCCTACCACTCCTACTACCACTCCTTCCAATTCAAACGGAAATGGTGGAGGTGGACTTGGTATCGCACTCAAGAATACTACAATGAATTCAGCGCCAGCAGCAAAACTTCTTACTCAAGAAAGTATTGTTGGTGAATCATCTGAAACTATTGTATTAGATTCACGCGAAACTGTAACGATTGAAAATAATAAATTTACGGAAGGTGAAAAAGTTCGTGTTTTCATCAAAGATGAAAATGGAAAATTGAAACAAGTAGCCTATGTGCCAGTAAAAGATGGAAAGATTACATTTAAATCTCTCTACCAAGGTAAATTTGTTCTCAAGAACTTTAAGCCTGGTATGAAGGTTTCTGATTCATTCTTTGCTCTTGGAAATAATGTTCAAACGAAATAAGAAATAAACCAATTTATGGAAATATATTGTCTGAATAGGAATTATTTCTGCATATATCTCTAGCATGAATATATGAATGCGATATATCGAATATTCTTGAAATATATAATCATATACCTTCAAGATTATCTCTTAGTATTGATTCATTCCATTCAATGGGATATATCCAGTATACATAATTACTCCTCATTTGATTATTTTCATACAAAAACACCCAGTTATATATAACTGGGTGTTTTTCTGCACAAAAAAATCCCTTCAAGATATGAAGGGATTTTATAGATATTATATGGTGCCCGGGGGGGGACTTGAACCCCCACACCTTTCGGCATACGCACCTCAAGCGTACATGTCTACCATTCCATCACCCGGGCGAAATATAGTGGTGCACCCAGTAGGGCTCGAACCTACAACCAACGGCTTCGAAGACCGCTACTCTTCCAATTGAGCTATGGGTGCAAAAGCGAACTCTCTAAGAAAGCTCGCGAATTATAGTATCTTTTTGAGAGAATGCAAACCTTTTTTACTTTTTAGAACCGCTAATATCATAGAGAAGAGGAGCGGCTATACATACAGATGAATAGGTTCCAACCATTGTTCCAAATATAAGCGCAAGCATAAATCCCTTGAGGGTTTCTGGTCCAAAGAAGAACATAACAACAATCACGATTACTACTGTCATCGATGTAAAAATAGAACGTGTAAGAGTATCTACTATTGAGGTATTAATAAGCTGTCCAAATCCTCCCATTTTCTTTGCTCCATGTTCACGAATATTAGAACGAATTCTATCCATAACAACAATAGTATCATTGATAGAATATCCAAGAACCGTTAACATAGCGGTAATAAAGAAGGTATCAATCTTAAATTCTGGAAAGAAAAAAGAGGTGATCACATACAAACCAAAGGCAATAACTACATCATGAATAAGAGAGATACCTGTTACTACTGCGAATGGCCAACTTGCCATATTTTCAATAGATCAACGAAAGGCAAAGGCGATATACAATGATATCATCAAGATAACAAGAACAAGTGTAAGGTATGCTGTATTCTTAATATAGGCACCAAATGCCTCACCGATATTTATATAACGAGAAAGTTGAGCATTGGAGATTTTATTGGTTATTTGATTTTTAAATTGAGTTTTAATGGTTTCCATATTTGCTTCATTCATTCCCTCGATACGTGTAAAACCAGCTTCTACCACAAAAATATCCTGACCAGTAATACGATAAGCGGTCACATCATTTACAACCGTTTGTCCACTAAATAAGACCTCTTTTTTTAACTCGAGAGCAATAGCTTTAGCATTTTTTACAGCCTCATCTACATTTCAACCGCTCATAGTGTATTCAATCTGAACACCACCTGTCATATCAATACCGAGATTCAAAGGAAAAAAGAATGGAGAGAGAACCGAAATCAAAAGAAATACTCCAGAAATTCCATAAAAGGCAGTACGTTTTTGAATGAAAGAAATCATACGAAAAATAGAAGAAAAAATACAGGAAATTTATACGATGAAGTCGCAAAAAGTCAAAAGAAAAGGTTGAAAAGGCTTGCGGATTGTAAAAGAATGGGGTATACTTAATATGAATTCAGACTCAACTTTGTTCCCAAAAAATCCTATATGCAATACAAAATTCCTGTACAAATAGAAAATGAAGACACTATTATTGGAAATCTTTCCTTACGACAGATTATTATTATGATGGTATGGTGATGAATTGGATACAGTCTTTTTAAGTCTTTGGAGCCCAGGATTGGATGAGAAATTGCCCTCATTCCTGCTGCTACCTTCTGAATAGTCGGAATCGTCATTGCTCTCATGAAAATTTCTGAAATGACATTCCTTGCTGTTATGTTAAATTTTATACGATTACAACTCACCAGTAAGGAACGAAAATGGGAAAAATGAGTAGACAGCTTCTCTGAACTTGAAATAGGCTATGTACTTCCTGTCAACTCAGTGCAAACAAAGAATCTTTCAAAATGATCTATTGATGCCCTCATGAATCAAGACTCACATGATAAACTTAACAAAATATAATTCATTCATATCGTATGGCTGAAGATAAAACAACAAAATCAGTACTCAATCCGAAAAAAAGCACAAAAGATACCACTACACAGCGATATCTCCCTTTTTCTGAAATCCGAGATAATGTTATGATCTTAAAGGATGGCTCATCCCGAATGGTACTTCGAGTTCATGCACTCAATTTCAATCTTAAAAGCACAGAAGAACAAGATGCCATTCTTCTTTCATATCAACGTTTTCTGAATTCTCTTCGTTTTCCTATACAAATTATCGTCCGTTCGCTCAAGGTTGATATAGAATCCTACATCAATAAATTAAAATGAGTAGCACTCAAACAACCAAATCCACTGCTTCAAGAACAAACCTATCGATATATTGATTTTCTTATGAATCTTATCGATCTTGCACAAATCATGCGAAAGGATTTTTACATAGTAGTTCCATTTGATCAGGTGGAGAATGAGAGTGTAAAATCAAATGGGATTATGGGCATATTCCAGTCATTTTGGTCAGCTATAAATAATGAAGATTCTGTGGCAACCATGCGACTGAATAGACAAAGAATCGAGGCATTAAGAAAATGAAATACAGAAAGGATGAATACATTAAAAACCTGACTTGAATCCATAGGATTACGCAGTGAAGAGCTTAAAAAAGATGAGCTTATAAAGCTTTTATATAACTACTATAATCCTCGGGTTAATGTAGAGGCTTGACTCAAGGCAAATATAGATAGTGTAAGTATACAGTAGGTAATTTTGATTTTTATGTCAAATCGAGATATTGGAAACAAATGAGAAGACATAGCAGAAAAATATCTTAAAAATCATGGATATTGTATCCTTGAACGAAATTATACTATTCTCTCATCAGAAATTGATATCATTGCTGAGTGAGAATCACATATTGTGTTTATAGAAGTAAAATTACGAAATACCCCTTGGTACGGACATCCACTTGAAACACTCACCAAAAGTAAGCGCGTATTCCTCTATAGAGGAATACGCGCTTACTGTATGAAAAAAAATATAGATATAGATCTTTGTAGAGTAGATTTTATTGGACTTCTCAAAAAGGAAGACGGTACTGGGTACCGTCTTTGGCATATAAAGTGAGTAGAATTGTTTTAGTTATGCACGCATTCGAATATCTTGATCATTCGCAGCTGGAGCATCAGAAACGCCAGCTATAAAAGCCTGTCGAGTCACTTGTTGTACTGTCTGGACAGATGAAACTTCTTTATGTAAGAATGCTTGGTACGCATTTTCATTCGATCCATAGGTAGTATATTCTTTCGGATTATCGACCCCAAGAATATTTTCATAACTCATATCAAATCAAAGATCTCGTAATTCTAGCATATACGGATGACGCATAATGGTTCGTTCATACATATCTTTCCTCTCTTCAAGGGTCGTTTTTTCAGCAGCTGTCGCACCTTTCAATTTATCTCGAAGCCATGCAACTATTTCTTTATTAATATGAGAAAATTGTCATTTTTGATACTCTGTATTTCATTGAAATGTTTCAGATTTTTTAATACTTTCAAGGTACGGAATAACGGCAGACTTCCAAAAATATTTATAATCAGTCTCATTCATGTCACCATGCTTTGGTACTACATTGATTTTTAAATCAAGGTAATGCTTTAAGGTATGATATGTAAATCCTGTTGATGAATCAATCGGAGAGTGAGATGATATAAATTGCTCACTATGTGAATATCCCCCCATATTTCTAATAGATTCATTTGGATGGGCAGAAGAAGGAGCATATTCATGAGTACCATCGAGCTCTCGAATATAACGAGCAAATGTTGTTCGTACAATGGGGTCACGATGTTCTTTTGACTGAATAGCAATAAGTGGATCAGAGAGTTGAAGTACTGGGTGAATTATTTTCCCATAATCTAACCAAAAATCATGGATTACTTCATAAATATTTGGATTGTTGAGCTGTTCTGATCGATCGAGTTCAATCATTTTAAGACGAGTACGGGCCTGTTCTGGAAGTTTACCAGAATCAACTAACATATCTACTACCGTATGAACTACTGACTGATACACTCAAGCAAGAGAATCATTACGTCAGAAAGTAAAAGCATGGTATGGATTTCACTCAGCATCGGTAAAATTCTTAAAATCATTCAATGTTTCTGGATGAGCCATTTTTGTTACATTACTCATAGACCAAACAAAGGCTGGACCCATGGAGCTTTGTCCAGGCCATTTCCCCATAGTTCCTTTTATATTTCCAAGCACCAATGACCATTCACCTGACTTAAAACGTGAAATTGTATAAATAGCACGATCCTTTGCTCCAAGTTTTTCACTCGATTCTCGTTCTCATTTTTGCTTATTTTTCTCGCGAGCCTCACGAACAGTGTTTCCAAATACCCCAGGACCACCCATGGCCTGAATATAGATATTATTCTCATGATTAAACTTGAAAAAACGATCAAGGAGAATAATTTCATTTAACGTGTTAGAAGTTTCGGTATTTACTGCAGATTCTCTTTCTTGACAACGCTTATATTCATAAGCAGGATCACATCAACAAGCTCGCACAATACGATCAAACCAGATATGTCCTTTTCCACTCAATTTATCAAGATTACTATCCGCATAAAGCTCACCAGTAGCTTCAAGGGTTACTAACAGTGCAGCCAATAAGTGTTCTGGTCGAGAATTGGAATTCTCTATAATATGAACAATCTCTGCTCGCATACGGGCTCATTTAAGATTTCGTATACTTCCCTTCTTTTCTTCGATTGTTTTATTTACATGCTTTGAATAATCCATCATCGCATGATTTTCCAGCATACTAAAACCAGGAATCTTGGATAATTTCTTTGACATCTTAAACATCGATTCTGCAGAGCGGAATTCAGCCCCTTCTTTCAACATATGTTCAAATGTATGAAAAATCATGCCACCTGCTTTCCAAAAATCATACGGTGTTTTCCAATTCATGACCCTTCCTAGAAAACCGCCATGCATATGAAGATGTGGTGCCTCATATTCTTTTACTGCATCCGGATCGGAATCAAGAAGAGAAGTTAACTTATAACCACGTACCCATCTCATTAAATGACGAAAGGACTTGTCAGCATGTTTTGCATATTTCTTTGTTTTCTTATACTTTACTTCACCATCTTCTTTATTTTCACGTTTTACATCTGAAACGGGTTCAAGAATATTTACTGTATTTAATCCAGTAATTTCAACTTTAATAATGGCACCATTGGCATTTTTAAATCCAAATATTGGACTTTTTGAACCATCTCACTGTTGCATTTGAAAGCTATTTTCATGAATACTAAGTCCAGGTTCAGAGAATGCTTCTAGAAATGAATCCCCATCATGAATCGGTTTCATTCGTGCAAATGTCTCATGTTCTGCTCGAATTCATTCAATAAAACCAGTGAATGGAATATTTGGATATATTGTTCCGTCTTCTGATTGAAGAGAGATAATTTGTTCTGTATAGTTTATGCTATCCACTTTTAAAATATCATATTCATCTTCTTCTCAAAACTGAAAATACGTTCCAACCTCAAATGCAATATCACGATGTGATGGATCAAGTGAATCAATTCTTGCTTGAAATGCCTCTGGATTCGAAAGTTCTGGCTCAGGTGATATCTCTGGAATACGATTGGTTAATTTCATATGCTCAAAAGCTGCCTCATCCAATATGGTTACTTTTCCTCATCGAGACGTATAGGTTTGAAATTCTTTTACAAGATCAGCATACAAAAGTTCTTCTGGCGGAAGTTGTGGAGCTCAGATTTGTCATCCAGTATAAGAAATACTTGAAACCTGAATATGTTTAATCGTTTCAGGAGGATTCATAGTATCTACCCCCATAATCTTCATAAAAAACTTTCAGCCCTGGGGGGTTTCATAACAAATAATTCCCCCTCTTTCAAAGTTTTCTAATCCTTTTATGAGACATCCTTGTCATGAAGGATCTTTCAGAGTTTCACGAATATATGCGTTAAATTGTGAAAAATCTTCAATATCAGGAGGATTCTCATCTTGATTCCCTCCTCGTAATGATTGAAATCATTCATACAATGCTGCATTCAGATCTTCCTTAAAAGAAATAAAGAAATCATCTACCAAAGTATCGAGAAAATCAGTGGAATCAGTACGAATAAAGAATTCTGGATTCCCATCTAATAAACTGGATATAAAACGGTCAAGTTCCTCATGGCTTGAGAATACAGATTCATCTACTCCTCAAAAATCAGCATCAATTCGTTGAATAATAAGAATTTTTGCTCTCTCAATATCAAGAAAATTATGCTCTATCAAAAATCCAATAGAAACACGGGGAAGAAGTTCTTGTATGAGGAATTTTTGCTTTTCTCTACTTGAAGTATCAAGAAGACTTAATAAAAAAGAACAATCATCCTCTGTTACTACTCAAGTAACTTGAACTTGACGCATAAGACTATGAAATCTATCCAATAAAACAGGATGAATAGAATCTGAAAATCAAAGATGCTCAATAATCCCTGCAATATCACGAGGAGCAATGCCTCTATCAATTCACAAAACAAATTCACGACGAATATGTATTTTTCTATTATACATCTTCAGTTGCTCAAAGGATAACGTTTTAATGCTTGAAAGAATAGAATTCTTTTGGGTAGCATCTAATACAAATTCCTTTTGTATAACATGTTCTAATGCCATTCGCTCATTATTAATCTGCAAACCTGCTTGAAAAATCATATTTCGAATTCGCTCATTTGAAAACAATGAAGTATCATCGAAAATTCCTGATGGTATAGATATAAAGTCGTTCGTACTTCCAACCGCCTGTTTTTGAGCAAGAAATTGAGAAGCAAGATTTCTGACATGTAAAATTCCATCTTTTCAGAGAGCTTTATCATAAAATTCTGTAGCCTGATGAGAACAGATAGCAGTATCAATCAGTTCAGTAAGGAGTTGATGAGCGGTAGCAAGTGCATCTTTTGAATTCCCCTGAGTTCACTGTTCATTAATCGCTGCATCTCACTGTGTGTGAATTCATGTATCCATATTGACTTTTTTAAATTATGATTTTATTATATATAAAATATATAGGAAATGCAAATAAAAAATCCCCTTATACAAGGGGATTTTTTATATATAAAACTCTCAATTACATTGCAGTACCAGTAGCAGTAGCACCAGAAGCTTCTACAGTAGAAGTTGTAGTTGTAGTTTCAACCATACCAGTTGCAACCTCAACCTTAACTTCAGCACCAGTAGTAGTTGTAGTTTCAACCATACCAGTTGCAACCTCAACCTTAACTTCAGTACCAGTAGCAGTAGCACCAGAATTTGTATCAACTGGAGTTACTTTAGCACCACATGATGCAAGAAGAAGAGTAGCAGTAGCAACAAGAAGTAGAACTTTCATAACGAAGAAAATAATATAAGTAAATGTGAGTCGAGTATATAGAATGGTTTCCTAAATGCAACTATTTTTTCGAGTTTTTTTACAAGTTTTGCACATATTATTAACTATACATTATTATGTATAATATACAATAGAATAAGTATTGGCTCTGGGGAGGGAATAAGAAAAAGAAGGGATCAATAAAAAAATAATTTGATTTTTCTCTCTATTTTACTAGAATTCTCCCCAATAACCTCATGGAGTAATAGTGCACATACTCTTTCAGGTATACTTTTTCCGTATAGGACGAATGTATCTGAAATTTGGCACTTTACTCGAAAGAACACAACCTTTCTTGTACTTATGTGCAACGAAAGGTTTTTATTTTATTACTCTTTTTTTATGTCAAAAAAGCTTGAACTTCTTATGCCTGCAGGGAATCTTGAAAAACTCAAATACGCGCTCGCCTATGGTGCAGATGCTGTATATGCTGGAGTACCTATGTTCTCACTTCGTGCCCGTGAAAATCAATTTACGTGGGAAACACTCGCAGAAGGAGTTGAATATTGTCATTCCCGTGGAAAAAAAATCTATTTTACTGCGAATATTTACGCACATAATACGAAAATTAAGCCGTTTATGGCTGCTTTTGAAAAAATGCAAGCACTCAAACCAGATGCTTATATTATGAGTGATCCTGGACTTATCTATCTTGTACGAAAAAATTTTCCAGAAGCAGAAATTCACCTCTCTGTACAGGCAAATAATACAAACTGGGCACAGGCTGAATTCTGGAAATCACTTGGAATCACTCGTATAATCCTTTCTCGAGAACTCTCTCTGAAAGAAGTAAAAGAAATTCATGAAATGTGTCCTGATATCGAGATTGAGTTCTTTGTCCATGGGGCTATCTGTATGGCATATTCTGGACGATGTCTCCTTTCTAACTACTTCTCACATCGAGATCCAAATCAGGGAACCTGTTCTCATTCATGTCGTTGGGAGTATAAAGTATTCAAAAAAGATGCAAGTGAGGAGGAGCTCTATGATTCTACTGGGCGTCCAGAGGATTATATTCCACTTCAAGGGGAATTTTACCTTGAAGAACGAGAACGTCAGGGAGAAATGATTCCAATCGATGAAGATGAATATGGAACTTATATTATGAACTCTCGAGATATATGTCTTCTATCCTATATGCAGGAACTTGCCGATGCAGGTGTTATCTCATTTAAGGTAGAAGGAAGAAGCAAGACAGTAAACTATCTTGCTTGAGTAGGACGTGCATATCGACCAGCTCTTGATGCAGTGGAAAGTGGTGAAAAATACAATGATGAAGAACTCGCTGAAGAAGTTTTTGCTATATCAAATCGTGGATATACTCCTGGTTTCCTTGTAGGAAATCCTGGAGAAAAGGCTATCTACTTTGAAAAAAATCTCGATCTCCACGAAGAGGATCCAGTAGGTATCGTAAAAGGCTATGATGAAACTCGAAAAATGGCTCGTATCGAAGTAAAGAATCGTATCGATATCGGAGATGACCTCGTACTCCTTTCTCCTTCTCAACGATTCAAGTTTGCTCTCACAGAAATCATTGCTGACCCCATCCTCCTTGGAGATGTGAAATCAGATAAAGCCAGTTCTACTGAAGTTCCTGCCAATGGAGAATCTCGAGAATCAGGACATGGAGGACATATTGATCTCTGGATAAATGTTCCGGAAAAACCAGCTGACTATGCTATCATTCGAAAGAAACGTACACTCTAGAAATTGCTAAAAATAAAAATCCCCATTAATCTATAATGGGGATTTTATTAACTTCTTCTTTGATAGTGCGATTTGCCGTACATAGGAGCACATGTACATTCTATTGCCTCACACACCGTACATGCCTTATGGATATAGAGTTTTGCAACTCGTCCTCAAAACTGTCCTCGTAAGTTATCAATAGTAGATTCTTGTTCCTCGGGAGAAAGAGTTCGAATTCTTTTTAATTCAGCAAAAGCTGCTCGTTCTAATTGCATAGTACCAATCTTATAATATAATCTATTTTAATGTATTATATATACATTAAAATATCAACTCCGCAAATAATACGAAAATATCAAGAAATGCAATAATTTTTTCAAAGTTGTTATATCATTGTTACAGTTTTACTCACAAAAGAGTTGTCTACATCTATTATCAAATATAAGATCAGGGAATCAATTCTGATAGATATTATATGCAAATAGATGTATAAAAATCAAAAGAATTCCAAGCTGCAAGATATGTGCTTGATTGAGTCCAAATAGTCATTGTTTTGACTCCAATTTCCAGATAAATGGAAGAAATAATGTCATACAAAAAAGCGCAAGCAAATTGCTATAATTTTCATTTATATAATACTGTAAGATAAAGAAAAGTATCCCAATCCCCATACCATGGAGAATATGTCCTATTTTTGTTCATGGAACTGTTTTTGGATCAGTAATCATGAAAAATATAAATACAAAGAAACCAGGATTAAAATATATCAGAGCCTGCTGCCAGGTTGTTTCCTCTGTAAAGAATGCAAATATGAACGCTTGAGTCAAAAAAAATGAAAGTGTCGTTATCCATATGGGTATATGCATAAGGCGCTGTACACGAGTCGATATCAAAGCACCCAGAAGAAATATAGCTATATATATGAGGATCGTTTTTTCAGGGGTTGAGTAGATTCCCCATTGGAGTGGGTTTGTCCAAGCAATGAGAGGAAAAAATATAAGACAGAACGTAACCGCCATATTGGATGGATTCATAAAATGTCGCCCTTCCTGTGTTGTGAAAGTATATTTTCAGAGAATCGCAAGTGCACCAGCAAGGATATAGATGATGATTTCATCCGATCGGAGAAAGAATGATATACCCCATAAGGCATTAAATGCACCAGAAAATCGTATACTTCCTACTCAATATTTATATATTTGAATAGCAATTTCTAGTATTAAAATTGTTCAAATAGTTGCGAGAATTTTATAAATATCAAGGTAAAATCCGTAATAGAGAACCCCTATCGATAATACAAGAGCGACAATGGCCGTTTGATTGGTTTGAGCATTATACCTGAGTCATTGAATAATAGCCCTAAAAATCGCCTGTACATCTGAAAATATCTTTGAAGATGAAATCATACTCTGATAGGGAAAAGAAATATTGTTCGACCATATATAATCAAAACTATATAAAATATAATCTCATATAGTTTTTGGAATTAAACCCGTAATAATCCACGAAATCCACGAACGGCATAATAGGAATCTGCACCATTATGGTAAGTAAATACTTGATTATAACGTCGATCGCAAAAGAGTGCTCATCCCCTTTCTCGAATAGATGAAGGGGTATATATCCAACTCGAGGTTTTTACATCAAATTCACCCAACTGTTGGAGTTCTCGATACTGTTCTTCAGTTAAAATCTCTATACCGATATCAGTAGCCATATCGGTAACGGTACTCTCTGGTTTATGTTCTTTTCTGGATTCCAAAGCCTCTCGATCATAACAAAGACTTCTTCGACCTTTTGGAGACTCTGGTGAACAATCGCAAAATATATATTCTTCTGTTGTTGTATCATATCCAATAATATCAGGTTCACCACCCGTTTGCTCCATTTTAAGAAGTGAAGAAAGTGTATTGATATTGTTTTCCATTCTTGTCTGAATATCCTGCCAATCGAGATTCTCATGACGAGACATATTTTTTTCAAAACGAGTTTTTAGGAGCTGAATCAATTCAGTTTGTTGTTCGAAAGAAAAAGTTAATGAGGCCATATGTTGCTATGAATGAATATTCTATAGAAATAGTATATGCTGGGATTATAAAATACAAGTTTTCAATAATCGAACCTAAAAAAATCTCCTCAAAGCCACAAAGTGACGATGAAGAGCTCATATTAAGCGAGTATGGTGAAAGAAACTTCAAAGGTTACATTCGTATATCTATCATAAAATGCGCAAGCACCGATATATAAACAGATGGACCACACAGTTTGTCTCTCTTTGTAGGGAAGAGGTAAGAAGACTTGAAGAAAGAAAAAAGTTCTGACAAGTTCTGACGGAAGGAAATTAGTACAGAATTATCTCAATGAGATAGAAAATGGTTCTCATTTATCATGAGTATACACGAGGTTAATTATAGATAATTAATAATATTGCATAATTATAAATATTATTTATAATAATAATGTCACTAACCATAGGAGAATTGACATGAAAAATGTTTGGCCAACTGACTGGCGTTATATCGGAGGTATCATCCTCAGTTGCATCGCCACTATTGCTATAGGTTATTTTCTATGGCAATGGATTCCAGAATTGTTGAAATGGTTCATTGAGATTCTCGGATACCCCTTCTGGGTGGTGTTCACGAAGTTTCTCAAGATCGAAATCAATCAGTTCGAGGCCTTCTGGGCATTCTTTGGCATCGCATGTATTGCAATGGTGATTGTCGGGAACTTCACACCCGTGCGGGTTTCTCAACAAGTAACCGTCACAAAAAACAAAGAAGAAACGGAAGGCTGAATTTCTCCACTGCGAGGCTGATTCACATCAGCCTCCTCTTTTATTATTAAAATAATCCCTTATTTAAAGGGATTATTTCGTTTATTGACAAATGGTGCAACCAGCAGGGCTCGAACCTGCGACCTCCTCCTTCGCAGGGAGGCGCTCTAATCCAACTGAGCTATGGCTGCAAATAGTGTGGACATATTATGAATTTTTTTAGAAAATCAATCTTTTCTTTCCTTTTTCAGAAAATGTCCAGCACACAATTATTCGAGTTCAAGATATTCATCGATACGAACTTGCCATACAAATTCGTCGATATGGGAGACAAGAACCATAGTTCCTTCGTACTCATCGAGTGCCTTTGCAATAATGGGAAGATGGCGGAAATTAATATGATTGGTTGGTTCATCAAGGATAAGAAGTCCTGGTTTCTCAAGAGCAAGTTTACAGAACATGACAAGTCATTTTTGCCCCTCAGAAAGAGCTCCAATCTGAGTATTCATGAGTTCACCGGTAATCAGAAATCCTGATGCAAAGGAACGAAGATCTTTATCGAGAGCCTTTCGATCACTCGCCTCAAAAAGACAGTCATACACTTTTTGGCTAAAATCAAGGGTAGAAAAGTCCTGTCTGTAGTACCCAACCTTTACATTCTCTCAGATTTTAGCACCTTTGGCTGTTCCATTGGCAATAGACTCAAGAAGGGTGGATTTTCCAATTCCGTTTGGACCAGAGAGAAGAAGATGACGATTTTTTCCGAGCGTTATATCCACTTCTTTTTCTACTGGCTCATGATCCTTAATTATATTCACGCTCGTCAACGCAAGAATAGCCCCACCGATTCATTCCTGATTTGGAATAGTAAAATCACGGATTGTTTTATCTTCACGACGAACATCACCCTTAGAAGCTTCTAACTCCTCGGCCTTTTCTACCATCTTTTTTGCGACGGAACGAAGCTTTCCTCATTTATGAGCAAAGACATTCGCTTGATCTTTATTGGCTTGTATTTCTTTTTCAAGACGAGAGTTTTCTCGATTTTGTGCTTCGATACGACGCTCCACTTGTTCAACAGCATCGTGATAGTTTCCAACAAATTGCTCCACTTTTCTCGTAAATACATCAAGATACAAAATTCCATCAGTAAAGGCATTTAAGAATTCAGCATCATGGGAAATAACAAGAACAGTCTTGTCATAATCTTGAAGAAATTGAGTCATCTGCCAGATCCCCTCAGAATCAAGATTATTGGTTGGTTCATCAAGAAGAAGAATATCTGGATGCTGAATAAGCGCTCCAGCAAGAAGAAGACGTGCTTGTTGGCCTCCAGAAAATGAACCGATAACACGATCAAGAAATGATGCAAATACCTGTTCTTTCGTCATGTCAGAACTCTTCGGAACACTCGGAAGGAGATTTACTACTCCAAGAATATCACGAATATCACGATCAATATTGTGAGAATCATTTCGTGAATATTTACGAAAATATTCACTGATAGTGAGCTCTTTATCAGCATGAGGCATTACCTGCTTTGCGATAGCGATATGTGCTCATTTTGTGATATGGATTTTCCCTTCTTTTGGAGCATATTCTCCAGTAATCATCTTAAAGATAGTACTTTTTCCAGCACCATTTTGCCCCATAAGAGTTATCTTGGAACCTTCACGTACAGAAAACGAAGTCTCATCGAGAAGCCATTTTGGTGGAATATAACCAAAAGTAATCTCATCAAAACGAATTATTACATCACCTCGAGCCATAGAAAGAAAAAACAAAAATTAAACAGAAAAGATGGCCACAAAATGGTCATCTGTATTTTTACAGAGAAAGTATATTGATACTAGGAAAAAAGCAAACGGATTATTGTTATATGCTATTTTCAAAAATATTCTATACCCTCAATCATCTGAATTTGAATAAAATATATATACTCTTTCGTATATAATTCTAGATAGAATAAAATTCACACCTATGAATGAACACACTCTCGGAGAAAAAATTTCGGAAAATCCTGATATTTTCTCTGAAATCATCGACAATTATGAGGAAAAACTTATGAGATATATTATGCGTTCAACTGATATATCTGAGATTGACGCAGAAAATCTTCTTCAAGATATATTTATTAAAATCTATCAATACATCAATGAGTATGACTCACAATATAGTTTTTCGAGTTGGATATACCGTATTGCCCATAATATGATAATTGATCATTATCGGAAAAATCAGAAAGAATCTGAAAATATCTCTCTCGAAGATGAAGAATATACCAATATTATAACTTCGATGAGTGATGGAAATTCCCCACACCATGATCTCAAAAGAGGAGATATAAAAAATTGTGTACAAAAGGCAATATCACTCCTCAGAAAAGAATATAAAGAAATTATTCTCTTGAAATGCATCGAAGGATATTCCTACGAAGAAATATCTGATATTCTTAGAATTCCTGTATGAACAGCAAGTACTCTCATTAATCGAGCACGAAAAGAACTTCGAGAAAATCTCGAGAAACTCCACTGTAATTCCTAATATTTCTCTATGAGTCACCTGAAAAATACAATACTTTCAAAAATTGAAAAAGAAAAAATAACACCCATTCCGAAGTCTTATTTCATCAATAAATATAGAATCTTCTGGGGGATATTTTGAATTTCAATTATTCTTGGAATTCTATGAACTGCTTTTTTTATAGAAGATTCGAGTGAATTCATAGGAATGTTTGGGTATTTAGAATGAAACATTGGAATATTTCTCCTGCCAAATATTTTTTGGATTATACTTATTATATTTCTAGTATTCATAGGTATAAAAAGTCTTCGGAATACATCCGTAGGATACCGGTACTCATACTGAAAAATAACCATCATCTGAGTGATTATTATCGTAAGTTGATGATATCTTTTTCGATTCAGTGGATTATGACCAATGCTTCATACCTTTATGCGTTCAAATATTCCATGAATAGAGTCACTTCTGTATACTATTTCTGCATGGAATAGTCCTGAGAATGGAAGACTTTCAGGAATAATACTAGAGAAAACGAAGCATTCGATACAATTGAAAAGTACTGATGAAAAAATCTGGAATATAGATATAGACTCTTCGTTTATCTCTCCGAAGGTAGTATGAAATACTGGTGAACAGATACGAATACTTTGAGAAATAAAATGAAATCTCCTATTTAAAGCGAATAAGATTATGCCTTGGTTCTGAAAAGGAATGGGCAATGGTTGATCATACTTAAAAAAGTAAAACAATTAAAATTTAAAACTCTCTTTATTCAAAAAAGAGAGTTTTTTTATTATTTTGAATAATTCTTACTTGGAAATTCGTATAAACTATTGAAGGGGTTAAATAATACATCTTCAAAAAAAAATTTATTAATAATTATACTCTATGAGAACATCAAAAATTTTTGTCGGTTTTGCGACAATAACACTTTTAGTAACAACAATGTCTATCTATTCAGCTTCTGCCGCAATGTGAAATGGAAGTAATCATGGACAAGGAAGAATGTGATGAAACTATGGAAGCGAGAATACAACACGAATGACCCATAATGAATCGCTTGCACTCAGTGGAATTACAACAGCTCCTCTCTCAAATCAAGAAAAGCTCGATCTAGCCTATCAATATAGTGAAGAAATGGTAGCACGTGATACATATAACTACTTCTATTCCCTCTATAAGTTACCAACATTTCAAAATATTGCTGCCTCTGAACAAGAACATATGAACGCTGTAAAAACACTTCTTGAACGATATTCATTGCTAATTCCAACTGGATATGGTGAACTTACAACAACATTTACATCACTCAAAGCAGAATGAGAAAAATGAGTCAAAGAAGCGCTCGAGGTTGGAATTAAAATAGAGATGCTTGATATCAAGGATATCATTGATACGATAAAAACAACGGATAATGATGATATAAAAATCGTACTGACAAATATCTGAGGAGCATCCTATAATCATATGCGAGGATTCTTGCAAGGTCTTACAAACAACGGATTCACAACTTCAATTAATTACAGTGAATATCTTAATCAAACAGATCTTAACTCACGTTGAAGCCTTCAGTCCAAACTCTCTGAGAAACTCGTTGCTGAAAAAGTAGTTCTCCCAACTCAAACAAAGAAATGATATAAACAAGATACTCAATGAAACTATGGAAAGAAAATGGAAAAGATGCCAAATTCACAACTATCACCATCTACAATAAACGAAGATAAGGTACAACCGTTCATTCCTGAAATAAAAGAACAAAAGATACCTTGGTATATGAGCATAAAAGAATACATAAATAGTTTCTTCAGATAACGTGCTCAATAGAAATAAAACGTAAATAACGTTTTATTTCTATTTATTAATTTTTTAGTTATATTCTAATATATAATAGAATTCACTTCATATGAAAAACTACAAAAACATTCACTCCATTGATAGAAGCATTAGAATGATATTATCAGTTTCTCTTTTTATTATTGGATTCTTCTGGTTCTCAGGAAATATCAATCTCATATTACTTACCATAAGTATTCTACTCGCAATAACGGGAATACTCGGCTTCTGCCCTCCATATTTGCTCTTTGGAATAAATTGATATAGCAAGGATAACCGCATTTCAAAACTTTTTTTGGGGATTTTTACTATTATTTTTCTCATTGTTGGTATTGGATGAAGTTATGCAAGTATATTCTTTACTAAAAAATTCTTTCTCGAAGACTATAATAGAATGAATAACTATTATAAACAAACACTCTTTAATACCGGAAAAGAGAAGCGAGCTGAATCTATCATGAATTACGACCTCCTAATTGCTGAATATCATATCTTTCTAGCCAAATACAACACATATCAACCATACTCTCTTCGATGAGATAAGGAATTTAGAAATGATCTCAATAAGATATCATCCATAATTCATACACTCAAAGAAAAAACATATACTGGTAATCTCAAGGAAGCACATCTTGAACTTGAAAAAGTTCGTCCAATTTTTCAAGATATTCTTAAAAGAAATAATTTTTCACTTCTTGCTATTTCTCTTGTAGATTTTCATGATGTCATGGAAACCGTTATTGAAGCAGCGGATACAAAAGATGTATCCTGAGTAGCAAAGGCATATCTTATAGCTGACGAGAAACTCAAAATTATCGAAGATATAACAAATGATGATGAAATCCAGGCAATTCGAAAAAATCTCAATGATGTAAAAACTTTTGCAGAACAAAATAAATTAGAAACCCTGTCGACGAAGGCAGCTGAACTCAAAAGTAGTTTTGTGAAGGTATACCTTAAAAGAGGGTAACAAAAAAATATTATTTATAACCATTATTCACTATGAAAACTTTATCTGTATCTCTATTGGTAATCAGTAGCTTATTTCTAACTTCTTGTGGTAGCACAGAAAATACTACCCAAACTGATTCTGCTCAATCAAATTCTTCCATATCAGCCCAACCCGAAAGAAAAGTCGATATTTACGGGAAGATTACTTCCATAGAATGAAATGAAATCACTTTATTACAAGTAGATACCTCAAAAGATCCTACATTCACTATGACACCGGAAGCAAAGAAAAAATATATGCAAGCAATGGACGAAGCAGCAAGAATGGCTCTGAAAGAACAAATTAATTCTGCCACGCTCTGAGAAATAAAGATTATTATTCCGGTAGGAATTCCCATGATTAAGAAAACAGCTCAATGAACAGATGCACCAACTGTAGATGCAAGTTTAGCGGATTTAAAAAACGGCCAATATATTTCAATCTGGACCTCACAAGATATAAAGGAAAATAAAGGAGTAGAATTTGTAAAAATCGCTTTTATGCAATAGTACAAAAATATACTATCAAATTATTTTATTAATATTCAGACATGTCACTCATACAAGAAGTAGAAAAACAAACAAGCTTTCCTTGGATAAAAAAAATTCTCATTTTTTCAATCTTGTCTGGAATATGATATATTGGATATTCTTACTATCTCAATAGTGAGAATACGGAACCTTCTGGAGAACAAAAAATATATCTGGTCAGTTCTTGAAATCTCATAACATCCATAGAGTCAGACGGAAAGATTACTCTGAAAGATGAATTGAATCTAGACTTTGTAAATCCCTGAATAGTAAAAAATATTTTAAAAAAGGAATGAGATGTTGTAAAGGCCTGAGAAGTAATAGCATCACTTGATCCAACCTATCTTGATATCGCTATAGATAAAGCACAAATTGCATTAAAAATTGCAGAGGCAAATTATAATCTCAAAAAAAGAGGATGAACCCAAGATGAGATTAGCATTTCTCAAAAACAACTTGAATCCAGTGAGGCGTCATATAATTCAACTCTTTCACAGACAGAGATGGATATAAAACTGGCTGAAGATAATTTAAAAATTACTTGAGATAATCTTGAAAACACAAAAAAACAAACAGAAATAAATACATTGACGGCGCAAAACAATCTAGATACTCTATTACTTGATCTTGAATCTGCAGAAAAAAATGTGAAGTTAATTACTACACAGGAAGAAGAAAAATATAAAAATATGCAAAATAAACTTATTATGGAAGTATGACAAATGATTACTGCTATAGAAAAAAATTTATTTGATATTGATATATTCCTCTGAATAACTGAATCAAATAAATACGCAAATGATATGTATGAAGTATATATTGGTGCTAAAAATACTGCCGTAAAGATACAGGCTGATAATAGTTTCCATGATGCTGAAAAAGGTTTTTCTACTTTTTATCAAGAATGGAAAATCTTTAAACAAGGAACAGATATGAGTCAACTAGAGATACTAGCATGACGATTAAAAGATATAAGCTCGCTTACAAACAAAAGTCTCTCTTATACAATCGATACTATAAAAAATTCGGTGCCATCAAACTGATTTCCTCAGAGTTCACTTGATAGTATGCTCACGAATTTTGAAAATGCACTCACAAATCTTAAAAATGAAGCTTCTTCTTTTGCTATAACAATACAATCCACACAAGAAGCAAAAACAGCAAAAGATATAAAGATTACAACTGCTTGAGACAGTATAATAAGCTTAAAACAGAAAATAAAAATATGAAAAGCATCTCTCGAAAAAACAATTCTAGAGAATGGAGTTTCGATACAATTAGCAACGCAAAAACGTGATCAAGCGAAAATGTCTATGGAAAATGCATTTATAAAAAAAGACACCTCTCTTACAAAAGAACAAACACAAATAGCTATATCCAAGAGTGTACTAAACGGAAAACAAGGAACAGATTCTTATGAATTAGAACCATTCTATATGGCAATACTGAGTGCAAAAAAGAATTTGGAAGAAGCACAATTGAAAAAAAATGACTCTCAACTAAGAAGTCCTATCGATGGAAAAATAGTAAATATATCTTGAGATATCTGAGAAACAACGAGCTCTCTTAAAGAATCATTTGTAACTATTATCAACAATGAGACATATTTTGTAGAGTCACAAGTAGAAGAGGAAGATATTACGAAAGTAAAAGTTGGACAAAAAGCATACATATCTTTTGATGCTGTCGAATGACTCAATATTTCATGAGAAGTAATCTACGTAAATGACAAAGCAACGATTGATAGTAATGGTGTAGTAAGTTATAAAACACAAATAATTTTCTCTTCTCAAGATTCACGAATTCGTGAAGGTATGAGCGCAACTATTCAATTTATAACAAAAGAAGTTTCCAATGTACTTACTATACCCGTACAGTCAGTGAAAACAATAAATAAAAAGCCCTCTGTCCTTCTTGAAGATGGTACATATCAAACTGTTATTACAGGCTTTACGGACTGAAAAATGGTAGAGGTGGTCTCGGGAATTAAAAAATGAGATAAAGTGATGTATTAACTGTACTAAATTATGAAAGATACCATTATACAACTTGAAGATGTAAGAAAATCGTACTATCTAACAAATAAGGTTGAAATTCCAGTATTAAAATGAATTCGTCTTTCCATACAAAAGGGAGAATTTGTAGCTCTTATGGGAGAATCTTGAAGTGGAAAATCCACATTATTAAATATAATATGATGCCTCCATTGAGTTTCATCTGGCAAATATATTTTTGAATGAGAAGATATTTCTTTTTTACAAAATGATGATATGCTTTCTTTTATTCGAAATAGAAAGATGGGGTTTATTTTCCAGCAATTTCATCTCATCCCTAAGCTCACAGCAATAGAAAATGTTATGTTACCAGGATTATATCTCAATATGAGTCAAGACGAGAAACGAGAGAGAGCACAGATGCTTCTTTGAAAAGTTTGATTACTCGATAAAATAGCAAATAGACCGGGCGAATTATCCGGATGACAACAACAAAGAGTGAGTATTGCAAGAAGTCTCATGAATAACCCTGAAATTCTCTTGGCGGATGAACCTACGTGAGCACTTGACTCAGAAACCTCAACAGAAGTTATGAAGATAATGACAGATCTAAAAAAGGATGGTAAAACCATCATAATGGTAACCCATACGCCACTAGTAGCTCGATTTGCTGATAGAATTATATTTCTTAAAGATGGAAAAGTCGAAGACTGCAATCATATACTTAAAGACATCTAATATTAATTTGAATTCAATATGCAAATCTTACAAATGGCAATGAAGTCACTGTATAATAATAAAATTCGAACTTTTTTGAGTTCACTCTGAGTTATAATATGAGTAGCAACTATTGTATTGGTCATAGCCATTTGACTCGGTGCTCAAAAAAAAATAGAAGAACAATATGCAAATCTTGCGGTTACTTCAATTCTCATTAATCCAGTAACAAGCCCTACACAAAAAACAAAACTCTCCAAGGAAGATAGTACTATTTTACAAACGAATTCTCAATATATTGAGAGTGTTACTGCTATATTACAAGGAAAGATGATATCAGTAAGTGATCTCACGTCAGCCTCAACAACAATTCTCTGAGTAGAAAAGGAATTTCTTCATATCTCAAAATTATTACTTGAAAAAGGAATATTTTTTGAAGATATTGACCTCCTCGGAAAGCCAAAATTTGCAATACTTGGAAATGGTGCAGCGATTGAATTTTTTTGAAGTTCAGATAAGGCATTGGGGCAAACTATAAATATTGGAAAAAAGAAACTAGATATTATTGGGGTTTTTAAGAAATCTTGAAGTTCTATTGGTCCTATTACCTATGATGATTCAATATATTTACCCTACCTTACAGCTCAATCAATTATTTGAGATTGAGCAAGTCCAAGAATTATTGCACTTGCTCAGGATGTAAATAGCATAAATATGGCTATTACTGAAATTTGAGATATTCTTAAAATAGCCCATAAACTCAAATCAACTCAAAGTGAAGATTTTCGTGTAGTCGATCAATGATCCAAAGTAATAGCAGCTCAAGAATCTGCATCCACCATGACTCTGTTACTTACTGGGGTTGCTATTATTGTATTGGTAGTATCTGGAATAGGTATTATGAATGTTATGTTTGCTGGAGTAGCTGAAAGAATAAAAGAAATAGGAATTCTCCGAGCCATCGGAATTAAAACAAAAGATATTTTAAATATTTTCCTTCTCGAAGCTATCATACTTTCTATAGGTTGATGAATAATCGGGGTAATTCTTTGAGATATCTGCATACCATTAATTGCTTATTTTGACTTAATTGAAGTATTACCAAGTATAACATGACGAATTGGAGCATTTAGTTTTGCCGTATTTGTATGAATATTTTTTTGATACTACCCAGCATACAAAGCATCAAAAATGGATCCAGTTGATGCTCTCAGGAGCTAAAAAAGAATCCCCTCTTCAAAATAAATTGAAGAGGGGATTCTATAAAATGATTTATTATTCGGTTGCTCGTGTTTTCATAGCTTCAAGAATCCGCTCCATAGCGACAATATATGCACCCGTACGGAGCATAACATTATGTGATGCTGATGATGCAAGAACTCACTTAAGAGCTTGGTTCATTTTGAGTTTCAATTTCTCCTGTACTTCTTCACGGCTCCAGAAATAATTCATGCCATTTTGAACCTGTTCAAAATAACTTACTGTAACACCACCAGCATTTGCGAGAATATCTGGAATTACAGGGATAGAACGTGAAAAAAGAATCGTATCAGCATCAGGAGTAACCGGTCCATTCGCAAGTTCAAGAAGAAGTTTTGCTTGGATTTTATTCGCATTTTCTACAGTAATTTGATTTTCAAGCGCTGCTGGAATAAGAATATCACATGGGAGCTCAAGAAATTCTGCATTTGTATAATGTGTTCCTGAGATATGATCTTGTACTGATTTTTTTGCAGCTTTCAGTGTTTCAATAGCAGTAATATCAATTCCTGAAGTATCGTAGATTGCTCCATGAGAATCAGAAACACCAACTATAGTGGCCCCTGCCTCTTTCAGAAGATGTGCCATAACCAGTCATGCATTCCCTGCCCCCTGAATCATAACCTTCTTTCCTGCAATATTTTCATTCTTGCTTTCAAGGTAGGAAGTAAGCACATAAACGCCCCCCTGGGCAGTTGCTGTATCACGTCCAAGAGAACCACCAATAGAAACTGGTTTTCCAGTAAATGTCCCTGGAGTCCAGCTTCCTACGAGTTTTGAATATTCATCAACCATCCATGCCATAATCTTTCCATTCGTATTCACATCGGGAGCAGGAACATCTTGAGTTGGACCAAGATATTTATAGAGTTTTCGAACATATCCTCGAGAGAGTTCTTCAAGTTCACGTTCTGAAAGTTCTTTTGGATTCACAATGATACCTCCCTTTCCTCCACCAAGTGGGAGATCAAGGGTTGCACATTTAATACTCATCCAAGTAGAGAGGGCCATTACTTCATCTTTATTCACATCTTGATGATACCGAATTCCTCCCTTATATGGACCACGTGCACCATTGTGCTGACTACGATATCCTGTAAACATACGAGTACTTCCATCATCCATAACGACTGGGATAGAAACTTCAATAATACGTTCAGGAGAGAGGGCAAGAGTGAATTCATGATCATATTTTGGAGCAAGATATTCATATGCTGCTTTCATCTGAGTTCGTGCACTTTCAAATGGATTAACTGACTGTGACATAGAAAAATAGTAAGATACTAATTATGAGAATAATTCTCATAATTAGTATAGGGGAAATAAAAAAGGAATCAAGAAAATTATAGACTTTTTGCAACTTCTTGCAATGTTTCTTCGAGCATATTAAGTCCAATATCAATTTCTTCATATGAGATAACAATTGGTGGCTCAATACGAATCGTTTTTGCATTATTCAGTGTTCCTGCAACCAAAACTCCTCTCTTAAATAATCCAGAAGCAACCTGATATCCAATATCAGATGATACGAAATGTTGCCCTATAAGGAGTCATTTTCCTGTGATAGATTCATAGATTTGTGGATACTCTGTAACGAACTTTTGAAGTCGTTCCATCATATATTCTCATTTTTCATGAGCAAGACGAGGAAAATCATCTCGTAGAAGCACGTGAATTGCAGCAATAGCCGCTGAACAAGCAAGAGCTCCTCCTCACGTTGTAGTAGTATGAATAAATGGATTTGGGTACATCATGGATTGCCAAACCTCCTCTGTGGCAGTAAAGGCACTAATTGGCATAACCCCTCAACCTAGTGATTTTCCAAGTGTCATGATATCTGGAGTAACCCCCCAATGATCCACTCAAAAAAGTTTTCCAGTTCGCCCAAGTCCCGTCTGAACTTCATCTGCAATAAGCAGTGTATTATGTTTCTTTGTTGCTGAGCGGATACGAGGCCAAAAATCATCCGGAGGAACAATTGCTCCTGCTTCTCATTGAATTGGTTCAAACATGACTGCTGCCACTCCAATTCCAAGTTTTTCACAGATATCAAGCTGCTCTTCAACAGCACCTGCATCTCCAAATGGTACATGGTATACAGGTCCACCATACAGCTGTCCGACTGGTTCACGATATGCAGCCTTTCCAATCATAGAAAGTGCTCCCATAGTTTTTCCATGAAAAGCATTTACGCCAACAATAAAGGCATTTTTCTTTGTATGCATTTTTGCAAGTTTTATGGCCCCTTCAGTAGCCTCTGTTCAACTTGCAGCAAAGAAGCTATATTTCAGATCACCAGGAGTTATTTCAGAAAGAAGTTTTGCAAGTGCTCAACGAAGGGGATCAATTAACTCCTGACTTGGCATGGGGTTGCAGAGAAGTTGTGCCTGTACCGCTTCCACCACTTCTGGATGTGACCATCCGTGACTCATAAGACCATATCAACCAAGAAAATCGATATATTTTCGACCCATAACATCCTGAAATACGGCTCACTTTCCACTCCATTCTGTTGCGGCCCATTGACCTGCAATCGTTGCTGATTTGCGATATTCCAACCATCCAGCATTAAAATGCTCACGAAAATTCGATACTGATTCTTCAATTACCCATTCTGCAACATTCGATTCTGGGAGATCAGATTGTTTAATAATATCAATCCATTTTCCTGAATATTCGATAGCTTCTGGGATTCATTTTGTCATAAAAATACACATAAAATATAAGGTATTCTTATCGTACCAGAATTTACTATTGAATACAAAAAAAGAGGGTTACCAAAAATATAGTAAGTATGCTCTCCTAGAAAAATAACTTAATACTCCTTGATAGTAACTATGAGGAGTTCTTTTTCATATTTTGAAAGTTGTTTTATCATATATTCTCGAGAACATGCCTCACTTCTTGAAGTGTATGATTCTTGATATACCACCCTTACTGGTCTCCGAGCACGCGTATATTTTGCTCATTTATTACTTGTATTATGTTCTTCAAGTCGACGAATAATATCGGTTGTAATACCAGTATAGAGAGTTCCATCATTACAGGCGAGAATGTATACAAGCCACTCTTTCTCCATATTACGCTATGCCACGTAAACTGAGTTGTATCTTCCCTGTCTTATCATCAATTCGAAGAATGCGTGCTTGAACTTTTTGTCCAACATGGAGGAAATCCATCGGATCTTTCACATACTGATCAGCAATCTCAGAAATATGTACAAGCCCATCATTCTTGAGTCCAATATCAATAAATGCACCAAATGCGACTACATTTCGAACGACTCATGATACTATCGATCCTTCATTCAGAGTTGCGAGTGATTGTTTTGTAGTTACTTCACGATGGGAGCTTAATATTCTTGGGTCAGTACCAATTCATTTATAAGCTTCCCATATAAATTCAATAGTCAGTGGTGTTGTTTCATTATAGAGAGCTATCAAGAGTCATTTCTTATCAGTAAATTGAGCAGGAGTAATATTATTTTCGATTATATAATGTGCAAGTGCGTATTGTTCCGGATGAATATTGGTATTATCAAACTCTTCACTACTTTCAGGAATTCGTAAAAATCCTGCTGCCTGTTCATATGCCTTATCAGAAAGTACCTTTTCAAGAGATTTTCGTGTCTTATATGGTCGATGATTATAGAGTTTCTTGGCTGTTCGTTTATCAAGACCAGAAATATATTGAAGCACATGAATGGAAGCAGTATTTACATTTACTCCCACTTGATTTACAGTATCTTCTACTGTATATCCGAGACGTTCTTCAAGTTTCTTGACAGATATATCATGCTGATACATTCCAACACCAATACTTCCAACTGGTACTTTTACCAGTTCTGAGAGTGGATCAATATAACGACGAGCAATAGAAACTGTTCATCGATCAGTTACATCAAGATCAGGAAATTCTTCCTGGGCCGTTGGGGAAGCACTATATACTGAAGCCCCTGATTCATTCACAATATATATTGGGAGAGCTATTACAGACTGAATACGCTCTACGGTTTCATCGGATGCAGTACCATTTCCTACAATAATAACTGATGGGGAATGTTTTTTTACAAGGGATTCAATAATACGAATAGACTCATCTTTTTTATCGAGAAAGATTTTTGAAAATTCAATCGGATTCCCTATTTCATCAAGAATAACTATCTTACATCCAGTACGATATCAAGGATCAATTCCAAGTATTTTCTTTCCATACTCTGGTTTTGTCATCAGGAGGTTCCCAAGGTTTTCTTGAAATGTACGAATTGATTCGTCTTCAGCCTGTTCTGTCAGTTCTGAGCGAATTTCAGTTTCAACCGATTTAAAAAGTGCAGTATACCCTTTCTTTATAGCATCTTCAAGCTCAGGAAGGAGGCCTCATGCTGGATAAAAATCACGAACCCCCTCATGAGATTCATCATCTTTATCGATCTTTACAGTAAGAACCTCAAGATTTTCTCCTCGATTCATTGCAAGCATTTGATAGGGCTTAATACGGGAAACAAGCACTGAAAATTCTGCATAAATATCAAACTTATGAAGTTCTGACTTCACCTTATCATTCAATTTTTCAAGCATTTTCTCTGTTTTTTTCTTTGAGATGAGAAGTCCATTCTCCCAAAGGTATTCTCGTAGGTATTCTCGGATTTCCCCATTCATAGTAATCTCCGCAGCAATAATTTCGATAGCACCTTCTATAATTTCTTCTTTCTGATAATTTCATAAAAGTTCTTCTGGAATACTATATGGACGGTTCTGTTTTATGCTATCTGCAACCACCTGAAATCACTTTTCAATAGCAAGCATAGCTTTTGTCTTTTTCTTTGCGCGGAATGGAGCATAAATATCTTCTACCTCTTTGAGTGTTTTTGCATTTTCAAGAGTATATTCTAGTTCTTCAGTTAAAAGTCCCTGTTCACGAATTCACTCAATAGCAGTACATTTCGCTTTATAAAGATTCTCCTCACGCTTACGAGTATCAATAATATCACGAATTTGGTTCTCATCGAGATTACCCGTGCGTTCTTTTCGATAACGAGCAATGAAAGGCACTGTTGCACCTTCGTCAACAAGTGAAAAAACTGTTTCTACCTGAGAGGGGCGAAGTGAGAGAAGTTGTGAGGTAAACTCTGTATAATTTGGTTCAAGCATAAGAAAAAGGATGAGAAAGGACTATAATTCTTTTTTTTGTAATTTCCAGAAAAAGACAAGAAGAAAAAAGAAAGCAAAACATGAAAAAAGAAATGCACTTAAATTTTGAAGAATAGAAAGCATATATTCCCACTCATTTCAGAATACATATCCAATTCCACCATATAAAAGCACATAAAGTATTTCCCCTGAAATATCAGCAATCAAAAATCGGAACAACGGGATATGCGCTATTCCTGAAAGGATATTTATTGCTGGACCAATAATGGTAAGAAGAAATCGACTAAAAAATATACTAAAAAAGGCATGATTTTGAAAAAAAGGCTCGAATGTATGAAATTGTTTTGTTTCAAATATACTTCCCATTCAAAGTCGAATAAATAATCCTTTGCCAAATATTCGAGCAAGCATATATCCAAGAAAATCTCCAGCCAAAACTCAAACGAAAACAACAAAAAATGAAGTAGAAAGATCAAAATACCCATCAACCGCAAATGCTCCAACTGCCATAATTAACGCACTGGCAGGAATAGGAAATCCAAACGAAGCAAAAAATACCACAAAAAAAAGAAGGGTATATTGATAGATGAGAAGATAGGAAAGGAGAGTATCGAGCATTTATAGTGGTTTTATAAAAACTTTTTTCAGTGATTCAGATGCTTGTGCCTTAATGGATTGAAGGACCTCGTTCTGATCTTTTTTTGTATCTTTTATATACATTCCAATGGGAATATTTGGATATCTTTCATCAGTAATACTAAACTGTGTACGAAATGTATCATCTGGAATACTGAAGATAAAATTTACATATGCAAATGTCATCCATGGTTCAATCAGTGCAACGTCTCGTTCAGAAACTCTATTTCGTTCTTTATTCTTTGTAAGAATATCTGCAATCGGATTTCGATGTTTTCCCTCAAATACTCAATGTTCACGTGCTGTATCAATATTTTTAAGGAGGAAGAAAAATGAGAGAGTACCAATAATACACACGCTCACAAATCCTATAAACATTTCTCTGGAAAAAGAACGAAAAAACGGCTTCATAAAAAGGAATTAGGATATATGCATTATATAAGGAATACAGAGAACTCAACATAATTTCTACGAAACATCAAAAGTATTTATAATAAAAATACTGAACATGAATAAGTTAGTATCAAAAAAATGCCAGTATAGAGTCTTCTCATTAAAAAATAATTCCCATAAAAAAATGCCTACTTTCGAGGCATTCCATAGTAATCAAATCCTTTTGCATCAGTCATTGAGTGGGTGATATAATTTTTCTTTTTTCCTTTTTTAAAAAAACCTCGTTCATCTATTATTCCCATTTCAATAAGTGTTTTGATTTCTTTTGTTGGAAGCTTCTTTTTTGGAAATGCTTCTTTATTTTGCATGTATCGAGTTCTTTTTTTATAACTGAGATTTGCGCGAGACTGTTTATTTTCATTTCACGTATAAACAAGCGCTTGTTTTTTCTTACCTTTAGCAAGTTTACGAGCTGCTGCTTGTTTTTTTACGAGTCGAGATGAAAGTCAGTGAGAATTGGCCATGTATATATTTATTGATGCTCAGAAGTGAATTGAATTGAAGTGTGAACTCGTCGGTTCATTATCTCTGTAATTCAACGGGTAGCTTCTTGATATGAAACAGATGGTATATTAAGCGGAAAGGGTATTTTCTTTATTTCGCCAGGAGAAGAAAAAACTCTATTTCCTGTAGGAAGTCATGAAAATGCACGATCTACAAAACCCATATTTAAAACAAAATGGAGCGGGGGACCGGGTTCGAACCGACACACCCAAGGGTTGAAGCCTTAGTACACTCACTCTTTTATGTTACCCCCGCAAAAGAAATAAGCACAATATGAATGCGCAGGCATTGTATAAAAACTCCAAAAAATGTCAAAAAAAATAGATTTTCTGGAAAAAACTCTTTTTCTCTATACACTTGACTTATGCAATCGAATCTCATAAAAATCATAGAAGAAGTTCTCTTTTCTCTCGAGCTTGATAGCTCTATTGTTTCAAAAGATGATTTTCATAAGTTTAAAAATCAAATATTTTCAAAATATAAAATTCCATATGGGATATCTGGGATAGATTTTATAGAACGGTATCGAGGACTTATAAAAGAGGGAAAGCTCCCGGAAAATATTCGAATATGGAAACTTCTCAGAAAACGAGCTGTTCGATCTCTTTCAGGAGTGTCTGTTATATCACTTCTTACAAAATTCTGGTGATGCCCTGGAAAATGTATATATTGTCCAACCTATGAAAATCTTCCAAAAAGCTATATCACGAATGAGCCAGCAGTCATGAGGGCTGAATTGAATGAATTTAATAGTGTAAAACAAGTTCAAAATAGACTCAGATCACTTGAACTTACATGACATACTATAGAAAAATGTGATGTACGAATTATAGGCGGGACTTGGAGTGTATATCCGAAAGAATACAAAGATGCATTTATTCGAGATATTTACGATGCACATACTACATTTGAAGCATTGACTCCTTTTATAGAAAATGTCGAAGTTGGCGAAGATACTTTTGCACGATTTAAGGTTCGTGAGGGATATAAAATGCAACAATCCAAAACATTAGAAGAAGCACAAGAAAGGAATCAATCAGCAAAATCTCGTGTAATATGAATGGCAATTGAAACTCGACCTGACTGGATAAATCTTTCAGAGATTGTCGAACTTCGCCACTATTGAGTTACTCGTGTCGAAATAGGATATCAAACTACCATCGATTCAATTAACGAACTCAATAAACGTGGCCATGGAAATAAAGAATCTATTGAAGCAACTCGGCTTTTAAAAGATGCAGGATTCAAGGTGGTGGCTCATATTATGCCGAATTTAGTATGATCAACACCTGAACTTGATAAAGAAAGTCTTGCTCGAGTATTTTCTGATAGTAGTTTCCGTCCTGACGAACTCAAACTCTATCCAATGGTAGTTACGCCAAATTCAGAACTTACAGAAATATGGAAAAATGGGTGATATACTCCCTATAATGATGAAACACTTATTACTCTCATGGCAGAACTTCAATCATATATACCTGAATATGTTCGACTCAACCGAATGTACCGTGATATTCCAGCAAATGAAATACTCGCTGGATCGAAGCTCGCCAACCTTCGCCAAGTAACTGACGAACGAATGGCGAAGTTATGAGTGTACCGAAAAGATATTTCTGCTCGTGAAATTCGTGCAAAATGAAATAAACCAGAAAATGCTATCCTTGATGAGAATTTTTATGAGGCAAGTGGCTGACATGAATATTTTCTTCAATTTATTGATGACGAAGATAGAACCGTATTTTCACTTCTCCGCCTTCGAGTACCTTCTCAATATTTTACAAAAGAAAAACATCCAATGGATGTACTCCAAAATGCCGCTATTATCCGAGAAGTTCATACATTTTGAGATCAATTACCAATTGGTTCAAAGGCTGATGGAACATGACAACATATGGGATTTGGGAAACGACTTATTGAGCGGGCTGAAACCATTATTCGAGAAAAATATCCCACCATTGAGAAGATTGCAGTGATATCAGGAATATGAGTTCGTGGGTATTATGAAAAACGTTGATATCAAAAAGAAGGTGACTACATGATACGGTATATCCAATAAAAAAACGCATCCCGAAGGATGCGTTTATAAGTGAAGATCAGTCCAGCTTAGCAAGACCATAAGAACGAATAATATTTGTAACTCGTATATGGTATTCTGGATTCTCAGAATATGCTCCTAGGTGCTTTACAAGCCCTATGGAGTCTGTATTTCCAAGATATCGCCTGAACGATCTGTAGGCACGGTGCTCAAGAAGATTTGTGAGATAATACCGTATATTATCCATATAGGACAAAAACGGCCGAATCTCTTTCTTGCGCATGATTCCGAAAAGGTTTCGACGCTCTATGGCTGTTGGATGTTTCCCCCACCCACTTTCAAGAGCTGCTTGCGCAACTATCAAGCTGGTTGGTATCTGCATCGCATCTTCGCCCATCTCTTCTTTTGCTTCCTCAATCTGTGGAGTTATCCACTCGATAAAGGAAGTAGTATGTCTTGGAGTTTCTAAGTTCTGCGCGGAAGCAGAAAATATACTTAAAAATAAACCAAGGAACAGGAAGAAATTTGAGGGTCTACATCGACATTCCATTCTACAACTCCTACTATTGAAGGGGTTGTACTCTATCCATAAAAAATGAATTGCAAAACGTTTTTTGTAAAATTTTTGTGAATTCTTCGTTTCTTCCCATTATAAAGGGGATAAGCAAATTTCTCTTTCGACAACTTTCGACAACTTCGACATATATTCAATAAAAAAAATCCCTATTTCTAGAGATTATTGAACACAATTAGTGACCAATACGAAGTATATCCTCATGAACACTATGAGCTGCCAAACATCATTCAGCAGCTGACATAATGGTTTGACGGAATTTATTACTATTGGTTGTTACATCTCAAGCAGCATATAATCAGGGTACTGTTGTTTCTTGCCGTTTATCAACTACAAGACATCATTCTGAATCTTTTTCTGGAGAAAGGACTTCTACTATATCAGTAATAGGAGATGAACCTACGGCAACAAATACACCATCAAGAGAAAGAGTTTCTCATGTAGTAAGAAGCGCGCTATTTACACCCATCATATTTCATACAATTTCGGAAATTTGAGTAGTATAGTGGAATATGATATTTGCTTTCATATTTGCCTTTTGAATCCATATATCTTCAGCACGAGCCCTATCAGAGCGAACTATGATATGCACTTCTTTTGCAATTTCTGAGAGATACAAGGCCTCAGTAATAGCAGTATTTCATGCTCCAACAACCGCGACAGTAAGATTTTTATAAAAACTTCCATCACAGGTTGCACAATATGAAACTCCTTGTCCATAGAATTCTTTTTCACCAGGAACACCAAGCATTTTATAAATATTACCAGTTGCAAGAATTATACGCTTTGCATGATATATATCGCCTTTCATTGTTTGAACTTGAAACATATCCTCAGCAACCTTCGACACTGTTTCGACACGGTCTTGTAGAAATTTAGAACCAGAGGATTCAGCATGTTGACGAAAATTCTTCATAATATCTCAACCAGTCGAAGAAAGAGTTCCTGGATAATTTTCAACACAATGACTGGTCGCAAGGGCTCATCCTGGCATTTCTCCAATAATTAAATTGGAGAGTGTATACCGTGAAGCATACATTCATGCGGGAAATCCTGCACTTCCTGCTCCTATAATTATAAGATCATATATGTGGTCTTTCATAGAAATAATAATTAATAATGATAATCATTCTCATAATAAGAGAATATTCTTTTATTTCAAGTTTAAACGGGTGTAATTTCTGGGTTTTCTGATTTCTTCGTATCAAAAGATACTACTCGTTTTGAGCGGAAATCTTGAATAATATTATTGATTTTACGTGCATTTTCAACTGGAGAAGGTGCTATACTTACTGTCATATTTGAGGTTTCAGAGGCAGTATGAATATTTACCGTACCAAAATCAAATAATGTCTGGAGAACTCCTCGCTGTTCAGCATCTACTTCTTGTATTCTATCCAATGGACTTTCAGCTATTTTTCTAGAAAAAACAGAGAGTTGTTCTATGCCAATAATTCTATGATCGGTTATAACGAACAGATCAAGTTCATCATTCAGCCAACTTAAATAGGTAAACGAAAGGGTCACCATCCAAAATACTGACAACACCATCCAAAATACTGACGTATTAATAATTTGTAAAAATTCATGAGAAAAAATAAGTACAAAAAAACTTATAAGAAAAATAGTGAGAAGGAATAGTCATTTAAAGAGAAAGACAATCCAGTGTCTATGGAGTATAAGCTGAATCTGTTCGCCTGATTTTAAAAATGGAATATGAGTGAATTCATTCATGATATAGATGGTTATGAGGATTTAGGTTGGGTAATATTCGGTTTTTTTATATATACTGGTTCTATTTGAGATGTTCAGTTCTTCAAAGATATATATTCAAATACCTTCCTATTGTCAAAAGAGTATTCAAAATGAGTATTTTTAGATAAAAAATCGGCATTATCTCCAATTCACCAATATTTTCATTCCGGAAGATTCTCTATTGTGGAGAGTTCTGGACTATTTCCTTCAGAAAAAAAACAAAGATACTCCCCTCTATTTGCTTTTATTGCATATGGAAGAGGATATCAACAAAGTGTTCAAAGTTGAAACAAGTCGATTGAAACAATCGGCATTTTATAGACAAAAGCCCATGTATTAACGGTTAATGTTATAATTCGTAAAAGAGTAAAGGCTCACGGACCATTTACTACTCAAATCTTTGCTATGTCTCCCAAAGAAATATGGTGTTCTGAAAGAATTCTTGTAACAAAAGGAAGAAAGTGCTCAAATTCATTTCCTTTTTCCAAGAAATTGGTAGATATCACTTCTCCTTGTGATCAAAAAACCGTAAAAGTAATCTGTGAGGTAAGAGGTTGTATAAAAATGGTATAATTCATAGATATTATCAACGATAGCTAATAGCTTCGGCAATATGAGGTAAGAGGATATGTTCACTTGCATCAAGATCAGCAATAGTTCGAGCAAGTCGTAAAATTCGGAAATAGACTCGAGTGGAAAGTCATAGCCGATTTATGGCATCCTGAAGAAATTTCTCTCCATCATCACCCAGTATACAATATGTTTCAATTTCTGCATTACTCATTTCTGCATTATAGGTTCTATTCGTATTTATAAATCTCTGTAACTGAATTGTACGCGCTCATAAAATTTTTTCTTGCATATAGACTCGAGTATGAATCGATGCTTTATTCTTATATTTCTCAAAATCTTCTGGTTTTACCCGGGGAACTCGAATCATGATATCAATACGATCTAGCATAGGTCATGAGAGCTTTGATTTGTATCGTTCAATTTGAGATTGAGAACATGTACAACTCTTTTCCTTATCTCATAAATATCAACAAGGACAGGGATTTAAAGCTCAAATAAGCATAAATTTCGCAGGATATCGACAACTCGCATGAACACGATTAATGGTAATAACTCCATCTTCAAGTGGTTGTCTCAAGGTTTCCAGAACATTCTTATCAAATTCAAGAAATTCATCGAGAAATAAAACTCATTTATGTGCTAATGATATTTCGCCAGGACGTGAATCTCGGCCTCATCCAATTATAGAAGCTTCGCTTGCAGTATGATGAATGCTTCGAAATGGTCGATCTATTATAAGTGGCTGAGTCCTAGAAAGAAGTCCCGCAACCGAATAAATTCCTGACACCTCTATGATTTCATCGAGACTCATTGGGGGGAGTAATGATGCTAATCATTTTGCAAGCATCGTTTTTCAGGATCCTGGTGGTCACTCGAGAAGAATATTATGTCCACCAGAAGCTGCAATAAGTATTGATCTTTTTGCATGCTCTTGTCCTATAATACTTTCTATATCGACTCATATTTCTTTTTTACGAGAAAATTGTTCAAAAGAAGTAACGGAAGAAGCAGGAATAGGAATTTCTCATACCAGAATAGAAATTGTTTCCTGTAGACTCTCAACTGGAATAATATGAACATCGGGGACAATGCCAGCCTCTATGCTTGCATCTTTAGGAAGAAAAATGTACTTTATTTTATTTTCTCGTGCAAAAAGTACACTTGGAAGGATTCCATCAATAGAGCGAATCTTTCCATTTAACGCAAGTTCTCAAATAAATATACTCTCTTTAAAAAATTCTTTTTTAAAGAGAAATTCATGCGAGAGAATGCCAAGAGCAATAGGAAGATCAAAGCTTGGTCATTTTTTTCGGACATCTGCTGGAGCCAAATTCACTGTAATCCTTTTTGATCCTGGAAAAGTAAATCCAGCATTTTTAATAGCACTTCGAACTCGTTCTCTACTTTCCTGAACAGCCATATCTCAGAGTCCAACAATAGTAAATGCTGACAGACCTGTAGCCACATCAACCTCTACAGAAACAGGAACTCCAGAAAGACCTGTAACCGATACTGAATGAATACACTCAACCATGTTGGAAAAATATTTTATTTACTATAGTGATTTTCATGCGGTTGTAAAACAAAAAACTGAATGAATAATTGCGAAATAGGGAAACTTCTGTTACAATTTTTGCATATGAAAAAGTTTTTCTTTTCCAACATACGAACTTCCATTCTTCTTTGGATATTTTTTTCGGTTTCTTGATATCATAGGCTTGTTATGGCAATACGCCGTGAACCTATTGTTGCCAATGAAAAACCGAAAGTTTCTACCCCATCATCGGATGGGTGGGATACAGTAGTAGGATGGTGGAATACAGGTATTTCCTGGATTGCATATACCATTCTTGGGGTTATTATATTCTATATAATCGTCAAGGTACTTCGTATTGTCTATGAAATATCTACCACCAAAAACCTCGTATATCTCCAAGTCACTTTACCAAGAGCTGACTCAAAACTCGATAAAGAAAAAGAGACAAAGAAGGATTTTAAAGAAAAAGTTGGTATCATGAGTGTATTTTACAAAAGTATACACAAGATGACTGAAACAAGTTTTGTGGAAACTTTCATGAACTTTATCTTTCGGCACGCGAAAATTTCACTTGAATTTTTTTATAATGAATGACTCGTGAGCTTTTATTGTGTAGCTTATAAACAACATACCTCTCTTATTATTCAGCAAATTACTTCAAATTATCCAGATGCGGAAGTAAGAGAAGTAAAAGAAGCAGATCTCCCGAACATTAAACCCGATGGATATACACTCCGTATTTCATCAGTTAATAAAGATCATGATGATGTATACCCTATTAAAACTTACAAATATTTTGAAGATGATCCACTTTCAACTTTTACCAATAATTTTTGATCACTCGGAAAAGAAGATAAAGCAGTGGTACAATTTGTCATGAAACCACTCGGTTCAGCATGGAATAAAAAAGCAAAAGAAGCTGCGAGTGCCGTGGCAAAATGAGAATATAAAAAATGAATGAAGCTTGGGGTAATTGGAACTCTATTTAGTTGAATTGTTGCACCATTCTCATGGTTTGCATATCGATTTATTAAAAATGAAGCCGATCCATCTTCAGGAAGTAATGCTCCTGGAGCAAGTGGTGGAGATGCTTATAAAATATTTAATCAAGCGGAACAAGAAGCTCATAAAATGGTCGGTGAAAGTGCCGGACAGCCTGGATTTGAATGTTCTATCCGTATTCTTGTTTCTTCTCAAACCAGAGAAAGTGCGAGTAACGGTGTTAAAAATCTTATTGCAGCTACTTCAATATTTACAGATGAATATAATAATAAGCTTGATAATAGTCAGTGGTGGGACGATATATTTCGGTTTATATCAGCTCCAATAGGATATTTTGAATACCATAATTGTCTTTCAAATATCATATGGTGACAAAGTAGATTCTCATGTGATGAACTCTCTACGATGTATCATTTTCCAGATATTAATTATAATAAATCTCCGGTTATTAAGTGGCTTGACTATAAAATGCTTCCAACTCCCTCAAATTTGAAATTTCCAAAAGATCCAACTCTTTTGAGTGATTATAAACGAGATAAGGATGGAAATATCCTATCAAATGATGGTTCACATCTAAAAGTGGATAAAAATAAGAATCTATTTCGAGATAGCGAGAAACAACTTGAAATGATTGATGGAACAAAAATTCCTGTCTATGCAGATGGTGATAATAAAGGAAAACCGATTGATGAATGAAAAACTCCAATTCAAGAAACACAACACAGAAAACTCGCTGGATTTCCACTCTATAAAGATGCTGTACTTATGGGATGGAATGTATATAGAAATATGCAGACTCCAATTTATTTTTCCCGAAAAGATCGTGGTCGTCATCATTATATTATAGGAAAATCCGGGTGAGGAAAGTCAGTATTTATCAGTTATATTGCTCGACAAGATCTCTGGAATGGTGACGGACTCTGTGTGATTGATCCCCATGGTGATCTGGTAGATGATGTAGTTGCGTTTACTCCGAAAGAACGCGCAAAAGATATGATTATTTTTGATCCTGCAGATTGGGAAAGGCCAATGGGGTTAAATATGCTTGATATTATTGCAACTGATCCAAATCTAAAATCGATCGAAAAAGATAGAGCTGCACTGGATGCAACATCGATTTTCATCAAAATGTACGGAGATGAAATCTTTGGACCCCGTATTCAGCATTATTTCAGAAATGGTTGTCTTAGTCTCATGGATGATGAGGAGGAGGGAGGAACCCTTATTGATGTTCCACGCCTTTTTACTGATGAGGCCTTCATGAAATATAAAACATCAAAGATTAAGAATGTCATGGTGAAGGCATTTTGGGAACATGAATATGCACAAACTGGGGATCGTGAGAAACAGGAAATGATTCCATTCTTCTCTGCAAAATTCGGTCCATTCATTACAAATACGACGATGCGAAACATCATCGGTCAAACCAAAAGTGCTTTCAATCTTCGAAAAGTTATGGATGATCAAAAGGTTCTCATGGTGAAGCTTTCTAAGGGTATGATCGGTGATCTGAATGCTCAACTCCTTGGTCTTATTATGGTCTCAAAAATCAATATGGCTGCTATGTCTCGTGCAGATACTCCAGAAGATCAAAGAAAAGACTTCTTCCTTTATGTGGATGAATTTCAAAATTTTGCAACTGATACATTCGGAGAAATCTTGTCAGAAGCACGTAAATACCACTTAGCACTTATTATGGCCCACCAGTTTATTGCGCAGATTGGAGGGAGTGGTGCAAAAAAATGAGATAAGCCATCTATCAAAGATGCTGTATTTGGAAATGCAGGTACTATCATGTCGTTTAAGGTAGGTGCAGAGGATGCAGAATATCTCGAAAAGGAATATGCCCCACTTCTATCACAGCAAGACATTATTGGTATTGCAAATTTTACAGCATATTGCAAACTCAATATAGATAATGCAACGACTCGTCCATTTGATATGAAAACTATCTGGGATAATACCTATAAAAATCCAGAAGTTTCAAAAATTATTACTGAATATTCTCGAAAGATGTATGGTCGAAAAAAAGAATATGTTGATATGGAAATTGAGGCACGTATGGGTATCCTTTCAGAGGAAGATAAAACTCAAGAAAACCAATAAAATACATCTTGTAAAGGGGAAAGTATTATAAATATAGATTGATATTTGTATTCTCTCTTAGTATGGAGTACAATAGTTATAAGAATTACTATTTATATATTCTTATGAAGACTTTCTTTCGTTTTATTGGAAAACTGACTCTAATCGGATTCATTCTGATTGATGGAATTATTATTGGTAATGCATTGTGAGTATTTGCTACCATGGGAATTCACCTTGATTCTATCAGTGAGATGATTACTCATTATGGTTTTCTTATTGGAATCCTTATATATGGGCAAATCATTTTTTGATTTGGACTCATCCAGACTATCTATATCAACCCAATACGGCAACTTCGTAAAGAGATTGCGCTCTTTCTTACGGGAGCAAAAGATGAAAGCAATCTATCGATAACAGGGCTCAATGAAGATGCAAATTTTATTACCAATTTCTTCAATAAAAGTCTTCAAATTCTTCGAAATTTTAAAGATGAAATGAAGGCAGGACGAGTACTTCGTTCTGAAGTAGAACTTGCTGCTGAAATACAACGAGCAGTGCTTGATAAGGAACATCCACCTATTCCATCACTTGAGTTTGCTGCAAATGCAAAAAGTGCTACGGAAGTAGGAGGAGATAGTTTTGATTTTATTGAACGCTGAGAAAATCATTATATCTATCTTGGTGATGTAACTGGACATGGTGTCGCTTCTGGTTTTGTAATGATGATGGTAAATGCACTCATATCAGGATTTTCTCTGAAAGAAATTAATAGTGCTACAATTCTTGCAAATACCAATACGATTCTTAAGCCCCGTGTAAAACAAAATATGATGATGACCTGTCTCATGCTTCGATGGAATGAGACAGAAAAAAAACTCTATATGGCAGGAGCATGACATGAATATCTTATTGTTTATAAAGCAAATGGTGAAATCTTAAAAATCAAGTCTGGATGAGTTGCTTTATGAATGATTAAAGATATTACAAAATCACTCCAAGAACAACAAATACAACTTGATCCTGATGATATTATCGTTATGTATACGGATGGGATTAGTGAAGCAAGACTCAATTCAAAACAAGATGGAATTCTCTTTGGAATCGATCGAATTATTGATTCTATCGAAAAAACAGAAGTACGTACAGCACAAAATGTATTTAATAATATCACGATTGAGCTTTCACGATTTATGGGATATAATCATATCCAATTTGATGATATCACCCTTATAGTACTTCGATACAAAAGGCCGGATGAGGATCCAAAAGTGAGTGAACCACTCCATCCTGAAAACATTACCGAATGGTCATGGAATACAAGTACTGTCATTTCACGATAAGAATCCTTTTTAATTTATGCCTTCAATACCTACTATACAAGAACTCGTTGCTCAGAATTATTCATGAGATGCGAGTGGATTCGAAACAAATATATCTCTTCCAAAAGAAAAAATTGAGAAGGATATTTCAGAGGGATCAGTTAATCAAGGGAACAGAGAAACGCCTCCACAAATTGAGAAAATTCTACCAGAGATGAATATTCCAAAACTTGGAGAAACGGATGATAAAAAAATGACAAAAGAAGAAGCTGAAGAATACAAACAAGCTGAGAGAGAATATAAAGAGGCTCTTGCATTTGTAAAAGATATGATTGCACCAGCCATGATTCGTATTGATTCAACGAAGCTTCAAATTGGTGATACCTTTGTTCGAAGTGTTTTTGTCTATGCATATCCTGATATTTTGGAAGGTAACTGGCTCTCTCCTCTTATTAACTGGGATGTAAAATTTGATATGTCTTTTTTTATCTATCCAGTTGATTCAGGAAGAGTGATGAAGTACTTACGAAAAAGACTTACACAACTCCGTGCACAATATTCAATCAATCAAGAAAAAGGACTTATTGCTGATCCTCATCTTGAAGCACAGCTTCAAGATGTAGAAGAACTTCAGCAAAGTCTTACACGCTGACAGGAACGGTATTTTCATCTCTCTATCTATATTACTATATATGCAGAAACAGAAGATGAAATGAAGAAACTTTCGAATGCCATGGAAGTAATGCTTTCATGACGAAATGTACTTACGAAACAAACATTTCTTCGTTCAGAACAAGGATTTTTGGCAACTGGTCCATTTGCAAGAGATGAAGTAGGAGTATATAGAAACATATCAACTCGAGGACTTTCAACCACTTTTCCATTCAGTTCAAATTCCCTTTCTCAGGATGATGGAATTCTCTATGGAATTAATACCCACAATAATTCACTTATCATATTTGATCGATTTCGAACAGAAAATGCAAATATGTGTGTATTTGCGAAATCAGGATGAGGAAAGTCTTTCTGAGTAAAACTTGAAATTCTCCGTTCGCTTATGGTTTGAACTGATGTTATTGTACTTGATCCTGAAAATGAGTATAAATCATTGGTAGATACTGTCTGAGGAACCTATCTCAATATAAATCTCAATTCCAAAGAACGACTCAATCCATTTGATCTTCCAAGAGCACTCAAAGATACGAAAGTTCAACCCGGAGATCTCCTTCGATGAGCAATCGTAAATATGATAGGTCTTATGAATCTTATGCTTGGAAAACTCACTCCATCAGAAGAGGCTATCCTTGAAAAGGCACTTATCACAACCTATTCCCTCAAAGGGATCACTATGACTGATGATAGTATCGATGGGAAAGAGGTTCCTCTTTTGAAAGATCTCTATTCAGTACTTGAAACCATGGAATGAGGAAAAACCCTTACAGAACGTATGGATAAATACGTGTATGGTGTTTTCTCTGGTATATTTTCAGAACCAACGAATGTAGATATGAAAGATGGTCTCGTCGTATTCTCAGTACGTGATCTCGATGAGATCCTTCGACCAATTGCCATGTATATCATTCTCAACTATGTATGGACCACCGCTCGTTCGAGTGAAAAAAGAAGAATGCTGGTAGTAGATGAGGCCTGGAATATTATGCAATATGAAGATAGTGCAAAATTTCTATTTGGATTGGTAAAACGTGCTCGTAAATATGGACTTGGAGTAACTACCATAACGCAAGATGTGGAAGATTTCATGACCAATCAATATGGAAAGGCTATTGTAACCAACTCTTCCATACAACTTCTTCTCAAACAATCACCCGCCTCTATAGATGTACTACAGAATATATTTAAGCTTACGGAGCAAGAGAAATATATCCTCCTCAATGCCTCTGTTGGTACTGGACTGTTTTTTGCAGGGACAGAACATGTTGGTATTCAAATACTTGCAAGTTACTTTGAAGAAAAAATTATTACCACAAAACCAAATGTTTAAAAAAATCCCGATGATTCGGGATTTTTTATTATTAAAACCATAGACTTCGATATCGCTCTTTTCATACACACATCAACTCTTCAAGTAAATTCAAGAAAGTCATCCCAGCACAAGACGCTGATTGAGGATAGAGACTTTTATTAGTAAATCATGGGATTGTGTTTAATTCAAGAAAAATAGGCTCATTGTTCACTACAATAATATCTGTTCGACTATATCATTGTGCTCAAAGGGTTTTATGAGCCAATAAAGCAAGTGCTTCGATTTTATTACGTAACTCTCTATCGATATCAACCGGACAAACTTCTTTTGTCATACCATTGTACTTATTTTCAAAATCAAAATATCACCCATCTGGAGGGATAATTTCGATCACTGGCAATGCTTGTACTTCTCCATTATTTGAACGTTCCAAAACAGAAGCGGTAAATTCTCTTCATTCTAAGTATTCTTCATACATAACCGGTCATTGAATATACTCCAATTCTTGTTTATATCCCTCAAAATCCTCTAAATTACGCATAATATAAACCCCTATTGTACTTCATTCTTTTGGTTTTTTAATAACACAAGGGAATCATCCATTTTGTTCAATCATTTCAAGGATTTCCAATCAAGAATGTTTATAGAAATGAAGTGTTTGATACCGTGCCGTATTTCATCCCGCCTGAGCAATGATTGCTTTTGCCCATATTTTATTGAGGGAAACTGCATGAGATTCTGATGGAGATCATTGAAAGGGTAATTTAAGAAGTTCCAAAAGTGCTGGAATCTTTCCATCTTCTCATAACTTTCCATGAATTAAAACAAATGCAAAATGAAATTCTTTATACCTCTGGATAAAGCGGGTGAGATCAACTGGAATATCAAAAGTAGTTACCATATATCCTGCACCAAGAAGAACGTGCTCAACCTCTCATGCAGATCGAAGTGAAATTTCCCGTTCTGATCAAGTTCATCCGGTAAGGATGGCAATATTTTGAATTCCTGGAATCATACAAAATAATTAAGAATTAGATGGTTCTTTTTTTCATTGAAGGTAACGAGCGAGCGATCTTCCTGTGTGACAATCTGTTTCCAGAATTCCTGGTACTTTCCCAGAATAGAGAAGGTTTCATCATCGTTTTCCTCACTCTGGTCAAATATCGATAATATAATCAGCCAATGCAATAACATCGAGATTATGTTCAATAACCAGGACACTATTTCCTTTTTCTACCAGCTTATCCAAGATATCAAGTAATTTCTGAACATCAGAAAAATGAAGTCCTGTAGTTGGTTCATCCAAAATATAGAGTGTTTTTGATGTGGAACGTTTTGCAAGGTCAAAAGCAAGCTTAATACGTTGTGCCTCTCATCATGAAAGAGTTGGGGCAGACTGTCAAAGAGTGATATATCACAATCAAACATCATACAAAACATCGAGTATCTTCTTGATTCTTGGAAAAGCTGTAAAAAAGTCTCTTGATTCTTCAACCGTCATAGCCAATACTTCTGCAATATGTTTTCCCTTGAAACGGACTTCAAGCGTTTCTGGATTATAACGAGTTCACTCACATTGATCACATTCAATATAGACATCAGGAAGAAAATGCATCTCTATCTTCTTAACTCATGAACCTTCACAAGTCTCACAGCGTCATCATTTTGTATTAAAACTAAATCTTCAAGGTCCATATCACCTTTTTTGAGCCTCAAGAGAAGCAGCAAAAGCTTCACGAATAAACGTAAAAACTCATGTATAGGTTGCAATATTTGAATGTGGAGTCTTCCCTATTGGTGATTGATCAATGATAATCGCCTTATCTATATTATCAAGACCTTCAATTTTTGTATGTTTTCATACTGCAACAGCAGATCCATGAAAATATTTCATAGTAGCATTTGCCAATGTATCCATAATCAAAGACGATTTTCATGATCCTGAAACCCCAGTGACAACCACTAACATTCCAAGAGGAATTTTTACTGTAACATTTTGAAGATTATTTTCACTTGCCTGTTCAATTCGTATAAAACCACTTGGTTTTCTTGAGTTTTTTGGAAGATGAACCCGAAGATCTCAACGAAGATATTTTCCAGTTTCTGAATGGGTATTTTGTAATATCTCATTATAGGTTCATTGAAATACTATTTCTCATCCATGAACTCCTGCACGCGGTCAGATATCTATAATATAATCGGATTCTTTCATGATATCCTCATCATGTTCAACAACAATAACTGTATTCCCTATTTCGGAAAGTTTTTTAAGGTTTCCTATGAGCATATCATTATCCCGTGGATGTAACCCAATAGAAGGTTCATCCAATACATATATAATCCCCTCTAAACGAGTTCAAATTTGGGTAGCTAATCGAATACGTTGGGATTCTCCTCATGAAAGTGTATTTGCCCTTCTATCCAAGGTAACATAATCAAGTCATACTCCAATCAAAAATTCAAGACGTTCTGTAATATTTTTAAGAATTGTTTCTGCGATTTTTTTCTCAGACTCAGAAAGAACAAGTGTTGTAAAAAAATCATATGCTTCACGAACTGAAAGACTACTGAGTTGTCCAATATGAACTCATGTTACTAAAACCGAAAGAAATGATTTTTTAAGACGAAATCCATCACAAGAATTACACTGTATTTCTGTAACATACTGACTAATTCTCTTAAGATAGGTATCACTTGCCGCATCTCATTCAACAAGACGACGCTCAAGATTTGGAATAAGTCATTCAAATTTTGCATGATGGATTTTTTCTTTTTCAAACTTCGACACATATGAAAGTTCAAAAACATCAGATACTCAAAACAATATTTTCTCTCTATCCTCAATTTTTAAATCACTATATGGTTTTAACATATCAATTTTATGCTTTTTACACATCGTCTCAAGAATAGCTGTGTAATATGGATGTGCTGTCCAAGGAAGAATCGCTCATTCCGCAAGAGAGAGAGAAAAGTTGATTATATTTTCTTCAAGAAATGTCATACGACTTCAAAGTCCATGACAGGTCTCACAAGCACCATAGTGAGAATTAAAGGAAAAATTAGAAATAGATAAATCCTGGAGAGAATAATCACAAATAGGACATGATGGATGTTCTCGGAATAATAAAATTTCATCTGTTTCAAGGAAATGAATACTCAGGGATCCTTCTCATTTCTTATATGCAAGTGAAAGTGAGTCTTTAAGACGTGTTTCATAATTCTTCTGTTCTTCGCCAACCTTCGACACAAGTCGATCTATAATAATCTGAACATTTTTAGGATTAATTTTTCCCTCTGGAGGATTGTCTGCTACTGAATATATATGATTATTGTATTCATAGCGAACAAACCCCATATCTGTAATCATCTTCGCCAAATCTTCGCCAACTTCGACATTAAAAATAAATGGAACAGTTATATGAAATTTCTTTTCTGCACCACGAAGTGTGATAGATTGTACTATATTTCGAATGGTATCTTTCTTGAGAAGTACTTCTGGATGATCTGGACAATGTTGTTTTCCGATACTCGTATAAAGAAGTCTATAATAATCATATATTTCAGTAATAGTACCAACTGTTGAGCGAGGATTATTGGATACTGTCTTCTGATGAATTGCTATAGTAGGTGATAATCCACGAATTTCATCAACCTTTGTTTCATTTGAAATCTCAGAAACAATCATACGAGCATACGTCGAAAGACTTTCGAGATATTGTCTTTGCCCTTCTGCATATAAGGTATCAAATGCAAGTGAGCTCTTCCCAGAACCAGAAACTCCAGTGATAACAACAAGTTTATTCTTTGGAATCGTAAGTGAAATATTCTTAAGATTGTGGGTATGTGCGTTTTTTATAACAATATTCTCTGACATGATGAAAAAAGAAAAATTCAATGGGAATTGTACGTATTTTTAGAATGATTACAATCTTTTCTAAGCAGCGGAAGCAAGGGTAAATACTATAACTTTTTTTGCTCATTCTTTTTTCAGTATTTTCGCACATTCATTTACTGTCGAACCTGTCGAAATAACGTCATCAAGAATATATATTGTTTTTCAATGAAGCGTATCTCTATATTTTTTTCAAATCATAAATACTTCGACAAGATTATTTCTTCTGTCGAACTTGTCGAGAGTTGCTTGATGTTTTGTGTATTTCTTCTTTACCAGCAATGGAAAATATGGAACTTCGACAACTTTCGCCAATGTCGAAGATAAAACCTTCATATGATCATATCTTCGCCAGATTTTTGTAATATAGTGTGACGGAACCTGACAAATACAGGTATTTATATCATTCGATTGAACATATATAAGAAATAATTTTTCAAAAATTGGTATAAATTTCCTATAAAGATCATATTGTCTGTAATATTTGAATTGTTCTATATCATTTTTACATTCGCCCGTATATCTTGCAGCCACAAATACCCCATCCAAAACACAATCAGGTAATTCTTGTTTATAGTGTTCTGTTTTATCGAGAAATATATACTCATATTGCTCAGAAGTAGTATCAAAGAAGATATCAGAAATAAAAGTAATAATTCTTTGAATACTCATATATTCTCTTATTTTCGGATAGAACGAATAAGGTCTGAAAGAATCATAACACCCCATCCAGTTGCTCATTTTAACATATAGCCAAGGCGATCATTTCTATAGGCAGGACCAGCAATATCAAGATGAGTGAGTTTTGCATTTCATTGAAAATAAGTAAGAAAGGCTGCCCCAATAGATGACCCTGCCTTTTCTGTTTTTGCTATATTTTTTATATCAGCGATTTCAGCTTTTAAAGATTTTATCATTTTATCATTGAGTGGAAGTCTCCATATTTTCTCAAGGGAATCTTTACTGAGGAGTTCAAGTTGAGAAATAACTGCTTCATCATCTCATATAACTCAAGCATAGTCGTATCAAAGTGCATATATACATGCACCCGTAAGAGTTGCCATAGTAATAATATGTCCTGGATTATAGTTTTTTTCCACATAACTCATAACATCAGCAAGAAGCAATCGACCCTCTGCATCTGTATGATGTATCTCTACTGTTGTTCCATTATAGGCTTTATATATATCAAGAGGTTTATATGCAGATCATCCTGTCATATTTTCAGTAAATCCAACCGCTCAGATAATATTACACTCCAATGAATCAATGGAATCAAGAAATTCCATAACTCCAACTATACCTGCAGCTCCTGCCATATCCATTTTCATATCAAACATAGCATCTCCTGGCTTGATCTGAATTCCACCAGCATCAAAAGTTACTCATTTCCCTATAAGAGAATAGGTTTCAAGTGTATTATCAATAATACGCTCAAAAATTACCACATATGGATCATTATCACTTCCTGCACTGACTGCAAGAAGAAGATTCATTCCAAGTGCAGTCAGTTCTTTTTTATCGAGAACCGTTACTTTTGTTCGCTTCCAAGGAAAGGAAAGGATACTCTGAACCATGTCTTTTGGTGTCGAAAGTGACGGGGGAAGATTGACAAGATCTCTCGCTCTACAAACAGCATTAAGACACTTTTGGCGAAGTTCGACATCAATTGGCGAAGTTGGTTGTGGCGTCCAATAACTGATGTGTATTGATCTTTTTTTTGTTACAAATGTATCATATGTATATGACGCAAGCATTAAAACATCAAGTAATGATGCAATATTTGTATCATTTGAGACATACGTAAAAGATTCTTTCATTCCGGCAATAAATTCACTTCTATCTTCTAATAAAGTATCTGCTCAAGGAAAAAAATAAAAAACTTTCTTTGATTGAAATATCTCCTGATATGATGGAAAAACCTTCTCTTTTTTGTCTATTTCTTGAGAGAAATTCTTCTCAACACAATCTGGTAAGGTATGGCTAGAAAAAATCGCGCTATACGCCAATAAATCTTGTTTATCACGAAGTTCTATAATAAGAACTGGGGCAGTATTTTTTCAAATAGATGAAAGGAGTGAAAATGATGTGCTCATAGATTTATTGTTTTAAACGAATATAACTAAAAAAGAAAAGGAGTGAGAGAAAAAACAGGAGAAGAGAAACTTCTAACATATTAAATCCTGCTACCCAAGTATGGTAGAGCGAGAATACAATACTAAAAATAATAGAAAAATAGTGAATAAATGCATAATCATACTCATACTCTTGCTTCCAGAAAAATGTACTCCCAATCATGCCTATCGGGAGAAAATAAAGAAACATAACGGCAGAAAAAAAGCCAGTAGCTTCATTTCAGGTACCAAGAATCATTGGGAAAAAACTTTTTGTATATATGAAATATATACTCACAATTCCCATTAAAAAAGCCAAATAATTTCCGTAGCGAAAGTGAACTCCTATATGAAAAATAGTAAACATAGCAAGAAGTGCTATGGAGAAAGAAAAGTATTCAAAACTATAGTAATACAGGAGGAGAACAGACAAAAAAGATGAGAGAAGTCAGAAATATTTTGATATAACCCCATAGTTTCGAAAGGTTGTTATTTTTGGTATATAATCAAAAATAAGAATACTCATGATACTGAGTACAAATATCAACCAAAGAATCTTATCAAAAGAAAAAAGGTTATATCCAAACAATACAATACTTGATGTAATGAGGAAAAGAAATATGATAAAATATTGCTTTCTTTCCCCATCTGTAACAAACCGATCCTTATATTCTATAAAAAACATTAAACCTATTAGAATACAGACATTTATAAAATATATTGAACTTAAGGATGCATTATCAGTAAAATAAATCCCTGAAAGAATAATGGAAGATATTCATGAAAATATTCCATGAAACCGAGTAATGCGATAAAATAGCTCTGAGAGTTTTCTTTCAAATACAAGAAATAAAGAAAATAATACAAGAAATAAAGAAAGAATAATTATATTATGGAGTTGAAATATTCTTTCATCTATCTCATCATAGCCTATTAATCCATATGCAATACCATAAATAGATATATAAAAAAGGAGAATTGCTATAGGGAAAAATCCTTGTCTAGAAAATGATTCAAATGAAAAATCAAATCCCATCTTGGACGAAGGGATACTAGGAAGGGATATGTATTTTCCGAGAAAAGAAGAAAAATAAAACGAAAATCCCACTCATAATATTCAAAAAATAAATGAGAGGAAGGGAAATCCTAAAATATAGGCTACAAAAATAAATACGAGGTGAATTATAAGGAGGAGTATATACACCTTAGAAATTTATGAGAATAAAATACCCCATAATAGTATAAAAAAACATACCGAAAGCAAGGGATATATATCATTTCATAAAACGTGAAACAAATGCAAGCCCTGAGATAAGTGTTATAAAAAATATAACATTAAAATTAAATGGAATACTTGTAATCTCAAATTGAATAAGTGTAATAACGGCTATAAAAATAGCTGAAAATACAAAAATACTATATAAAATCGCATCACTCAAGAATGAAACAAGTTCGAAAAAAGCCTCCACATAATAATTAAACCCTTTCATGAGTTTTGTATATGAAAAACGAATATGTTTAATTCTATTTTCAAGGAGACGAATATTTTGCTCTATAAGCCTCCGTTTGAGTATAAGTCGATTCGTTTTTTCAGTTTGAAATTGTACACGTGCAAAAATAATTTCACGATTTACTTCTTTAAGCTTTATCTTATACAGATTGAGTTCACGAAGATTTTTATAAAACACAAAAGAATTTGTATCTATGGCATTTGGATCTTTTTTCTTATCTTCTATCTTTATTTCTTCTTCTTTGCTAAAAAAAGAATTCACCACATCAGAAACGATTCACTCTATTTTTTTATATGAATCCGTTTGTCCTGGCATTGCAATCTTATCCCCTGATCAGAATTGTTTTAAAAGTCGATTTGTCTCATTGATATAGGTAGCTTTTTCTTCAAGAACATTTTTTTCAATAAGTTCCACTTCCAAATCCCCAATTTTTTTTAGTGCTGTTTCTGCAACAATTTTTAATTTACTGAGATTTGTTGTTCCTTTAATCTGAAGAAGTGATGTTCTTACTTGATTCAGTCTCTCTCTTTTATCACTTACAATATGTTCACTGTGTTTTGTAGTAATAGTATCTATCTTCTGGATAACAATATCAATCAGAGAAAGATACTTTACAAGTTCCCTTTCAAGACCAGCATCAATATCAGGAGCATCCGATTTCTGTTCATGTTTTTTTAGAAGTGATTGATTTATTTCTGAGTCTCATTGTTGTTTTGAATAGAGCTCATAACTATCTTTCACCTGCATGGTGAGAAGTTTTTTCTGTTCATCTGTTGCATTCTTCGTTGTATAGATATATAAAATATCATATCAGAGATCTTCTATAAGTTTTTTATATGCCTTGAAAATATCATTTGATTGGATCTGTCATGATTTCCTTTCTCATCCAATAACCGCATCAAAATAGAAAAAATTACTTGCCCCTGCAATACTATTTTTATCTGGCTTAAATTCTTCAAGTTCAATAATAGAATACCCCTGAGCATGGAGCTTATGACGAGCTTCTTCTTCGTCTTCAGCAGTAATAACGAGAGTGATTTTTTGATTGTTCTTAGAACAGGTTGATTGAAAACTTTTCATATACTATGAAATATTATTAAATACGATATCAAATGAGGATTGTTGATTCTTATCTGACTTATATGTGTTTTTTGAATTATGCATTCCAAAGATGGGTTCAATATTTAAATTCTTCTGTTCATGCTTATTAACAATACTTATAAGCTTCTTATAAAAAGTGGAAAGTTCTTCTTCTGTAAGAAGTGAAAGAGATTCTTTATACAGATTCTTCTGAAGAGAATCCACATTTAAAACATCTATCAGCGTATTGATAAGATGTATCTTTTTGGATTTAGATGAGAAGGAAGAAAAAAGTTTTTCTAAAAACATATGAAAGTTATTTACATTAGTATACACGTATAGAAAATAAAATACAAGTAATTACTTATTTATTTATTACTATTATATAGAAAAATTATGAATTTTATTTCTAAGTGAATAAAGCGAAGTATGCATTAAAAATATTTTACATCATGTATAAAAGTTTTTCCTTGACTACAAAGGGAATAAATAGGGTTTTTAACATGTTTTTTTATGTAAGAAACTTTTTTAAAGAGAAGAGCTATTTTATCGAATTAATACTTGAGTTTTTTGTGAAAAATCCTACACTACACTTACTGACAATATATCTAAAACTGTTAACAATGTTATTAAAAAACGAACAACTCAAGTGGATATCTCTTCTCTTCTTTTTTTTATGAGGTCTCTGTATTGGACTTCTTATAGAAGAATGATATCAATTTATCGGAAAACGTACGAATATATCTATAAATCATTCTGGATCTATAGAGAAAGAATGATTTTTGAGTGATCTTCTTTATAGTGAAAGCTTTTCAACAATTATTTCTTGAAGAGTTCGGGAAGCATATGATATTATTGCTGCCAATTATTATCATTTTTCTGAACATCAGAAAAATGAAATAGAGAATGGAATCATTGCTGGACTTGTTAAGTCCCTTGAAGATAAGCATAGTACTTTTTTCAGTATTGATGAATCAAAACAATTTCATGAAACACTTTCAGGTGATTTTGAGGGTATTGGAGCGGTTATTGATGAACATCCACAGTGAGTTGTAGTAGATAGGGTTATAGCTTGATCTCCAGCAAAAGAGTCTGGGATTACAGCAGGAGATATTATATTGAAAGTGGATTCTACTTTGATAGGAGGTATGAAAGTACAAGATGCTGTAAAACTCATCCGTTGAAAAGCAAACACCATTGTAAAGCTTCTTATATTTCGTGCATGAGCTGGAGTTCCCTATGAGAAAACGATTACTCGTAAGAAAATAACAATTCCATCGGTTGAAGGAAGTGTACTCTCTGGTTCTACTCTTGGATATATAGCTCTTTCTATTTTTGGTGAAAATACTGGAAAAGAGTTTTCACAAGAATTAGACAATCTTCTTACACAGAAAGTACCAGGAATTATTATTGATCTTCGTGATAATGGTGGTGGCTTTCTTGATGTTGCTACAGAGATTCTTTCCCGATTTGTAGAAAGAGATAAGTGAGTGGTTATTATAAAAGAAAATGATCCAAGAAAGACAGAAACATTATTTTCAAAAGGAACGGCCATTGTAAAAACTCCTATTGTACTTCTTCTTAATGAGAATTCAGCTTCAGCGAGTGAGATTGTAGCTTGAGCACTGAAGGATTATAATCTTGCGATTCTCGTTGGAAAGAAATCATATGGAAAATGATCAGTACAACAACCTTTCCCTCTCTCTGATGGAAGTGAACTCAAGATTACAGTAGCTCGATGGTATACTCCCCTTGATAAGGGTATTGATGGTATCGGTATTGAGCCAGATATCTCTATTGATTTTGAGAAAGAAGATTTTGAAAAACGCTATGATCGCCAACTAGAAACCGCTCAATCTATCCTCACCGACTGGATACAAACCAAAAATAGCAAAACAACCATTGATACATTTCTTAAAAAAGAAATTATAAGAAAACAACTCCTTCTATCAGGCTCTACCCTTACTGGAACAATCTCAACTGCCTCATGAAGTACTGGCTCTTCCCTACCTCATAACTAATTTTTCCCTATGTCATTTATACAAACCAATGATCCTGAACTTTTTTGATATATTACCGATGAGGAAAACCGCCAAGAATATGAAATAGAACTCATAGCAAGTGAAAACTATGTTTCCAAAGCTGTGCTCGAGGCAAATGGTTCTGTGTTAACCAATAAATATTCTGAATGATATCCTGGAAAACGGTATTATGCAGGACAGGAATTTATAGATAAAATTGAAAATCTTGCCATTAGTCGTGCGAAAGAATTGTTTGGTGCTGAATATGTAAATGTTCAGCCATTATCATGATCCCCTGCCAATCTTGCTGTTATGTTGGCGCTTCTCAATCATGGTGATACTATTCTCGGTCTGAATCTCGATCAAGGTGGACATCTTTCTCATGGACATCCACTGAATTTCTCAGGAAAGATGTATACCATAATTCCTTATGGACTTGATAAAACAACAGAACGTATTGATATGGATGAGGTTGAAAGATTGGCGAAGGAACATAGACCAAAATTGATTATTGCTGGATTTTCTGCATATTCCCGTTCGTTGGACTGGAAACGTTTTCGTACTATTGCTGATGAAGTAGGCGCATATCTTATGGCTGATATTGCTCATATTGCTGGATTAATCGCAGGCGGAGCTCTTGAAAATCCAGTTCCCTATTGTGATGTAGTTACAACAACGACTCATAAGACTCTTCGTTGACCCCGTGGGGCAATTATTATGGCCAAGGAAGCACTTTGACCTTTGATTGCACGTGCTGTGTTCCCTGGGGTTCAATGAGGTCCTCATGAGAATCTTATAGCTGCCAAGGCAGTTGCATTTGCTGAGGCACTCCGTCCTGAGTTTGCTGGATATGTATCGCAAGTAATACGGAATGCACAACTTCTTTCTGATGAACTCCAATGATACGGGTTTCGTGTTATATCAGGATGAACTGATAATCACCTACTCTTGATTGATGTCTTTGGATCAAAATGAGTAACAGGAAAAGAGGCAGAAGAGGTTCTTGAAAAAGTAGGGATTTCATGTAATAAAAATATGATCCCATATGATACTCGTAAACCCCTCGATCCATCTGGAATTCGGATTGGAACTCCTGCAGTTACAACTCGTGGAATGAAAGAGACAGAAATAAAAATAATTGCTCGAATTATTCGTGATGCTGTCGATAATCGACAAGATGTGGCGAAGATTGGCGAACTTCGCCAAGAGATAAAACAACTCTGTATACAGTTCCCTATATATAGGTAATTTCTTTTTGTCGAAGATGTGGCGAACTTCGCCAAAAATATTAATTTCTAAAGAACTAACTTCCTATGGGTATAGATGATATTGATTCACTTGGGTCTTCGGAGGGTTGATGAGAACAAGCACAAGAACAATCAGAAAAACAGCGTGAAAATGCTAAAAAAACAGCGTCAAAGCTCCAGAAGTCACAGAAAGATGAACAGAAGTCACAGAAACAAGACAGGGTACTTATTATGATTATTCGTGAGTTTCTTGCTCATAAAGAGTATGAGGGGTGTACCCAGGTTGTAGTGAATCTCTTAAAAGAGGGGATACCTTCCTCTTTTATTATTGGTCTTATATCACTCGTATATATCCCAGCATCTGATTCTATCAGAAACTATACTCCCGATATGAAACGAGTAAGTTTTACATTTACTCCCTATGAAACTCCTCAGATATTTGATGAAAAGACCCTACCAAGTACCCTCACTGATCGAATTAATGATTGGGTAAAGGATTTTTCAGCCAGTATGACACATGCAGATCAATCGGCTATAGATATGCAGAAATTTCTTGGATTGGCCAAAGAAGAGTGAGGAAGTGTCCTTATTATCCAATCTATTGTGACTGTATTTCGAGAGTTTCTCACGATGTATCATATTTCTATAGAAAATAGTATCGCACACTCGTATGCTGCATTTATCCTATCACAGATACAGTCTGAGGCACAAGAATATTATAACGGCGTTCTTTTACCAAAAAATGAGGATATACTTACGGCTCGTGGGGTGAATTCGATGGAATTGTTTGGGTTTGGTGAGAATGAATCATAATATAAAATAGAATCGAGTAATAATAGAGAGAAAAATATCCACCGAGTATATCCTTTGAAAAAGAAACCATCAAGGGATATTCTGAACCCAACTTCGCCACATATAATATCCATTTGGCGAACATAAAAGGGATATATCCTAATATATATGCAAGATATGAGGAGACCCATTCAGAGAGAAATGAAATCCATGCCAGAAGGGTAGTGGCTCATAGAATGGGCGCAATAGCGATGTTGGTAATAATAGTAATAAAAGGGAAGTATCCAAATGCGTCCATCATAAGAGGAAATATTCCTATAATCGCTGAAAGAGTAACTGCAAGACTTTCTCTGATGAGAAATATATTCGGGAGAAAGGATAGATGCTTTTGGAGGGATTTTCATAGGGTAATAATACCAAGTGTCGCTCCAAATGATAAAAGAAAGCTCATATTTCCCATAATAAGAGTTGGTTCACAGAGGATGAATAGAACCGTTATACCAATAAAGAGTACAAAGCTTTTCATGCGTTTTCCAGAGAGAAGGCTCATATAAGCGATCCCACCCATAGCAACCGCTCGAAGTATAGGAATCTCATATCAAACAATATGTACGAAAAGGAACAGAATACTGAGAGTGATAGTGAGTCGTATTTTTCGGGAATACCCAGTCAATAACCACTCAAGAAAGAGAATAATAAGGGTGATATTGGATCCACTGACCGCTACAATATGCATTATTCCAGACCGTTTAAAGGATTCGATAAGCGTGCTGTCGAAGTTGTCGATATTGCCGATAGTAAGTCCACTGATGAGTCATGAAACTGGCATAGGGAAGAGGGTGTCTATGATTTTTCAGAGAGATACACGCATCGATAGAAAGGAAGAATACATTCCATCTTCGACAGGCGTTTGTCGAACTTCGACATAGGGTGCATAGATATATCCGAGAACTTCATTCGAAAGAAGAAATGAATCTTCTAGGATACTTAGATTCTTTGGAGGAAATATCTTCGACACAACTTCGACAATAGATCATTTTGATATATGAATATTATCAGGTACAATCAGGAAAAGTGAGTATTTTTCATTTGGCGAAGATATGTCGAAGTTGTCGAAAGTGAGTCTATATCGGAGAGAAGAAGCTTGTTGTACTCCAGAATCCATAATTTTCCCCTGTATAGAAACCTTTTTATGATATCACTCGGTATATTCCGCAATGTATTGTCCTTTTTGTTGTATTTCTGTACGAATCGTATGACTATATCATACTCAGAGAGTTCAACACAGGACAAGAGAGCAGAGATACGATATCGGATAGAGGCGTAATACTATAATATTTCCAAGGATGAGTAGACATAGTCCCCAAAGATATAGAGCAGATATGTGCCATCATATCATTATGCCACAGAGGAAAGAAAAACAAAATCCAAGGAACCAGGTCCTTGGATGAATGTGAATTGATGAGTCAGTATGAGTATGGAACATATCCACAGATAAGAAAACCAATAGGGAATTCATATATTTTCAATTTTGCTTCTCTGTTCTATCGGCAATATCGCGATAATGGCGAGATATCTCAGAAGAGGATATTCTTCCTCTCTCTTATATCTTTATAAGTTCCATGAATCCTTTGATTCCAAAGTAGGCAATAATAATAGCTCCTATCTGGTTCAAGTTGATGAATATGATAGACTTAAATATATCCTCAGATCCATTCATAAATTCTCCGAGAAAAAGCATTCCTCCGAAAATAATCATACCAACATATCCTGCAAAACCATCAACTTTGTACTTATGATGAAGTTGGAAGAGGATAACACTTGCGAGTGTCATAATAATTGCATAGAACACAGGAAGAGGGAAGACAGGTTGTGTATAAGGAACGTCCGGATGTGTGTAGATAATACCGATAGGAAGACTGGTTGGAGTCCCATAGATTTGCCCACCAAGAAGTGATCCAACATATCCGATAATACTTGCCGTCATGAATGAGAGAACGATGATATCAAGGTATTTGTGGATATGTACCCTATGAAGTCCATAAATGTGAGATTTCCACCAGAATACAAGAAAAAATCCAATACCTCCTCCCATGAGAGAGAGATTGTAGTTTTGCATCAAGAAAAAATTCTTGATAAATTCCCAAGTCGAAACATCTTGGAACATAAACTTCAGATTCACCCATTCAGTTATGATATAGAATAGTCTTCCGAAGAAAAATATTGCAATCGTATAACTGAGAAGTTCCTTAAAAATATTTCTATTCATACCAGAGCGACTGGTGTGATAGTAGAGGCCAGTGAAGAAGAGAAGCATCGCTATACTCATGCAAAGACCGAATGTATGTATAGAGACGATTCCGAAAAGATCAATGGACGGAAACATGGGTGAATAGAAAAGGATAAAAAACCATTATACCCCCATATGAGTAGGGGATATAATGGAGACTAGCGAGCGTATTCTATAACGCGCTTTTCACGGATGAGGTTTACTTTGATTTCTCCTGGGTATGAAAGGTTGGTTTCGATGGTTCCAGCGATTTCTTGAGCCATCTTCATAGCATCGATATCTGATACAGTATCAGCATCTACGAAAATACGAACTTCACGACCTGCCGATAGGGCATAGGCTTTATTCACTCCAGAGAAGCTCATAGCAAGATTTTCCATTTCCTGAATACGCTTGATATATTCTTCTGCATTCATACGACGTGCACCTGGACGGATAGCACTGATAGCATCCGCAATCTGAATAATCTTGGTTTCAAGACAAATCTGAGGAACATCATCATGGTGTCCTTCGATGATATTTACAATACGTTCATCGAGACCATACTTACGAGCAATACGACCTCCGATTTCTGGATGGGTTCCTTCTACATCATGATCCATTGCTTTTCCGAGATCATGGAGGAGTCCACCCTTGAGAGCAAGAGAGGCATCAGCACCGATAAGTTTGGCGATAGACTCAGCAATATAGGCAACTTCCTTGGAGTGCATAAGGATATTTTGTCCATAACTCGTACGGAAGCGGAACTTTCCTATGAGTGGAATAATCTCATCAGGAATCCCTGATATCCCCATTTCATTGAGGGTTTTTGTACCGAGATCATAGATAAGAGTATCAGCTTCTGCTTGATTCTTTTCCACGATTTCTTCGATACGTGCTGGTTGAATACGTTTATCCTCGATAAGCTCTTCGAGGGATTTCTTTGCGATATAACGACGAAAGAGATCAAAGCTTGAGATAAATACATTGTCCGGTGTGTCATCGATAATAAGAGACACCCCAGTTGCTTTTTCAAAGGCAATAATATTGCGACCCTCTTTTCCTATGAGTTTTCCTTTCACATCATCATTTTCGAGTTTCACCATTGTCTGAGTCATCTCACCAGTAACATCACCAGCGTATTGTTGGATACTCTTGATGATAACTTCACGAGCCATTTCTTTCTCACGGATGCGGTATTCTTGGCGTTTTTTCTCGATAACAGCAAGGATATCTTTTTCATAGCGTTGTTCAGCGGTTTCAAGGAGGAGCTCTTTGGCATCTTCTTGGCTCAGGTGAGCAACTTCTTCGAGACGAGTTGTAATCGTCGCTTCCTTCTCGTCGATAGTACGAATCTTACCATCGAGTGCATCAGACTTCTCGCGGAGAGTATTCTGTTTTTTGTCGAGGTCTTCGAGTTTTGCTTCGAGACGAGCATCTTTCTCGCGAAGCTTCTCTTCTGACTGGGTAATCTCTTGTTTTCGTTCACGGAGTTCTGTTTTGGATTCTTCGATTTCTTGTCGGACAGTACGGGCAATCTCTTCAGACTTTCGGATGATCTCAGAGGCTTCTTTTTCAGCCGCTGTTATCATATGGTCGAGCGCTTTTTGTTTTTTGTTATTGACGATGAGGAAGGTTGCGATACTGGCGACAGCTCATCAGAAGAGGAAAAGTATAAAGGCAATGAATGGAGTCATGGAACGATAAATAAAAATGCTAAAAAATCCGAATTCGCTTCGAAATAAGAGGCAAGAAAAAAGATGGGAATGGGAATATCATTTTGTAGTATAAGGAAAGGGAAAAACGGCAAAGAGAGTATACTTTTTTCTATCGAAACGCCCCTATACTTTATAGAGAAAAATCGAAAACGCAAGAAAAATCCCCTTGGCATCGTTCCTATCCCTTGCATACATATAACTCCAAAGAGAATATATCTCATAAAACGAGGATATTTTCACAATCTCTGACTTTTTGATAAATGTCGAGTGAAAATCGTGTGAAAATCAATGGATTTATTTGACTTTACCGTAATCTCTTTATAATTCTCGCTATATGGCACAACCATCGGTCTTTGGTGGACTGTGCCCGAACATTAACATCGATATACTCAAATTTACTGGTCCTGATCTCGTGTCTATGCGGATGACAAGGGGAATTGGTGGTGGAATAAACCCCTTATATATAATAAGGTCTCACTTTCTACGATCGATTCCTCTTGTTATGCAAATAACATGAGGTTAAAGCTTTAACCCTCTTTTTGATCTTCCGGAAACAATAACGGAGATCAGAGGTGACTTCTCTGACCCAGAGGTCCTTTTTTTTATGATTGCTACTGACCATAGTAATCGACTTTTTATATATTTGCGTGCGTTTTTCAGAGACTGTATTCGGATGTCTTATTATATACGGACTCCGTAGAAATATTTATTTCCTTTCTCGCGTCGCATTTACTTTTCTAACTTTTTTTATTGTTATGAGTAACTTCTCTCGTAAGGTTACCTCAGCTGTAAGCGTTCTCGCTTTCGTTACCACTACTCTTAGTGCTAGCGTTACTGCCTATGCAGGTAGTGAGTTCCTTCAATATGCTGAAGTTCTTGCAAGTAATGGTATCGTATCAGCTCAGGATACTGAAGCTGGATACCGTCTTGCTGATAATGTTACCCGTGCTGAAATGGCTAAGGTTGCGGTTAATCTCGCAGGTCTTACACCAACTGATTGCGCTGGTGATGTGTTCTCTGATGTTTCTAGTAATCTCGGAGATCTTTGTGGATATGTTGAAGCTGCTGCTGAAGCAGGTATCGTATCTACTGCAAACGCTAATTTTCGCCCTACAGCACTTGTAACTCGTGCTGAAATGGTGAAGATGCTTCTTTCTGCTGTTGGTGAAGAGCAATCTTCTACTGATGCTGGATTTATGGATGTAGCTGGTCTTGGTGACCTTGCTGGATTCGTAAACCGCGCTAACGAACTTGGTATCGCTAAGTCATCTGATTACTTCCGCCCAAATGCAAACGCATCTCGTGGTGAAGCATTCAAGATAGCTGCTGGTGCTGCTGGTCTTGTTATCGATACTACTGATCCTGAAACTGAAACTCCAGTTACTAATACTGGTGTTACTCTTGCTGGTGATCTTACAGTTAAACTCGCTTCTACAACTGCTGCTTCAGCTAACCTTCCTAAGGGAGCTGCTGGTGTTAAAGTTGTAACATTCGACGTTACTGCTGGATCTGCTGATGTAACTCTTTCTTCACTTGTTCTTAAGCAAGTTGGACTTGGAGGTGGAACTCTTGTTTCTGCTCTTTCAATTTTCAACTCTCTTGGACGTGTATCAAAGGTTAAGGCATCTCCATTTAACAACTCTGATAAGACAGCTACTATCGTTCTTACTAACGGACTCGTTGTTAAGGCTGGTACTACTGAAACTCTTTCTGTAGTTGTTACTATTGATGCTGCTGCTGCTACTAGTGAGGAATTCTCTATTCAAGTTGATTCTGCTGCTTCTGTAAGTTCTACTGCTGCTACTATTGTTGGTTCATTTCCAGTTGTTGGAAACACTCACAAGATTGCTGCTGTAACTGCTGGTGAAGTAACATTCAACAATGATGGTACTCCTGCTAACCCTACTCTTGGAGACAAGAATGTAGAAGTTGCAAAATTCAAGCTTACTGAATCTAGTACTGCTAACAAAGAGTCTATTACTGTTTCTCAGATTACTCTTCGTGAAATTGGTACTATCGATGAAGCTACAGATCTTGCTAACTTCAAGCTCTATGCTGACGGTGTTGAGGTAGCTACTGCTGCTAAGACATACGACAAGTATGTAACATTCATGCTTGCTACTCCTATTACTATTAAGGATGCTGGAAACGTTAAGTTCTCAGTACGCGCTGATGTAAATGGAGGACCTGCTAAGACAATTATTTTCGACCTTGATAACGTTCTTGACGTTACTGCGGTTGGTTCACTCTACAATGTAGGTGTTCGTGTTGATG
>ERZ1034365.38-NODE-38-length-63315-cov-4.570590_pt1 | contig 63315 bp, 59 predicted proteins | sample MGYA00520615_ERZ1034365 | MGnify/ENA primary metagenome ERZ1034365 (study PRJEB33736, sample SAMEA104284505) | Azolla filiculoides | biome: Urban; feature: Water surface; material: Ditch water | place: Netherlands | collected 2015-10-28 | depth 0-0.1 m ...
ATGGGGGGTGGAATCTCGTGTCATGTCTGCGCTTTATACAACGCAACACTTAAAAAATTCATGTTTCAAGCGAAAATGCCGCATGAACATTCTGGTAGAGGTAATTGCCCCAGATCTCACGGCCTAACATCTGGCGATTGAACCAATGAAACGCCTTGTTCGACCGCTGCGTGCTGCTGCGATTCAAATGCATTTAAAAATCCAGGCCTAACTTTCAGTCGCGCCCAATAAGCAGCAACAGCAGGAGTCATTTTTGTTTCAAAGCCAAGGTGCGTAGCCAACATCAAGGCATAGCCCACAGAGATATCTGCAATCGTGAATCGATTGGCACACAAATATTCTTGATGCGTTAAATGTGGCTCAAGCGATTTGAGGCGGGATAGAAACCATTTGCTGTAATCCTCAGCAACAGAGGGGATGCGACGCTCGGGAGCCTCAAAGTATTGATAGCGAAGCACCAAGGTTTGCGGAAATGTCAGTGTGGCTTCGCCGAAATGCAAATAGTTGAGGTAAGCACCATAGTCATTTTCAGCTGGATCAAGTTGAAGTGTTGTGGGCCCATAGCGTGCGCACAAGTACTGGCAAATTGCGACTGACTCAGTCAATCGTGCATCTTTGTCTATCAACAAAGGAACAGTGCCCAGCGGGTTGAGTTCCAAATAACTTCTTTCATGTGCTCTTGGCGGGAAAGGAAGTATTTTTAGCTCATAAGGTATACCCAACTCTTCCAATGTCCACAAGGGGCGAAATGAGCGAGCGCTTAAGCAATGAAATAGGGTCATCATGGGGTGGACCTACTGACTGAAGGGTTCGCTGGAGTATCCGCGCGAATTAGGGTTAGTACTTTGTGGCATTTTTGTGGAATGTAAAAATTTTTACAAAGTTTGCAACGCCTCTGTGGAACGATGCATGTCAAGTTTATCGCTCGAATTACACAAGGAGACATTTCAATGAAGTCAAAGATTTTGCCAAGCCTCATCGCTTTAGGTTTTTCTACCCTGGCAATTGGCGTTCAAGCCCAGCAAGCTGCCGGTCTGGAGATTTATGGCCTGGTCGGTGCAAGCTATACCAAAAAGAACAATCAAGGTGCAACAAACGCATCTGTCACAGAGCTCAGCACGAATGCCATGAACGTCTCTCACATTGGTTTTCGCGGTCGTGAAGATTTGGGTGGCGGCATGAGTGCTGTCTTTCGCTTAGAGTCAACATTGGCGCCAGACAATGGCACCATTGGCAAGCCAATTGCCTACTTTGACCGGCAAGCCTTTGTGGGCGTTGCCAGCACCCAGTGGGGTGCCATTACCTTGGGGCGTCAATTCCACGCCTCGACAGACCGCGCTATTCGCACGATGGACGTGTACAACTTGGCACCGGCGAATGCGCATTTGGTCCCCGTAGCTTTGTACGGTGTGAATCGATATGCCAGCAACGACAATCGCGTTAGCAATTCCATTAAATATCGCTTAGATGCGCCAAAGGGTTTTCAATTTGGCGCAAGCATTGGCATGGGTGAGGTGGCTGGCAGCACCACCAAAGGCGCTAGCAGCTCGTACGACTTAGCGTACGTTGGGCCAAATTACCAAGTGGGTATTGGCTGGGTTGGATTCAATGGCGTCAATGCACAGGGCACCACCACCACATTGCCAAAACATGAGGTGACATCTATTGGTGGCTCCATGAATTTTGGAAGTTTGACGCCTTACTTGTCACACTACAGCTCTAGTTTGGACAGTGCCACAACGGCCGGTTTGAAGGCTCAAACCAACAGCATCAATACCGCTGGTTTGGCTTGGAAGGCTAGCAATCAAATTTTGGTTCGTGGTGCTTACACAACCGACAAGGGCACAGACTTGAACAATGTTGCCGGCCGCAATGGCACAAAGAAGACAACTGTTGTTTCAGCTGAATATGCTTTGTCGAAGCGCACATCCGTCAACATCATTCGCGGCTCAAACTCTTTGAGTGGTGGATATTTGTTGGAACCTTTGTACACAGCTGCATTGGGTCGCAATCCTGCTGCAACTTCTGTGCAGTTCTGGGGTGCTGGCGTGAATCATCAGTTCTGATTTAAAGTTTTGCGCACTCATCAAACCCAGCTTCGGCTGGGTTTTTTTTTGACGAATCGAAGCACTAGGGATAACGCTATCCGGCGTACATCTGTCGTGGAATTGACAGATTTAAAACGACTCAAGCTTGAGACTCAATTTTTCATACGTAAGAGGTATTGAATGAGTGAAGTAGATTATTCCATTCCTGCAAGCGAGTGTCTCGCTGCACTGGTACGAAACCAAGTTGAATATGTTGTGACGGTACCAGACTGGGTGCAGCTGTCACTGCACGATGCCATTGTTAAAAATACACATGGTATTCAGCTCATCAATTGTTGCAGCGAAAACCAAACATTGACCGTTGCTGCGGGTTTGACCGTGGGTGGTAAGCGCCCCTTGTTGATGATGCAAAACCAGGGCCTCTACAACTGCATCAATACGCTGCGAGCTGTGTGTCTAGATGCACACATTCCAGCAGTTCTCATGGTGGGGCAATTTGGGCGTGAATATGCCAATTTGTCAGAAGATCCCAAGCAATCCGGAAGGTCCATGGTTTACATCATGGAGCCCGTCCTAGATGCTTTGGGCATCCAGCACATGCGATTGGATACCGCTGCCGATCTTTCCAAAATTGATGAAGCGTATGCATTGGCACAGGCCAATGGAAGTGCAGTTGTGTTGTTGGTCAGTGGCCCCATGGCTTGGAGTTAATGAAATGATGAACATGATTCAAGCCTGTGGTGTGGTGGCCAAAAACCGCACTCAAGACAATCTCCTGGTGGCAACCATGGGCGCGATGTTTATCTTCGATTTCATCGAGGGTGAAAGCGGACAAGCCAAGTATGTGCCTATGCTGGGTGGCAAAGTGGGATTGATTGCTGGTGTGGTGGCGGGCAAATTGGCCGCTAAGTTCACCAAGTCAGCCAACCCAGAGGCCGTCCCCGCCATTGCACCCAGAATCAACTCCGTACCTTTGATGGGCGGTGCTGCGGGCCTAGGCTTGGGATTGGCCTTGGCCCAACCCACCAAGAAAATTGTGGTGGTAGACGGCGATGCAAGTTTGTTGATGGAATTGAGTGGACTTGTAACAGTGGCTCAGCAACAGCCCGCTAATTTTTTGCACATTGTGGTTCGTAACGGCACGCAATTTACGGGTCTTGCCAATGTCCAAATTCCAGCACCTGAATTTAATTTTGCTGACGCAGCTCGCAATGCGGGGTATGTCCATACTGAAACCATTTCAGACGCGGATGAATGGGCTAAGCGCTATCCCGAACTTCTCAAAATGAATGGCCCGGTCTTTGTTCAGCTGAATGTGGCGCCCGTGCCGGCGCAAGTTAAACCTGAATTCAAGCAACAAGAGTTGCCTGTCAATCAATACGACCGCATGGGCAAAGAAGCCGTTGCATTGCAGTCTTGGTTACAAGAAAAAGACTTGATCTGAAATGCTCAACATCAATCAAGATTCATACGATTACATCGTTGTAGGTTCTGGCTCTGCTGGCGCGGCCTTGGCCGCTAGGCTTTCGGAGTCACGTCGTCATCAAGTGCTGTTACTTGAAGCAGGTCCGCCAGACACCAACATGTGGACCCGCATGCCTTTGGGTGTAGGCAAAGTGTTAGAGCAAGGAAAGGTCACTCGCAGTTATTTCACAGAACCCGATCCACAACTCAAAAACAGAAAAATTTACTGGCCGCGTGGTTGGGTTGTGGGGGGCTCATCCACTGTCAATGGCATGATTTGGGTGCATGGCACGCCCCGGGAATACGACAAATGGGCTGAGGATGGTTGTCCTGGTTGGGCCTATGCCGATTTGCTGCCTTGGTTTAAGAAGATTGAAACATTTGCTGGCGGCTCAGAGCAAAGCCGTGGTCGATCGGGTCCTATTTCGGTGACTGAATTTAAGCCGGTCGATGGCTTGGCTGATGCATTCTTAGACGCTACCCAGCAAGCCCAAATTGCACCTCGCGTTACTGATTACAACCACCAAGGTCTAGGGGGTAGCTATCTTCAGTTCAACACCCGTAACGGTGTTCGATGCAATACCCGCATGGCCTATTTAGACCCGGCTATTGGGCGGCACAATTTGACGTTGGTCACTGGCGCCATGGTCAATCGCATTGTGTTGGAAGGCAAACGCGCAACTGGCGTCAAAGTCACTGTGACGGGTGTAGAGCGCACGTTCCACGCGCGCAAAGAAATCATTTTGTGTGGCGGTGCTTACAACTCGCCTCAACTCTTGGAGTTGTCCGGCATTGGACGACGTGATGTTCTTGAGGCTCAAGGTATCCCTGTCTTGCATGAGCTGAGCTTGGTAGGCGAGAACCTGAGTGAGCATGTGTACAGCCCATTGGTTTATGAGGTGAAGCCAGGGTATAGCTGGAACAGTCAACTCCGTAACCCATTGGGGATGGCCAAGCTGGGTCTTCGCTGGCTCACCAAACATGACGGTCCTGCAAGTACCAATAGCATTTCGGCTCAGACATTCGCGCCCAGTAGCACTGGCGGTACCCATGCAGATCTGAAGTTGCAAATTCAGCAAATCAGCACAGCCAACAACCGTGGCAAAGGAAAAATGACCATTGATGATTTTGAGGGCGTGACCTTGGCCTCTTTTCAAATATGTCCATTCTCACGGGGTTCGACGCACATCCAGAACCAAGATCCAAAGGCCGACCCTCGCATGGTCTCGAATCACTTTACCGATGATCGAGATTTGGAGGCTTGTTTGAAGGCTCTGAAACTCTCCATCAAAATCACAGAGACAGGCCCCATGGCCGATATTGTCAAACGACGCGTGAGGTTGGAGGCGCACCTCAATTCGGATGGCGACTTGATCGATTACATGCGCGCGACGGGTGCCACTGCATATCACCCCGTCGGGACGTGCCGAATGGGCACAGAGGCTTCTCAATCGGTGGTCGACACACAACTTCGAGTGCATGGTCTGCAGGGCTTGAGGGTGGCAGATGGCGCCATCATGCCCACGATTGCTTCAACCAACACCAATGCCATTTGCACCGTCATTGGAGAGCGTGCTGCTTCCTTCATTCTCAATGGTCAGTAATTCAAAAAACCTATGACAAAAAATCTTTCTCGTCGCAAATTATTGGGCGCAGCTGGTATTTCACTGGGTGGCTTGAATTTATTTCATTCGAAAGCCTTTGCTCAGCAAGAGCCCTTTCCATCAAAACCCATCAAGATCATTGTGCCCTTGCCCGCAGGTGGCGCAGCAGATGCCTCTGTGCGAATGTTTGCAGAGCAATTTGCCATTCACGCCAAGCAACCCGTCGTGATTGACAACAAGCCTGGAGGTATTTTTCAAATTGCCATGCAAACCGTTGCGCAAGCGCCAAGTGATGGCTACAGCTTGATTCACTTGAACACTGGCATGGTGAGTGCGCAAGTTGTTAACAATAAATTTGACATTTTGAAACAACTGGTACCCGTGTCCTTCATGGGAACAACCGATGGTATTTTGGTGGCCAATCCCAATGCGCCGTTTAAAACAAGCAAAGAACTCATTGAGTGGGCACGTGCCAATCCTGGCAAACTCAATTACGGTTCTGCAGGACCAGGTTCAATCGAGCATCTGGCAACTGCTTATTTTCTGAAGAAATATGGACTGACGGGCACGCACATCCCCTTTAAAGGTGGCCCCGATGCCATGACGGCTCTAGCGCAAGGTGAAATTCACATTTTTGCGACGGTTGTGCCCTTGGTATTGCAGTTCATGCAAAAAGGTCTCGTGCGTCCTTTGGCTTTATTGGTTGAGCAACGCTCCAAGTTGCTGCCCGACCTCACCACCGCAAAAGAGCAGGGCGTAGATTTTCCAACGGTGCAGTTTTGGGGCGGATTAGCGGCCCCCATCGATACGCCCAAGCCCATTGTTGAAGCACTTCAAAACTTCACAGCGCTTAGCTTGGCAACCCCTGCGCTGCAAACTCGATTTGCAGGTTTGGGTATGACGGCAGCATTTTCTAAAACAGACCAATTTGCAAAAGTGATACGTGAAGATGCCGCATGGATGAGCGTTGCTGCGCAAGGTCTTGAATTGAACAAAGGTTAATGATGCTCGATACACTCATCAAAAATGGCACCGTCATTGACGGTACAAACAACGAACCCTTTAAGGCAGACATCGGAATTAAGAATGGCGTGATTGTGGCGGTGGGATCAATTGATGCGCCTGCTAAGAAAGTCATTAACGCTAAGGGCTTGCATGTCTTGCCTGGTTTTGTAGACATTCACACCCACTACGACGGCCAAGCCTCTTGGGACGAGTCATTTACGCCCAGTATTTATCACGGTGTAACCACTTTGGTCATGGGCAACTGTGGTGTTGGCTTTGCCCCAATCAGACCGGGCGAACAAGCCCGTCTCATCGATTTAATGGAAGGCGTCGAAGAAATTCCAGAGTCTGTCTTGTCAGACGGCATTCGGTGGGATTGGGAAACGTTTACAGAGTATTGCGAGGCCTTAGACAAGATGCCTCACAGCCTAGACTTTATGACCTTGGTGCCGCACGATTGCTTGCGTCTCTACGTGATGGGCGACAGAGCTGAAAAAGGTGAGTCTGCCACTGACCAAGATTTGATTGAAATGTCAGCACTCTTGCGACAAGCCTTGGAGGACGGTGCGGCCGGATTCGCCATGGGTAGCACAGAAACCCATAGAACCAGCCAAGGTCATATGACGCCTTCGTTTGAGGTGTCTTCCAAAGAGTTGAATACGCTAGCATCCACTTTGAAAGACATGCCCTATCGCGTTCTTCAGACCATCTCGGATTTTGCAAGTCCACGCGGTGCACCCGAAGAAGAAAAAGCCCGGTTTGACCGCGAGTACGCCAAAATTGAGGCCATTGCAGAAGCTGCAAAACGCCCACTGTCGGTCACTTGGATGGACCGCGTTATTGCACCGCAGCAGCGTCAATGGCTAGGTGATGCGTCACTGGCCAGCGCTGCAAAAGGCATAGACGTTAAATTGCAATGTGCGCCTCGCGGTATTGGTGTGCTCAATGGTCTTGATACCACCATGAACTTGTTGTTGGCGTTTCCCAGCTACCAAGCCATTGCGCACTTGCCAGCCAAAGAACGTGCTGCCAAATTGCGTGAACCCGAGTTGCGCGCCAAAATTTTGTCTGAATCGCCCGTGAAATTGGCGACCGAGAACTCTTCTGTGCCGCCCTTGGCCGATTTTGTAGTTCAGAATTTCGAAAAAATTGCATTCGGCTTGTTCCCCTACAGAGAAGTCAACGGCAGCATCGATTACGAGCCCGATCCCAAATTGTCGATGGGTGTACAAGCCAAAGAGCTGGGTATTTCTGCCCGTGAAGTGATGTACGACTATTTGGCAGAAGGTGATGGCACCAATCTCATCTATTTCCCTATTCACAATTATTTGAAGGGCGACTTAGATGTGGTGCGCGAAATGTTGTTGCATCCCAATGCCCTCTATTCCTTGGGCGATGGCGGCGCACACGTCGGCACCATTTGCGATGCAAGCTCAACCACCACCATGCTGGCGCATTGGGGCTTGCAGCGCACCCGAGGTCCCAAAATACCTTTGCCTTTGTTGGTCAACATGCTGACAAAGCGCAACGCAGACCACATGGGTTTGAAAGATCGTGGCGAAATTTCAGTGGGTAAAAAGGCGGACATCAACCTCATCAACTTTGATGAGTTGTCATTGCCCATGCCCGAAATTGTTCGCGACTTGCCATCCGGTGCCCGTCGAGTGATTCAGAAATCAAGAGGCTATGTGGCCACATTGGTGTCTGGCGAGGCGGTCATTGAAAACGGCAACATCACGTCGGCACGTCCTGGACGTTGGGTGAAGTCAGCATGAGCAAACCAGCAGACAAAGCCACGTATAAAAACGGCAATCCTGGCGATTTGTTTAAGGGAAAAATTGGCAAAACATTGGCTGAATCTACGCCTTGGTGGGCAGATCCTGTCAAACCGCCCAAGGGCGCACCCAATGTTGTCATCGTCTATTTGGATGACCTCGGGTTCTCAGACTTGGGCTGCTTTGGCGGCGAGATCAAAACGCCAAACATTGACAGATTGGCCGATGGGGGCGTTCGATTCGTCAACTACACCACGGTGCCAATGTGTTCTCCAGCGCGTGCCGCTCTGCTAACGGGTAAGAATCCACATGCAGTTGGCTGTGGTTGGATTGCACATGCCAACCCGGGTTACCCCGGTTACAAGGGTGAAATTGCAGCCGATGCGCCCACCTTGGCTGAAACACTCAAAGCCAATGGCTATTCAACCATGATGGTGGGCAAGTGGCACAACACGTGGAGCCATGACGTTCACGAGGCTGCAGACAGAAGCAGCTGGCCTTTGCAAAGAGGGTTCGAACGTTTTTATGGTTTCTTAGATGCCGAAACCAATTACTTCTGCCCCGATCGCATTTATGAAGGCAACCAGCTCAAAGAAATTGACGCTTACCCTGAAGATTACTTTGCCACAGACGATTGGACTCAACGCGCTCTGTCATGGTTGAAATCTCACAGTAGCTCAGAGCCGCATAAACCTTTCTTTTTGTACATGGCATTGAATGCGCCACACATGCCCATTCAAGCCAAGCCTGAGGATTTGGCAAAGTACAAAGGCAAATTCGATGCGGGATGGGATGCATTCCGTGAAGCGCGTGCCCAGAAGCAAGCTGAGCTCGGATTGTTTGACAGGCCTCACCCGCTGTCGCCCATGCCGCAAGGCGTGCCAGCATGGGACACTTTGACACCAGAAACGCAAGCTTTATTTACGCGTTACATGGAGTTGTATGCGGCCCTCGTCGACAACATCGATCAAAACGTTGGCAAGTTGCTCTCGCACTTGGAGGTGTCTGGTCAATTAGAAAACACCATTGTCATTTTGAGTTCTGACAATGGCGCATCTGCAGTAGGCGGTTTAGAAGGAACCCCTAACTTCATGGAGATGCGCACGGGTTTTAAAATTGATCCGGCAATTTCGAAGTCGTTGCTTGAGCAAGAGTTAATTGGAACGGCCATCACGCAGCCTGCTTATCCCACGGGCTGGGCGCAAGTTTCCAATACACCGTTTTATTACTTCAAACGGACGCCCGCCAATGGCGGTATTCGCGTGCCGTTTGTCATGCATTGGCCTAAGGGTTTCACAGACAAAGGTGCCATTCGACGCCAGTGGATCCATGTCACAGACATCGCGCCTACTTTGTTGGATGTGATTGGCATCAAGCCGCTTGAAAATTTGGGGGATTTGAAGGCGCGTCCATTTGATGGGTTCAGTTTTAGCAATGCCTTGAAAAATCCCAATCAAGCCACGGCCAGAACCAGCCAACATTATGAGCTTGAAATTAACCGCGCCTATATTCAAGGCGATTGGAAAATCGTCTCTCTGCAACCACGGGGTGGCCAGATCATCAGTTTAGAAAACTGGATGCTGTTCAACTTGCAAGACGATCCTACAGAGTGCCATGATTTGGCGGCGCAATTTCCAGAAAAAGTCAAAGCCCTGGCCGATGCTTTTGAGGCGGAAGCTTGGAGCAACTATGTCTACCCCCTAGACAACCGAGCGCTTGAGCGCGCCATTACGTTGCCGCCATTTTTGATGGAAACCGTCAATGAAGAGCGTCACTTTTACCCAGACACTCAAACTGTGAGTCGAGTGATTGTGGGGCCACTGATTGCAGATCGACATTTCAAAATTACGGCGCAATTCGATTGGCAACTGAATCAAGAAGGCGTTATTTACTCGTTGGGTGAAGCTTTTGCTGGCTTGGTGCTGTTTGTTCAAAACGGACAAGCCCAATTTATTTTCCATAAGTGGATGGCCCCTATCAGTCTAGCGCCTATGGGCTTAAAGCCAGGTTTGCAAAACTTGTGTTTTGAATATGAAGCATTGGGCGGCCGCCGTGGAAGAGGGCGTCTTGTGTCATCAAGTACCGATTCAGAGGCAATCTCAGAATGGACCGACATGTCGCCCACCCTGCTGGGCTTGCACTATGAAGGTCTAGATGTCGGATTAGATCGTCGCCAGCGCACGTCCGATTTTTACAAAGGTCGTGGTGTCTTTCAATACGATGTCAACATTAGCAAATGCACTGTCACGCCAGGACCTCAAGCCCCCAATTCAATGATGAATCGCAGCGAAGCTGAGGCTCAGTTGAAAATTTCAACGGGTACCTTAGGTGTTAATTGAGTCAATTCGAAATCAGGAGACAACAATGAAAAATTTCAATCAATTCAAAGTGAGTAAACGACTGGTCTTAGGTGCAGCCATTGTTGCGCTGGGATCTTGCGCCTCTGTCTTTGCACAAGCACCAGCAACAGCGCAAGCTTCTGCGTGGCCAGCCACTACAAAAATCGTTGTGCCATTGCCAGCCGGTGGTGGCGTCGACATGATTGTTCGTAAGTTTGCTGAAACACTGGCCCCCAAATTGGGTACCAATGTGATTGTGGACAATCGCCCAGGCGCATCTGGGTTGATCGCAGCGAAGGCTGCTTCTGCTGGCGCCGCAGATGGCTCAACCATCTTGTATTTGCATCCAGGTCTCATCACAATGCAAACCATTACGGGCCGCCTTGATATTTCAAGCGAATTCAAGGCAATCACGAAATTAAGTTCTGGCCCTCACCTTTTGTTGGTTCCTGCTAATTCGCCATACAAAACACAAGCTGAATTGCTTGCAGCCATGAAGGCGCAGCCCGGCAAGCTTAACTATGGCTCTGGCGGCAACGGTTCACCCTCGCATTTGGCTTTTGAATGGATGGATGAAAAAACCCCTGGTGGCGTCAAGGCCACTCAAATTCCTTTTAAAGGGAGTGTTGAGTCAGTGACCGCCTTGCTAGGCGGCGAAATAGATTTCACTTTTAGTTTGTTCAATGTGGTTCATGAACACATCAAATCTGGAAAATTACGTGCTTTGTCCATTACCAGTTCTGCGCGCTTTCCCATGGCGCCCAACGTACCTACCGTGGCTGAAGCAGGCATTCCTGGTTATGTATTTGACGCTTGGGGTGGCCTGGTTGTTCCTGCTAAAACACCTGATGCAGTTGTGGCTCGTTTGTATGAGGCTGCCAAATTGAGTGCAAACAGTCCTGAATTTTCTGGATTTATTGCTAAAAGTGCCGGTGTGATTGAGGTGAGTCCTTCGCCTACGTTCTTCAACGACCAGTTAAAAACCTATTTGGTCGACGAAAAGAAAATCGTTGACCGTCTGGGCTTGAAGCCCCAGTAATTCAGTTTTTGAAAGCAAATTCCGTGAATCGTCATTTGATCTATGATTGCAAGAAATTAGATAAGACCTTTCATGGATTTTGCAAAAGAGACTGTCGACCCCTCTCAACTCCGGCGTGATTCGCACTTCATATTAGCGCGTTCATTGCTGGGCCGCGCCATTGGGTTCAAGCTTTGCAAACCCGAAACATTAGACGCTCTCATGAGTGAGGCTTTTACCAAAAGCTTGTCTAAATCAGAAATACTTGCGCACCATGGCGACAATTTTGATTGTCTTTGCATGGTGCTTGAAGGCTCACTTGAGGTCAGCAATCTCCGAAGAGATGGACATCGTCATCTGATTCATTTCATGCAACCGGGCGATTTGCTTGGATTTATCAACATGCTCGATGGACAAGGACTGGTCAATGATTTGATCAGTCGATTTGCCGATACAACGGTGTTGATGGTGTCGGGCGACAAGATTCGAAACCTTCGGCAGAAATTTCCAGACTTGTCCACGGCCATTGAAATGCAGATTGCATTTCGCAGTCGATTGCTCTATGAGCGTTTGGCGGCAGATCCATCCATGCCTTTAGAAAATCGATTGGCCAAATTGTTGTTAACGCTGTCAAACTTATATGGACTGCAGCGAGACGATGGCGTACTTTTGGATGTTCGAATTTCTCAGGCAGATCTGGCCGACTGGTTGGGAGTTAGCCGACAACGAATTAACTCAGCTACGCAATTGTTGAAGCAAGAGGGTTTGTTAAACCTCGGTTATTCGTCCATCATCATTAAAGACATCGACGCACTCAAGCTGAGAACCAGCGTTTGAAAAAAACCCCAACGAGTTGGGGTTTTTCACGGAACTAAATGATTGATTTGTCTTTATTCTGACAATCATTCTGAATTGGGTTTCTTATCATGGATTGCTTCAGCGTATCGCTTTTAGGCAACACATGTCCCATCCAACTTCAAGTACGACCGATTTGGCTTCACAAGTTCTCGCCGCTTCAAATTTTCAAGGAACGATAGGTAAAACGCTGGGCGATTCCATGCCGCATTGGGTGGTGCCTACGAAGCCCAAAGCAGATGCACCCAATGTCATCGTGATTCTTTTGGACGATTTAGGCTATTCTGACTTTGGTTGTTTTGGCGGTGAAATAGAAACCCCCAACATTGATTCATTGGCGGCCAATGGGTTGCGATATACGGGTTACACCACGGTCCCAATGTGTACCCCCGCGCGCGCCGCCATGTTGACAGGCAAAAATCCGCACTCTGTCGGTTGAGGATGGCTCACCCATAACAATCCTGGATTCCCAGGGTACAAAGGCGGCGAGATGTCGGCCGATGCGCCCACTTTGGCCGAGCTGCTTCGCATGCAAGGCTATTCCACCATGGCGGTGGGAAAGTGGCACAACACATACGATCGCAACGCCCATGCGGGTGGCGACAGAAGTTCTTGGCCCTTGCAGCGAGGCTTTGATCGCTTTTATGGATTTCTTGCAGCAGAAACCAGTTACTTCCATCCCGAACGCATGATGGAAGGCAATCAACTCGCTCAGGTTGATGCCTATCCTGCAGATTACTTTGCCACCGACGACTACACCCACCGCCTCATTGGCTGGTTGAAGGAGCACCATGCATGCGCGCCAGAAAAACCATTCTTTTCGTGGTTGGCGTTTCAGGCGCCTCACACGCCTTTGCAAGCTAAACCCGTTGATTTGGAGAAATACAAAGATCGCTACATGGTGGGCTGGGATGCCTTGCGCAAAACCCGCTTTGGCCGTCAGCGGGCGATGGACATCATTGAGTCCAATGCAGTCGAGGCACCTCGCAATCCTGGTGTGCCCGAATGGGCCAGCCTAACGCCAGAACAACAAAGATTGTTTGCGACCTATATGGCTTGCTATGCTGGTTTGGTCGACAACGTTGACCAAAACGTAGGCAAGTTGCTGGCCTTCCTAAAGCAGTCTGGACAATTGGACAACACCCTGATTCTGATTACCTCAGACAATGGCGCTAATTCAATTGGTGGGCCAGAGGGCGTCGCCAATTTGAATGATCGCCGGCAAGGTCTGGGTGAAGATCCTGCGCTGGTGATGCAAATGTTGAAAGACCAACAGATTGGTTCTGAAAACACCTACGCGGCATATCCCACAGGATGGACGCAAGTCTCCAACACACCCTATCGCTATTACAAGCGCACGCCTATGGCGGGCGGTATTCGCGTCCCCTTGATTGCGCACTGGCCCAAAGGCATTTCTGCAAAAGGCGAAATGCGTCGGCAGTGGGTACACGTCACTGACATCACGCCTACTATTTTGGCGCTGACTGGCAGCAACTACCCGCAAAATTTCAATGGCTTTCGCACGCGAGGTATGGATGGCTTCAGTTTTGCCGCAAGCTTGAACCAAGCAAATGCGCCCGTACAAAGAAATCATCAGCACTACGAGTTGGAAGGCAATCGCGGTTACATCAAGGACGGTTGGAAAATCGTCTCCTTGCAGCCACCGGGAACGCAAATTGATTTGAACCGATGGATGCTCTTCGATTTGAAAAATGATCCGAGCGAAATCAATGATCTGGCAGCGCAACAGCCAGACAAAGTCAAAGCGCTGATTGAAGAATTTGAAGCTGATGCCAAAGCCAACTTTGTGTATCCGCTAGACAATCGCGATTCAGGCCGCGCCATCACACTGCCCCCACACGAATTGGCAACCATTCAAACGCCTCGAAATTTCTACCCAGGCGGGCAGTCGATTGCAAGTGTGGTGGTTTCACCCTTGATTGCGGACCGGCAGTTTGAGTTGACCGTTGAATTTGATTTTGAGCGAGGCAGTGAAGGCGTTCTGTACGCTTTGGGCGATAGATTCACGGGTATTCTGGCGTTTGTTGAAAACGAACAATTGCACTTTGTGTGGCAACGATGGATGAGACCGATTGAGCTGGCGCCCATCCCTTTAACACCCGGCCATCAGTCGTTTGTCATGTCTTATAAAGCGTTGGAGAAGCGCCAAGGTGAAGCCGACTTTAGCTTGAACGGCAAAATAGTGATGAGTCAGGTCAACCTGTCGCCCACGCCTGTGCGCTTGCCATCAGGGGGCTTAGATGTCGGCATCAACAGACGCCAAGCCATCAGTCCGCGCATTGAGGGACGCCAAGGCTTTAAATACACCCATGCCATTCAAGTGGTCAAAATTGTGCCTGGCCCACAAGCGATAGGCACGCCTATGGTGATGGATGAAGCGAAAGTGCAGGAACGAATGCGCGCTAATTACGTCAGTGGAAAGGGCTGACGCAAAGTCTCCTCAAGCGTTTCTAAATCTGGTGTCACGCCAATCCCCGGTGTCTCGTCCAATTGTATGCCGCCGTTTTGAACATTTTGAAACGGGGGGGCCAGCAAGGAACGCAAAGCGTTGTCGTTGGCATCCACCTCCAACATGCCATCGCCTCCTGCCGCAGCCAGCACATGCGCAGACGCCATCAAGCCAATGCCTGCGCCGAGGTAGTGCGGGCAAAAGCGGATGCCGCTTTCACGTATTTTTTGGATGACAGGCCAGCAACCCGATATGCCGCCCCATTTGGCAAAGTCAGGTTGCAGAACTCCAAAGGTTTTCATATCAATGGCTTTTTCAAAACTGGCCTGACCCATCAGGTTTTCACCTGCGGCCAGTGGCGTGTTTGTCGCCTTGTGAAGTTGCAACCACTGCGAGGCCATGCTGTCAGTGCGCAGAGGTTCTTCAAGCCACGCCAGGTTGAATGATTCGAGTTGTGGCAGCATGTTCAGGGCGTGGTCCACGTGCCACGCTTGGTTCACATCGGCCATCACTGAAGCTTGGTCTCCCAGCCAATTGCGCAGGCTGTTGATGTTTTCAATATCTTGCTTGTCATCAAAACCAATTTTGAGTTTGAAGGCGCGATAACCTTCTGCGTGCTTTCTCTTAACCATATCCAAGGGGCCATCTGGGTTGATGCCACTGGCGTACACAGGCACGCTAGTCTGGGTGCCACCCAACAATCTGAACAGTGGCAAGTTTGCGCGTCTTGCACACAGATCCCAAAGTGCGAGATCAACGCCAGAGATGACCTGTGCCAGAGGTCCAGGCTCTCCGGTTTGCAGCGCCAAAATTTCTGTCTTTTGAGTGGCTAAAAGATAGGCTTGTGCTGGATCTGCAAAATCTTTGTGCAGCAGCAATGGCGCAATAACCGTCTCTAGCAATCTGACGCGGTGCTCTGCACCACAGGCCGGAAAGTTGCACCAGATTTCACCCCAGCCGACATGACCCTCGGCATTTTCGGCTCTGACAAACACCGCAGGCCGATCGCGCATGATGCCAAACGAGGTTCTAACCGGTACGGGGCTAGGGCAGCGAAACACAAAGGCTTGCAGGCTGACGAGGTGAAAATTCAGTGGGCTGGAAGCTGATGTAGCAGTGGGCAAAGGTGAGAGTTTCATGGTAAGTAGTCTAAAGGTATGGCATATAATACCTTTTAACTTGACAGTACCTTTTCAAGGCGAAGAATTCCTTGGTGTCTGCACTTGCAGACGTACGCGCCACCCTGACAGAAAAAAATGAAAAGCAGGCGGGCCTTCCCAGGGATTCTGGTTGCGATTGCCGGTGGGGTATTTCCGAACCATCAATGACAAACGATTCTCGTGGCAATTTCCTGTGCGTTCGCAGCAAGAGACAGCCTTCCGTTCTATGACATGGCCGCGCGGTAAGGTGTTGGGCGGCTCCAGTGCTATCAATGGCTTGTTGTACATCCGTGGCCAGCGAGCAGACTACGATGATTGGGCGGCGCACGGTGCCAGTGGCTGGTCTTACAACGAAGTATTGCCATTCTTCAAGCGCTCCGAATGTTATGAAGGTGGCGCCAGCGAATTTCATGGCGCCCAGGGTGAATTGGGCGTTTCAAATTTGCGCAACGACCATCCTTACTGTGAAGCTTGGTTAAAGGCAGCACAACAAGCCGGGCATCCGCTCACCGACGATTTCAATGGCGCGCATGCCGATGGCATGGGACGCTATCAATTGACGCTCAAAGGGCATTGGCGTTGTGATGCAGCCACGGCATTTTTAAAGCCCATCAGCCACAGGCCCAATCTCAGCATCGTCACGCATGCACACGTCACCAAGGTGGTCATTGAAAAGGGTCGCGCAGTGGGTGTTGAGTGGTTCAAAGATGGCCAACTTCAAAGCGTGCACGCAGATGCAGAGGTTGTGTTGTCTGCTGGCGCACTTCAATCGCCGCAACTGCTGCAGTTGTCGGGCGTGGGACATGCCGACATGTTGCGGCAGTTTGGTATTCGGGTCATGGCCAATGCCGTTGAAGTGGGTGAGAACCTGCAAGACCATTACCAAGCGCGTGTCATTGTGAAGTTGCGCCAAAAGCGTTCCCTTAACGACGACATACGCAACCCTTTGCGACTGGCTCAAATGGGGGCTCAGTGGCTGTTTCAAAAGCGCGGACCTTTAACGGTTGGTGCCGGGCAAGTGGGCGGGCTGGCTTGTACCGAATTCGCCGAGGGTGGCCGTGCCGATGTGCTGTTCAATGTCATGCCTTTGTCTGTCGACAAACCCGGCGACGCTTTGCATCGGTTCTCAGGCTTTTCAGCTTCGGCCACGCAGTGCCGGCCGCTGTCGCGTGGCAATGTGCAGTTGAGCTCGGCAGATCCCATGGCTGCGCCCAGAATTGTGGCCAACTATTTGCAACACCCGCAAGATGCCAAGGTGCTGGTGGCTGGTTTGAAGCAGCTCAGAGATATTTTTGCACAGCCTGCCTTCAAAGCCTTGCTAACAGGTGAAGAGTATTTTCCGGGCAACCAGGTTCTGACCGATCAAGCGCTAGAGCAGTTTGCGCGGGAGAAAGGCGGTACGGTGTACCACCCCGTGGGCACTTGTCGCATGGGTGAAGATGACACCGCCGTGGTCGATTCCCGCCTTCGCGTGCGAGGGGTAGAAGGCTTGAGGGTGATCGATGCATCTGTGATGCCTCGCATGGTGTCCACCAACACCAATGCCGCCGCCATCATGATTGGCGAAAAGGGGGCCGCCATGATGCTACAGGATGCTGTTTAAACTACACACTTGAGGTGCACGGTGTGCGCCAAAGTTTCTCTTTATTTTGAGGTGAAAGATCCATGTCCAACTACCCCCACGTTCAACTTTACATCGACGGCCACTGGCGCGAGGGCGCTGCAGAACGCAAATTGCCTGTACTCAATCCCGCCACAGGTGAAGTGATGGGGGAGCTAGCTTGCGCCGAAACATCAGACCTTGAAGAAGTGGCAGAAGCCGCCAATCGCGGCTTTGATGTTTGGCGAAAAATCAGTGCTTTTGACCGTTACAAAATGATGCGCAAAGCCGCGCAGTTGTTGCGTGATCGTGTTGAAACTGTGGCCCAGCTCATGACCTTGGAGCAAGGCAAACCTTTGGCCGAGGCACGCATGGAAGTGATGGCCGGTGCCGACACCATTGATTGGTTTGCCGAAGAAGGACGCCGCGCTTATGGTCGCGTCATTCCTGCGCGCCAAATGGACGTGTACCAATTGGTTATCAAGGAGCCCGTGGGTCCCGTTGCTGCGTTCACACCTTGGAACTTCCCCATCAATCAAATTGTGCGCAAGCTGTCGGCTGCATTGGCCGCAGGGTGCTCCATCATTGTTAAGGCTCCAGAAGAAACACCAGCATCGCCTGCAGAGTTGATCCGTGTCTTCATTGATGCGGGTGTGCCTGCAGGGGTGGTGAACTTGGTCTACGGTGACCCAGCGCACATTTCGAATTACCTCATTGCGCATCCTGCCATTCGTAAAATATCTTTCACGGGTTCAACGCCTGTGGGCAAGCAATTGGCCGCTATGGCGGGCCAACACATGAAGCGGATGACCATGGAATTGGGTGGTCATGCACCCGTGATCGTCTTCAACGATGCTGACATTGCATTGGCTGCCAAGACCATGGCGGCCAGCAAGTTTCGCAATGCGGGCCAAGTATGTGTGTCGCCCACGCGGTTCTTGGTGCAGGAGGGCGCCTTCAATGAGTTTGTCGATCAGTTTGTGATGCATGCTGAAAAGCTCAAGGTGGGCAATGGTATGGAAGCTGGCATTAACATGGGACCTTTGGCCAATCCACGTCGTGTGACGGCCATGAAAAATTTGGTGGCCGATGCCGCACAGCAAAATGCCAAACTCAAAACAGGTGGTAAGCCCTTGGGCACTGCAGGTCATTTTTGGGCCCCAACGGTTTTGACTGAATTGCCATTGTCTGCCCGCGCCATGACAGAAGAGCCTTTTGGTCCCATGGCCTTGATCAACCCGTTCAAAACTTTTGACGATGCAGTGACAGAAGCCAATCGATTGCCTTTTGGCTTGGCAGCTTACGCATGGACGCGGTCGGCCAGAACGGCGCAGCAAATTGCGGCCGCCGTGCAAACCGGCATGATCACCATTAACCACTTAGGTCTGGGCATGCCCGAAACACCCTTTGGTGGTGTGAAAGATTCGGGCTATGGCTCAGAGGGTGGCTCTGAAGCTTTGGAGGCTTACCTCAATCCTAAGTTTGTGTCTCAGGCTGGTTTGTCCGACAGCTTGTCGGGCTGAACCGGTTCGACATAGGGAAACCTGGCGCGGGCCTTCACACTGGTGGGGCCAGCGGTACCCGAGCCGCGAATGAAACGCTGGGTTTCATCTACAAAGGGCTGGTATGCCCAGTTCGGTGTCTTGCTAGAGCCGTTGGCCACTTCGGCTAAAAACAAGCGCTCCTTTTGACTGGCCAAAATGCGTGCATGCATGGTGGCAGGATCCCAATCTTCTACCAAGCGCGCGTGCAATCGCTGCTGCGTGCTAGCGTGTTCAGTTTTGCCTGCCAAGTTTTGCAACTCATCGGGGTCTGCTTCTAAGTTGAACAGCATGGGTGGCAGGCCATGCGTAAAGATGTACTTCCATGGGCCGTCGCGAAGCATGCGCGAAGCAGCGCTGACGCCTTCCGAACTGTATTCAGAAATCACGCATCGATTGAGACCTGCTTCTTCGCCTGTGAGCAACGGTACCAGACTGTTGCCATGCAATGGGCCTACGGGCTCTGGTGCTTGGTTGTTGTAGGCCAAGTCCATGAAGGTGGGGAGCAGGTCGACCAAAGAGACGTGTGCTGACACCCGTGCCGGTGTAAAGCGTTTAGGCATAGACACAATCATGGGCACGCGCACAGAAGACTCATAGAAGCTTTGTTTGAACCACATGCCACGCTCGCCGAGCATTTCGCCGTGGTCACCACAAAACACCACCACGGTGTTGTCGTCGAGCCCAGTTTCTTTCAAAACTTCTAAAATTCTGCCAATCTTTTCGTCAACATAACTCACCATGCCGTAGTAAGCATGGCGGGCATTCAGAACCTGTTCGTCGGTCACGCTGTAAATGTCTTGCGCATGGGCCACATACAGCCACTGGCTGTGCTCGTCGAGTTCTTCAAAGGGAATAGGAGGAATGCGCGGTGCATCAATGTCTTCGCGTTGATACAGATCCCAATGCTTTTGAGGCGCCACAAATGGCGGATGTGGGTGGGTGTAAGACACAGTGAGAAAGAAGGGCTTGTCTTGCGGCGCACGTGCCAAGTCGTACAAACACTGTGCGCCCTTGTATTCCACTTCGTCGTCGTAATCGATTTGCATGCTGCGCACGCATGGGCCGGCTTCTAAAACAGGGCGCATGCTGACTCCTGTTGGGCGATAGGCAGGTCCTTTCAGCCAATCGGGTGTCCATGCAAAGTCGGCAGGATAAATGTCGGTGGTGAGGCGTTCATCAAAGCCGTGCAATTGGTCGGGGCCAATGAAGTGCATCTTGCCGCACAGGATGGTGCGATAGCCTGCATGCCGCAGGTAATGAGCCATGGTGGGCATGGCCGCTGGAAATTCAGATGCGTTGTCATAAGCAGCAATGGCATGGGGTAATCTGCCAGATAGCATTGAAAAACGCGACGGTGCACAAATGGGGAAGTTGCAATATGCGCTGTCAAACACCACGCCGTTTTGTGCCAATTGGCTGAGGTGCGGCGTTTTAACCACAGGGTGGCCATGAAAGGGCAGCGTTGGCACGGCCAATTGGTCAGCCATGATCAACAAGATGTTGGGTTGGGTGTGTTTCATGAATCTGCTGCGAATTAATCTGGTGTGATGTTGGCCGATTTGACAACTTGGGACCATTGCACCAAATCTTGTTTGAAGTAAGCGTCAAAGTTATCGGCTTTGCCTGGCTTGGCGCTGTTCATGCCGGCGTTTGCCAGGATTTGGTTGAACTCTTCTTGTGCCAGAACCTTGTTGGTTTCTGCAACCCACTTGTCAATCACTGCAGCAGGCGTACCTTTGGGGGCAAACAAGCCCAACCATTGATCGGCTTCAAATTTTTCAACGCCTGCTTCAGCCATGGTGGGAACATTGGGTAGACCCGGCATGCGCTGTGCGCTGGTGACAGCCAGCGCTCTAACTTTGCCTGCTTTAATTTGAGGCAGTGCCACAGCAGCATTGGAAAAATGGTAATCAATGCGACCTGCAATTTGATCGGTCATCGCGGCTGGCGCGCCCGTGTAGGGAATGTGCAAGATGAACAGGTTCTGACGCGACTTGAACAACTCACCTGTTAAGTGTGCTGGCGAGCCCACACCTGCAGAGGCGTAGCTCAACTTGCCAGGATTGGCACGTGCCACTTTGACGAGTTCTTGTACTGTCGTGATGTTGCTGTTTTGATTGACCACCAAAATGGAGGGTGCATAAGCCACAACTGCTACACGCTCGAGGTCTTTGACGGCATCAAATGGCATCTTGTTGCGCAGTGCTGTACTCATGGTCAACGCGCTGGATGTAAACAACATGGTGTAGCCATCGGCTGCCGCTTTGCTGGCCTGGTCGGCGCCCACATTGCCGCCTGCCCCTAATTTGTTGTCAATGACGATGGGCTGCCCCATGGCGGTTTGCAGTCGATTGCCAAGCTGCCTGGCAGCCACATCCACCAAGCCACCAGCAGGCCAAGGCACAATGACTCGGATGGGCTTGTTGGGATAGTTTTGGGCTTGTGCTGAAATGGCACCGCACATCAGTAATCCGATGAAGACATTGCCCCATAGCGTTAAGCGGCGGGTAAAGCCAAGTTTTGTTTTTGTCATGCGTGCCGTTTCGAGTGGGTCAACAAGGTGACCGATAGATTTAAAGGGTGAGTGCCATTTCAAATTGGATGAAATCACCTCGGTAAGTGATTTGTCCCAAATACAACACAGTGCCATCAGGCGACAAGCACACGCGGCGCACTTCTGCAACAGGGGCGCCTACGGCGATGTTCAGCAAGCGAGCAACTTCAAGGTCGGCTGTGGAAATTCGCAGTGTTTGACGGGCTGATTCAATTTTGACTTCTGGCAGGTCCATGAGAACCGGGACCACCGTTTCTTTTCGGAAACGTTTGGGTGCCAATCTGAATGCGCGCTGATCAATGTAGATGGAGGCAATGCAGTAGGGTTGATCATCACGCGAGTGCACTCGCCGCATGAAGTGATACGCCGGTGCTGCTTTGCCATCAAGCGGCACCAGCGGAGGCTGTACGCCCGCTTCTTCAATCAAGGTGAGGTGGGGCTTGTCGTTTCGATAGGCTTCCGCCAAACCCTGTAGCGACGTCTCCAGTGTGAGTGATCGTTCTGGTTGCACTTGGTCTGTGACGAAAGTGCCGCGGCCCCTCTGAGGTAGCAGAAGACCTTCGCGCGTCAAAATTTCAATGGCCTGCCGCACAGTGACACGCGCGACTTGGAACTCTTCGACCAGTGCGTCAAGGGAAGGGACTTTTTCGCCCGGGGTCCACACGCCACGAAGAATGCGTTGACGCAGTAAATCGGCCAACTGTGAATACAAGGGCACAGGGCTGTCAGCAAAAATGGGATGCGCATTGGTTTGCATTTTTAAAATCCGATAGTTCTATCTATGGTACCATTAGTTTTGAATAGACAGATCAATTAGGAGACAGCATGACAAAAATCAAACCATTCCCCAGTGCCATTGCCTTGGCGGTTGCTGTCTTGGCCGTATCAGCTCAAGCCCAGCAACAGCCAGGCTTAGAAGTGTATGGCTTGGTAGGTGCCAGTTACACCTCTAAGAATAATCAAGGTGTTACCAATGCCTCCCTGAAAGAGCTCAGCACCAATGCCATGAGCGTTTCGTATCTGGGTTTTCGCGGCCGTGAAGACATGGGTGGCGGCTTGAATGCCGTGTTTCGTTTGGAATCCAGCTTGGCGCCCGACAATGGAAGCATCGGCAAGCCAGTCGCGTATTTCGATCGTCAGGCTTTTGTCGGTGTCACCAGCAATCAGTGGGGCGCCATTACACTAGGCCGCCAGTTTCATGCACTCACAGATCGTTCCATTCGAAGCCTTGATGTTTACAACTTAGCACCCGCCAACGCACATTTGGTCCCCATTGCTTTGTATGGCGTTAACCGTTTTGCCAGCAACGACAACCGCGTGAACAATTCCATCAAATACCGCATGGACAACCCTACAGGACTCCAGGCAGGTGCAAGTTATGGCATGGGTGAAGCTGCAGGCAGCACCACCAAAGGGTCTAGTTATTCATACGATGCTGCGTATGTGAGTTCAAATTACCAAGTGGGCTTGGGTAAGATCAGTTTCAATGGCGTCAACCCTTTGGGAGCCACAGGCGTATTGCCAAAACATGAAGTGTCGGCACTGGGCGGCTCAATGACATTCGGCGCATTCACACCGTATGTGGCGGTGTACAGCTCAACGCTCGACAGTGCCACCACAGCAGGCTTGAAATCACAAAGCAATAAAGTCAATTCAGCTGGCTTGGCATGGAAGGCCAGTGCCACTGTGTTGGTGCGTGCTTCATACGCAACCGACAAAGGCACCGATTTGAACAACGTTGCAGGCCGCAATGGTCAGAAAAATACCACTGTGATGTCGGCTGAATATGCCTTGTCAAAACGCACATCCCTCAATGCCATTGTGGCTAAAAATATCTTGAGTGGTGGCTACCTGCTCGAGCCACTGTACGCAGCTGCTCTGGGTAAGAACCCAGCGGCCACATCGGTGCAGTTTTATGGGTTTGGTGTCAGCCACGCCTTCTAATCTGTTTGAAGTCTCGTGCCTTGCACTCGGTTGTTGCGGGTCAGGGCACATCTAATTCTCATGTGCTCTTCATGAATGCAAGGCTGCTATGAATCCCATTGCTTTTGCCGTCCCCGTCTTCTTTGTGCTCATTTTGTTGGAGCTTTGGGTGGCTCATTCAAGGGGTGTCAGTGTTTACCGTCTAAAAGACAGCCTCACCTCCATCAACGTGGGCATCATGAGTGAGTTTTCCAAAGCCATTGGCGGCCTGATCAGTTTGGTGATGTACACACTCATCACTGATCGATTTGGTGCTTTTACATGGGACGTAAGCAACCCCATGACATGGGTCAGTGCCTTGCTGTTGTACGATTTTTGTTATTACTGGGTGCATCGCACAGGGCACGAAATCAACATTCTGTGGGCCTCGCATGTGGTTCACCACAGCAGCGAAGAGTTCAATCTGTCTACAGCACTCAGGCAATCTTCAACGGGCTTTTTGTTCCGTTGGATTTTCTACATCCCATTGGCCTTGCTGGGTTACCCCGTCAAAGTGTTTGTGGTGGTCGGGCTGATTGATTTTGTGTACCAGTATTGGGTACACACCCAATTGATTGGCAAGTTGGGCTGGCTAGAGTATGTGGTGGTCACACCCTCTAATCACCGTGTACACCACGGTCAAAATGACTACTGCATCGACAAAAACTATGGCGGTGTATTTTCAATCTGGGATCGAATGTTTGGCACCTACGCAGATGAACGTGACGATGAAGCGCCGGTGTATGGCATTCGAAAGCCCATCGAAAGTTGGAATCCTCTGTGGGCCAATCTGCATCATTTTGTGCAAATTTGGCAACAAGTTACATCGGCAGAAAATTGGCGCCATCGCTTGATGTACATCTTTGCCAAGCCCTCTTGGACACCCGCAAAAGAGGATGCAACAGAGGTTTTTAACGCTCAACACTTCAGCCGATTTGACACGCCTGCATCGACGGGCTTGCTCCGTTTTGCATTTGTGGGAACCTTCGTTGGCGCGACCTTGTTGATGGTGTATTTTTACCTTCAATCACGCTTGCCGCAGCCATTGCGCATTGCTTACTGTGTGGTGATGGTGTTGGCCATTGCCAGCATTGGCTGGCGCATGACACAAGCACGCTCTTATGGCCTGATGCATGCAAAGCGGGGCAGTGAGCATGCTTAACAGTCTGGCGCTTACCGACGCTGTGCTTTGCTTGGTTGCCGCCGGGTTGGCGGCCAGGGCTGGCTACGGTGCAGGATATCGCATGGCCTTTACGTTGTTGGCCGTCCCAGCACTGTTGGGCTTTTTGCGTTTCTCGGGCATCTATCCCCTTGAAACCTGGCATCCATTGTTTACCCTGCTGAGTGCCAGTGCCGCTTTGCCTTTGTTGGCCGTTTGTGTCGTGAAACCTCAATCACTGGTGGCCACTCGCAAGCAATTTGCCATCATTTTTTTGGGTGTCACCATGTTGCTGGGTTTGCTCATTTCGGGACTTGGTAAGTTTCGAATTTATGACCAAGCCGTAGGTGTTTTGAGCATGCTGGCCATATTGTTTGCATTGGTGAAGCGCAAAGAGCACACACGCGCACTTGGCGCAGCCTTGATGTTGCTGGGTTCGGTGCTGTTTGTGACGAAAGTCAGTGTCCCCCCTTGGCTGATGCCAGGAGATTGGCTGCACATCGGCATGGCCGCTGGGCTGTTATTGCTCGCTTCCGGTGCAATGACGCAAGCAGATGCTGCTGCTGAGCCCATCGTGGCTTAGTGCGACAGATGTCTGCAGTTTTATGTGGCGACTTTGAAGTTTGCCATCACCCGTTGCTTTAAATAGTCCCCTGCGCTGATGGGCGGGTACTTTTTTTGCGGTCCTTGAATGATGGCATCGCGATTGGCTTGTGCAAAAAATGCAATGCTGTACCGATCGCCCATGTGTTCGCCTGCTTGAGGATTGCGCACACGGTGAAAATTGGATGGCAGCACGTCATCGCTCCAGCGCATCAGCATGTCGCCAATATTGCAGGTGATCACTTCTTCAAGCGGCGGCACAGGCGTCCATGCTTGTTCTGCCATTTCTTTACCGGGACACACCTCTAGGCCGCCTTGGTTAGGACGCTGAAAGAGCAGGGTGAGGCAGTCAAAGTCGGTGTGCGCACCGCCGCGCCACAAGCCCATGTTGGTCAATTGTTCTTGGGTGAGTTGGTAGTAATGCAGAAGTCGCAAAGTGCTTTGATAGTCTGGCAGTTTGGGATCGTGAGCTTTGGTGAAAAAGTCATTGTCAAATCCCAGCTTCATGGCGAAGCACGACAACACCTTGGTGGCAATGGCCCAGCACATGCCTTCAAATTCAACCATCTCTTGTTTGAAGTTGGGCAACTCTGTTTCGGTAGGCCATAAGTTTGTCATGCGGGGCAGGGTGATTTGATAGCTTTCCTTTTGATCGGGTGTGCCAACAGAGGGGCGAATTTGCGCCATGTTTTCCCAGCCAACGTTGTCAGCTTTGCTGTGCGGGTATTGGGCTTTGACTTCGTTGGGTAGGCCAAAGAATTTTTCAGACATGGCAAAGGCCTGTCGGATGCGCGCAATGTCGATGCCGTGGTTGACCAGCTGAAAGAAGCCAACATCGATGGCCGCACTCCAAAGTTGGTCGGCAATTTCGTTTTTGCGATGGTCAAAATTGCTGAGGTCAATTTGCCTGACCTCACGTGTGGTGTTGAGCGTACCCAATGCGCCCATGCGGGACTCTTTGACCATTTCGGTCATGGCGGAAGCAGACATGAATATCTCCTGAATGTGGTTGAACACTTCAAGAGCAATTTCCGAACTGCACGCCAAATGGGGCAGGTGAACGCTTCTACTCTTAGGCGTAGATTAGCAGAATCTGTGCCAGCCTAAGGGGCTCTTTGTCACTTGATTGGCATCTGTTTGGCGGCTTTTTTGTGCCAAAGTTGCTAGAGATGCCTTGTTGTGGTGCGAGTTTGCGCGATCATGAGGCGGCTTGCATGTCATGACCTATCGACGCATTAAAAGTTTGAATTCTGCAGCCATTCGTCCATCAGCAGCTACCACTTGATCGGTTGGCCATTGATCCATCGCCACCACCCAATCATTCGCCAATAGGCATCGCGCTGTCTGTAGCCAATGGGCTCAATCAGGCCAACAGCCCCCAGCCGCAAGATTTGTTGGAGTGATTGGAAGCTGTTGATGTAGTGATCGTTGGTGGCTATGGCGTACCAAGAGTAAAAGCCACTTAAGGCATAGATTAGCAAGCCGTAGATGAGGCAGGAACTAAACGACAAAAGACCGGTTAGGGCGCAGGCGATCATGGACAGCAACCCTAGGAGTTCAATCACGGGCGCAAAGGCTTCGATGAAGACAATGTGCGGAAAAGAAAACCAGCCAATCAGTGCGCTCTTTTGGGTGAACATCAGTTGCTTGTGCCACCTTAGGCTTTGCAAAGCCCCCCACATCCAACGAATGCGTTGCCGCTTCAGATCTTCTTTCGTTTTGGGAACACGGGTCCAGCAAATCACGTTTGGAATCGTCCATATTTTGTATGGCAAGTTGTTCTTCAAATGGTACTCATGCAGGGTCAGAATAATTTCCAAGTCTTCGCAGGAGGCGTCGGTTCTGTAGCCACCTACTTTCAGGACTGCAGATTTTTCAAAAACGGTAAGTGCTCCGCCAATGATGAGCAATCCATCCAAATAAGACCATCCCGTTCGCCATGCGGTAAACGAGCGGAGGTATTCAATGATTTGCACACCCACAAAAATGGAGGTTTTTGTGGGCTTCCTAAGCACTTCACCTTGGCGCACCATGATTTCATTGCTGGGCGCAATGGCACCACCCAAAGCAATGAGGGTCGGCTCGTTGATGAACTTGATGATCAGCTTTCTGAGGGCGTCGGGCGTGATGATGGAATCGCTGTCGATGCAACACACATATTGCCCTTGGCTGTATTGAATGCCCATGTTCAGGCTGTCTGCTTTGCCGGAATGCGGTTTTTGTATAACGCGCAAATTTGGCCATGTGCTTGACTGGAACACGCGGGTGGCTTGGGTCTGGCATAGCGGCTGACACTTTTGGGTCTCTATTGGCTTCAATAGAAAAGATTCTTGCAGCTGATTCAAGGTTTGATCGCTAGAGCCATCATCGATCACCCAAATTTCAAAGTTGGGATAGTCTGTGGAAAGCGATGCTTGCACGCTTTCGATGATGCCTTCTTGTTCATTGAAAACCGGAATCAGGATGCTGACTTTGGGCGCTTTGAATTTTTCAAAAGGGACTTTTTCGTGCGAAATGTCACGGTAGCCTAAGTGCCGCATATGCTTTCGGAGCAAGGCTGCGACAACAATGTATGCAAGCAATGCCAGCAGTAAATGTGCATGAAAAAAGTACTCCATGCCGCGCACAATGGATGAGATCAGGTGTGTGTAGTCCATCGGTCAAGTCAGCATGTATGTTTTGAGTCTGTCAGGCATGCTTGCCGCTTCGGGCTGCAAAAGAAAATGCGCGATCTGTGCGCTTGGAATTTCTGCGATGGCCGATAAAGCTTGGGTTGTGCTCAATGCACCCACTTGGTAAGCATTCAAAATGACAGGCATGGCTTCGATTTTTTTTAAACGTGCCAGGGCGATGCAGGCGTAAGGCGCTACACCTTTGTCATTGGCAAACATTGCTGTTTCTGTGGCGTATGCTTCAAAGCCCGAAAGGCCAATGGCTTCTAGGGCGATGCACCTTTCTGCCAGGCCTTCTTCATAAAGGCAATGCGGTATGCAGTGCAACATGTGGGTGTGCTTGATGACGTCGATGTACACACTTCGCTGCGCTGGCTGAGTTTTTTCCAGTAAACGCATCCACGCATTGGCAACTTCTTTTTTGTGCAGTTCGATCAGTTGGTTGATTTCTGCAATCTCTGTTTGAAGATCATTGATGTGTTCAGCATTGCATTTTTGAATCGATTGGTTCAACAAATCAACAAAACGCTTCTGAATCAATTCGCTTTGATACTTGCGCTGATGTTTCGTCACGATGGTTGCCATCTGAAACATGATGCCACTTAGTAAAATTGCAGACAGCACCAATGCGTAGAGTAGGAGGGGATCTAAATGCCAATTGAAAATCATCATGACAGCCTTTTTATATCGGAATTGCCGTGCTGTTTTTCACCTCTTCCATCACCGCATACGTGCGCGTTTCTCGCACGCCTGGTAATTGCCACAGCACGCTACCCGCAAATTCACGGTAACTGTTCATGTCGGCGGTGCGCGTTTTGAGCAGGTAATCAAAACCACCAGCCACCATGTGGCACTCCATGATTTCGTCGCGCACTTGAACGGCCGCTTTGAATTGATCAAACACGTTGGGGGTGGTGCGGTCTAGCAATACTTCGACAAATACCAACATGCCTGCACCCAGCTTGATGGGGTTTAACCTGGCCTCGTAGCCCAAGATGAAGCCTTCTTTGGTGAGGCGTTGCACCCGGGCCAACACGGCTGTGGGTGACAGTGAAACCACCTCAGCCAGCTTGAGATTGCTGATGCGACCGTCTTTTTGCATGACGCCCAGAATGCGACGGTCGATGCGGTCAATGTCTTGAGTGGTGTCCTTCATGGGAAATATTATCCGGTATATTTTGAAGAATATAGATAAATATTCAGCCGTAAATGCGGATCATGGCGATTAATGGGGTGATGTTGTGTCGGCCCCATGGAGAACACCATGAGCTACAAACACTCACTGCGCCAAGCCATTTCAAACGCCTTTCGTTTGCCGGAGTCCGATGCCGTCTCGTCTGTGCTTGCGCTGGCGCGCCTAAGTCCATCTGCCGCTGTCAAAACCGATGCGTTGGCCAGACAATTAATTCAGGGCATGCGCAATGGTCCCGGACCCTCAGGACGTGCGGGCCGTGTGCAAAGCTTGATGCAGGAGTACACACTTTCCAGTGAAGAGGGGGTGGCGCTGATGTGCTTGGCCGAGGCCTTGCTGCGCATCCCCGATCCTGCCACGCGCAATGCACTCATTCGCGACAAAATCAGCGGCGGCAATTGGCAACAACATACTGGCCAGAGCAGCTCGTTGTTTGTAAATGCGGCGTCGTGGGGCTTGGTGTTGACCGGTAAATTGGTGTCCACACACAGTGAAGGGCAACTCTTGAGTGCGTTGACCCGCTTGATTGGCAAACAAGGCGAGCCCTTGATTCGGCGGGGGATGCAACTGGCCATGCAGATGCTGGGTGAGCAGTTTGTAACGGGCGAAACCATCCAAGAGGCCTTGATTCGATCGCACGACATGGAAGCGCAAGGCTTTCGCTATTCCTACGACATGCTGGGTGAGGCAGCATTGACGGAGGCCGATGCCCAGCGTTATTGCAAGTCTTATCAAGATGCCATTCACGCCATTGGCCAAGCAGCGCAAGGCAAAGGGGTGTACCAAGGGGCGGGCATCTCCATCAAACTGTCGGCATTGCATCCGCGCTATACCCGTGCACAGCATCACCGCGTGATGACTGAATTGTTACCACGCGTGTTGCAACTTGCTCGTTTGGCCATGCACTACAACATCGGTTTGAACATCGATGCAGAGGAATGCGATCGATTGGAAATTTCTTTAGACTTGCTCGACGCCTTGTGTTTTGCACCAGAACTCGCGCGATGGAACGGCTTAGGCTTTGTGATTCAGGCCTATCAAAAGCGGTGCCCCTCTGTGGTGGACTATTTGGTCGATTTGGCCAAGCGCTCTGGCCATCGCTTGATGATTCGATTGGTAAAAGGCGCGTATTGGGACAGTGAAATCAAACGTGCACAGCAGGAGGGCCACATCGATTACCCCGTCTTGACGCGCAAGCATCACACCGATGTGTCTTACTTGGCCTGTGCACGCAAGTTGTTGGGTGCTACAAGTGTGGTGTATCCCCAATTTGCCACGCACAACGCACAAACAGTGGCCAGCATTGTGAGTATGGCCGAAGAGATTTGCGGTGCCTATGAGGCGGGTCAATATGAGTTTCAGTGCTTGCACGGCATGGGAGAGCCTTTGTATTTTCAAGTGGTGGGAGGCAACAAGCTGAACCGACCGTGCCGCATCTATGCCCCTGTGGGAACTCATGAAACTCTTTTGGCGTATTTGGTCAGACGCTTGCTGGAAAACGGTGCCAACAGCTCGTTTGTGAATCGCATGGCCGACGCATCCGTGTCACTGGACGCGTTGGTGCAAGACCCCGTGTTATTGACTGAACAAGAGGCTGAGCAGAACCATGCAGCGATTGGGCAAGCCCACGCTCAAATTCCGTTGCCGCTTCGTCTGTTTGGAAACATTCGTCAGAACGCCAAAGCTTGGGATTTAAATGATGAACCGACGCTAAGCTTGATTCAAAATGACATGTTGCATGCCGCCGCGCCTCTGAACCTTCGCCCTCGTTTGCTGGACGATGCTGAAGGCGCTGAAACATGTCAAATTGTGAATCCTGCCGATCACTCGCAAGTGCTGGGAACTGTGCAATATGCCAGTGCGAGCGATATAGAAAATGCAATGCAGACTGCCGATTCCTATGCATCTGATTGGGCTGAAACCCACCCCTCCCAACGCGCCCATTTGTTGGAGCAGGCCGCGCACTTGCTAGAGGCTGATGCTTTGAAGTGCATGAAGTTGCTGGTGCTTGAAGCCGGTAAAACTTGGCCGCATGCTGTGGCAGAAGTTCGCGAAGCAGTTGATTTTTTGCGTTACTACGCCGCCCAAGTACGCCGTGATTTCAACAACGACACGCACACGGCTTTGGGGCCCGTGGTGTGCATCAGTCCTTGGAATTTTCCGTTGGCAATTTTCATCGGACAGGTCGCTGCTGCCCTGGCTGCAGGCAACCCAGTGTTGGCCAAACCAGCTGAGCAGACCACGGGCGTTGCCGCACTGGCCGTTGAGTTGATGTGGCAAGCGGGTATCCCGAAAGCCGCATTGCAGCTCTTGCCAGGATTGGGCAGAACAGTAGGCAATGCGTTGGTTCAAGATGCACGTGTACAAGGGGTTTTGTTTACAGGCTCCACAGAAACAGCCAAGGTCTTGCAATTGAATTTGTCCAAGCGGTTGAATCGTCATGGGCAAGTGGTGCCCTTGATTGCCGAGACAGGTGGTCAAAACTGCATGGTGGTGGACTCATCAGCGCTGCTAGAGCAAGTGGTGGTGGATGCTGTGGCCTCTGCATTTGAAGCGGCGGGTCAGCGGTGTTCAGCATTGCGCATTTTGTGTGTGCAAGAGGAGGTGGCCGACAGAGCCTTGGAAATGCTCAAAGGTGCCATGGGTGAATTGCGCATGGGAAACCCCGCATTGCTTGAGACCGACATGGGGCCCGTCATCGACGAGCGCGCGCGTGAGGGTGTGGCGGCACATGTGGCCAAACTGGAAGCTGCTGGTCGACGGGTGCATCGAATTTTTTCTACCCATTCGCAAGTGCCATCGGGTACGTATGTGGTGCCGACTTTGATTGAAATAGACAGCATGCAAGATTTGCAGCGCGAAGTGTTTGGTCCGGTATTGCATGTGCTGCGCTATCGGCGGAAGGAACTGCCGGCATTGTTGGCGCAAATCAACGCCACAGGCTACGCACTCACCTTGGGCGTGCATTCGCGCATCGATGAGACCATTGCGCTGGTCACCGAGGGCACGCATGCCGGCAACACCTATGTGAACCGCAACATGGTGGGGGCCGTGGTGGGTGTGCAGCCGTTTGGCGGAGAAGGCTTATCGGGCACGGGCCCCAAAGCCGGTGGGCCCTTGTACTTGCTCCGATTGCTGTCTGAATGCCCGGAAGATGCAGCCTTGCGCAGTGTTCAAGCCGTGGGTGCGGGTACCTTGGCACCGGTTTCCGAGGCACTACTTGCTTTGCACGCATGGGCTTTGTCTGAAAAGCGCCTGACATTGGCGCATCAGTGTGCGCGTTGGTCGGCCTGCAGCCCAGCTGGACTGGAGGCTGCATTGGCTGGGCCAACGGGTGAGCGAAATGTGTACCAAGTCCAAGCGCGCTCACAGGTTCGCTGCTGTGTTGGAACGCAAGACAGTTGGAAAGAAGACCTGCTGGCGCAATTGGCCGCAGTGTTGGCAGTCGGGGCAATGGCCGTTGTTGACAATGCGCTAGAGGCATTCGTCGCAACATTGCCTCAAGCTGTGCAAGCCGCAGTGCGGCTGGATGAAAAAATGAGTTTGGGTGCAACGCAAGCTGTGTTGATGCATGCGTCTTCTGCAGAGGTGCTGAAAATGGCGAATCTTTTGGCGAAGCAAGGGGGCGCCTTGGCCACATTGACAGCATTCAAACCCGGCGACCTCGGTATACCGTTGGCACGCTTGGTGCACGAGCGCAGCATCAGTGTCAACACTGCAGCAGCAGGCGGCAATGCCAGTTTGATGACCTTGTAGAGGCATGTCCGCTTGTTGACAGTGCCTGAGGCCTTGCTGCAATAAGATGCCAAATTATTCTTGGCATCAATCCTCTAACAGGCTATCGCACTATGACAACAGAACTCGCAACTTGGTTGGCCGATGAGGCCAGAGTGATGGCCAATTTTGAAGCAAAGGCCGGTTATGGCATTGCCGATCGAACACAAATTGCGGGCATGACGGGCCTAGAGATGATGCAGGCCATCTTGCGCGGTGAGTTGCCTGCAGCCCCCATTGCCAAGACCTTGGACTTTTGCTTGGTGCATTTGGAAGAAGGTAAAACCATTTTTCAAGGAACACCTAAGCTGGAACACTTCAACCCGCTGGGCACTGTTCATGGTGGTTGGATAGCCACCCTTTTGGATTCAGCTTTGGGCTGTGCTGTGCACACCAAAATGCCAGTGGGCCGTGCTTATACAACGGCTGAGTTGAGCGTCAACGTCGTACGGGCTGTGACGCTCAAAGTCGAGCGTGTACGGGCTATTGCCGAGGTGCTGCACTGCGGGCGTCAACTGGCCACAGCCCAAGCAAAGTTGGTTGGACCCGATGGCACTTTGTATGCACACGCCACCACCACGTGTTTGGTGTTTGAAATGAAGTGAGTTACAAGCGGCAAGCACTATCGAAAAGTGCTGCCATCATGTCATCTGCGCCTTGCTCAGGGCCCACACCCGTTTGCACTAAAACGGTTTTTGATTTCTTGTCGATCAAAATATTTTGTGCATGTGCCCCGGCCATTCGCAGCATGCGGCCATCGGCGCTGTGGTGCCAAAAGAAATTTCGATAGCCTCTTCCGGGGCGAGCTACATCGAACCGAGCTGCTTGGTCTTTTTCGCCATGTTGCGATGTGTCATCCAACCATGCTTGGGAAACTATTTGCACACCGTTGTATTGCCCGTCGTTGGCGACCATCAAGCCAAAGCGTGCCCAGTCTTGCAATGTGGCAGAAAGTCCCGCGCCACTGAACGTAAATCCTTTGGCATCTGTGAGCCAAGTGGCGTTGGCAGTTGCGCCCATAGGTTGCCACAAGTTTTTTTCTGCGATTTTCGGCAGGGACATTTTGTACACAGACTCCAACACCCACGCAATCAGAATAGGGTTAATTTCTGTGTAGTTGAATTGACGCCCTTGCGCTTCATTTCGTCCCCACTTGAAATCAAGAATACCTTTGATTTGGTCGGTCTCTTGACCTCTGCGTGGCGAATAGCCAATTTGAGAAAAACCATATCGATCGAAGCCGTTTTCAGGACTGCAAAAGGCTTCGCAGATGTTGATGCCACTGGTCATGTTGAGTAAATTTCGAAGTGTGATGTCTGCAAAAACATGACCTTGAAGTTGCGGGACATATTGATCCAGTCGATCGTCAATGCGCTCAATCTTCTTTTGATCAAGCGCGATGCCAGCCAGAATACCCAACACACTTTTTGTCATGGACCAGCCAAAAAATCGCATGTCTGCTGTTCTTTTGAATCGATACTCTTCATGCCAAATTTCTTGCTGCCGTGCAATCAACAAGCCTGATCGGTTGTATCGTGCCGCGTAGTCAAATGCATCCATCATGAAATTGGCTTTGACTGTACGCTTTGCCAGTTTGAGGTTTGAAGCTTGGTTCCCAGCGTGCACCACTTGGTGCGCCAACATCGATTCGATGCCGCCCGAGAAATTTCCAACGTGGTATTGAGAATAGCCTTCCCACTTTTGACGTTCGCCCTTGGGACCCCAACCTGTTGGAAATCCCATGGCCTCGCCCCATTTGTCTTGCGCCCATGAAGGCAATGCCAATCCAGCAAGGGTGCTGATTAAAAAGTCGCGTTTTTTCATCTGGATGAGCCTTCTGACATGTAAGACGATTAAAGCAGATGTTCTTCCGCTTTAGAGGGCTAGCTTTCCGTAATAATGTTTGATGTTCGCCTGATATGACTGGCGAAATTCAAAACGCATTGAGGAACCCCATGAACGCTCCCATCGAACCTAAAAAATTTGCCTTCTCTCAAAACATCTTGCCAGCCATCCAAGACATGGCCAAAGAGATGGTTGAGGTGCGTCACCAAATTCATGCCCACCCCGAACTGGCGTTTGAAGAACATGCCACCAGCGACATGGTGGCGGCTCGCCTGAAAGAGTGGGGCTATGAAGTGCACCGAGGCTTGGCGGGCACGGGCGTGGTGGGCACCCTCAAGCGCGGTAGCGGCAAAATGCGTTTGGGTATTCGTGCCGACATGGACGCGCTTCCCATTCAAGAGACCACAGGCTTGCCCTATGCCAGCCAATTGCCCGGCAAAATGCACGCCTGTGGCCACGATGGCCACACTGCCATTTTGTTGGCTGCCGCACGCAGCATTGCGCAAGACCCTCAATTTGACGGCACTTTGAATTTGATTTTCCAGCCAGCCGAAGAAGGTTTGGGGGGTGGCCGGGTGATGGTGGAGCAGGGCTTGTTCAAACTGTTCCCATGCGATGCCATCTTTGCATTGCACAACATGCCTGGCATGCCTGAAGGACAGTTTGGTTTCCGGGCGGGTGCCTTCATGCCATCGTCTGACACTGTGAACATCACGGTGCGAGGCAAAGGTGGCCATGGCTCTGCGCCGCATTTGTCTGCCGATCCGGTGGTGGCAGCAGCGCACATCGTGGTGGCCTTGCAAACGGTGGTTTCTCGCAATGTGGACCCTCGTGAAATGGCCGTCATTTCTGTGGGCGCCATTCATGGCGGTGAAGCCGCCAACGTCATTCCTCAAAATGTCACCATGCGCTTGACGGTGCGCGCTTTCAATCCAGACATTCGCGCCATGCTCAAACAGCGCATTACCGATTTGGTTCAATCACAAGCGCAAACCATGGGCGTACAAGCCGATGTGGATTACGATTGGCGCTACCCCTCGCTCATCAACGACGAAGCCAGCACTGCTTTCGCCAAGCAAGTGGCTTTGGACTGGTTGGGCGAGAAGGGCGTCATGCCCAACTTGGCACCCTTAACTGGCAGTGAAGACTTTTCCTTCATGCTGCAAGAGTGCCCTGGCTGCTACCTCATTGTGGGCAATGGTGAAGGTGAGCATCACCATACCGGGGGCTGCATGGTGCACAACCCAGGCTATGACTTCAATGACGCCATCCTTCCAATTGCAGCAAGCTATTGGGTCAAGTTGGTCAACGCTTATTTGCAGTCAAATTAACTCGCGTCAATATCATGGGTGCCAAGTAGACACCACCTTGGGTGTCTCTTGCGAAGCTGAGCCAGCCAAGGCATACGACAACTGATTGGCCGCATTCATCACAGTCTTGGCATGAATTTGCAGTTTATTTTTGCTCAATCGTGCTGTGGGGCCTGATATGCACATCGACCCCAACAAACGCCAGTTCAAACCAAACACGGGTGCTGCAACGCTAGACACCTCTGCTTCTCTTTCGCCCATCGACAGGTGATAACCACGGCGTCGGATGACTTCAAACTCATCGCCGGCAGCGCCTGAAAAAGCCAAAATCACTTTGCCCGGCGCGCCCAAATTCAAAGGCAATCGCATGCCAATTCGGACATGGTGCCTGACCGACTGCGGGCCTTCAATGCGAGAGATGCAAGAACGCACGTCACCTTCGCGCACATAAAAAGATGCACTTTCTTGCGTGTCGAGTGACAACTGACGCAGGGTGGGTTCCACCACGTCATGGATGTCAAAACCAGCTTGGTATCGTGCCCCCAGCCATCCTGCAGCCGCGCCCAAGCGCCATGTACCTTCTTCTTTTTGCACCATGTAACCCGACAGGGCCAGCGTGCGTGCCAATCGCAGCACGGTGGTGTTGTGCAGACCAGTTCGGCGGCTGATTTCAGCCAACGAAAGGTGTTGGTCACCAATCTCAAATACTTCCAGAATTTGCAGTGCACGTTTGACTGCGATCACGCCGCCCTCGGTGTTGGATTCTTCGTGGGCGGTGTGCAGAGGTGGTTTTCGTGCCATGAAACATCTTTCACTGTATGAAACATGATTGTATTGAATGAAAGATGCATGAACAATCTGTTTCAAATAAATTAGCCACTTCAGGAGACAAACATGACAAATATTTCTGCCCAGCGTCGCGTCTTGACGCAATCGGCCATGGCCGCCCTGTTGGTGGGCGTCACCTTGACGATGAGCGCATGGGCGCAAACCTGGCCCGTCAAACCCATTCGCATCGTGGTGCCATTTCCAGCAGGTGGCGGTACTGATTTGATTGCCCGTGAAGTTGGCAATAAGGTGGTGACCAGCACCAAATGGGCTTTTATTTATGACAACAAACCCGGTTCGGGTGGCAACATTGGTGTGGATGCCATTGCCAAATCGGCCCCAGACGGTTTGAATTTGGTCATTGGGCAAACCAGCAATTTGGCCATCAACCCCAGTCTTTACAGCAAGTTGCCCTACGACCCTGCAAAAGACCTCACACCCATTGTCAACATCGGTTACTCCCCCTTGATTGTGGTGGTTGCAACCAACTCGCCATTCAAAACCTTGGCTGACTTGTTGGCGGCCGCTAAAGCACAACCCACTCAGATTAACTACGCCACCTCAGGCAATGGCACGGTGGCTCACCTTGCCACAGAAATGTTGCAAAAAGAAGCGGGCGTTCGCTTAACGCACATTCCCTACAAGGGCGCAGCGCAAGGTTTAAACGATGTGATGGGCGGTAGCGTGCACGCCTATGTTTCTTCTGTGCCTACTCTCATTGGTCATATCAAGAACGGCAAGCTCAGAGCCCTGGCGGTGACCTCCGCCAAGAGAACAGATGACTTGCCCAACGTGCCTACTGTGGATGAGTCGGGTGTGAAGGGCTTTGAGGCCATTACGTGGTTTGGATTGTTAGGCCCTGCCAAGTTGCCAGCCGACATGACCGCTGCCTTGAATGCCGAAGTGAACAAAGCATTGCGTGCCGATGACTTGCGCAAAAAGTTGAACGATCAAGGCTTGGAAATTACAGGCGGCACACCAGAGCAATTTGCAAAGCTCATGCGGGAAGACTTGGTGAAGTGGGGCAAGGTCGTCAAAGAATCTGGCGCCCGCGCCGACTGATTAATTTTTATTTGGAATATTCATGAGTCAAGATATTGTTCGCAATTTTGAGCGTGTGTCTGCTGACCTGGTGCAAAAAGCATCGGTGCATCAAGCGGCCATTTTTGCCGATGTGGCGGGGCGCCGTGGTGTGATGCACGGCCGCATCAGTGCGCTGCGTCCTCACATGAAAGTGGCGGGTCCCGCGCTGACCGTAGAAGTTCGCCCTGGCGACAACCTCATGATCCATGCCGCCATTGCCATGGCCAAGCCAGGTGATGTGTTGGTCATCGATGGCAAGGCCGATCAAACTGCAGCCCTGATGGGTACCATCATGATGACGGCGTGCAAGCAGTTGGGCATTGCCGGTGTCATTGTGGATGCCGCCGTGCGCGACAGCCTCGAAATTGAAGAGATGGACTTCCCTGTTTTTTCTGTGGGCACCAATCCCAATGGCCCGACCAAAAACATTGGTGGCCGCATTGGCCATCCCATTTCATGCGGTGGTGTGTCTGTTAACCCAGGCGACTTTGTCTTGGCCGATGCTGATGGCATTGTGGTGGTTGAGCGCGAGAAGCTGCCGGGCTTGTTGCCACTGGCCGACAAAAAAGTGGTGGACGAGGCCAAGCGCATTGCGCAGATTAAGCTAGGCAACACCAGTGCATCATGGCTGCTGCCATCCTTGGTGGCAGCGGGTGTCTTGAAAGAAGGCGAAACGCTGTGAGTTCGCGTCCCGTTGTCATCGTGACAGGCGCAGATCTGGCATCCCAAGCTTTGGCGTTGTTGACTGATTTCGAAATTGTCTATGCTGGAAAAACGCCTCAGACTGCGGACCTGGTTGCTTTGTGCCAACGCCACAATCCTGTGGCCATCATTGTTCGTTATGGCAGTGTGGGTGCCGAAGTGATGGACGCTGCGCCCGCTTTGCGAGTAATTTCTAAGCACGGCAGTGGTACTGACACCATCGACAAAGAAGCCGCAAAAGCACGCGGTATTGAAGTGTGCGCTGCAGTAGGCGCCAATGCGGCTGCTGTGGCGGAACAAGCCATGGCCTTGTTGTTGGCCTGCGCCAAATCAGTGGTGCATTTGAACGAGCGCATGCATGCAGGTTTCTGGGACAAAGCCACCCACAAAAGCATTGAACTACACGGCCGCACCATTGGCTTGGTGGGCTTGGGTGCTATTGGCCTGCGCTTTGCCAAAATGTGCAATGCGATGGGCATGAAAGTTTTGGGTGTTGATCCATTCGCTAAAAACTTGCCTGATGACATTCGTCTTGTGGACTTTGAAACACTTTTTCGCGAATCCGATGCCATCTCTTTGCACTGTCCTTTGACATCTGACAACCGACTGTTGATCAATGCCACCACATTAGCCGCATGCAAACCGGGCGTGTTATTTGTGAACACGGCGCGCGGTGGTTTGGTGGATGAACCCGCTTTGTTAGCCGCCGTTCAAACGGGTCATGTATTTGCCGCAGGTTTAGACAGTTTTGCGCTGGAGCCCATGACGGCGCCGCATATTTTTCACAATGTGCCACAAATTATTCTGAGCCCCCACATTGGGGGTGTGACCAGTGATGCTTACATCAACATGGGCGTAGGCGCTGCTAAAAATGTACTGGCTGTTTTAACTCTCTCTGAATTAACAGCCGTCCATTAACTCATCTCATGCCAGGTTGATGGGTTTGACCTTAAGATTTGCAAATGTCGAATAAAAATCTGCAACTCATCAGCGCTGAAGAACTTCATGCCATGGCTACGCAGATGCACGACAACTGCACCTGCGCCCTGAAAATCTGCAAAGGCTGGGAAAGCGTGCCCGACGCGCGCTGGCCGGCTGATCAAATGCATGCCGTAGGTACTCTTCGCCAAGAACTACCCGAAGGTCAAATGGAATTGACCTTCGAGGAATTCCACCCCAACGGCACGCGCTACGATTCATCCAACGCGCCCATTGCAGTGGACTATTTCCCCTACAACCGCTGCGATGTCTTCAAGTGCAGCACATGCCAATGTGCTGTCTTGAAGTACACCGAGTTCGGTGGTTATTACGTGGACACACGTGCCAGGTTGGTCGATCCTGAAATGATCGTTGCGCGTTCGGCTAAAGCCTGAGCCGATACCACTTCAGCCACCATGTCGGCAGTCACCGCTGACAAGGTCCATCCCAAGTGACCATGACCTGTGTTGTAAAACACATTCGCAGCTTTACCGCGACCTACGCGCGGCATCATGTTGGGCATCATGGGACGCAGGCCAGCCCATGGCACCACGGAGCGGGTGTTGATTTTGGGGAAGCATTGGTTCACCCAATCGACCAGTGGCTTGATTCGGTCTGAGCGAATGTCGCGGTTGTAGCCGTTGAATTCTGCAGTGCCCGCCACACGGAATCGGTCATCACCCAAACGGCTGGTAACCAGCTTGGTTTCGTCGTCGAGCAAACTCACTTGTGGTGCACCTGCTTGGCTTTCTGCGTCGTTCAAATTGACGGTGATGGAATAGCCCTTGACCGGGTAGATGTTGACGCGGTCACCCAGTTGAGATGCAAACTGTTTGCTGGCCACGCCTGCGCACACCACCACACTGTCGAAGGTGTGAACGCTGGTGGGGGCCTCTGAATGGGCCACCGTGATCTTGACTTGATCGTTGTCGCTTTGGATGTTGGTGACGTCTTGGTCGTACAAAGTGCGAACGCCTAAGCGCTGAACAGCCAAGGCCAAACCATTGGTGAACTTGTGAATGTCGCCGGTGGAATCACTTTCGGTGAAATAGCCGCCGTAATAGTTGCCGGCCAATGTGGGTTCGATGGCTTTCATTTCTTCTGGCGTCACCGCATGGCGTGGCAGGCCACCCTTGGCCAGCATTTCAGACACTTTGCCCGCGTGATCAAAACCTTTTTTGTCGCGGTATATGTGCAAAATGCCTTGCTTTTTCAAATCGAAGTCAATGTTTTCTGCCTGTGCCCAAGAAAACAAATGTTGGCGCGCAGCCACGGCCAGCTTGGTGGTTTCAATGGTGTTCTTTTCATAGTGGGTCATGGACGCCATGAATTCTGCAAACCAAGAAATTTTGTGCCAGCTGGGTTTTGGATTGACCAGCAGAGGGGCATCGCTTTTGAGCATCCATTTCAAGCCCTTGACGATGGTGGAGGGGTGGGTCCAGACTTCTGCATTGGAAGCCGACAGTTGACCACCATTGGCAAAAGATGTTTCCATGGCGGCATAGCGATGACGCTCAAACAAAGTGACGGAGAAGCCGCGCTTGGCCAACGCATAAGCTGTCGTGACGCCGGTAATGCCGCCACCCACAATTGCGATTGTTTTCATGATTCAGGTCTTTCAAAACGTCGAAGGGTTGAGCCAAGGCACACCTGTGCCTGTGGCGCCCCTTCTGTTTTGGACCTGAGAGATTCGCAGCGCCTGATGGCCCTGTTTGCTCCTGCGGTGGGTTTGCGGACGAAAACGCAAACCACTCTTCAGAATGAAATGTGGCATCGGTCCTTTTGCCTGAGAGTTTCCGGGGCGGTTGCTCCTTCGGCGTTGCTTGGAGAGCAATCTCTCCCGATGTCACTGGAATTTTAAATTTAAACTTTGAAGAATTCCTGGGTCAAGTGTATCCAGTAATCGGCGCCAACTGCGATGTTGTCATCGTTGAAGTCGTAGCCAGGGTTGTGCACCATGCACGCGCCCACTGCATCGCCATCACCGTTGCCAATCAGTAAATAACTACCGGGTACTTTTTCCAGCATGAAGGCAAAGTCTTCGCTGCCAGTCAGGGGCGGGCCGTTGAGAATGACGCGATCAGGTCCGACCAAATTCAAGGCAACTTGTCTTGCAAATTGCGTTTCTTTTTCTGAATTGACCAAGACGCAATAGCCTTCGTTCCATTCCACCTCTGCCTGGACACCAAAGCTTTCGGCTTGGTGTGTGGCGATGGCTTTAATGCGTTGTTCTAGCAATTTGCGGACACCTGGGTCTAGGGCGCGAACGCTGAGTTCTAACGTGGCCAAAGAAGGTATGACATTGTTGGCTTTGCCGGCATTGATCGCCCCCACCGTGACCACGGCGGTTTGCAGGGGGTCAACATTTCGAGATACCACCGTTTGAAGTGCCATCACGATGGACGCTGCCGCAACCAATGAATCTGAAGCGCGGTGAGGCATGCCGCCATGGCCACCATTGCCGCGTATGCGAATGGTGACGTAATCGCTGGAGGCCATGGCCGAGCCGTCTCTGAACACAAGGTGTCCAGCGGGTACGCCGGGCATGTTGTGCATGGCAAAAATGGCATCGCAAGGGAAGCGCTCGAACAGGCCTTCACGCATCATGCGCAGTGCGCCACCGCCGCCTTCTTCTGCAGGTTGAAAGATCAGGTGTAAGACACCCTCAAATTCGGCGGTGTGGGCCAAGGCATGCGCAGCTGCCAACAGCATGGCCGTGTGGCCATCGTGGCCGCAGGCATGCATGAGGCCGGGCTTGGTGCTTGACCATTCCGCGCCACTGGCCTCTTGAATCGGCAGTGCGTCCATGTCGGCGCGCAAACCCAGGCTGCGGGTGCTGGTGCCGCGCTTGAGCGTGCCCACGACACCTGTGCCGCCCAAACCGCGATGGACACTGTAGCCCCAAGCCGTCAACTTGGCCGCAACCAAATCCGAGGTGCGGTGTTCTTCAAATGCCAACTCAGGATGGCGGTGAATGTCACGCCGGAGTTGGATGAATTCACCCACTTTGGTTGTGAGGGCGTCGCGCAAATACGTCATGCTTATTGAGGTTGCAAGTTGATTGACTTGGCAATGGCTCGGAACTGTGTGGTGCCGTCTGTGTAGGCTTTGCTAACCGCTTGCATTGACAATGGTTTGGCCATCAACAAGCTGTTGGCTTCCATGCCTGCCAATACAGAAGGTTCTGTCAATGAATCGGTGATGGCTTTGTGCAGCACTTGAACGATGGCCTCAGGCGTTTCTTTTTTCACAAAGTAGCCTGTCCAAATGTTGAAAGTGAAGTTCTTCAAAGATTTGCTCTCGCTGATGGCGGGGTATGACTTGACGGACTCCAAGCGCTCGCTGTTAAGCATGGCCAAAATTTTGAGCTTGCCTTGCTTTTGCAGTTCGTCATAGTTCTTGCCAAACGGGGCCAAGAAAATGTCCACTTGACCGCCCAATAAGTCTTGGTTGGCTGGTGCGCCGCCTTTGTAGGGCACGTGCGTCATGGGGATGTTGGTGATTTTGGACAGATGCTCACCGAGCAAGTGATAAAACGAACCTGGGCCCACGCTGGCGTATGTAATGGGGCGGCCAGCTTGTGCTTCTTTGCGGGCGTATTCCAAGAACTCGTCCACGTTGCTCACGGGCAAATCTTTGCGCGCCAAAAATGCAATTTGAGCGGTTGAAATCATTTGAACCAAACGGAAATCTTCGCTCTTGAATTTGACTGCCGAAATGGCCAAAGGCGCCAAGATCAGTTCGTTGGGCGAGCCCTGAAAAATGATCTGGCCATCGGCCGGTGCGTTCAATACTTTTTGCGCAGCAATGGCACCACTCGCACCACCCAGGTTGTCCACAATCACGGTTTGTCCTAGGTTTTTTGACAAGGTGTTGTTCACGGTACGTGCAATGACGTCAGACAAACCACCCGCAGGGTAGGGCACCAGCAAGGTGACGGGTTTGGCTGGATAGTTTTGTGCCAAAACGGTGCCAGCTAAGAGCAGCGTGCCCATGGCGGTCACGACGTTCTTGAAATATTTTTCAACTACTGAGTGCATGCTGCAATTCCTTTAGGGTAAGTGATGGCTTCATCGTAGAAATGGCTTGGGTCTAAGTCAAATGCATAATAATATGCATTAGCATAAATAAAATTCATGGATGCATGCGATGACCCTGGTTCAACTGAGACACTTTTTGGAATTGGCCGGCAACGGCTCGTTTAGCAAATCTGCCGAAAAGCTGTACCTCACGCAACCCGCCCTCAGCCGCAGTATCAAGACGCTCGAAGATGAATTGGGGCAGCCTTTGTTTGATCGAGTCGGCCGCAAGAATGAACTGACGCCGTTTGGCCAACATGTCTTGTTACAAGCCCGCGAGTTGGTCGATGCTGCCAACAACTTGAAGCAAAGTAGCAAGCAGTTGCTTTCGGGCCACATTGGCCAGTTGAAGTTGGGTTTGGGCTCGGGCCCTGGCGCTTTGTGGATGACGCACCTCTTAAGCTTTGTTGCGAAGGAGTGCCCCGAGGCGCGTTTGGAAATTGCCCGTGGTGCTACCGGTCTGCTGGTTCAACAGTTGCGGGATCGTTTGTTGGATGCACTGATACTGGACATTCGATCGCTCAGCCCCGCCATCGATTTAAGGGTAGAGCCTTTGTGTGAGTTGCCTGGCACCTTCATGTGCAACAAAAAACACCCGTTGGCCAAACTCAAACGCGTGACGTTTGAGCAAGTTTTGAAATACCCCGTTGCGTCTACCCCTCTGAGCGATGAGGTGGCCCGCGTGCTCACGGAGAGGTACGGCGCACAAGCTCACCCAGACCATCTGGTGCATCTGCGCTGCGAAGAAATATCCAGTTTGCTGGATGTGGCCAGAAAAACACAGACCGTGGTATTGACTGTGCGCGCCGTTGCGCCTGATTTAATTGAGTTGCCTCTTTCGCCACCGCTCAATGCCAATGCGCGCTTTGGCTGGGTGTCGCTCAAGTCAAGGTCTGAGGTGCCACTGGCCAAGCTGTTGCGTGAAGCGGCTGTGGCGCGGTTGGCGTCGCTTCATGCCGAGACGGCATAGCCTTCCTCTGCAATGGCTTGTGCAATTTCTTCGCGTGGCTTGGCGCTGTCGACATCGACTTTGCCCGCCGCACGGTCAATGACCACTTTGGCTTCTGGGTCCAAGCGCACGACGGCTTTTTTAACTGCCATTTCGCAGTGGCCGCACGTCATGCCTTGAACTTGAAATGTATTGTTCATGTTTGACTCCTTGTATAAAGATGTAAGCTTAGTCTATGTCTGAATTGTCCTGTGATATTGGTATTGGTGGCATGACCTGCGCGTCATGTGTTGCGCGTGTGGAGCGGGCCATTGCAAAACTTCCCGAGGTTGAAGCGGTCAGTGTCAATCTGGCCACTGAGTCTGCCAGGGTCACATGGAAATCGCCAGACGCCAGTCCAGTCAGTGCACAAGCGCAACAAGCGCAACAAGCTCGCTTGCGCCGTGCGGTGCGCGATGCAGGCTATGAGCCGCTGGCAGCAGAGCACCTGGCGCAAGCACCTGCTGGCGCCTGGGCTGGGTTTGGGCCCGTGGCCATTGGCTTGGTGCTCAGTGCACCCTTGGTGTTGCCCATGTTGGGCGATGCCCTGGGCAAGCATTGGATGCTGCCTGCGCTGTGGCAATTCTTGCTGGCCACACCTGTGCAATTTATGTTGGGCGCACGCTTTTACAAAGCAGGCTGGCATGCCCTGTTGGCTGGCAGTGGCAACATGGATTTGTTGGTGTCCATTGGCACCACCGCTGGGTGGTTGCTTTCGATGTGGTTGTGGCTGACAGCCCCCGCTGGCCAGATGGTGCATTTGTATTTTGAAGGCTCGGCGGTTGTCATCACGCTGGTCTTGCTGGGCAAGTGGCTGGAGGCCCGTGCCAAACGTCAAACCACAGATGCCATTCGCGCACTGCATGCACTGCGACCCGCCAAAGCCCGAGTCATCACGCCTGATGGGGAAGTAGAAATTCCCATTGAAGAATTGCTTGTGGGCGACCGTTTGGTGGTGCTGCCGGGCGAGCGTTTTGCCGCCGATGGTGTGGTGCAAGAAGGGCAGACACAAGTGGATGAAGCCATGTTGACCGGCGAGCCCTTGCCAGTGCACAAGGCCGTGGGGGCGCGTGTAACGGGTGGCAGCATCAATGGTGAAGGCCGTGTGTTGGTGGTGGTCAGCGCTACCGGAACTGCCACTGTGTTGGCCAACATCATCCGATTGGTCGAGGATGCTCAGGCTGCCAAGGCGCCCATTCAGCGTCTGGTCGATCAGGTATCGGCCGTGTTCGTGCCTGTGGTCTTGGTGCTGGCGTTGATCACTTTGTCGGCCTGGTGGCTAACCGGGCACAGCCTAGAGGTGTCGCTCATTCACAGCGTCGCGGTGTTGGTGATTGCGTGTCCCTGCGCGCTGGGCTTGGCCACACCCGCGGCCATCATGGCGGGAACCGGTGTAGCGGCAAAGCACGGTATTTTGATCAAAGATGCGCAAGCCTTGGAAGTGGCGCACAAAGTCGATACAGTGGCGTTTGACAAAACGGGCACGCTGACCGTGGGGCAACCGCGTTTGCTGTCCTTGACTTCGGTCAATTCTGGAGACGGCGGCGACACAACGCTGTTGTTGCTAGCAGCCAGTTTGCAAAGCGGCAGTGAACATCCTTTGGCGCATGCTGTTGTACAAGCGGCGCAATCGCAGGGGCTGCAGTGGCAGGCGCCAGACGAGGTCAAAGCGGTTCCAGGTTTTGGCAGCGAGGGACAGGTCCAAGGGCGCGCGTTGTTGCTAGGCAGTTTGCGCTGGATGGATGCACTCCAAGTGCATGCTGGCTCGTGGCAAATTCAGGCTTCGCAATTGCAGATGCAAGGTGCCACGGTGTCGGTACTTGCCGAGCGAACGACTCACGGTGTTGCCGCTTTGGCCGTCTTGGCCTTTGGCGATGAGCCCAAGCCTGGGGCTCAGGCGGCGCTGAATCTGTTGCGCGAACGCGGACTTCGATTGGTCATGATTTCCGGCGACAACAAAGGTGCTGCACATGCCATGGCGGCGCGTTTGGGGCTCAAGCCGGAAGAAGTCTTTGCAGAAGTGTTGCCTGGCGACAAAGCCGCCTTGGTTCAAAGTTTGCAGTCCAACCCGCAAGGGCAGCCGCATGTGGTGGCCTTTGTTGGGGATGGTATCAACGATGCGCCTGCGTTGGCGGCCGCCGATGTGGGTTTGGCCATGGCCAATTTGAATGCTGATGGCAGGCGCGGTGGCACCGATGTGGCCATGCAGGCAGCAGGCATCACTTTGATGCGGGGAGATGTGGCCTTGGTGGCAGGTGCCTTGGACATTTCTGCGCGCACCGTGGCCAAAATTCGCCAAAATTTGTTTTGGGCTTTTGCTTACAACGCTGCTGGCATCCCGCTTGCAGCCATGGGCTATCTGAGTCCTGTGGTGGCTGGCGCCGCCATGGCGCTGAGTTCGGTCAGTGTGATGACCAACGCTTTATTGCTCAAGCGCTGGGGCCGCTGAATGCGTAGATGTTGAAACCAGCGCTTGGTATGCGTGCCATGTGGCGTGGCCAATCAAGGGTGCAATGAGCAGCAGCAATGGGATGAAAAATAGCAGCGCTGCGCCAACCAACAACACGATCAGAGCAGACCATACAAAACACACGCCAATGTTGTCCCATAGTGCGTTGGCACTTGTGAAAATGGCGGTCAGAGTGTCGGTCGATCGATCGAGCATCATGGGTACCGAAACCACCGACAAGGCAAAAGCCAGTGTGGCAAAGATGGACCCGACACCCAGCCAGACCATCAGAAATTCGAGGTTTTGCACCGACACAATTTGCGAAATGAGACTTTGCAAATCGGGGTATTCATGGCTGGCAAACAGTGCAAACAACACAATCGAAACGCGCACCCACACAATCATGAGGAAGGTCAGGATGATGGCAAAGAAGCCGATGGATTTCCAATTGCGCAACCAAGCCATCATGCTTTGAGTCAAGCTGACCTGTTCGCCCCGATGCACTTGTCTAGAGAGTTCGTAAATGCCCGTGCAAATGAGTGGCCCCATTAAAAAGAAGCCTGCCGTTAAGCCCATGGTGGCTTTCCAAAAGGTGGCATAGATGAATGAGATGGTGTAGGCCGCCAAGACAAACACCAGGCCATAGAAGGCGCCAACGAAACCTGTGGCGCGCATGTCAGCAAAGCCATTTTGAAGCCAGCGAAGGGCGCTGAACATGGGCAAATTTGTGCGAACAGTCAGCAATTTAAAACCCCTTCCATGTTGAAGCCCCAGCCAAATGATCTGGGCCTTGACATCCTAAGGCATGAGGTAGTGGTCTAGCAACAGTGCTGCAAACAAGGCGGTGAGATGAATCAGCGAAAAGCGAAAGGTTTTGCGCGCCAATTCGTCGGAGTAATTTTTCAGAAGGGCAAGGGCGTAGGCAATGAAACCAATACTCAGCACCACAGCACTGGCCAGGTACAACCAAGAACTCATCCCAAAGGCAAATGGCATCAAGCAAGACGCAGCCAACAAGAAGGTGTACAACAAAATTTGGAGACGAGTGAATTCGTTGCCATGGGTCACGGGCAGCATGGGCAAGCCCGATTTTCGATAATCTTCTACCCGGTACAGCGCAAGCGCCCAGAAGTGTGGCGGCGTCCATAGGAAAATGATCAAAAACAAAATAGCAGCTTCGGCGCCCACTTCGCCCGTCATGGCTGCCCAGCCTAGTACGGGCGGCATAGCACCCGATGCCCCGCCAATAACGATGTTCTGCGGTGTCAAGGGTTTGAGAATGAGGGTGTAGATCACGGCATATCCCACGAAGGTGGCAAATGTGAGCCACATGGTGATGGGATTGATCCACACATACAAAACGGCCGAACCGATGGCGCAAAGCGTGGCAGAAAAAATCAGGGCCTGCAAATCGGACAATTCGCCTTTTGCAGTGGGTCGCCAGGCGGTTCGGCGCATCTTGGCATCGATGCTCTTTTCGACCAAACAATTAAACGCAGCCGCAGCGCCTGCAACAAGCCAAATGCCCAAACTTGCCAGTGCCATTCTTTGCCACTCAATCCAGGTGGGCAGGCCTGGCACAGCCAACACCATGCCAATCAGTGCGCAGAACACAATCAGCTGGATAACCCTTGGCTTTGTGAGTGCGTTGTACTGTTTAAAAAGAGGGCCAATGTTCATTTGAGACTTTGTTTGAATAATGTCGAGTCGCGGCCAGCTTGGTGATCTCAATGCGGGTCCAGGAAATTCAGAAAGTAAGCTTTTTGTAATTTTTATTCGAAGCAAGTTTGGCATGCGCGTAGGCCGGCGGCGATTTTTCATGCAATGCCAACTATGTATAATATTTGATTTAGATCAACCTCAACTAATTTTTTCAGAATGCGTGCCATGAGTTTCAAATCTTTTGCCTTTGCGGCAGCTTTGTTCGCGGGTATGGCTGTCCAACTGTCACACGCGCAAGACCTTAAGGGTGATGTGCAGGCTGGAGAGAAAAAAATCGCCATGTGCATTGGCTGCCACGGCATTGTTGGCTACCAAGCCAGCTTCCCCGCTGTTTACAAAGTCCCCATGATCTCTGGTCAGGGTGCCAAGTACATTGCCAACGCTTTGAATGCCTACAAATCAGGCGAGCGCAAGCACCCCACCATGCGCAGCGTGGCTTTGGGACTCACTGCGCAAGACGTGGCCGATGTCTCTGCCTACTATGAACTGCATGGCAATGGCTTTCCTGCACCTGATCAAATTGCGGCAGCACCCGCCAAAGTGGCCGAGTTGTTAACCAAAGGTGGCTGTGCAGGTTGCCATGGCGCCAACTACAGCAAGCCCACTACACCCGATTTCCCCAAAGTTGCTGGTCAGCACAAGGACTACTTGTACATGGCCCTCCGCTCTTACAAAGAAGACGGTGGCAGCACTTGGGGTCGTAGCAATCCCGTGATGGGAGGAGTTGCTAAGCAGTACTCATTGGCAGAACTCAAAATGATCGCAGATTATTTGGGTGGCCAGTCTGGAGAACTCAAGGTCGTTCCTCAGTCCAAATTCCGTTGATACCGGTTGGTCATCTCCAGCACTGTTTTTCAAGGATATAAAAGTGAATAAATTGAGCCAACATTGGAAAAAAATTGCCAACAGCAGCGCGCTTGCTTTGGCTGGTTTGACATCGTCTGCCTACGCCGTCAATGACTTACCCGGAGGTCCAGCCGTTAATCAGTTGAACTTGCACGTGCCCGCCACCAAATTGGCCGCCGATCAAGCCGATTTGCATGTCTTCATGATGGTCATTTGCTTGGTCATCTTTGTGGCTGTTTTTGGTGTGATGTTTTACTCAATTTTGAAGCATCGCAAGTCATTGGGTCACAAGCCTGCTCACTTTCATGAGTCTGTCAAAGTAGAAATTGCTTGGACTTTGGCGCCTTTCATCATTGTCATTTTCATGGCCATTCCAGCCACTAAAACAGTGATTGCCCAAAAAGACACGTCCAATGCCGACCTCACCATCAAGGCCACGGGCCACCAGTGGCGCTGGGGCTACGACTACATCAAAGGTGAGGGTGAAGGCATCTCCTTCATTTCCTCTTTGGACAATGAGCACCGCATCTTGTCCAATTCGGGCGCCAAAGGCGCTATGCCCGACGACTACTTGCTGAAAGTTGACAACCCGCTGGTTGTGCCTGTTGGCAAAAAAATTCGCATCATTACAACTGCATCAGACGTGATTCACTCATTTGCAGTGCCTTCATTTGGCATCAAGCAAGACGCCATTCCAGGCTTTGTGCGCGACACCCATTTCTTGGCTGAGCGTACAGGTATGTTCTACGGTCAATGCCAAGAGTTGTGTGGCAAAGAGCATGCTTACATGCCCATCAATGTTCAGGTTTTATCCGCAGCTGATTACGCAGCTTGGGTACAAAAGAAAAAAGCTGAGGCAGCGCCTGCCACAGCCAAAGGCGACGCCGCAGCCGCTACGCAAGTAGCCCAAGCGCCTGTCTCCGAGAAAAAGTGATTGAGTTGAAAGACTGAGGTAAACCATGAGTTCTATTTCCCACTCTAACGGCAGCTTTGTCGATTCACACGCTCACGATGACCACGATCACCATCCTCACGGATGGCGTCGTTGGGTCTACGCGACCAACCACAAAGACATTGGTACCTTGTACCTGCTGTTCGCATTCACGATGCTGATGCTGGGCGGCGTTTTGGCCTTGCTCATCCGTGCTGAGTTGTTCCAGCCCGGTTTGCAAATCGTCAACCCCGAGTTGTTCAACCAGTTGACCACCATGCACGGCCTGATCATGGTGTTCGGCGCCATCATGCCGGCGTTTGTGGGCTTTGCAAACTGGATGATTCCTTTGCAAATTGGCGCATCCGACATGGCCTTTGCCCGCATGAATAACTTCAGCTTCTGGTTGATGATTCCTGCTGCTTTGATGTTGTCTTCCACATTCTTCATGCCCGGTGGCGCACCTGCTGCTGGCTGGACTTTGTACGCACCGCTCACCATGCAAATGGGCCCCTCCATGGACGTCGCAATTTTTGCATTGCATGTCTTGGGTGCGTCCTCCATCATGGGTTCAATCAACATCATTGTCACCATCTTGAACATGCGCGCGCCTGATATGCCGCTCATGAAGATGCCCATGTTCGTCTGGACTTGGCTCATCACTGCCTTCTTGTTGATCGCTGTGATGCCTGTGTTGGCAGGCGTCATTACCATGACGCTCACAGACCGTCACTTTGGTACCACCTTCTTCAATCCTGCTGGCGGTGGCGACCCCGTCATGTTCCAGCATATTTTCTGGTTCTTCGGTCACCCCGAGGTGTACATCATGATCTTGCCGGCTTTCGGCATCGTCAGCCAGATCATTCCTGCGTTCGCGCGCAAAAAGTTGTTCGGCTACTCCTCCATGGTTTACGCTACAGCTTCTATTGCCATTTTGTCCTTCATCGTGTGGGCTCACCACATGTACACCACTGGCATGCCAGTGACAGGTCAGTTGTTCTTCATGTACGCCACCATGTTGATTTCAGTGCCTACCGGCGTGAAAGTTTTCAACTGGGTTGCCACCATGTGGAGAGGCTCCATGACATTTGAAACCCCCATGCTGTTTGCTGTGGGCTTCATCTTTGTGTTCACCATGGGTGGTTTCACAGGTTTGATCTTGTCCATGGCGCCCATCGATTTGCAATTGCAAGACGGTTACTACGTTGTGGCGCACTTCCACTATGTGTTGGTGGCAGGCTCTTTGTTTGCCATGTTTGCTGGCGCCTACTACTGGATGCCCAAGTGGACCGGCGTGATGTACAAAGAATCACGTGGTAAGTTGCACTTCTGGTGGACTCTGATTGCGTTCAACGTCACATTCTTCCCCATGCACTTCTTGGGCTTGGCTGGTATGCCACGTCGTTACGCCGACTACCCCATGCAGTTTGCTGACTTCAATGCCATTGCATCTGTCGGCGCGTTCTTCTTCGGTTTTGCTCAGGTTTATTTCTTCTTCTTCATCGTTCTGCCTTGCATGCTGGGCAAGGGTGAAAAAGCTGCCCAACAACCTTGGGAAGGTGCTGAAGGCTTGGAGTGGGAAGTTCCTTCTCCAGCGCCACACCACACCTATGAAACACCGCCCAAGTTGAACGCTGACGCCAACAAGGTTATCGGCTGAAATCGGTTCTGACCACAACATCAAGTCATCATGCAAACCAACTTTCAGTTGATGCGTAAGCTGCTCATGGTGAGCTTAGGCATGTTTGCATTCGGGTACATGCTTGTGCCCATGTATGAAGCCTTTTGTTTGTGGACAGGATCCAACGTGCTTTCTCTAAGCGAGCGTGAGTCAAAGAACTCCATGAATGGTCGTGCCAGTATGCCCCTCAATACGCAGGTGGATACTTCAAGGACCATTTCAGTGGAGTTCGATACCAACGTTCGTGGCCCTTGGCACTTTTCACCCATGACACGTTCTTTGAATGTGCATCCTGGCGAATTGGTCACGGTGATGTTTGAATTTGAAAATATTCAAAACCGCACCATGTCAGCACAGGCCATCCCAAGTTACGCGCCGCAACAAGCTGCTGCCCATTTCAACAAAATCGAGTGCTTCTGTTTCAATCAGTACACATTGGCACCCGGTGAAAAGAAATTGTGGCCCGTCACTTTTTATATCAATCCCAAAATGTCCAAGGACGTGAAAACAATCACGTTGTCTTACACATTTTTTGAAGTAGGGGCTAGCGTATGAGCAATCATGAGCAAGCGCCCAAGACAAGTCCATCATTGCTGCGCGCTTTTGTGATGGTTGCATGGTCTTTTTTTGGCATTCGAAAAGGTGCTGAACACCGTCAAGATCTCTTGACGGTCAAGCCTTTGCAAATCGTCATAGTTGGCGTTATTTGTGGTTTATTGTTTGTTTCGTTTTTGGCCGTTGTGGTCAATTTTGTCGCGAGTTAAGTAGGAGAAAAAGCTATGAGTGCCAATTCGCACGTCAGCACACCACATTACTATGTGCCCGCCCCGTCAAGGCATCCCGCCATGGCTTCTTTGGGTTTGTTTTTCGTCATTTTGGGCGCAAGCCAGTTGGTGAACGAAAGCCCTTGGGGCAAATACGCCTTGTTGATGGGCATGGTCATTTGGTTGACCACCTTGTATCAGTGGTTTGGTGATGCCATCGACGAAAGCCTCCACGGCCAGTACGGTGCACGAATCGACAAGTCTTTCCGTTGGAGCATGAGCTGGTTCATCTTCTCTGAAGTGATGTTCTTTGCCGCATTCTTTGGCGCTTTGTGGTGGTCACGCATTCACGCTGTGCCTAATTTGGGCGGTGAAGCCAACAGCCTGCTCTGGCCTGGTTTCTCAGCCGATTGGCCTAGCGTGTTAGAAGGCGCTACTGCCTCGCCTGCCAAGATCATTGAAGAATTCAAAACAGTGGGTCCTTTCTGGTTGCCCACCATCAACACTGCTTTGTTGTTGACTTCTGGCGTCACCATGACCATTGCGCACCATGCTTTGCGCGAAAACAATCGCAGCAAAACAGTCTTGTTCATGTGGATGACTGTGTTGTTGGGCGTGATCTTCTTGGTGTGCCAAGGCTACGAATATGCACACGCATACTCAGATCTCAACTTGAAGTTGTCCTCTGGCATTTATGGCTCGACCTTTTACATGTTGACTGGCTTCCACGGCTTCCACGTGTTTGTCGGCATGTTGATGTTGCTCGTTATCACCTTGCGTTTGCAAAAGGGCCACTTCACAGCCGACAGCCACTTTGGCTTCGAGGGTGCTGCTTGGTACTGGCACTTTGTGGACGTGGTGTGGCTCGGCCTCTACATCGTCGTCTACTGGTTCTAATCTGAACCCATCAAAAAAGCCCCTTTCAAGGGGCTTTTTTTTTAACCGTTCAGAGGAATACCAGTGGGCTGAATCCAGCCCATGGCGTAGGACAGAATGATGGCCAGAAACAAAGCCACCGACAGGCCAATACGCCAGGTTAAGGCGTTGGCCATTCGCTTGGCTTTTTCTTGCTCGCTAGGCCCACCACGAACCATGAACAAGCCCGCTGCAAGCAAGCTCACAATAATGCCGATTAAGGCGATGATGATCGTTATTTTCATACTGCTATTATCCTTTCAAATGCCAAGTACAGATTTCACATCGTTAAACGTCCTATGAAGCAGACAGCAGACAGGCAAAATGCCGCGATGTTTTCGAAAACATGGCTGGTCATTCTGTTGGCCACCCTCCTTGTTTCTGGTGTCACGGCGCGCCTGGGATTCTGGCAATTGGGTCGCGCACAGACCAAAGAAGCTTTGAATGCCATGACCGAGTCGCGCCAGCTCGAACCAGCCTTGGCCAATGAAGACTGGTCTAAGGCCGCTTTGCCAGACACATGGTTGCAGAGGCGCGTGGCCTTAGAAGGGCAGTGGCTGGATCAATTCACCATTTACCTTGACAACCGCAGCATGAAATCTCAAACAGGGTTTTATGTGCTCACGCCTTTTCAATTGAGCAATGGCCCGGTTTTGTTGGTCCAACGGGGTTGGATCGCCCGTGACCGTGCTCGCAGTGATTTCTTGCCGCCCGTGCAAACCCCTCAAGGCAAACTCACCATTCAAGGCCGGGTTGTCGCTTCACCCTCTAAATTGATGGAGCTGGGCGCGCCTGCCCCCGTCAAAGAGGGGTTTAATGTGCTCAGGCAAAATATCGACTTACAAGCGTTTGGTCTTGAGACCAAACGCCCGATGCTTGCAACGCTTCAGCAAACAAACGACGCCGCCGATGGCTTGCTCCGAGAATGGCCAAAATCCATTTCTGGCGCAGATAAAAATCGCGGCTATGCGTTTCAGTGGTTTGCCTTGTCTGCTTTAACCCTCATTCTCTTTGCTTGGTTCCAAGTCTGGAAAAAACGAAAACATGTCTGACCCCAAAGCGCCTGATGACTTAAAACCAATTGGTTTGACGGTCTACGATCTCCCGCAGCAAAATTCAAGTTCACTCTCAGAATCCTCAAGGACACGGGGAGGGCGACTGTACATGATGCTGGTGCTGTTGGCCTGTGCCGCACCGGTTATTTTGTCGTACCTCACTTACTACGTCATTCGTCCTGAAGGTCGCGTTCACCATGGTGAATTGATTGAACCGCAGCGCATGGTGCCCGCATGGCGCGCCAAAGATCTTCAAGGCACAGAAGTGTCACTGCCCAATTTAAAAGGGCAATGGTTGTTGGTCACCGTGGGATCCGGTGAATGCGGTGAAAAGTGCGAACGCCTCTTGTTTGTGCAACGTCAACTGCACAAATTGTTGAACAAAGAAAGCGATCGCCTGGACCGAATTTGGGTGCTGACAGATCAGGCGGTTCCCAAGAGCGAACTTCTCACAGCCATTGAGGGTGCAACTATTTTGCGCGTGCCTTCTGATCAACTGTCTCAATGGTTGGCACCTGCCACTGGTCGTGCACTAGAAGACCACCTGTACTTGATCGATCCCATGGGCAATTGGATGATGCGCTTCAATTATCCGGAAGATGCCAAAACCGTGGTTGACATGAAGCGCGATGTAGAGCGCTTGCTGCGCGCTTCTGTATCTTGGGACAAACCTGGTCGTTGATCGAACTATGAAATCTAAAACACTTGCAACTTGGCTGACTTTTGTGTTGGGCCCCTTTGGTGTCCATCGTTTTTACCTCAAGGGCATTCAAGACACCTTGGGATGGTTCATGCCCATTCCCACCGCATTGGGTGTTTGGGGTTATGAGCGCGTTCTGGCGTATGGCTTGGACGACACATTGAGCTGGATTCTGTTGCCCATTTTTGGCATTCACATTGCTGCATGTTGTTTGCAGGCCATTGTGTATGGACTTTCTACGCCAGAAGCCTGGAATGCACGTTACAACCCCCAAGCCGATCCCAAAAATACGGCCGGAAAAAGCAATTGGTTCACAATTTTTGGCATCATCTTCAGTTTATTGGTGGGCACTGCTGCTTTGATGTCCGCCATTGCCTATGGCACACAACGTTACTTTGAAACCGAGCTAGAGGCGCAAGAAAAATTGCCCACGCTCAAGACGTCCGCTTTGCCTTCTGCTTCAAAGCCTTGGCAAGTTTGAGGTGTCAAAAGTTGACGCCGCCTTACTCCAACATTTAAACTAATTCGCATGAGCCTCAAAATCGTTATCTACTCTAAGTCTGCGTGCCCACAATGTGAGTCCGCCAAAATGTTACTCAAAACACGTTCTTTGGCGTACGAGGAAATCAAAATTGACGATGAAGCCGAGCGCATGGCTTTTTATGAAAAGTGCGGCCCCGCTGTTCGGCAAATGCCGCAAATTTTCATCAACGACCAGCGCGTCGGTGGCCTGGCCGGCTTGCAAGCCGCCTTGGCACAAATCAGTCAGTAGGCTGCTCTAACTTGTCTTGGGTGCGGTGTAAAAAGTCACTGGCATCGTGCCTTTCACGCAGCTGAGTATCAAGGGGCCCCATCACCCGATTGACCATGCGGCCTCGCTGTACAGCAGGGCGGGCTTCAATCTCATTGGCCCATCGAATCACATGGGTGTACTCGTGCACTTGCAAAAATTCGCCTGAGTCATAACGCTCGCCTTTGGCCAAGCTGCCATACCAAGGCCAAATGGCCATGTCGGCAATGGTGTACTCGTCGCCACCAATGAACGGGTGATCGGCCAGGCGTCGGTTGAGGACATCCAATTCACGTTTGACCTCCATGGCAAATCGATCAATGGCGTATTCAATCTTGGTTGGCGCGTATGCAAAGAAATGGCCAAAGCCGCCACCTAAATAGGGCGCACTGCCCATTTGCCAAAATAGCCAAGACATGCACTCCGTGCGCTTGACCACATCGGTGGGTAAAAAAGCGTTGAACTTTTCGGCCAAGTAAAAAAGAATCGAGCCAGATTCAAACACCCGAATGTCTTCTGTGCCGCTGCAGTCTAGGAGGGCTGGAATTTTAGAGTTGGGATTGACGTCAACAAATTCACTGCCAAATTGCATGCCTTCATTGATTCGGATAAGCCAGGCATCATATTCAGCACCACTGTGACCCATGGCCAGCAACTCTTCTAGCATCACCGTGACTTTGATGCCATTGGGTGTGCCCAGAGAGTAAAGCTGCAGGGGGTGTTTGCCGCGTGGCAGCGCTTGTTCGTGCGTGGGGCCTGCCACAGGGCGATTGATGTTGGCAAAACGGCCACCATTGGCCTTTTGCCATGTCCAAACTTTGGGCGGTACGTAGGGGGATTCAGACATGCGCTACCTCGTTGAAATTGTTGTCAAGCCTACACGAGATCCAGGTCGACTCAAACAAGGTAAACACCCGTTTCCAGCACGCCGCCCAGATCTACACTAGGGTACATTCTAGAAACATAGCAACAGCGAGACAGCCATGAGTCAGCAAATCCCTACAGTTCAAATGCAACAGATTTTTGATGCACAGGCCCCCACCGCTTTGCGACTCAGAGCTTCTACAGCCGCCGAGCGAATTGAAAAAATCCGCAAGCTTCGTGATGCCGTCATTGCCCACACTGAAGACTGGTATCGCGCAGCCTACGCAGACTTTAAAAAGCCTGCGGGTGAAGTCGATCTGGCTGAGATTTTGCCCATTTGTTTGGAGGCCAATGATGCCATTCGCAACCTTAAAAAATGGATGAAACCGCAACGCGTATGGCCGACATTGCTCACACTGGGTACGTCCAGTTATGTGCAATCCATGCCGCGTGGACGATGCCTGATCATTGGTCCCTTTAATTACCCAGTCAATCTCACCTTGGCTCCCTTGATCTCAGCCATTGCCGCAGGCAACACAGCCATCGTCAAGCCATCGGAGCTGACGCCCCACCTGTCTGGACTTATTGCCAAAGTGGTGCGCGAGGTTTTTTCAGAAAACGAAGTGGCCGTGATCGAGGGTGAAGCCGATGTGGCGCAGGGACTCCAAGCCTTGCCATTTGATCATGTGTTCTTCACCGGCAGCCCTGCCATTGGCAAACACGTGATGGCCGCCGCAGCCAAAAACTTGGCCAGCGTTACTTTGGAATTGGGTGGCAAGAGTCCTACCATTGTGGATGCCACGGCCAATTTGAAATTGGCCGCACGCAACATCATTTGGTCTAAGTTTGCCAATTCGGGTCAAACCTGCATTGCGCCCGACCATGTGTTTGTGCATGACAGCGTCAAAGCGCAATGGTTAGAGTTGTGTAAAAAGGAAATTCGCAAGGCCTACGGCAATAGCTTGGCCGATCAAGCCAGCAGCCCTCACTTGGCGCACATGGTCAATGCAAGACACACGTCACGCATCAAAAATTTGCTTGAGGATGCCAAAGCCCGAGGTGCACGCACGCTAGACGGCGGTGGCGTCGACGAGTCAACGTGCTTTGTGCAACCCACTTTGTTGGATCAAATTCCAGCAGATGCCAAGATCATGGAAGAGGAAATATTTGGCCCCTTGTTGCCCATCATCGGCTTTACCGATTTGGACGACGTCATTGCCAAAGTGAACGAAGGTCCTAAGCCTTTGGCCTTCTACATTTACAGCCAGTCTAAAGCCAACATCGACAAATCGTTGACCCACATCACTTCAGGCGGTGCGTGCGTCAACCACTCCCTGATGCAATTCTTGCAAGGCAACTTGCCGTTTGGCGGTGTGAACAATTCAGGCATTGGCCGCGCGCATGGGCATTACGGTTTCAAAGAGTTCAGCCATGAACGCGGCGTGGTCAAAACACAGTTTGATTTTGCAGCCATGCTGATGATGCCAGGGCAAGTGCTGCCCATCATGCGCAAAGCATTGCGGGCAGGTTTTAAGTTTCTTTAAACTTACTTCTGAATGGCTTCCAAAGCAATTTCAATGCGAACTTCGTCACCCACGTAAGGTGCGTATTTGCCAGCATTGAATTCAGAGCGTTTGATCACTGTGAAAGCATTGGCGCCAATCGCGTCTTTCTTCAGCATGGGGTGCGCCATGGCTTGGAATGAGGTGATGGTCAATGTCACGGCCTTGGTCACGCCCTTGATGGTCAGCTGGCCCTCAACAGAGGCAGGTTTGCCGTCTTGGAAGTTGACTTTGGTGGATTTGAAAGTGGCTTTTGGAAACTTGGCAGTGTCCAAGAAATCTTCACCTTGAATGTGGCCATTGAAATCGGCAAATCCAGTGTTCACAGATGTCATGTCGATGGTGATGTCTACCGAGCCAGTCTTGGCATCGGCATCAAACACCACAGTGCCTGTGGTTTTGTCAAAGCGGCTGATTTGCGTGGAGTAGCCGAAGTGCGAGTATGCAAAGCGAGGGAAGGTGTGTGAGCCATCGACCTCGAATGTTTTGGGTGCGGCAATGGCTGATGTGGCGGCCAAAGATGCGAATGCCAAAGCGGCAGCGATGCGGTTGAGTTTTGTCATAGAGAAGCTCCTGGTCTAAAAAAATTATTTGCCCGCAAGTGCGGTGATTTGAAAATTCACTTGGATCTCGTTCGCCACAATGTCGAACTTGGCCCACATGCCCTCACCGATGTTGAAGTCGGCGCGGCGCATGACAAAGCTGCCATTGAACACACCCACGTTGCCTTGTGCAGTGTGTTTCAATGGAAAGCGGATGTCTTTGGTTTGACCTTTGAGGGTCAATTTGCCCGTCACCTCAAATTGATGGGCGGCGCTTGGTTTGATCTGGCTGCTGACAAAGATGGCTTTGGGAAAAGCGTTGGTGTTGAACCATGATTTGCCCGTCACTTCTTGGTCTGCTTCGCCAGAGCCAGTGTCGATGGCGGCCAAATCAATTTCCAACGTGGCTTTGGCGTTGGCGGGTTTTGCGGGGTCAAAGCTCAGTTGTGTTGCAAACTTTTTGAACTTGCCGTCCATGCCCACGCCCATTTGTTTGTAGCTAAAGGTCACATGGCTTTTAGCAGCGTCGATGGTTTTGTATTCAACAGCTTGGGCACTGAGGGTGCTTGCCAACAGTGACGCCGCAAGCGTCTTGATTGCGCTGAGATGCCGTGTTTTCATGATGGATCCTTGTTCAATTGAATAAAGGGCGCCATTCGGCGCAACGTATCGTCTTTGTCAATGAAATGATGCTTGAGCGCGGCAGCGACGTGGCCAGCAATGAGGATGACCATGATCCAGCTGAGGGTGCCATGCACCTCTTGCAGCAATTCTCCGAGTGCCTTGTCTTTGCTGATCAAGTCAGGCAAGGGCAGGACGCCAAACCACACAGTAGGCACGCCTTTGGCCGAGCTCATGAGCCAGCCCGTGATGGGAATGATCACCATCAAGGCATACAAGGCAACGTGGCCTGCAGATGCCAAGCGCTTCACATTGAGCGACATGCCCTCAGGGTAAGCGGGTGGCGGGCTGATCAAGCGCCACACCAAGCGAAGCCACACCAACATGAAGACCGTGACGCCGGCCCATTTGTGCCATGAAAAATATTGCAATTTTTCTGGCGACAACGCCATGTCGCTCATGACCGAGCCTAAGACGACCAAGCCAAAAATACCAAAGGCCATGGCCCAGTGGAGGGCTTTGGCAACAGCAGAGTAAGAATTGCTTTTCATGGCGTGTCTTTAAATAAATGTGTAGCCGTCCATGGCAATCACATAGCTGCTGATGCCGCGGTAGAACGCTTTGGCGCTGGCGTCTTTGCCTGCAGCGCCCAGGGCCACAAACAAGGGCAACAGGTGATCTTCTGCAGGGTGCGATCGAACCCCTTCGCGTGAGTGTTGGCGGTAGTCAACCAAGTTCTGCAAATTCTGGGTGGTCAATTGCGCCTCCACCCAATCGGCAAAAGTTTGCACATACGCCGGTGTTTGCCCACCTTGCATGGCGGCCATTCGGTAGTCGCCTAAGTTGTGCGTGATGTTGCCTGAGCCGATGACCAAGAAGCCTTGGTGTGTTAGCTCTTGCAGTGCTTCGCCCATGGCCAACGCATGTGCTGTGCCGGCGTGGCTTTGGATCGACACAGCAATGATGGGGATGTCTGCATCCGGAAACATCTGGCGCAAAGGTGTCCAAGCGCCATGGTCTAAGCCGCGCGCAGGGTCTGTGGCCACTTGGCTAAAGCGTTTTTGCAAAGCATTCACCACTTCCAGTGCCCCTTCGGGGCAACCGGTGGCGGGGTACTTGATGCGGTACAGCTCGTCGGGGAAGCCGTAGAAGTCGTAAATGGTCTCAAGTTGCGTGGCTGTGCTGACGGTGGGGATGGCCGTATCCCAGTGCGGGCTCACCACAATGATGGCGCGTGGTGTTTGCAGTTGACTGGCCAATTTGCTCATGGCCACGCCTGCGGCGCCAGGGTCTAAGGCAAAAGTGGGCGCACCGTGTGGCACAAACAGCGCATTTCGAAGATTTTCCATGCTGGTCTCCAAAGGAATGGACGGACTGTAGGTTTTAAATTGGTTTTAAAAAAGTAGTCAATCAGCAAATATTTGTTGCAAAATTAGCAACAATGGACAAATTAAACGCAATGCAAGTGTTCGTACGTGTGGCTGAGGCCGGCAGCTTTACGGCTGTGGCCAATCAGGAGAACGTGGCGCGCTCCATGATCACGCGGCAAATTGCCAGCCTTGAAAAACAACTGGGTAGCAAGCTCATCATTCGCAGCACACGCAGTCTCACGCTCACCACGGCGGGTGCGGCTTATCTCGAGCGTTGCCGCGTTATCTTGAACATGGTGGACGCTGCTGAGTCGAGCTTGTCTGAAGAAAAGGTGGAACCGCGGGGGCGAATTCGTTTGGGCTTGCCGCTTAGCTTTGGTCTGCAGAGGCTGATGCCTAGCTTGGCAGAGTTTTCTAAACTGCATCCTCACATTCAACTCAGCATGGACTTTTCGGACAGGCGCGCCAATTTGATTGAAGAAGGCATTGATGTGTCGATTCGCATCACGGGTGATTTAGACCCCAGCGACATTGTTCGAAAGCTGGGTACGTGCAAAATTTTGACCTTGGCATCGCCTCAGTATTTAGCACAGCACGGCACACCCAGGCATCCGCGAGAGTTGCAAAACCACGAGTGCTTGGCCTATGCCATGGACATGAAGCCTGCCAACTGGATTTATGACGTCAATGGCGCCAATTTCAATGTGCCAATTCGGGGCCGCATGATGGCCAACAACGGAGAAGCGCTAATGCAAGCAACAGCGGCAGGGATTGGCATCACTCGGCAACCCGATTTCATAGCGCAGCCTTTTCTGAACAGCGCGGAGGTGGTGGAAGTCTTGAAAAAGTTTGCCATTGCCCCCTTGGGCATTTACGCCGTGTTGCCCAGCAATCGCTACATTCCGCACCGGGTTTCGGTGCTCATTGAGTATTTGTCTTTAGCTCTCAAAGCCTAAACGTCTCTAAAATCAAACGAGCATGTCTTCTAAACAACCTCCTTCACAGACCGTCGTGACTTTGGCCAGTGCCAAAGAGATGGCGCTCAAAATTCGTCAAAAGAGCCAACTGAAAGGTCGGCAGGCCGATGACGCTTCTCTGCATGAGATACAAAATTTGTTGGCCGTTGATGCGCAAGTGCTGAAACAACGCCCGGATTTGCTGATCGAGCATCTGCACAAAATCAACGACACCTTTCGTGGACTGCATGAGCATCATCTAGTGGCATTGGCCAAGCTGATGAACATCCCTATGGCCGAGGTGTATGAGGTGGCCACGTTCTACCATCACTTTGAAGTCATTCGCGATGGCGAGTCAGCGCCAAAGTTCACGGTGCGGGTGTGTGATGGGCTCAGCTGCGACATGGCGGGTGCCACCACATTGCTTGGCAAGTTGCAGGCATCCCTTGGCACTGACAAGGTCAAAGTGGTGGCAGCCCCTTGCATGGGCCGATGCGAACAAGCGCCCGTTGCAGTGGTGCATCAACACGAAATTGGACATGCGTCTGTGGACAAGGTCATGCAAGCGGTTCAAGCCAATGACATTGAAGCAGTGGTGCCTGATTACATTGATTTCAACGCTTATGTGGCCGACGGTGGCTACGAATTGCTTCAAGCATTGGCGAAGGGACAATCAGGCACAGAAGCTGTTCTGAAAGCCATGGAAGATTCAGGCTTGCGCGGCTTGGGCGGGGCAGGGTTTCCAGCGGGCCGCAAGTGGCGCATTGTGCGCGAGCAAGTTGCCCCCCGTTTGATGGCGGTCAACATTGACGAAGGCGAGCCCGGCACCTTCAAAGACAGAACGTATCTAGAGCGGGACCCGCATCGGTTCTTAGAAGGCATGTTGATAGCAGCGCAGGTGGTGGGGATTGAAGCCATCTACATTTATTTGCGCGA